>ERZ1034755.726-NODE-726-length-10561-cov-11.860937_pt1 | contig 10561 bp, 8 predicted proteins | sample MGYA00520596_ERZ1034755 | MGnify/ENA primary metagenome ERZ1034755 (study PRJEB33766, sample SAMN09781701) | gut metagenome | biome: gut microbiome | host: Homo sapiens | place: Madagascar | study: EMG produced TPA metagenomics assembly of the PRJNA485056 data set... | reverse complement strand
CAGTTGCTGGTTCAGCAGACTCTCCACATTCCGGGCACCCGTATCCGGCAGCAGGCAGGCTGACGTCAGGGCATCGTACACACGTTCATCAACCGATGTGCTCAGTCCATAATGGCAGTGCAGGCGTTCACAGACCTGTGCAAGCTTCATCTCCACAATGGTGCGCATGGCAGACGGTATCAGCGGACGGTAAATCACGGTCTGGAAACGGGCGAGCAGCGCAGGCTGGAAGTGGTCGCGCAGCAGTGGACGGATAAGCTCATGCAGCTCCGATTCCGTTGTCTCCGGCTTTTCGCTCAGTTGCTGCATCAGAAGGTCACTGCCCAGGTTGGAGGTCATCAGTATGACCGTATTACGGAAGTCAATTTCACGCCCCTCACCGTCGCGCATAAAGCCCCGGTCAAATACCTGATAAAACAGATTCAGCACATCCCGGTGGGCCTTTTCCACTTCATCCAGCAGCACCACACTGTACGGACGCTTACGTACAGCTTCCGTCAGAATACCCCCCTGACCGTATCCCACGTACCCGGGCGGTGACCCCTTAAGCTGGGAAACCGTATGGGGCTCCTGATATTCCGACAGATTGATGGTAATCAGTGATTTTTCGCCGCCGTACATCTCGTCTGCCAGCGCCAGTGCCGTTTCGGTTTTTCCCACACCACTGGGACCAACCAGCAGGAACACGCCCTGGGGGCCGTTACCGGATGTCAGACCCGTTTTCGCCGCACGCAGACGCTGTGCAATGGATTCCAGTGCCACGTCCTGTCCGACCACCCGTCTGCCGATATCCTTTTCCAGATGCAGCAGTTCCGTCTGTTCGTCCTTCATCAGTGAGGATAACGGTACCCCGGTCCAGTCCGCGACCACACCGGCGACGGTGCGTACGTCAACATCCACACTGAGCAGGGGCTGATTCTGCTGAATGTCGTGCAGTGCCTGCTGCAGATGCTGTGTCTCACTCTGACGGGAAATATCGCTGCGGCTTTCAAGTAACTCACCGGTGAGTTCGCGCTCCCGGGCGTACTGCTGCTCCAGGTCATCACGTGCTGTCATCAGCACGTTCTCTTCCTGCTCAATGGCAGACAGACGTTCGCCGTGATTCTGATGACCAACGGCAATATCTTCCAGCAGTGCCTGTTTTTCCATACCGAGGGAAGCGAGCTGTGAACGGATTCGGGTCAGCTGTTCCGGCACCGTATCAAGGCTCATACGCACACGGGCAGCAGCAGTATCAAGCAGGTCAACGGCCTTGTCCGGTAACTGACGTTCTGTCAGATAACGGCGCGACAGCGTGACGGCAGCTCGTACTGCCTCATCGGTGATATGCACGTTATGATGTTCCGCATAACGGGATTTCAGGGAGCGCAGCATCAGACAGGCCGTCTCATCATCCGGCTCGTCCACTCTGACCATCTGAAAACGCCGCTCCAGGGCCGCGTCACGTTCAAAGTATTGTTTGTACTCAGACCAGGTGGTGGCGGCAATGGTGCGCAGTTCACCCCGCGCCAGCGCAGGCTTCAGCAGGTTGGCCGCATCCGCGCCGCCGGCCTGATTACCGGCACCGATAAGGGTATGGGCTTCATCTATAAACAGCAGTACAGGAGCCGGTGACTGCTGCACGGCATCAATCACGTTTTTCAGGCGCTGTTCAAATTCACCTTTCACACCGGCACCGGCCTGCAGCAGACCGAGGTCGAGGGTGCGCAGGGTGACGGGTCTGAGTGATTCCGGTACGTTACCTTCCGCAATACGCAGGGCGAGCCCTTCCACCAGAGCCGTTTTCCCCACACCGGGGTCTCCCACCAGAATCGGGTTGTTCTTGCGGCGACGGGAGAGAATATCCACCATCTGACGGATTTCCGTATCGCGTCCCGATACCGGGTCAATTTTACCCTCTCTCGCACTGGCCGTGATGTCCCGGGTGAATTTATCCAGCGCACCCTGTAACACCGGCGGCAGGTCACCTGACGGTATACCTGCCGTATCCGCACCGACAGGGCGCCCGATAAAGGTCACATTGTCTCCCTGAGGCAGCACAGGCTCTGCATCCTGTAACGTCTTCGGACACTCATCAGACTGCGCATCCAGCAGCGGGGACAGACGCTGCAACTGGCTCTGACTCAGTGTCAGCAGAGGCCACAGCCCGTCACAGCGAACCAGGTGCGGATTTTCCGTCAGGGCACCCAGCAGATGCACGCTGCGGATATGTTGTTCTCCCTGTAATGAGGCCACCATCCAGGCCTGTTTCAGCAGGGCATTCAGGGACTGCGCAAGCTGCGGGCGACTGCGTACGCTACGGGGCTGGTTATCCAGCCAGCCGAGCAGCGACTGCCATATCGCGTCCATATCCCAGTCATAACGCCTGCCCAGCACGGTAAGGTCTCCTTCCCCCTGCTCCAGCAGTTTCAGTAACCAGTGCTCCGGGGTAATTTCCGCATGGGCCCGGGTCTGGCAAAGGGAGGCTGCGCCTTCCAGTGCACGGGCACAGTAATGATTAAGACGACGTAACAGAGCTGCCGAATTTTCCATGTTATTCACTCACTGTCAGGAGACCGTCAGGCACGCTACCGCCCTTCGCCGTAACCCAGGCGCATCAGGTCTGTGTTCAGGATTGAGAATTTTTTCTTCAGCACCCGCCAACAGATGCTGAAGAAAAAATAAAAATGACGGACAGGATGCCCTGTCCGTCCGGCAGAATTACGCGGTGGTACGCTCACTCCATGCGTCGGAATGAATGATGTTGCCGTCCTTGTAAGTCCAGGTGATTTTCTCGTAGCGCAGTTCCACCTGTTCAAGGTGGTTATGCTTCTCATAAACGGGATTCTTGATGTCGTGCATGACCGGGTTAACCTTCACCACCTTCACGTTCTCAAGCTTCGTATTGAAGTACTCCACCTCCTGACCGGCGTCATTGATTTTGTACCACTTAAATTCAGCAGACTTCAGGGTCTGCCCGGTGGTCACAGCCTTGTAAAGGTACGGGCTGGAGGAATCAATTTCCTTGGTAAACAGGAATGGCGTATGAATACGGGTGCCGGTCAGCTTACCGGTATTGTTATCCGTCGGGATGTAGAGGCAGTGCTCCTGAGCCACCACCTCAATGCTGCCCTCACGGTCCTGAACATCCACGGACCCTTTGATATCTGCACCGCCATCATCTTTCAGCCACAGATAAACTGGAATTGCCATAAAAATTACTCCGTTATGTTTTCTGATGCGCCCTCTTCCGGCGCAGGGGAAGCGTCCGGCAGACGACAGGCATCGGCCTGCGGTACCAGACTGATTTCAACACGGCGGTTACGCGCACGGCCTTCCGCCGTGTCATTCGGGGCCACAGGGCGGCTTTCACCGTATCCCTGCACGGCAAAACAGCTTTGGGGAATATCGCCGGTATCCCGCATCCAGTCGCGAACGGCCTCTGCACGCTTCAGGGACAGGGCCTGGTTGCGCTGCGGGTCACCGGTATTGTCCGTGTGACCACTGACCACAATCAGCCAGCCTGCTTTTGCCTTGATATCCACCAGGGCATTCACCAGCCATTTTGTGGCGCCCGGCTTCAGCATCCATTTACCGGCATCAAACAGCGCCAGACTGTCGAGACGGATGATTTGCGGAGGTGCTTCCGGCTCCGGCGCTGGTAAAGGCGGAACCCAGGTATCGATAGCCTGCTGCAGGGCCAGCCACAGGCGTTGCCCCGGGTAATAACCCAGGCTGTAACGTAAAGGCACTCCCTGACGCTGCCACTGCTCAAGCAGAAGCACGTCCTGTTTCAGTGCAGCCAGCGATTCCGCCTCAGGACGGTAGTGTCCCTTCGGGACAGCATTCCAGCGCTGTAAATCGGTGCTTACCTGACGGATCAGATCGCGATTGTTAAGCGCAGAAATCCCCAGTGCGGTCAGAACACACAGCCATATCAGCAAAATCAGACGACGGGTACGCTGGCCTCCCTGTACCGTCGACGCAAAAGGTGCCAGCAGCGACAGAACCGCATCCGGGAACATCCCTGCCGGCACTGTCTGCCCTGGTTTTCGGGAAAACTGCAAACAGGTACGGGAACAGAGCCAGTCTGACCAGACTGACGGTGTCCCCGGAAGGGCGGCACCAAGGCGCATTGCAACGGAAAATGCTCGTACAGGTGGCGTCAGCCGGTCAGCTTTTTCCAGCTCATCAGCCAGCGTATTACGGATAAAGGAAAATGCCTCGCTGACGGTCGGCAGCGCCAGAATATTGGCTTCCACCTGCAGCCAGTCAGTGAACGCCTGAGGTGCATGATAAACCGGGCATACAACCGGTTTATCCCCCCGGACGATTATCCACGGTGTTTCAGGCCCGGAAAATTCGGCACTCAACACCACCGGCAGTGCGAACCCCGTCAGGGATTTAATCTGATTACACTGCTGGCGGAGAGTTTTCAGTGTGAAACGAAGAACCGCTTCATCATGATGCCAGTCTGGCAGGCAGCGGTACATCACAGAGAGCTGACCGACCTGGCGCGGGAACTGCGTCTGTATGCTGCGGACAACGTCAGTTAAGCGGCTGACGTCACCGACCCGCAGCCAGCATCCCCGGGCTGTTTTACGCAGAAGACCGTCCTGAAACAACGCTTCCGGCATGTCACCACACACCAGTACAACAGGGGCCCGGGTGTCGGATAATGCCGGTTCAGCATCCGTCAGGGTAACGTCAGATGTGAGCTTTTGCTTTTCACTCCGGCAGTTTTTAAAAACAGTCCAGCCTGCCAGAAGAAGGATCAGCAGAGTAGTCAGACCGTTAAAAACATTGCCTGCCGGAATGAAATACCACAACAACCACAGCAATGTGGCAACAGCCACCAGGACGTGCAGGGCTACCGGAATGATGACAGAGCCACGCATCAGCCATGCAACTCCGGTATTTGTGATGACAAAAGAGACTGGAGCCAGAGGTGCCCCCCCCACCAGATAACGCCGGTAAGAATGACGGCGAGCACTATCCAGAACCAGACTGAGCGCATCAGACGCCAGCGATGTTTCTCCATCCGGTGAACAACCAGGGACAGACCGGCATCAGGCGGTGAAACGCGTTCAGAAAGGGCTTTCATGACCTCATCACGCTGCGACTGGCTGACTGCTTTCAGGCAGTACACCCCCTGAAAACCCAGCGCTGTCACCCGGTGATAGCAGGTTAAAACGGCCGGGTCCGGTGAAGGCTGACGCAGAACCTCTGCAATGCGATCCCACAGAGCCTCACCAGCCCGAAGTGAGCCAAAAAAGCGGGCCTGAAGCGGCACTTTACGCCAGGCCACCTGGCCTTCATCAACGTCCGCCTCCTCTCCTTCCCCGCTCTTTTCAGGCTTACGGCTCATCACCGTTTCGTCCAGGAGGGCACATTGTGCATAGGTAATATGCTCCACACTGGCATCGTCATAACCGGCACGCTCCAGCGCTTCCCGCACACTTTCGACCTGTTTAACGCATTTGTTGTAAAGCGCAGTGCCATCAGACGTGAGTGCACCTTTTTTCAGCATGGCGACAGTAAGCCATGTCTCCATCATCAGCTGGTCGATATCAATATCCTGTCTCATGAGCGCAATACCGCAAACAGTTCAAGTTCCAGGGCACCCAGTAACTCAGGCACATAGAACATACACACTCCCTGCTCCAGCATTTCATGTGCAGCGGGACTTTCCATATCAAGTGCAAAGTACTGGTTTTCCATGCGTACAGGCAACGCAGCCGGAACCCTGCTCACCGGGATCAAAGGGATCCCCCGGAGTGCCGCACCATAGATCTCACTGACATTATCTGGTGACCCCGCCAGACAGAGTGCCGGAAATTTCTCAGCAACCTGCCAGGCCGGAATATCCGAGCGCACAGACAGCCAGAGATCAGCCTCTTCGCGCAGGCGGATATCGTGAAGGCTGGCCTTCCAGGTCTGTCCATCCGGCCGGGACATTTCCAGAGCAATGACCCGGGATGGCAGACTGGCCTCCAGCAGACCCGTTATCAGGTCGAACAACGGAAGAAACGCACTGGCCGGATCCTTGTGGTCATAACCCGGTATGGCGTCAGGATCATGCTCCAGGGAAAAAGTCAGCATACTGCCTGCCAGACGGGCGAGCTCCGCCCACACCTGTTCAGGTGGACGGGAAGGAAAACGCTCGTATTCCGTCAGTACACTGGCGTGGGAATTCAGCGCATTCAGCAACCAGAAAAGGGAAACATCAGCAACAGCAAAATCGGCGAGTCTTTCGTTACTTTCACGACGCATCGCCATCAGACGCTGGCGTCGGGAGCGTAACTGACGATTGAGCAACACCAGACGTTCGCGCAGGACCGGACTTGCCCCAAATGACGCCACCGGAGGAATAAAAGACGGATCCTGTCGCCACGCATTCTGACCATCTCTGATCAGTCTTGCTACCGGGCAGACTTTCCATGAATCATTGTTTTCATGGGCAAACCGGATGGTAAAATTAAACCGGGCAACGGCCATAGACTCTTCTTCAGAGCCAAAAGCATCCTGCAACGTTACCCACTCTTCCCGATAGCGAACGGGTCTGTCTGCACTGACACCTTCCTGCTCAACGTTAATCACGCCGGGCTGCATGTGGGGAAGTGCAATAACGACAGTTACCGCATCGCGGTCAGCCAGCTGGCCGGCATCTAACTCTCGCGGCGCCGGGGGCAGATCGCTCCTTTGAGCATCAATAAGTGTTCCGTCTTCCAGCCAGAGGCGTAACTGCGTAATCTGGATCAGCCCGGACGACAGAAGACCATCATTAAACTCAACCTTTTCCACTCCCCAGGGAAACGGGGATGCCAGCGCAGAGATACCGGCACTGCGAAAAGACTCCCATTCAGTCTGCTGCTGAAACTGCTGAGGGGAGAGCAAAACACCTTCGCTCCACAGCGGACGGTAAATCTTCATTTCCCGACGCCTGCCTTACGCTTTTGCCTTCGGCATCTGCGAAACCAGTGACAGGCTGACATCCATACCTTCCACCTGGAAATGTGGTACAGCATAGAGTTTCACGCGGAAGAACCCCGGGTTGTCTTCGATGTCTTCCACCACCACTTTTCCGTCACGCAGCGGATGCGAAGCCTGCAGTTCATCACCCGGATCGGTCATCTCTGTCACCAGACCCCGGATCCAGTTATTCAGCTCCAGCTCAAGCAGACGGCGATCTTTGGTGGTACCGATATTTTCCCGCTGAATGATCTTCAGGTAATGCGCAATGCGGGACAGCAGGAAGATATAGGGAAGACGGGCATTAATACGGCTGTTCGCTGTCGCATCCGGCGTATCGTACAGCGCCGGTTTCTGGGTGGAGTTGGCGGAGAAGAAGCAGGCATAATCCCGGTTCTTGTAGTAAGAAAGCGGAATAAAGCCCAGATTAGCGAATTCAAACTCCCGCGTTTCCGGGATCATCACCTCTGACGGTATTTTGACCTGATTACCGGTTCCCAGATCATACAAATGGATTGGCAAATCCTGTACCGCTCCACCGGCCTGAGGCCCGCGGATCTGAACACACCAGCCGTTGGTGACAAAACTGCGCACCATGTTGGCGGCAAAAGCAAAAGACGCATTCGTCCAGAGATATTTATGGTGATCCGGTCCTTTCACCTCTTCAACATAGTTAAAGCTGCGGACAGGTACAGTATCAGGGCCATACGGCAGACGTCCCAGTACACGGGACATCGCCAGGCCAATATAACGGGCATCATCCGTCTCACGGAAAGCGTTCCACTTGATGTACTCGGCACGCTCAAAGTGGTTGCTAATATCCTTAATAGCAGCCACCTCTTCCATGGTTTCTTTCTGGAAGAAAGCCGGGCCAACTGAACCAATAAACGGCATATGTGCAGATGCCGCCACCCGGGAAATATTTTTCAGCAACGCCACGTCCTGTGCAGATGCATCAAACTCCCAGGCTGAAACCAGGGCGGCAATGGGCTCACCACCCGGCGTGTCATACTCAGCCACATAGGTCTGCAGATAAAGGCCGCTCTGAATAATTTCCGGCGCATCCTCAAAATCCTGACGCAGATCGTCTTTGGACAGATCCAGCAGCTCAATTTTCACATTACGGCGGAAGTCCGTTTTATCCACCAGAGACTTCACGCCCCGCCACAGGGACTCCACTTTCTGAAATTCCGGATGATGAAGCACGGCATCCAGCTGACGGCTGATCTGATAATCAAGCTCTGCAATATGATGGTCAATCAGCGCTTTATCGAGTTTTTCCACCTGCGTACCGGCTTTTGCCAGACACTCCATAAACACCTGCATCCCTGCCGTCAGGCGTTCATCTGCAGACGCTTCTGACATGGCCTGTGGATCCTGCCAGATATCCAGTGCACTCAGGGCAGATACCGGATTCAGGTTAATTTTTTCAAACAGGGAAGCATATACGCTGTCGCCGGTATGCGTTTCAGATACCACACTCTCTGCGACGTTCTTTTCTTTCTGTACAGACATCAGCATTTTCTCTCGTAATCCGTTAAATCACGCCTTTTCCGGCACCAGTGCACGCAATTCATCACGCAGCGTCTGGCTCAGTGCCGGGTCACGCAGAATTTTTTCCAGCTCTTTACGGAAAGTCACGTTATCCAGCAGATTGGCTTTCAGGTCCCGCAGAAGGCTGCGCATGGCCAGCATGGCTTTAAGACGGGGGATCTGTCGGGCGACCTGCTCTGGCGTGAAATCGTTCATATTGCGGAAAGTCAGGCTGATGCTCTCTTCAGAGCCATCACCGGCAAGCGTGTTCTCCACATTCAGATGTACAGACGGGGAGATATCTGCCAGAACATCATTAAAATTGTTTTTATTAATATCCGTTTTTACACGCTCTGACAGTGGACGCTCTTCCTGTCCGTTACTGAAATCACCGGCAACCAGCAGTTTGAGCGGAAGCTCCACTTTCTTCTGCCCACCACCTGTATGTAGGTCTAATTTCAGATTTACCCTTGCTTTCGGGATTTCATTCTGAAACGAACTGCTCATGACTCTCTCCTGTGAAACCTGCATCTCAGGGGTTCCATCACCGCAGATGCTTCCCCTTGTGCACTGATTTAATTTTGATCATTATAGGACGAAGATCTGTAAAATCTCAATATGGCAGATACATCGATCGATATAACGCAAATATGCAGATCTTTATTCTGCTTGATATCGCAAAACCAGCACATTGCAAAACTTATAACCATGATTAATGAAAAACCGCAGGAAATTATTCCAGTGAATGCTTTTAATACAGTTGGTTAGCTTAAAAAATAGCAATTTTTGATTTCAGTCATTGAAAATTGCAATGCGTGACAATTCAACAGCATTTAAGTGAATTTCAGGATATGAGAAAGACATGAAAGGAGGAACGCAATAAAACACACAAAAAGAAGAAAGATGTTTCTCAAAACAGTAAATTAACAACAAACACCTGACGAACAGAACCCCCTGACAGCAAAGGGGCTGTTTCTGACGGAGCAACTGGCGCAACAGGAACCGATGGTCTGATGTGAATCTCCCCGACGGACCAGCCACAGCCGGACTCGCGGGATGTATTCCGCTCCCGGATATCCACTGAGGAACGGGGAATGAAAAAGTCTGAAAAAATAAATCAGGCAATAACAAAAGGTGACAGCGTGATATGTGTTTATTACTATTACCGGGCAGACACTTTTTGTATGCAGCTTTATAATACACTTTCCAGCATTTTCCGTTTGCCGCACTCCGGTGCGGTTTTTTGTTTCTGACGCTGGCAGAGAAAGGAAAAATCTTAAAATATCGTTCAGGGATCTGAAATCAGCGGAAGCAACGGGCGGAATTTGCCGGAATTGTTTTATTGTGCATCATTACTCAGGACGATTTGCCCGCGAAAAACGCGGGCCTTTTTAGCCTGTCTTCGCATGAGCCATTGCCATACTGCTGACTTTTTTTCGCGCTTACGTCACCGGTGATGGCTCAGCCGAAGATATGCTGATTGCAGAGATGAGGTATGGCGGTTCGTTATAAAATTACGGCAACGATAATAAAGCCGGGCAATCCACCGGTATTCTGGACTCGTTACTCCGGAAATAAAATGACCCGGGCAGAGTGTGAGAAGATGCTTTCCATTCCCAAAGAGCCGGGGCGCTCTTTTGGTGATAAGGTAAAAGTACAGGATTTCCGGTGCGTGACAGCAACAGAGGAAAAAGTCTGAAAATATTACGCCGTAATAACAGCGAAAGAGATATGTGATAATATCCGACTTGTCAGTATCAGGTGACTGGCCATTGTGACATGAAATGCGAATGATAACCTCCTTACATTGAGACATAATTTTATCCGGGCCTGGTTGCCCGGATTTTTTTATTACGGAATATAAAAAATCCGAAATGTGTTCCGGCGCGGGAAAGTTTCGTGTGCAGGGTATGGTGTTGCAGTATTATCAGAAGCATAATTACCGCTTCCAGTATTTGTTGAGTTTCTGATTTAGTGCATTTGTACGCCACCTCTGTATGGAGGTGGTTTTTTATTTCAGTAAACATACTCCATCTGTATGAAATGACTCCCCGTTTGCCGGGCTTCCGTTGTTCTG
>ERZ1034755.725-NODE-725-length-10567-cov-7.730118_pt1 | contig 10567 bp, 9 predicted proteins | sample MGYA00520596_ERZ1034755 | MGnify/ENA primary metagenome ERZ1034755 (study PRJEB33766, sample SAMN09781701) | gut metagenome | biome: gut microbiome | host: Homo sapiens | place: Madagascar | study: EMG produced TPA metagenomics assembly of the PRJNA485056 data set... | reverse complement strand
GGCATATGTGACAGCGATCCTGACGCTCAACGGAACGATGGATGATGAACAGGCAGCCGGACTTGCAAAATATCTTGCAACAAATGTTGGAAATGATGACACATCCAATGTGCTCATCCTCGATAATAGTTCAAATGTTCTTTTCTCTGGTCAGGATGATACATCCGTGACAGGAAATGCCAACAACCAGTTGTCTTTAAAGACCAAAGCGGAAAATCAGGTAAAAGGTCAGGTGAAAGATGTCCTTGTAGGATCATCACTGTTTGACAATGTAGAAGTCGGTCTGAATCTTGCGATGAATTTTGACCAGACCACAGAATCCACACATGAATATTATGCGCCGGATGGACAGACCAATGGTATGGTTGGCTCAAAGAGTGAATATGAATCGAATGCAGTCGGTGGAGCAGCGGCAACACCGGGAACAGATTCCAATGATGACGATACGACTTATGTGATGGAAGATAATGATTACACAAGTTCCAGTGTGTCTGAGACGAATACAAACTACCAGAATAACGAGAAGATCACAACAACAACACCGGCAGTTGGAACTGTTAATTATGACGGCTCATCCATATCTGCAGTCGCAACGAACTATGTGATCTATGATGAGGATACACTGCGTGCTTCCGGAACGCTCGGTGACATGACCTTTGATGAGTATGTTGCTGCAAACAGTGAACCTGTAAAGGCGGAAGTAGACCAGGATCTTTATACGCTGATCTCCAATGCAACAGGAGTACCGGTGAGCAATATCACGATCATTGCATATGATCAGCCGATGTTCCAGTATAGCAAAGGAAGTACACGGACCATATCGGATTATCTGCAGATCATCCTTGCAGTATTGATTTTTGCACTGTTAGGTTATGTAGTATTCCGCAGCACAAGAAAAGAGAAAGCAGTCGAGCCGGAGCCGGAACTTTCCGTGGAGTCTCTGCTTGAATCCACGAAAGAATCTGCAGATACATTGCAGGATATCGGATTCAATGAAAAATCAGAGACAAGAGTCCTGATAGAAAAATTCGTAGAAGAAAATCCGGAAGCGGCAGCTTCCTTACTTAGAAACTGGCTGAATGAGGAGTGGGAGTAGAATATGGCAACTGCAGATTACAATGGCGTTCAGAAAGCCGCAATCCTGCTGATTACATTAGGACCTGAACGTTCCGCAGATATTTTTAAACATCTGAAAGAAGAAGAGATTGAGGAACTTACGCTGGAGATTGCAAATACAAGAAGCGTGTCTCCACAGGTAAAAGAAGATATTTTAAATGAGTTTTATCAGGTGTGTCTGGCACAGCAGTATATCGCAGAGGGTGGTATCGGTTATGCAAAAGAGCTTCTTGATAAGGCTCTTGGACAGGAAAAAGCACAGGAGGTTATCTCCAAGCTGACTGCTTCCTTACAGGTTCGCCCATTCGAGTTCGTGCGGAAGACAGATCCGAGTCAGCTTTTGAACTTTATCCAGGATGAGCATCCACAGACGATCGCAATGATTTTATCATATCTGACAGCATCGCAGGCGGCGATGGTTTTAGGAGCACTTCCACCGGAGAAACAGGCGGATGTTGCAAAGAGGATCGCAATGATGGATCGTACATCACCGGATGTGATCAAAGAGGTGGAGCGAGTGTTAGAAAGAAGACTTTCTTCTCTGGTCAACCAGGATTACACGATTGTCGGAGGTGTCGATGCGATCGTGAATATCTTAAATACGGTAGACCGTTCTACAGAGAAACATATTATGGAATCTCTTGAAATTGAAGAACCAGAACTTGCAGATGAGATCCGCAAGAAGATGTTCGTATTTGAGGATATCCTTCTTCTGGATGACAGAGCTATCCAGCGAGTCCTTCGTGATGTTGAAAACTCAGATCTTGGTGTTGCACTGAAGGGTGCGAATGAAGATGTTCAGAATGCAATCTTTAACAATCTGTCAAAACGTCTGGCTGCCATGATCAAAGAGGATATGGAATTTATGGGACCTGTGCGTATGAAGGATGTTGAGGAGGCACAGCAGAAGATTGTCAGTGTGATCCGAAAACTTGAAGATGCCGGTGAGATTGTAATTTCAAGAGGCGGAGGTGACGAGATTATTGCCTAATCTTTACAAACAATATTTTGTGCACAACGAGCCGAATAATAAACGTGTCATTAACTCAGATGATATTGTAGAAAAACGTTTAGAGAAGATGGCAGAGCTTAAGCGCAGGGAACAAAAAACAACGGATGAGAATGGCTTCTCAGCAGGAATTGTCGGTCCTGACACAGATTATGTGGAGGAGATCGACCATGTCGCTGAAGCAAAAAAAGAAGCTGAAAAAATTCTGGCGGAAGCACAGGCGCAGGCACAAGCAATTTTAAATCAGGCGAATCAGGAAGCTGAAGATATCCGGGAGAATGCAAAAAATACCGGATATCAGGAGGGAAGACAGAGCCTGGAGAGTGAACTGGCAACGCAGCGTGAAGAGTTACAGAACGAATATCAGAGCAAACAGGAAACGCTTCAGAATGAATTCAGGGAGAAACAACAAAATATGGAAAAGGATCTGGTAGATGTGATCCTTGAGGTTTTTAACAAAGTATTCCATATACAGTTTGACCATAAAAAACACATTCTGATGTATCTCATCGATGATGCAATTTTAAATATCGAGGGAGATAAAAAATTCCGCATCAAGGTTGCTAACAGCAATGTAATGTTTTTGGAGAATCATAAAGAAGAAATCCTGGAACGAGTGGGAGCTGGAATTGAGATTGAGATTGTCGCAGATTCCTCCATGGATGGAAATTCCTGTGTGATCGAGACAGACTCAGGAGTATTCGACTGCAGCCTTGGTGTGCAGCTCGAAAATCTTATTAAAGATATAAAATCACTATGCTTATAAGGATGGTTGAAAGTGGACAGCAGGTATAACAAGTATTTACGACTGGCGGAGAATACATATTTTAAACGGCTTGGAAAAGTTGTTAAAATTGTTGGATTGACCATTGAATCCGTAGGTCCGGACGCAAAACTGAATGACTTGTGCAGAATTATCATTGATGAAAATGCTGACACCGTGGTAATGGCTGAGGTTGTGGGTTTCAGGGATAAAAGACTGCTTTTGATGCCTTATGAGAGCGTAGAGGGGATAGGAGTAGGATGTATCGTTGAAAATACGGGGCATCCTTTATCTGTCTCTGTAGGAAATGAACTCTTAGGGCACACCTTAGACGGAATTGGACGTCCAACGGACATTGACAAATTAGAGACACCGTATGAATATCCGGTCGATGCACAGCCTCCAGATCCGATGTCAAGAAAGATCATCAGTGAGGTGCTTCCTCTCGGCGTGAAAGCGGTCGACGGATTGATCACAGTCGGAAAAGGACAGCGTATCGGAATTTTTGCAGGTTCCGGTGTCGGAAAAAGTACACTGCTTGGTATGTTTGCAAGAAATACAAAGGCAGATATCAATGTCATTGCCCTGATCGGTGAGCGTGGCCGTGAGGTGCGCGAATTTGTGGAACGGGATCTCGGAGAAGAGGGTATGAAACGTTCCATTGTCGTTGTGGCGACTTCTGACAAACCGGCATTGATCCGTAAGAAGGCAGCAATGACGGCGACATCCATTGCAGAGTATTTCAGGGATCAGGGAAAAGATGTGCTTCTGATGATGGATTCCCTGACACGTTTTTCCATGGCACAGCGCGAGATCGGACTTGCATCCGGAGAACCGCCTGTAACCAGAGGATATCCGCCGAGTGTATATTCGGAGATGCCAAAACTGTTAGAGCGTGCAGGAACTTCCGATAAAGGATCGATCACCGGATTATATACAGTACTGGTAGATGGTGATGATTTTAATGAACCGATCACAGATACAGCCCGGAGCATTTTAGACGGACACATCATGCTGTCCAGAAAACTGGGACATAAAAACCACTATCCGGCCATTGATATTTTACAGAGTATTTCCAGGGTTATGAGTTCCATTGCAACGCCGGAACATAAAGAACTGGCAGGCAGGTTAAAAAATGTACTTGCCACATACAATGAGGCAGAAGATCTGATCAATATTGGAGCCTATAAGAGCGGTTCTAATAGGAATATCGATTATGCCATCCAGAAAATCGATGCTGTAAATGATTTCCTGATGCAGAAGACCGACGAAAAATTCCAGTTTGAACAGGAGATCGATCTGCTGCGTGCACTTTTTAATGATTAGAGGTTGATAGGATATGGCAAAATTTGCATATCGGATGCAAAGCATATTAGATATAAAAGAAAAAATGGAAGGCCAGGCGAAAATCGCATATGGAGTTGCAAATGCAAAACTCATGGATGAGCAGGGAAAACTCCAGCAGATCATGATACGCAAGGCAGGTTATGAAAGCCAGGCGAGAAATTTGGTGAATGGAACCATTGATGTACCTAAGATCAAAGAATGCAAGCGGGCAGTAGATACCATGAAAACGATGCAGCGCAGCCAGATGATGAATGTGCATGTCGCAGAAAAAAATGTAGAGGCTGCCCGGTTGAAACTCAATGAAGTCATGATGGAAAGAAAGACGCATGAGAAACTGAAAGAGCAGGCGTTTGAAGTTTTTAAACAGGAAATGCAATATGCAGAGAATAAAGAAATTGATGAGCTTGTAAGTTACACCTATCATGAGGGGATGACAGAAACCCGGTAATTTTGACAGGGCAATATACGAGAAAGGCATGGACGAGATTATGGCAGAACAAAAGCAGCAGGAAGAATTACAGAAGGAAAATGAAGTTTTAGATAAAAAACAGTTAAAGGCGGCAAAAAAGCTGGAAAAAAAGAAGAGAAAACAGAAAAATCCGGATGATCTGGATGGAGATGAGGAAACCGTTGGAGGCAAAATCCTTGTTTTCTTTGTCACGATTATTATCATTCTGATCTGGCTTGCCATCTTTGCAATGCTGATCAAGCTGGATGTGGGCGGATTTGGTTCGGGAGTCTTAGCTCCTGTGATCAAAGATGTTCCTTATCTGAATAAGATTTTGCCGGATTCTGTCACAGAGGAGGTTTCCACGGAAGACAGCCAGTATGCATACACAAATCTGGATGATGCGATCAACCGCATCAAAGAGCTTGAGATTGAGCTTGCAGATGCCCAGAACAGTGCAAATTCTGATGCAGATTATATTACACAGTTAGAGGAGAAGGCAAAAGAGCTGGATACCTATAAGCAGAATGAGGCAGATTTTGAGAAGGAAAAAGAAAAATGGTATGAGGATGTTGTCTTTTCGGAAGATGCTCCCGATATAAGTAATTACAAAGAGTATTATGAGAGTATTGATGCAGCAAATGCGGAAGTGCTTTATAAACAGGTGGTAGAACAGACTCTGACGGATGAACAGATGGATGATTATGTGAAGACTTATTCCAGCATGAAGCCGAAAGAGGCGGCAGCTATTTTTGATACAATGACAGACAACCTTCAATTGGTAGCAGATATATTATCCAATATGGACACGCAGTCCAGAGGAGATATTCTCGGTAAGATGAACTCGGATACGGCAGCAAAAGTAACTGAGATCATGGAGCCTTCAGAATAGAGGGAGAGATCTAAGGATCTTTTCCGGGCAGTGCATACTGCCAGACAGTAAGACGATAAAAGAAGAAAGGAGGAAGCATATGGCTGGTACAACAATTTCTGAATTAGGAAAAATGTTTAACCAAAGCACACAGTCTGTGCAGGGGACAGAAAGCAATACCCGGATCACCACTGGAAAAGTAGATTTTGGTTCTATGATGAAACAGTCCGGAAACCGTCAGACAGCATCTTATGCAGGGATTGACCACAACGAAACAGTAAAGACAGCAGCAAATGGCCGTAAGGACACTGTGAAAGCGGCAGATGATTATCAGAAGTATCAGTACAAGGATAATACGATCGCATCAGAGATAAAACAGGTCACATCTGAGGATGTTGTCAAAGAGCAGTTCGAACAGTTTACAGAAGATGTAAAAGAAGTTCTGAAAGAGGAGCTTGGCGTGTCCGATGAAGCGATTGAAGCAGCAATGCAGACACTTGGCTTACAGTTTCAGGATCTGCTGAATCAGAATAATCTTGCAAATCTTGTGGCAGAACTTACTGGAGCAGACAGCGTACCACAGCTTTTGTGCAGTGAACAGTTTGTAAATGTACTGCAGAGTGTCAATGACATTGGAAAAGATATTTTAAATGCACTTGACATGAGTCTGGAAGAGTTTCAGAACGCAGTTGCCAAAGTGATGGACGATAATGCCGGATCGTCAGATGCTGTTACCGGACAGGAAACAGAAGCATCTGTGGATGAGGCAGTTGTTACAGATCAGACAGCCACAGAGGATACCAGTGCATCAACACAGAAATTTGTGGTAGAGGATGGAAGACAGACAAAAGCAGCAGAAAATGCACCTGTGAAAGAACAGAAGGTGGCTGCGCAGGATACACAGTCTTCTGAGGTAACAGAAGATATTCCGGAACAGGAAACTGTACAGAATAGGATGACATCCGAAAATGCGGCAGAGGATTCCACAGATCAGAACAATTCTTCTGATACACCCGGCAGGTTCCGGTTTACAAATGAGACAGCCCATACTGCAGACGGGGCGGTTATCACACCACAGAGTCAGGTGGTACAGGAATTTGCTAATGTTGAGACAGTAGAACCGTTACCGCAGAGTGTAAATACACAGGATGTGATCGATCAGATCGTAGAGTCCGCAAGAGTGATCCTGACAGAAGATAAGACGAGCATGGAGTTACAGCTGAACCCGCAGAACCTCGGAAAGATCATTCTTAAGGTTACCGAGCAGGAAGGCGCAGTAACAGCAAAGATCATGACACAGAATGCAGTGGTAAAAGAGGCATTAGAAGCCCAGACCGTAGAACTCAGACAGAATTTAGAGCAGGCTGGTGTGAAAGTGGATGCTGTTGAAGTGACCGTTGCAAGCCATGAGTTTGAGAAAAACCTTGAGCAGAATGCAGAGGGTGAAAAACAGCAGGGCGAGCAGCAGGAAAAAGAAAAAGGCAGAACCCGCAGATTAAATCTGAATGATTTAAGTGAATTATCCGGCGTGATGTCGGAAGAAGAAACTCTGGCAGCCAAAATGATGGCAGAACAGGGAAACAGTGTAGATTACACTGCATAAGTTTTGAGAAAGGAGAGAGACAATGGCGTTAATTCAGCAGGTAAAAGATGGAAAATTTATAGATGAGACTACCGGTACAGGCAGTACATCAACAAAATCGTCCGAGAAAGATAAAAAGACCAACGAGCTTGGTTATGACCAGTTCTTACAGATTTTATGCGCAGAGATGCAGTATCAGGATCCGTTGGAACCGACAAGTAATACCGAGTATATTGCACAGCTTGCGACCTTCTCACAGTTGGAGTCACAGCTTAGTGTGCAGAGTACGATCGAGGCTTCTTCGGCAAATGATCTGGTTGGCAAGTATGTCATCATGAAAGTGACTTCATCTACAACAGGAGAGACAAGCTATATCGCAGGAACCTGTGATTATGTACTTCACAAAAACGGAGAAACATTTCTTTCTGTCAATGATGGACTTTACAACCTGAAGGATCTGGATACTGTTGCAGATGCAGATTATATGGAAGCAGTGACACTTGCAGAGACAATTAAATCCGCAATTTCATTACTGCCATCCAAAAATTCGATCTCGCTTGCAAACAAGGATGATATTGAGAGCATCCGTAAGATGTATGATGGACTGAGCGATTACCAGAAGAAATTTGTTTCCAAAGATTCCTGGAAGAAGTTTGAAGAACTTGAGGCAAGATTAAAAGAACTGATCAAGGCAAACGAATCTGCAGATGGATCTGACAAAACAGACAAATCTGACAAAGCGGAGGGAACAGACAAGACTGACAGCACAGACAAGACTGACAGTACAGACAAAGCTGACAGCACAGGCAAGACGGATAGCACAGACAAATCTGATAGTACAGACAAAACAGAAGAAACAGGAAGTGCAGGATCAGGAGATACAACAGATAACAGTTCAGACAGGACAGAGTAACAGGAGATGGGGTTATGAATAAAATTAATAACCAATTCACTTCGATTGAACAGATCACGGACCGTTATCTTGGTACCGGAAAAGGAAATTCCGCAGTCAATGCATCGGGATTGTCCTTTGAGGAAATTTTAAAACAGAAACAGGATGTTTCTGAGAGCTTGGAACTGAAATTTTCCAAACATGCCTCTATGAGACTGGAGAACAGAAAGATCAATCTGTCGAAAGAACAGAGCGAACGGCTGGAGAGTGGAGTTCAAAAAGCAAGTGAAAAGGGAATTCGGGAGTCACTCGTAATCGTTGATTCTCTGGCATTCATTGTAAATGTCCCAAACAAAACAGTTGTGACGGCAATGGACCGCACGGAATCCGATGACAACATTTATACCAATATTGATGGCGCAGTGATCATATAGCTGGACCTTGGGGGAGCAATCGGTTTCTGACTGACAGAAGAAACCAGACGCCCTGCGCCAAAAGAACTTTAGGAGGTCATTTCATTATGTTGAGATCAATGTACTCTGCTGTGTCAGGTTTAAAGACACATCAGACAAGAATGGACGTGATCGGTAATAATATCGCCAACGTCAACACAGTAGCTTTTAAATCTTCTTCCGTAACATTCAGTGATATCTTATATCAGACCACTTCGAATGCATCCGGAGCAAATGCCACAACCGGTACCGGCGGTGTCAATGCAAAGCAGATCGGTCTCGGTACAACTGCGGCAGCAACCAAAGTCAGCATCACTTCTGCAGGTGCATCTGAGACAACCGGAAATCCATTTGATATCCGTCTGACTGATAAAAACTCAACGAACTTCTTTATTGTAAACAATGGTTCTGAGAACGTATTTACCCGTTCCGGTTCTTTCTACGTAGACGGCTCCGGTAACTTGTGTATGTCCTCAACAGGTTATACGGTTATGGGATGGCAGGTTGACGAGACAACAGGTGAAATCCGCAAGGACACTGTTTCGGCACTCCGTATCATGCAGGAGAAGAACCTGACTTCTGCACCGGAGGCAACCACGAAGGCAACCATTGCTGGTGTGCTGGATGAGAATGATACAGATGTTAAAAATGATGCCGGCAGGGTAATGAACTTAAACTTCTACGATAACCTTGGTTATCAGTATACTGCGAAGTTTGCAATCAAGTCTACTGGAACAGATGGAAAATATACCGTTGAACTGACATCTGTTTTGGATAGTGATAATCAGAATATTACTGCTAAACTTTCAAAACAGGATATGGCAAAGATTTTCGGTAATTACCAAGCAGATGCAACACTTGGACAATATGGTCTTTCAAAGGATTATGAGTTTAAAAATAATAAGTATGTGCGCAAAGCAGATAACAAAGAATTTGAAGTTGATAAAACAGATTCTACTTTGTTTAAAGCAGCAGATGGTTCAGGTGATACAGTTAGTATTACAGAAATTTTTTCTGGTATCACAACAACAATGGCTAAAGATATTAAAGATCCAGCAAGTAAAACAAAAGTTGAATTTGATACTACAACCGGACAGGCAACTGTAAAAGGTGAGCAGACTTCTTATGACCTGGTATTTGATACAAGCACAGGTAAGTTTGCTTCCATCGGTGGTGATACCCCATCTACAATGCTGAATATGTCTGCACTTTCTACTGGTTTGCTAAATAACAACGGAAACTTCCAGAATATTAGTGTAGATTTCTCCCAGTGCTTAAACTACAATAACAGCGGTAAATCCACAATCGGCGCAGATGCCGGAGCAGTGGACGGTACAACCGGAAAAGGACGCAAGCTTGGAGCAATGACAGGTATCTCCATTGACACAAGCGGGCGTATCTATGGTACATACGACAATGGTAATACGGAATTGCTGGGACAGATCGCAGTTGCACAGTTCTCTAACGCATCTGGTCTTGAGAAAGTCGGAGAGAGCTGCTACCGCACAACCTTAAACTCCGGTGAATTTGATGGCATCGGTGTGGAGATTTCTGCAGACGGTTCTTCCATGACAACCGGCGAGCTGGAAATGTCGAACGTAGACCTTTCCTCAGAGTTTACGTCCATGATCACAACACAGCGTGGTTTCCAGGCAAACTCCCGTGTTATTACAACCTCCGATACATTATTAGAGGAACTTGTAAACTTAAAACGATAATATAAACTGAATGGAGGAATCTGTAAAACGTTACAGATTCCTCCTTGAATAGAAATAGTATAAAAAAAGTAACGATTATTTAGTAAATATGTTCCATACTACAACAAGATATGGTATACTAAACATTGTTTCATTGTTTTCATTGTCTGTTAACAATAAGGAAAGGATGAACACTATGATCGAAGTGACAAGATTAAATGGTACACAGATTTTGGTGAATGCGGATCTGATCGAACTTGTCGAAGAAACACCGGATACCGTGATCACTTTCACGACAGGACGAAAAATAATTGTAAAAGAAAGTAGACAACAGATAAAAAGTTTAGTAAAATCATATAAGCGGGAAATTATGGAAACTGGATTTAAAGC
>ERZ1034755.723-NODE-723-length-10578-cov-14.002281_pt1 | contig 10578 bp, 8 predicted proteins | sample MGYA00520596_ERZ1034755 | MGnify/ENA primary metagenome ERZ1034755 (study PRJEB33766, sample SAMN09781701) | gut metagenome | biome: gut microbiome | host: Homo sapiens | place: Madagascar | study: EMG produced TPA metagenomics assembly of the PRJNA485056 data set... | reverse complement strand
CCAAGGTTGCAGTGGCTTAACCTCTATCACCATCCCTTCATCTGTTACTTCATTGGATATTTTTGCTTCTATGGTTGCAGTGGCTTGACTTCTATCACCATCCCTTCATCTGTTACTTCATTGGGTAATTATTGCTTCTGGGACTGCCGTGGCTTGACCTCTATCACCATCCCTTCATCTGTTACTTCAATAGGTGGCAATTGTTTCCAAGGTTGCAGTGGCTTAACCTCTATCACCATCCCTTCATCTGTTACTTCATTGCGTGAGGCTTGCTTCGTAGATTGTCAAAAACTGGAAACTGTATATTTTGAAGGTAAATATTGTAGATCAAATTACGCAGACTTAAAAATACCAACGACATGTATAATCAAGGTTCCTACAGAATACCTTCAGGGTTATAAAGATTCCTTTGGATCTGATTATAAATATATCTATGCCTGGAATCCTGATGGATCAGGTGATGATACAAAACCGGTTACTCAATGTGCCACTCCATCAGTTTCTTATAGCGAAGGCAAGTTAATGTTCGCTTGCGAAACAACAGGAACAAAGTATCATTATACAATAACTGATACAGATATAACATCTGATGCGCTGAGCGAAAATGGGGAAGTATCTCTTTCTGCTGCCTATAATATTTCTGTTTATGCTACAGCAGATGGATATAAAGCATCTGATAAGGCGGAGGCAACTCTGTATTGGATTAATGCCAACTTGGATACTGGTACTAACATCAATATGGTAAAAACACGTGGCGTTGTGGCTTCTGCCCATGATGGTATCATCACCCTCTCTGGTCTTGATAATGGCGAAGTGGTGAAGTTCTATGCTACTGATGGCAAGTATCTCGGCTCTTCGGTTGCAGCCAACGGTACTGCCTCTTATGCTGTAAACGAATCATTAGTTATCGCCAAAGTAGGTAAGGATTCTATCAAGATTGCAATGAAATAAGGATTGTGCAGAGCGATGCACCTACCGTAAAATTATTAAAAGTAAGGGGAAGAAGGCGAGTAACGTAAATTGCTCACTTTTTCCCCTATTTTGTATATTTTTCTGAGAACCATTTGATTGTCCCGGCGAGCGATCTGCTGTCTACTAAGGGGCGAACATTGGTAAGAATAACTTGCGTTTACCAACATATTTCAAAACTTTCTCCCGGTTTTCTTGCATGTTTCGAAATATTGTTGTACTTTTGAAGGAGTAAGTGTATTGAAATTGTACTTTTGATAGCGTAACTATCTGATTATTAGGTGAAACTTATGGAATTGATTAAGGTTATAAACAACGTGTCAGAACGGGTGGTAGATGATTTAAAGACCAAATTATCTAAAGGGTCTCGTGTATCAATAGCTGCAGTCTCTTTTTCCATCTATGCTTTCGAAGCATTGAAGGAAGAACTGGAGAACGTTGATGAGTTGCGTTTTATCTTCACTTCGCCAACTTTCATCAAGGATAAGGTGAAGAAGGAGAAACTATTTTCTGATTATTCAAAAGTGTACGAGTTCGTACACAATTTGAATTGGACACATATTAGGCGACTGTTGTCAGTGGTAAATTCAGAAGCACGAATGTGGTATCTAAAATATGCCTCTGAAGAGATGTGGAGTACTACAACTCACAATCGTAATATTTCGTCTCAATACCTGATACGGGGGCAAAAACGTGTAGTTGATTTGACGTACTTCGCCAGCTTCTTGGTGACAATGCAGTGGAGGATGCTCCTGAGGCATATCTTTTCAACCTCAAGGGGGAAAATCATGTGTTCCCGCAGCTTATTATGGAGCTTTGGGAGCAAGCAATTGTAACAAAGTGAGGTCAGCCATTTCAACCTCCCTTCTTATTTTACTGATAATGAGTTTATCATGCTCTGAAAAATTCTCGGCTCTTTCTAACGCATTTGCCAGAATTCCTTCTGCCATCCTTAGTTGGTCAACGAACCATCCCATGTCATTTGATACTTTCTTCATAATTCTTTTCTTTTGATTCTATGTCGCGAAGATACAAAAGAATCCGAATAATCGGATACCATTTCATCTTTCTTATATTTTTCGCGCACTTATAAACATTCGGCGACTGTTGTCTTAACATTTTTAAAGGCCAAAGAAAACTAAAAATGCTCTGAAAACTTGTCTGTTAGGCTAATATTCATTTACTTTGCATTTTGAATATTAACTAAATAGATAAGATTATGCCAGATTTTTCAGACACAGAGCGCCGACTTATCGATTTATTGGAGGTCGGAGTGATAATTTTTCTGCCCAAAATTTGGTGTTTTAAAATAAAGGTAGTATTTTTGCCCCGAAAATAAGTATCTTATGTAACCATACAGAGATATTTTATCTGATACTTTACCACCGACAAAGGTGGTAACATACCACCATAATAAGTAGTAAACTATTAAAATTTGGCAATGACATTAGATGCAATATACAACAAATGGTTATCTCTCCAACCACTCACGGAAGCTGAACAAAAAATGCTCAGTAAAAGATTTACTGTTGAATATAACTACAACAGTAACCATCTGGAAGGCAATACATTGACATATGGTCAGACAGAACTTCTGTTGCTTTTCGGCAAAGTTAGCGGAGAAGGTCACTTAAAGGATTTCAACGATATGAAAGCAAGTGAGGTTTCTGTAAAAATGATGCAAGAAGAAGCGTCAAACAGGAAAGAGCCACTGACCCAAAACTTCATCAGAACCCTGCATCATACTTTGCTTCGTGAGGATTATACAGAGTACCGAACGTTACCCAACGGAGTGCAGACAAGCTTTGTAATCCATGCAGGACAATATAAGACACGCCCTAACAGCGTTATTACACGTTATGGCGACCGATTTGAATATGCTTCGCCAGAAGAAACGCCAGCCCTAATGTCTGACCTGGTAGATTGGTACAACGGAGAGGAAGAAAGGGGGGAGTTGACGCCTGTAGAACTAGCAGCTCTTTTTCATTACCGTTATATACGGATTCACCCTTTCGAGGATGGTAATGGGAGAATAGCCCGACTCATGGTAAACTATATCCTTTCCCGACATAACTGGCCTATGATTGTTGTAAGAAGCAGAAAGAAACAGGAATATCTTGAGGCTCTGCACCAAACAGACATCATAGTAGGTGCCGTTCCATCGGTTGGTGCGCATGCCACAATCAAACAGATTGGCAGTTTTTTGAGATACTTTGAGAAATTAGTTGCAAAGGAAATACAGACGAATATTGATTTTGTAACTCGTAAGGATGAAGATGTTTGGTGGTATGATGGAGAAATCATTACAACAAAGAGTAAGAATACGGCACGTATACTAAGAATGATGAGGGAGGATCCTTATATTACTTATGCGGATCTAACTACTTCATTAGGTATCAATACTTCTGCTGTTCAGAAACTGGTAAAACGTTTGGTAGAAAGAGGTTATATCACACGTCATGGCAATGGTTGTTGGAGGGTAATTGCGACTTGTATCGTTTGAATCTATGTCGTTAATCCTACCCATGCTCCCTGTTTTAGGGTGCATGGGTAGTTATTTTTTTTAGAGAAGTGTGACTTTGAATTTCAATTCTGATGAAAGAAGAGATTTAGATGGCAGTTTATGCTGCTCAATATCAGATAAATATAAAAGTCCCCCAACTTGGGGGAAATTTATATTGCATCCCATTTTACTAAACTTTTACCTTAAGCTGGGGATAAGGATCAAGCTTGCCAGCGTATTGCTAAAAACATTTTCCAAACTTTTATCGAAAAACTCTTGCGAGTTTCAAAATATTATTGTATCTTTGGGGGAGTAAATTGATAGAATGTAGAACTTAAAAGCGACGTAACTATATGAATATCAGACAAATTACCCCCCCCCTATCAGTGGGGCGTCAAGGCTCTTGTAGCCTTTATACTAACGTTCGTTCTTGCCAGTTGTAGCAAGGATGAATCTATTGATACTGGTGAGCGTGTCATCCGTATTGAAGCTAATAGTACACGTACTTACTATGCCATTAGTAAAACAGAGGGTATTACCTATACATCTACAGGTATAGCGTGCCTTATCAATCAAGATACGAATCATCCCAAATGGATACTTAGCTATGAAGAGATAGCTAAGCGATTAGATATATCCCTATCGCATGCTTCAACAATGCAAATTGCCTTTACCAAAGTCCTGAAAGATGGTCTTTGGCGTTTTGCCGTGCAGTTTGATGGTCAAAAGGAAGGCAGCGAATATTCGATAGACGTAAATCCCGAAACTGGCTGCATCGAATGGGTGCAGAGCATTGAAGAAATGCCTGATGGGGAGGTTACGCTCCATTTTAATCATTAATTCTTAGAAAAGTATCATTGGCATATTTGTGTCATAATGTATAACTATTTATGGTACTTTTCTGGAATGAAGAGTACTGTCGTTAAATTATTTACGCATAGTATGATAGATAATCAAGCTACATCAGCTACAGAAACCATAACATTTAAGGATATATTGGCTCGTTTTAGAAAAGAATCTATTACTGAGCATGATAAAGGAGCAAAGTTTGAAAAATTAATCAAGCGTTGGTTCTTGACAGACCCCGAGTATGCAAATATTTTGGAGAAAGTTTGGCTTTGGGATGAATTCCCTGGCAAAGAAAGCTTGGGTGGTATCGATTTAGGTATAGACCTAGTTGCAAAGACAGACGAAGGAAAGTATTGGGCTATACAATGCAAATGTTACAAGGAGGATGCTGTAATGAGCAAGAGTATGGTAGATTCGTTTATCTCAAATGCAAACCGAGTATTTGTTGATGATGAAATGCATACTTCGCGTTTTGATAAAATGGTATGGGTTTCTACATCATCACATTGGGGGAAGAATGCTTTGGAAGCAACTAAGCATCAGACCATACAGTTTATTCCTATTTATGCAAACCGTCTTCAGTATTCTAGTGTAAATTGGAAAGAACTGGTTGAGGGCAAGCAGGGCAAGGAAGCTTTGCTCGCAGGAAAAACTATACGTCCTCATCAGATAGAGGCTCTTGATAAAGCTCATGAATATTTTAAAAATCATGACAGGGGTAAGTTAATCATGGCATGTGGTACAGGTAAAACCTATACCTCGCTTAAGATTATAGAAAATGAAACTAAGGGTAAGGGTATGGTGCTCTTTATGGTACCAAGTATTGCCCTCTTAAGTCAGGGTATGCAGAATTGGACTACTGATTCTGAATACAAGATTAAACCAGTTTGTATCTGCTCTGATGCAAGTGCTTCACGATTTGAGGATGACGATGAGAATAATCTTTTGGATATGTCGTTCCCTGCTTCTACTAATGTAGATACTATTGTAAAGCAGCTTAAAACCTACCAGAAAAATGGCGAATTTATAGTGGTATTCTCAACATACCAGAGTATTGATGTGGTAGCTGCTGCTCAGGCTCAGTTGTTAAAAGAAAATGATGGGAAATTTGGTGTGTTCGACTATATCGTATGTGATGAAGCTCACCGTACAACTGGTGCAAAGTCAAAAGTTAAAAATGAAAGCAGTTTCACGAAAATACATAACAATGAGTATGTAAAGGGTGTAAAGCGTCTTTATATGACTGCGACTCCTCGTTATTATAAAGATAGCGTAAAGAAGAATGCTGAAGAGAAAGACCTCATCCTCTGGAGTATGGATGATGAAAGTATCTATGGAAAAGAATTTTATAGAATCGGATTCGGAAAGGCTGTAAGTTTAGGCTTGCTGACTGATTATAAAGTACTTGTTCTTACAGTTTCGGAGGATGAATTATCGGATGATTTGAAGGATAAATTGAAGGATGATACAGAACTGAATGCTGATGACTACACTAAATTGGTAGGTTGTTTAAACGGCTTGTCAAAGCGTATCAAGGGTGATAAGGGCGTTACCTTGATAGAGGATCCTTCCAAGATGCATCGTGCCGTGGTGTTCTGTTCATCTATCAATCGTGGAAAACGAAGCAATGGCGGTATCTGTTCTACCGAATTTGCCTCAGAATTTCCTAAGCTGGCAAAACTTTATAAAGAAAAAGATGTAAATGAAAATGAGCGTGATAATGTGCTGGATATTGAAGTTCAGCACATTGACGGTTCTATGAATGCACAACTTCGTTCTGAGAAGATTGACTGGCTGAAGGAAGATACCGGCGATGATAACAAATGTCGAATTCTTTCGAATGTTCGCTGTCTTTCTGAGGGCGTAGATGTGCCTGCTCTTGATGCTGTTGTTTTTGCGTCAGCCCGTGATAGTCAGGTAGATGTAGTTCAGAGTGTAGGACGTGTCATGCGCAGTTTCCATAAGGGTATGGCCGATGAGAAGAAGTATGGATATATTATTGTGCCTGTAGTGTTGCCTCCAGGTGCTAATCCTGATGATATTTTAGGCAAGGAGAGCCATCGTTTTAAAGTGGTTTGGGATATTCTGAATGCCTTGCGTGCTCATGATGACCAATTCAATGCGACGGTCGAAAAAATCAACTTGAATAAAAATAAGCCTTCTAAGGTAACCATCGGTACCATTCCAGGTTATTCTTTTTCAATGCGTGATGGCGGTTCGGTTTCCGGACATGACGAAGATGGGGAAGCGGTAGAAGGTAGCAAGCAACTATCGCAAGAAGAGATTGCGCAAGAACTGGAAATCAAGTTTGGCAAGATGCAGGAAGGCATTTATGCCAGATTGGTAGAAAAGGTTGGTGACCGATTGTATTGGGAAAATTGGGCTAAGAAGGTTGGTGACATTGCTCAAAAATTTATTTATCGTATCAAGGAATTGATTAAGAGCGGTAAGGCAACCAATGAGTTTGAGGAGTTCTTGAAGGGCTTGCAGCAGAATATCAATCCTAGTGTTGATAAGAACCAGGCTATTGAGATGATTGCTCAGCACATGATTACCCGCCCTGTTTTTGATGCTTTATTTGAGAAATACCGTTTTGTTGAAAACAATGCGGTAAGCCGCTCCATGCAAAAAATGTTCGACATTTTAGAGAAGGAGGATGTTGACAGAGATACCGAGGCTCTTGCTAATTTCTATGAGGATGTGCGTAGAAATGTAAGCGACATTGATAACCTGGAAGGCAAACAGTCTATTATCAAGACTCTCTATGAGAAGTTCTTTAAGGGAGCTTTCCCTCTGACTGTAGAAAAGCTGGGTATTGTCTATACTCCGATAGAATGTGTTGATTTTATTATTCGCTCTGTAAATGATGTTTTGAAATCAGAGTTTGATTGCACCTTATCGGACGAGAATGTTAATATCCTTGATCCATTTGTGGGTACGGGTACTTTCATTACTCGTCTTATGCAAAGTGGTCTTATCAAGCCAGAAGATTTGGAACGCAAATACAGACATGAAATTTTCTGCAATGAAATTGTTCTGTTGGCATACTATATAGCGGATGTCAACATAGAGAGTGTGTTCCATGAATTGACCCATCGTAAGGAATATGTTTCTTATGATGGAATCTGCTTGACAGATACTTTCCAAATTTCAGAACATGAAGAGGGTAAGTTAGACAGCTCATGGTTCCCTGAGAATTCTGAACATGTGGATAAATTGAAGAGATTGCCTATCCAGGTGATTATTGGCAATCCGCCATATTCTGTAGGTCAAAAATCGGCTAATGACAATGCTCAAAATCAGTCGTACGAACATTTGGATGCACGTATCACCGAGACTTATGTGGCACAGTCGGAGGCTGGGTTGAACAAATCTACATACGATATGTATGTCAAAGCTTTCCGATGGGCATCAGATAAATTAGCACAGAATAAGGAGGGTGGAGTAATCGGCTTCATCAGCAATGGTGCTTGGTTAGACGGAAATGCGAACGATGGATTCAGAAAATGCTTGGAAAGAGAATTTTCTAAGATTTATATTCTTAATCTGAGAGGTAACGCAAGAACATCAGGCGAACTTCGTAAGAAAGAAGGCGATGGAATTTTCGATTCGGGTTCTCGTACTCCAATATCAATAACTATTTTGGTTAAAAAGCCAAATCAATTGCCGAATGAGAAGGCAACTATTTTTTATCATGATATTGGTGATTACTTATCAACTGACCAGAAGTTAGCATTGGTTAAGAAGTTTAAGAGTATCCAGGGAAAAAACTTGGATTGGACCATCTTGTCTCCAAACCAGCATGGTGATTGGATTAGCATGCGCAATGAGGGCTTTAAAGAACTTATTCCTTTGGCTCCTGATAAGAAGTTTGCTGTTAATTCCCATTCTATGTATTCTACTTATGCTATCGGCATTGCTACTAATAGAGATGCTTGGGTATATAATTTCAGTAAGATACATTTGAATAATAATGTTTCTAATATGATCTCTTTTTATAATCAGCAGGTAGAGGAGTATAAAGGTGCCATAAATAAGAATCCTAAAATTAAAGTTGAAGATTTTATTGATAAGGATGATACAAAGATAAGCTGGACAAGAGGATTACGTAATAGGGTTGTTAAAAACCAATCTATAGCTGCTGATAGTGAGGTTGTTACAAGTCTATATCGACCATTTTGCAAGCAATTGCTGTATTTCTCGAATGAGTTAATTGAAAGTATGGGATTATCACCGAAGTTATTCCCTACAATAGAGATGCAAAATATGATGATTTGTATTTCATGCGTAAGTCAAAGCAAAGGACTTTCTGCATTGATAACAAATAATATCGCTGATTTGCATTTTATTGGCGATACGCAGCTGTTTCCTCTTTACTGGTATGAAGAATCAAAGACACGCCAGCTTTCACTCTTCGATGAAAATCCAGAATCTGAGTACATTCGTCATGATGGCATCAGTAACTGGATACTTAATGAAGTGCGTACACGTTTGAAACTCAAGTCGATAGATAAAGAAATGATATTCTATTATATCTATGGCTTCTTGCATTCGCCAGAGTATCGTACCATGTTTGAAGCTGATTTGAAGAAGAGTCTCCCTCGTATTCCAATCATCGAGGATGTTGATGCTTTCCGTGATTTCTATCAGGCAGGTAAGGCTTTGGCCAAGTTGCATCTGAACTATGAGTGTGTGGCTGCTTACGATGGCTTGGAGATAGTTGATGCATATCATGGAAAGAATCAATATGAGCATTATGCTGTGAATCCTAAGATGAAGTTCCCGAAGAAAGATCAGAAGGATACGATCATCTATAATGACTACATTACCATTAGGAATATCCCTGCTGAGGCTTATGACTATGTGGTAAATGGCAAGTCTGCCATTGAATGGTTGATGGAGCGTTATGCTGTAACTGTTGACAAGAAGAGTGGCATCAGAAATGACCCTAACGATTGGTCAAGAGAGCACGAGAATCCAAGTTATATATTTGATTTGGTTTGCTCTATCGTTAATGTTAGTATCAAGACCATGCAGATAGTTGGCAAGTTACCAAAACTTTCATTTAATGGGGCTGAGGTAAGTATTGATGTGGCTGGTAGAATGAGTGAAATTTCTGATTCGGCCAAGAGAGAACTGGCTATAGCTACAGAAGACAACACCTTGTATCTTCAGGTGAAGCATGATGACTTCTATCATATAGTCGTAGAAGAAAGAAAAGATTTGGTTCGTACAATCACAGAAAGTACAGCCTCTCGCTATTTGGCTGTAAATGAGCAGGGAACTCCGCTTTATAATAAGCAGAATGTGGAGGAAGGTAAGCGTTATTACTTGAATGACTATAATGGGGGCAAGTTTCCTTATGTAGCAAGAGAATTCCGTTATCTCAAACTTGTCAATGGCAATGCTTCGGCTCTTATAGCTATCAATCGCATTAACTTCAAAGCCGAGAATGTAAAAGGAAACTTGGCTGAATGGAGAGTGCAACTTACATTGGGTGAAATTATAAAAGTAGAAAATTATATTATAAAGTAGATATGAAAACGATTAAAATGAATGAATTGAGTAACTGGTTGGCTACTTATATTACAGACTTTATTCATGGAGCTCAGGCGGAGAATGCGCCAGAGTTCTCCAAGTGGGCTAAATCTTTTAAAAGAGAGGAGGCTGAATTTGTCGTAAGAGCCGAGTTTGTGAATGATTGGGGGTATGATGAGCGAAGTGAAGTTCCTGAAGAGGAAGCTATACTCTATGCTCGTGCTTTACTGGAAAGAATATTGTCTTCCTGGTATATGTAAGGCAATTCTAGAAAGTGTTGCTTATGTATAAGATGAACAAAGACCTGTCCTACGAGCAGCAGGTAAAAATCTTGCTCCACCATTACGACCAGCTGGTGGTGGAGAATAAGGTCTTGAAGGCTCGTATCAAGGAGATGGAAGATGAAAAGGCAGAGTATGGCGACCCGAAAGAACTGCGGGAAATGCTGAAAACGCTTCCATCCAAGGTGAAACAGCTCAGAGAACTCTATAACGAGCGAGATTCAAGAATCAACTGGGCTAAGAAGAAACTGGTGACGTATCTGAGAAGTAAGGGGGTAAAATTACCGCCTATCATGACATTTACGAAAGCCGTGGAAATGGTAACGGATTCGCCGGAACAATCGTGAAAGTAAGGGGAAGTGTAGCACTAAAAATGCGCACTTCCCTATGAAAAAATAGGAAAAAGATAAATTTAACAACAACAACAAACTTAAAAAT
>ERZ1034755.719-NODE-719-length-10617-cov-5.349176_pt1 | contig 10617 bp, 6 predicted proteins | sample MGYA00520596_ERZ1034755 | MGnify/ENA primary metagenome ERZ1034755 (study PRJEB33766, sample SAMN09781701) | gut metagenome | biome: gut microbiome | host: Homo sapiens | place: Madagascar | study: EMG produced TPA metagenomics assembly of the PRJNA485056 data set... | reverse complement strand
GTCGTGGACATCATCGGCGGGGCACAGCCGATGACGGTCGTCCTCGGCGGGAAACGGTACACGATTGTGTATAACGGGGAACTCTATAATACGGAAGAACTCACGCGGGAACTCGCGGAGCGGGGCGTGACCCCGAGGACACATTCGGATACCGAGGCACTGGTGTACGCGTATGCGGTGTTCGGCGAGGACTGCCTTTCGCATCTGAACGGCATCTTTGCGTTCGCTGTCTACGATGATTTTGAAGGGAGCCTCTTCTGCGCACGTGACCGGCTCGGCGTCAAACCGTTTTTCTTTACCGAGGCGCAGGGGCAGTTCCTCTTCGCGTCGGAAGTGAAAGCATTGCTGAAACACCCGAGCGTTCATCCCGTCATCGATGCCCCCGGGCTGTGGCAACTCCTGTATCTCGCGCCGGTGACGCTCCCGGGATGCAGTGTGTTCCGCGGAATCTTCGAGTTGCTCCCGGGCGAGTGCCTGCGTGTCGATGCAGGGGGGCTTCATCGCCGCCGCTACTGGGACTATACGCCGGGGGCGCATACCGAGGGGCGCGACGAAACGGTCGAGCACGTGCGCAACCTGCTCACGGACGCCATCCGGCGTCAGCTCGTCTCCGACGTGCCGCTCTGCTGTTTTCTGTCCGGGGGACTGGATTCCTCGGTCGTCAGCGCCGTCGCCGCGGAGAAGTACCGCGAGGAGGGAAAGCGGCTCTCCACTTATTCTTTTGAGTACGAAGGGAACAAGTACGCTCCCACGCTCTTTCAGCCCAACCCTGACGACGATTACGCACGTCTTATGGCAGAGTACATCGGTTCGGAGCATACGGTGCTCGTCGCCGACAGTGAAACGGTCGCACGGGAACTGCTCCCGGCGGTTCTCTCGCGCGATTTTCCGGGGCAGGCGGATATCGACTCTTCGCTGCGCTACTATTGCGCCCGCGTGAAAGAAAAGCATACGGTGGCGCTCTCGGGTGAGTGCGCCGACGAGATCTTCGGGGGCTACCCGTGGTTTTACCGCCCGGAGATGCTCTCGCGGGACTTCTTCCCGTGGGTGCATGACCCCCGGGCACGCATCGGGCTCTTCGATGCGACGGCGACCCGCGCCGAGGAGGGGTACGCGTACCTCTCCGATGCCTACCATCGGGCGGTTGCGGCGGTGCCGGTGGACGATGCGGAACCTGCGGAGGAACGTACTGCCCGCATCGCGACGCGCCTTTCGGTCGATTACTTTATGACGAATCTTCTCGAGCGCAAGGATCGTATGAGCATGGCGTCGGGGCTGGAGGTGCGTGTGCCGTTCTCCGACCATCGCATCCTCGAATATGTGTACCGCGTCCCGTGGAAATATAAATTTGAGGGGGGCGTGGAGAAGTCGCTTCTCCGCGAGGCGATGGCGTCGTACCTCCCGCCGGAGATCCTCCACCGGAAAAAGAGCCCGTATCCGAAGACCCATAACCCCGCCTATGAAAAGCTCGTGCGTGAGATGCTCATGGCGCGCCTCGCCCGCCGCTCCAGTCCTCTGGCGCCGCTCCTGCGACGCGGGGCAATCGAAGAGCTGACGTCCGGCGGCGACGTGACGTGGCTCGGGCAGCTCATGTCCCGCCCGCAGATGTACGCGTGGCTCCTGCAGTTCGATTACTTCCTCACCGCATACCGGGCGGAACTCGTGCTTTGAGAGAAACCGTTTGACGAAGCCCTGCTTTTGTGCTACACTCTTGTCAAAACGGGCATGCGCCCGGGTGAGGGGTAGCGTCTATGGCAGAGAAGTATCGGAAATGGCTGGAGAAGCACGCCCGCCCGATGACGGGGGAGCGTGTGGTGATTACGGGCGGAAACAGCGGCATCGGTTTTGCCGCCGCCGGAGAATTTCTCTCGCTCGGCGCCGCTGTGACGCTCGCATGTCGGAACGAGGCACGCGCCGTCGCCGCTTGCGAACGGCTTCGGGCACGCTATCCGCTCGCCGATGTGGACTATGCCCTTGTGGATCTTGCCTCGTTCGCGTCGATCGACGCGTTTGCCGCCCGCTTTGCGGCGGATACCCGCTCGGTGGACGTCTTTCTGCACTGCGCCGGGGTGTATTATCCCAAAAAGGCGACGACTGAGGACGGTCTGCCCATGACCGTCGGGGTGAACTACTGCGGGACTGTGCGGCTCTCCGAAGCCGTAGAGCCGCTGCTCGCGCCCGGCGGACGCATGATTTTTGTCACCAGTCTGGTGGACAGGAACGGGAAAACCGACCGTGAACCAAAAAAGGAAGGCTACGCTGCGTATGCGAAGAGCAAAACGCTCCTCTCCGCCTATGTCCTCCACCGTGCGAGGACGCGCACGGAGGGCATGCCGCTCTTCCTCGCCGTCCACCCCGGCATTACGGAGACGGATCTGCTTTCAAGTGAAAAAACGGCACATAAACCGCTGTTCTCCCGCCTCGGACATGCGTTTCTGTACCTCTTTACCCACTCGCCCGAGAAAGCGGCGCTCACGGCAATCCGCGCCGCTGCCGGCGACGGGGAGAACGGGGATATCATCGCCCCTCGAGGGCTGTTCGGCATCAGCGGTTATCCGCACAAGACGCGCTTCTGCGCTCGTGTCCGCTGCGCGGAAAAAGCCATGTGACAACCGAGTGCAATCATGTGACGCGCCGTTTTCACCGCCGATTCGATACGGCGTAAGACCGTGTCGGTAAAATGCGACCGGGAGCCAAGGCTTCCCGGTCGCGTTTTGTTTTATCCGATACTGGAAATGTCATAGGGTGTCGATTGATAGACGAAATAGTTCAGCCAGTTGGTGAAGAGCAGGTTCGCCGCCGAGCGCCAGCGCACGAGCGGCGCGCGGCTTGGGTCGTCGTCCGGGAAGTAGTGCTCCGGTACGGGGGTCGCGGGGTCGAGTTGCCGGTCGCGCAGATATTCCTTTTTCAGCGTGTCGGGGTCGTATTCCGCGTGCCCGGTGAGGAAGATCTGTCTGCCGTGGTTGGCGGTGACGGCGAAGACGCCCGCCTCGGGCGAGGAGGCGAGGATCCGCAGTTCGGGGATTGCCTCGATGGCGGCGCGATCGATGCCGGTGTGGCGGGAATGCGGCACGTAGAACACGTCGTCAAACCCGCGGAAGAGAATGGAGCGCTTGTATTCCACCGTGTGTGGGTACACGCCGGACAGTTTCCGCTCGAGCGGCACTTTGTCGATGCCGTAGTGGTAGTATAGACCTGCCTGCGCGCCCCAGCAGATGTGGAGCGTGCTGTAAACGTGCGTTTTCGACCATTCCATGATGTCCTTCAGTTCCTCCCAGTATTCCACCTCGGAAAAGGGGAGACGCTCGACGGGTGCACCCGTGATGACAAGACCGTCATAGTTGTTCTCGCGGATTTCGTCAAACGTGCGGTAGAAGGAGAGCAGATGTTCCTCGGGGGTGTTTTTCGAGACGTGCGAGCGGGTGTGGATAAGCTCCGGCTCGACCTGCAGGGGGGTGTTGCCGAGCAGACGGCAGAGTTGCGTCTCGGTATCCACCTTGGTGGGCATCAGATTCAGAATCAGGATTTTTAAGGGGCGGATGTCCTGCGTGACGGCGCGCGTCTCGGTCATGACGAAAATGTTCTCGTCCTCGAGCGTACGTACCGCCGGCAGTTCGTTCGGGATTTTGATCGGCATGGCGCTTATGCCTCCACCGCGTCGAGTGCGGCGGCGAGGTCGGCGATGAGGTCGTCCGGGTCCTCAATCCCGCAGGAGTAGCGGACGAGGTCGGGGCTCACCCCCGCCGCGACGAGTTGTTCATCGGTCAGCTGACGGTGCGTGGCGCTCGCCGGGTGCAGACAGCAGGTGCGCGCGTCCGCGACGTGCGTCTCGATGGCGGCGACTTTCAGCTGCTTCATGAAGGCTTCCGCCGCACGGCGCCCGCCCCGCACGCCGAAACTGACGACGCCGGAGGAACCGTTCGGCAGGTATTTCTGCTGGAGTGTATGGTAGGGGTCCCCCGGCAGGTCGGGATAGCGAACCCAGGTGACATTCGGGTGGCTCCCCAGGAAAGTCGCCACCTTCAGGGCGTTCGCACAGTGCTGCTTCATACGCAGATGCAGGCTCTCGAGCCCGAGGTTTAAGAGAAAAGCGCTCTGCGGCGATTGGGTACAGCCGAAATCGCGCATGAGCTGTGCCGTCGCCTTGGTGATATAGGCGCCCGCCTGCCCGAATTCTTTTACATAAGTGATGCCGTGGTAGCTTTCGTCCGGGGTGCATAGACCGGGGAACTTCTCGGCGTTCGCCGCCCAGTCGAATTTGCCGGAGTCGACGACGGCGCCCCCGACGGCGGCACCGTGTCCGTCCATATACTTGGTGGTCGAGTGCGTGACGATGTCTGCGCCGAAGTCGAACGGGCGACAGTTTACCGGCGTCGCAAAGGTGTTGTCGACAATCAGCGGGACGCCGTGCGCGTGTGCCGCTTTCGCGAACCGCTCGATGTCGAGGACGGTCAGGGACGGGTTGGAGACGGTCTCGCCGAAGACCGCCTTGGTGTTCGGGCGGAATGCGGCGTTCAGCTCCTCGTCGGTCGCGTCGGGGGAGACAAACGTGAAGTCGATGCCCATACGCTTCATCGTGACGGCGAAGAGATTGAACGTGCCGCCGTAAATGTGGGCGGAGGCGACGACGTGATCGCCAGCCCCGGCGATATTGAACACGGCGAAGAAGTTGGCGGCTTGCCCGGAGGAGGTCAGCATGGCGGCAGTTCCGCCCTCGAGGGCGGCGATCTTCGCGGCGACCGCGTCGCAGGTCGGGTTCTGCAGGCGGGAATAGAAGTAGCCGCTCGCCTTGAGGTCGAAGAGGTCGCCCATCGCCTCGCTTGTCTCGTAACGGAAGGTCGTGCTCTGCACGATGGGGATCTGTCTCGGCTCCCCGTTCTTCGGTGTGTAGCCACCCTGCACACAGGTGGTGGCGATGCCGGTCTTTTTCATGATGAACTCCTTTCGGTATTCGGTATATCCTTTATATTTTGTGTAAAAAAACAAAAAACACCCGTCTCTTTTTGAGACGGATGACTCCGCGGTACCACTCAAATTCACGGTCGGAACCGTGCCCTCACAGGCGCTGACACGCCCCGGCGAAGCTCTCGCGCGCCACACGGGAGACCCTACACGCGTCTGACGCGTTCGAACCTCCGGCTCAGGAGCCATAGGCACATTCTCTCCGGGCGACCGACTCACACCACACGTCGGCTCTCTTGGCACCCTCGGGGAAGACCCTCTCCCTCATCGCCTTGCTGATTTTGGCTCATTATACCCGATTTGTACGCCCGTGTCAAGGCGTTTCGCAAAAAAACTTTTTGGCTTTACCGCTTTACAGAGATAAAGCGATGTGCTATACTGAAAGCGGAAAAAGTCATTTCGGAGGAACCTATGAACGGAGAAGTCACGACGCTGTCTGAGCAACTGGAGTTGCTTTTCGGGGTGATGGCAACGCTGGATACGCCCGAAAAAGTCAAGCGCTTTCTCACCGATGTCTGCACGGATACGGAGATCGAATACATGGCACAGCGGGTGGAATCCGCGCGTCTGCTCCTCTCCGGCGCGACCTATCAGCAGGTCAGCGGGGCGGTGAAGATTTCGTCGGCGACGCTCAGCCGCGTCAATCGGTGTATCAAGCACGGATCGGGCGGGTATGCCGGTCTGCTTGCGGAATACCTCGCGGAGGAGCGTGAAAAAAACTCTTGACACGTCGCCCACGGTCGTGTATAATGCACTCAATAAATGCTTGGATGGTATTATGCCGTTATCGCATGACCCATACAGAGAGTCGCCGGTCGGTGCAAGGCGTCGGGGGCAGATGACGACAGTCTCGTACCGGAGCAGGCGCCCCGAACCGCTGTCGCAGTAAGGGCACCCGGGCGGATCCCGTCACAGATCCTCGGCTTGTCAGAGCCGTCAGAGCGGTCGCCCCGCGGCGACAATGTCGGGTGGTACCGTGGTTGCATCGCAATCATCCCGCAGGAGTCTTAGGACTTCTGCGGTTTTTTGTTTTTAACGTCAGTTTGTATGACCGGGAAGGGAGAACAGGATGAAACAGCAGAATGTAAGAGAGGTTACGGTTTCGGACAGAACGCTCGCGGTGTGCGCCGCCGGGCGCGAGGCGCCGCTGACGTTCCGTGAGCGGACGCGGATTGCCGAGATTCTTTCGGGCGCCGGGGTGGACGCAATCGAGCTCCCCGCCATGACCCGCCCGCGCGAGGAGACGGTCGTGAACCGCACGATCGCGCTTGCCGCCGGGGAGGTTGCCGTCAAGATTCCCGTGACCTGTGAGGAGGGCGTCGCCGCGGCGTATGAGAGTATCCGCGACGCCATTCACCCGGTTCTGCAGGTCGTCATGCCGACTTCTACGCTCGGCATGGAGTACCGCTTACACAAAAAGGCGCATGCCGCCCACGACTATGCCGTTTCGCTCTGCCGTGCGGCGCGTGAGATCGCCCCGGCTGTTGAATTTGTGGCGGAGGATGCCTCCCGCGCAGAGCCCGCTTTTCTTTCGGAGCTCATGCAGGATGTCATCGCCGTCGGGGTCACTTCGTTTGTCCTTTGCGATGATGCCGGGAACTGGCTCCCCGAGGAGGCGGCGGCGACCGTCCGGGCGCTTGTGACGCCCGCGTGCTCGCTCCTGATTCGCCCCGCGATGTCGCTCGGGCTCGCGTCTGCGGTCGCCGCCGCGGCGCTCACGGCGGGTGCCGCCGGGGTCGTCACCGGCATAGGCGGCGCCTCTTACCCTGCGGCGGCGTTCTCCGATCTGCTGACTGCCCGCGGCGAGACGCTGGGGTTATCCTCCCGCCTCGTCGCCACCGCGATCCATCGGGAGACGGAGGAGATCGACCGCACCGCCGGCGGTGTCGGCGGGAAGCGACAGGATCCCATCGCCGCGCGCATCGCGCTCGGCGCGGATGCGACGGTCGGCGAGGTCTCCGACGCCTGCAACGCCCTTGGTTATGAACTCTCCGATGAGGATATTGCCCAGGTCGTGCGCGAGGTGCAGCGCGTCGCGGAGAAGAAGGAATCCATCGACGCCAGGGAACTGGAAGCCATTGTCGCCACCGCCGCCATGCAGGTGCCTTCGACCTATCACCTTGTCAGTTATCTCGTTAGCACCGGGAATGTGATCTCACCGATGGCGGAGGTCACGCTGAAGACCGGGGAACGCACACAGTCGGGTGTTTCCATGGGTGACGGTCCGATCGACGCGGCGTTCCGTGCGCTCGAACAGATCATTGGGCACCACTACGAGCTCGACGACTTCGAGATTCAGTCGGTGACGGAGGGGCGCGGCGCCGTCGGCTCCGCCCTCGTCAAGCTGCGTCACGACGGCAGACTGTACGCGGGGCAGGGCATCTCGACCGATATCATCGGCGCGAGCGTGCGCGCCTACCTCAACGCCCTGAATAAGATCATCTACGAGGACGGACGGGAATGAAACTGGCTTTTTCGACGGCGCTCGTGCCGTCTCCGACCTTTTTTACGCTCTGTAATACCGCCGCCGAATACGGCTATGAGGGCATGGAGCTGCATGATCTCGATGCCGTCGCCGCCCTCCCGGACGGTCCCTTCAGCACGGACGCCGCGGGCGCGCGGCGTAAGTTGCGAAACAGGCGCCTCGCGCTTTCGGCATTGACTTGCCCGACCCCGGCTGACGGGACGGAAGTCTCGCGGCGCGAGATCGACCGTTACTGCCTCGCGGCGTCTGATGCGGGGATTCCCGCCGTCATCGTCACGGTGGCGGGAGGCGTCGATCCCGCCCGCATCGCCGCTTCTCTTCGCCCGGTCGCGGAACAGGGAGACGCCCGGTGTGTACGGCTCCTCTTTGAGACGACGGGCGACCTTGCAAACACCGAGCGCCTGCTCGCAATCCTGCACGCCTTTCGCGCTGTCGGCGTCGGCGCCGCGTGGAATATCCGCGCGACGTACTTTGAGGGCGGAGAGAGCGCCGAGACGACCATCACCACCCTCGGCGCCTATATCGCCTATGTCCGCATCGGTGACCGCCGCGCGGGGGAGAATGTCCTGCTCGGGGAAGGGGAACTACCCACCGGAGATTTTCTCGACGCGCTTCGGTCGCTGAACTATGACGGCTACTGCGTCTTCGATACGGCGGATATCGCCGACGCCGACCTCCTGCTCACGCACAGTGCCGCTTTTCTGCGTGCCCGCCTCGGCGGGGAGAAAAAACGCTCCCTGCAGTCGAACCGGGCGGGTACCGGCACGTTCCCGTGGAAAAAGTATGAGGTCATTGATAAGACCTTTTCGCAGGTGCTCGACGAGATGGCGGAGACCTATCCCGACCAGTACGCCTTCCGTTACCCCACACTCGATTATACCCGTACCTACCGCGCGTTCCGCGAGGATGTCGATCGCATCGCCGCGTCGCTGATTGCCCTCGGGGTGAAGCCGGGGTACCACGTCGCCGTCTGGGCGACGAACGTCCCTCAGTGGTTCCTGACCTTCTGGGCGGCTGTCAAGATCGGTGCCGTCCTCGTCACCGTGAACACCGCCTATAAAATTCAGGAGGCGGAATATCTGCTTCGCCAGTCGGATACCCATACACTCGTGATGATCGAAAACTGTAAGGATTCCGATTATCGCGGCATTATGACAGAGCTCTGCCCGGAGCTGAAAGACAAAGCGCCGGAGGCGCCGCTCTACGCGGAGCGCCTGCCGTTTCTGCGTCATATCGTGACCGTCGGCTTTTCGATGCCCGGCGCGCTTCCCTGGGAGCGCTTCTCCGACCTCGGCGCGACCGTCCCGCCCGAAGAAGTGCGGCGCCTCGCCGCCGGGGTGCGCCCCGACGACGTCGCGAATATGCAGTACACCTCCGGCACGACCGGTTTCCCGAAGGGCGTCATGCTGACGCATCGGAATATTGTCAATAACGGGAAGATCATCGGCGATCGCATGGACCTCTCCACCGCCGACCGCATGATGGTGCAGGTGCCGATGTTTCATTGCTTCGGCATGGTGCTGACGATGACGTCCATCATGACCCATGGCGGCACGCTCTGCCCGCTCCCGTACTTCTCGCCGAAGTCGTCGCTCGCCTGTATCACCGAGGAGCGCATCACGTGCTTCAACGGCGTTCCCACCATGTTCATCGCCATGTTCGCGCATGAAGATTTCGCGGGGACGGACTTCTCCCATGTCCGCACCGGCATCATGGCGGGGGCGAACTGCCCGGCAGAGCTCATGCGCCGTGCCGCCCGCGAAATGCACATGACGGAGATCGTCAGCGTGTTCGGGCAGACGGAGGCGTCGCCCGGCTGCACCATGGGTGAAGTCGGGGAGGATCTCGACCACCGTGTCGAGACGGTGGGCACCGCTTTCCCAGGGGTGGAGTGCAAGATCATCGACCCCGAGACGGGAGAGGATCTGCCCGACGGGGAGAACGGCGAGTTCGTCGCCCGCGGCTTCAATATCATGAAAGGTTATTACAAAATGCCCCGCGCGACGGCGGCGACCATTGACCGCGACGGCTGGCTCCATACGGGCGACATCTGCTGCCGCACGCCGGAGGGATACTTCCGCGTGACGGGGCGCCTCAAAGACATGATTATCCGCGGCGGGGAGAACCTCTATCCGCGCGAGATCGAGGAGTTCTACCTCACGCACCCGAAGGTCAAGGACGTGCAGGTCATCGGCGTGCCGGATGCGCGTTACGGTGAGGAGGCCTGCGCGTGGATCGTCCTGCATGACGGTGAGAGCGCGACGGAGGAGGAGATGCGCGACTTCGGACGCGCCCATATCGCGAGCCATAAGGTACCGCGCTATTTCGTGTTTGTCCGTGCTTTCCCCATGAACGCGGCAGGGAAGATTCTGAAATATAAAATGCGCGAGACCATGATCGAGCGCCTCGGGCTCGCCGATCGCTGAGGCACCCCTCGTAAAAGTCCGATCGGAAAGTCAATATAAAGGAAATGTTTCGTGAGACAGATGATTGACGCACATTGTCATATCTACCCCGACAAGATCGCCGAAAAGGCGGCGAGGGCAATCGGGGCGTTCTACCATATCCCGATGCATTACGACGGACGCATGGAGACCATGCTCCGGGAGGGCGCGGCGGCGGGAATCGGACGCTATCTCGTCTTTTCCGTCGCCACCAAGCCGACGCAGACCGTCTCGATCAACGACTATATCGTCGAGACCGTGGCGCGCCATGAGGGGCAGATGCTGGGGCTCGGGACCATTCACCCGGATAATACGGAGCCGGGGGTACACGTCGAGTATATGCTCGCGCACGGGCTCCGCGGGGTGAAGCTGCACCCGGATATTCAGGGGGTCGCGCTCGATGATCCGCGCTGTATGCGTATTTTCGAGGCGTGTGAGGGCAGGCTCCCCGTGCTTCTCCACACGGGTGACCGCCGCTTCGACTATTCCAACCCGAACAGGCTCCTCCCGGTGCTGGAGCGTTTCCCGCACCTGACGGTCATCGGGGCGCATTTCGGCGGCTATTCCGTCTGGCAGGATGCGACCGAGATGCTCGCCGGGCATGAGAACCTCTATGTCGATTGCTCGTCATCCCTCTTTGCCATGTCCCCGGAGGAGGGCAGACGCCTTGTGCGCGCCTGGGGGGCGGATCGCGTGCTGTTCGGCACCGATTATCCCATGTGGAAC
>ERZ1034755.715-NODE-715-length-10644-cov-15.886675_pt1 | contig 10644 bp, 25 predicted proteins | sample MGYA00520596_ERZ1034755 | MGnify/ENA primary metagenome ERZ1034755 (study PRJEB33766, sample SAMN09781701) | gut metagenome | biome: gut microbiome | host: Homo sapiens | place: Madagascar | study: EMG produced TPA metagenomics assembly of the PRJNA485056 data... | reverse complement strand
GAGGCGGAAGGCGCAACGGATAGGGGGGGGATATCAATACCTGCCCCTTGCTGCCGCAGCCTTTTCCGGGTGCTGCTTGTTATGGCAGCCCTCACACAGGCTTACTAAATTCTTATCATCGTATGCCTGCTCAGGGTATTCGTCTGCATGTTTAATGTGATGTATTGTTGTAGCCTGTACCGCCTTTCCGTACCTCTTGCATTGTTGGCACATATAGCCGTCTCGTCTTAAGATTTGCAGGCGCTTCCGTTTCCATCTTTGCGAGTTATAATCGAACATCATTACCCACCCTATCCCTCCCAGCGTTTGCTATGCCGGGCTACCATCGACTCATTTGTGCGAATTGCTATGTTTATCGGCTAATATTTGTTCATATTTTTGTGCTACAATGTGTTGCATTATGCACCACAATGTGGTACAATATAGACAGTGAGAGGGCGATAGCCCAAATCGAAACAATAGGAGGAAAGCAGCATGAAACTTCACTTGGTAGATAACCGCGATTTTGCCGTAAAGGAAAGCGGCATGAAATTCCTTTTCGAAGAAGATGGCACCCCCGTAGGCTTCGGTGTATCCGAAGAGCTGAAATCCGCCGACCACACCGGTCGGAAAGTGGACGACCTGCACGACAGCCTCTATGATGGAGACTGTGCCATTTACAAAGACGACGAAGGTTACCTGTACGGTGTCGAAATGTTCTATGACGGCGAGAAGTTCATCCCCGGCGTTTGGCAGAGAATCGGTTAAGGAGGTGTCTACATGGCAAAGCAGGAAACTATCCATGTGCGCGTTACACCAGAGACAAAGGCCGCCCTCGTAGAGTTGGCGGAAAAGGAGCACCGCTCACTAAGTTCCATGATCGAGACCTTGATTTTCCAGGAAATTAAAAAGAGCAGGCAGTAATGCTTGCTCTTTTTGTGTCCCCATGTAAAATGCCAAAGCCAAAACTGCGGGGAAAGTTTTAATAACAAGGAGGTTTTTGAAAAGGAGAGAATGTGTGTTTGACCACACTATTATTATACACTATGTTATGTGAAATTTTGTCCCGAATTTGTCCCAAGTTTTACAACTCAGTCACACCGTATCGGCAAATGGTATATCTCTTGATGGCCTCGTCCATCCTGCGGTACAGCTCCGACCTGCTGATGTGCAGCTCGTCACATAATCTATCGATTGCATTGTACTCACGCCGCATGACGGCCACCTCAAGTATCCTGCGCTGCTGGTCGGTCAATATCGACAAGCCACGGCCCATCTGCCGCACTTGCCACTTAACCAGCTCGTGATTGACGGTTAGGTTGTCCCTATTGCAGATGGCGTTTATGATGCGCTCCTCGGCGGTCGAGCTGCCGCCCTGCACGGGTGTGGCGTCCATTTTGGGAGACCTGATGCCCTCCATTCTGGCGGTCAGCGTATCGATCTCGTCCTGCAGGCTGTCGATGGCAAGCAGCTTTTCATAATACCTGCCAAGCTCCCACTTACAGATCTTTTTGTAGTCTATCATGCATCTCCCTCCTCCATCGCCTCTTTTATGATTCCGGCGTTCTGCTGCACGATGTCCAGAATAATATCGCTCTGGATGTGGTGGGCAAAAATCGCCTTGTCTTGTGTGTCTGCGTTCCAGTAACCGGTCATGGTGTCCCCTTCGTCAATTGTTGCGACTATGCAGGCCGATCGAACATCATGTTCTGTCAAAGTTCTTATCGCCTCTTCCAGCCAAGGCGCATAGGGCAGCTTCGTAATGTCTTCACTTTTCATTCTCTTTGTCCTCCCTCATTCCGGATTTGCAAAACCAATCCTCCGAGACATCGATGCAGTTTTTCTTACAATATTCCCATTTGTCCAACCAGTTATCGTCGGAGTCGAAATATTTGCAGTCTTTGCATCTGACCACCGGCACTGCATCAACGGTTGGAAGAATATACTTGATTATGTGAGCTGCTTCTGTAAATCCCTCGGCAAGATTATCAAGATGAGTTTCACCGTTGTGTATCAATTCTTTCGTTTCCTCATATTCTTCGCCAAACAGTCTCAATGCTTCATCAGCATCAATCAGTCTCATCGCTGTCACCTCCGTCCATCTTCGCCCCGCAGTTAGGACAGTAGTTTGTGCGCGCGCAAAAGTTATCTGATTTCCCACACTCGCTACAATGGCACCAATCAATGCCGCCCTCAATCCTGTGCCCATCGTGAATCCATCGACCATGCACCACCGGCACCGCATCAACAGCTTCCTCCGCCAGCATCTTCATCCATTCACAATCGGCAGGCTCACAGTCCATTCCCGGATACATTTTGTCACAGATACTGCAGATAATATCCACTGCAGTTTCATTTTTTATGTATGGCTTAATCATAGACAGCCTCCTTTTCGTCCATAGTCGCTCCGCAATGGGGGCAGAAATTGGAACGCACTTTGTTCTTTCGGTTGCACATGGAGTAATCCTCTCGCCATACATTCTTGTGGCAAGCAGAACAATACACCCCCGCATTGGCGCAATCGGTCAACGATACCCAATGTCCATGTTCAATAGGCTTCACAGCAACGAGCTGCACATTGGCGATGGGCATTTCATTTATAGCTTTTATCAAATCGCGATCCCGGCAGTCGTACAGTGCAAGCACATCCTTGACATGCTCTTTAAGGACATATTCACCCATTTTCTTCACCTCCGTCCATCTTCGCGCCGCAGCTTTGGCAAAACATCTGCATTATCTGCCCGGAAAGATTTGCGTGAATACTTGTCACATTGCCACAAACGGAACACCGGCAAATTGCGTTTCCGCAAAGCGGTGCGTTAATCCACCGACCATGGACTACCGGCTCCACATCTGCCGTTGGCATATCATGCAATACGCAGATTGCTTTAGCCCATGTTCGGCGGTCTTTGTCTTTCCCGTTTGCCGCTGCTATTGTCATTGCTTTCTCCAGCGCTTCCCGGTCAATGTATTTGGCCATTGTTGCCCTCCTGTTCCATGCTTCGATTGCTTTTTCTTTGCTGGGCAGCCCAGATACTTTCATCTCCTTTGTGTGGAGCCCATCACCAGCCCTATATCTCCCACAGCCGGCAGACCACCCAAAGTCTGCTCTATCGTAGGTATCGTACATATGGATAACGGTTGCAACTCCACCGCACTCAGGGCAGCGTTTCAATTCAGCCATCCTTCTTCGCCTCCAGTGCCTTCTCCGCCTCCTCGCGGGTTAAGAAAATCGTTTTTCCTATGGAACTTTCCACGCATGGGCAGAACGGGTACGTTTCAATGTCCCACTGTCCCTGTATTGCGAAGTATTTCATACTCCCAGCTCGGTGCTCGAAGATTTCTCCGGCAAACACTCTGTATAATTTATCGCCCACCTTGCACGGCAGCACTACCACGCGCTCGTCCTTGTCTGCCTCGGCCAGCTCCCGCAAGCGGGTATAACTGCAAATACTCTCCAAATCAGCAAGCCGCATCAGCTTCAGTGCGATCTCGTCTGCCTTATCTTTCGGCAGGACTTCCTCCGGTGTCAGCCCCGTGTCCTCGTAGGCTTTCAGCCGCTCCCACACTTTACGCTGGGAGCACGCGCCATTATACAGGCACGGCAGTTCCCGGCATTGCGCAATGTCGCAGAAGTTCCCCTCAAATGTCAGTCGCTCCATCACTCTACCTCCAGTTTCCACATACCATCTTTGGCGCCCTTTCCGCTGGAAACCATATCGCACAGGTACTTAATATCCTGTCCGTTAAGCCCTAATATGTCACGCTCCCCATTGCTGTCGATGCCTTCCTTTACCAACACGATATCCCCTAAAATCGGATTCCCATGATAGTCCATCCCGTAAAGGAAACTGCCGAAGGAGTTTATCGGGAGGTTAAGAAGCATCCCTTCTTCGTTGACTATCATGCAGTACGGGCGCTTCAGGCGCACGGGGCGGACAATCTCAATCCATCCTCCAACAGCATCGCCAATGCTCTTGTGTGCAGGCTTGGAAAACTCCTGCACCCGCATCTCTTTCTTTGTTGTGATTACAATTCCTTTCATTGCTCTACCTCCTGCCTCCAGTATTGTGTTTTGCAATCGTAACAATCGGTAGCATAGCACCCTGCACTTGGGGCATAGCCTTTTTCAATCGATTTTGGGCATATAGCTATAACTCCGTTGCCTAATAAGTCAGCTCTCGGATATTGTTCCAAAAATACATCCTGTCGTGTCTTTTCTGGGTGTTCCTTCGCCCACTTTTCCACGATATTCACAGCGTTCTCTGCGTCAATATTCTGCTCAGTGTTAATGAGGCAATCATCAAATCCATCGGCATTAGCCGGGCAGGCTTCACAATCCTCATAGCTTTGGCACATTCTCTTTGCTTCCTTGATAAATTTCAGTGCATCCATGTTATCCCTCCTTTATTTTTGGAACAGTGCCAAAATGTCGTTGTACACTTGGATTACCACATCTTTTGCAGCGTCCACGGCATCGTATGTTACATTTTTCGCAATTGTCATCTTTATTAAAGTGTCAGACGAAGGCACGAAAATAATGATTAACGAAGATATGATTAGAACAATAAAAGAAATAACAAGAATGCCATTTTCTTCTTCTAAAAAACTAATCAAAAGCGCCATAAGACTGATAAACGCAAGGATTGCCCCAACAGTTTTTATCGCTCCTACAACATCAATAAAATAAAATAACCACGGGTTAATTACAGGTTCCATCAGTTTATCCTCCAAACTTCTCAAGATAATAATTCTTTCCGTCCTGCCAGCCTTTGTAGTAGGCTGCTTGTTCCCGTTTCGCAGCTTCTTCGGCGGTTACTTCCGCCTGCGCCACCGCCATTTGTTCCTCGATCTGCAACTGCCCCATCGTCCAAAACAGGATTGCGCAGCAGGTAATTATGGCAATTACAGCTATCCAGTTCTTCAAACTTCCTCCCTCCCAAATCCAAAGAATTTTGTTATCTGCGGAATTGTTTCAAGCAAAATTCCGTCTACTGTTATCATCGCAGCGTACCCCTGTCCGAGCCAGCCCTTGTGCCAGATCTCCCGTGCATCGTAGTAGTCTACATTTTCCCTGCGCTCGGAGACCTTTCCGCAGATGCGTATTTCGATGTCGATCTTTCCGGATCTTCGCTTTAGCCAATTCTGTGGCTTCTTGTGCTTCCCGGAGGCAACCGCTTTTTGATAGCACGGGGTTGAGCAATACTTTGCTGTCGCTCTTCCGAGAAACTCTTTCCCGCAGTATTCGCATGTCTTTTTTGTCGAATACTTCCTTGCGCTCCGTTTTGCGCATTCGCTCGCCGCCTTTTTCCTACATTGCTCGCAATAAACCGTTTTCGGGTGGGAGCTGTTGACCGGCTTCCCGCACATCTTGCACGGTCTCTGCTTGTCCCTCTTGATCCCCCACCTGTACAGCATATCAGCCACAGTCCTGACGCTTGTATCAAGGACATCTGCGATTTCCGCATTTGTATTGCCGACTGCGACAAGCTGTTTCACCAACTCCATGCGCTCCTTGTTAAAACAGCCGCTTTCGCTTTTCAAACAGCTTTTACTCGATGGCATCGTACTTTACCTCCTTTCTCTCCTTTCGCTTTCCTGCGGCATTCTTGATGGCTTTGGTGATGCGCAGCCATCTTTCTGCGAATTCCGCTTCCTCTGCGAATGTCATATGCGGTTTTTTCTCATCTTCTGTCACGGGTTAGCCTCCTCTATGTCAATTTCTGTCCTTGGGTTCTTTGGGTCATATGCCCCACGCAGCCGCAGTTCTACATGGTCAAAGCTGTCGTCTGCGATCACGCCTCGGTCGGTCAGACCGTCCATCAGCATCTTGCCATTGTAATTGTCAGGGTCGTGCCTGTGTCTGGTTGGGAAGTAGTAGGTGATGGTCACTATGGCCTTGTCCATCGGCTTTTGCTTTTTGCAGTATGCTCGCATCAGGCCAATCCACCGCTGCTTTTCTGCTCGGTACTCCCAGCCGTTCAGCCGTCCTGCGTACTTGTTCAGCGATGGCGGGATTTCTGGGATTATGATTTTCACTTTTCCACCCCGCAAACTTCTTGCAGCGTGATTTGTTGGTTTATGCTTTCAAGCCCTGAAAGCATCTCATCTTTTGCTCGTTGATAAATTGCTTTGTCAACCTCGAATCCGTATGCCTTTCGCCCAATTTCGGCAGCTGCGCGGAGCGTTGACCCGCTGCCTGCGCATGGATCTATAACCACATCTCCGGGGTCAGTGAAGATCTCGATCAGGCGCTTCAAAACAGCAATCGGCTTTTGTGTTGGGTGTATTTTAGGGTATTCTTTTCGGTTATCTCTCTCCCACTGGAACCAGTCAAAAACCATATGTCCCTTACCGTCTTCACCTGTATTCCGAAATTTTGGGAGTTTATCACGATAAAGAACAACCGCAAATTCCGTTGCACCAACAATCTTCATATTTGCTTTAAGAACCTGTGCCGAATAGTTTTTGCAGAAAAAAAGAGGGTAAGATTTTACAAATCCATACTGTTTTCCGCACTCTATTACCGTTTGCATTTGTTCAAAAGCGCAGAACACGATCATAGCAGGCGCAGCATTCTTTTCCTTTGGCTCCTTGATAAGCATTTTGCTGCAAAAGTGCATATATTCTGGAATTCTGAATTTCCCGTCTGTATTGAAAAAAGCCTTTTTCGCAAGCCTGCTCTCACCGTTTTTGTTGTTACCTCCCTCATACCACATCGGATTGCTTGCATACGCATCAACTCCGATGTTGTATGGGATATCAGCGATTACAAGCTGCGCTTTCGGGATGTTGTATCGCTTGTAGTTTTGAAAATTATCGTGATACAACTCAGCCACTATGTTACTCATAATGCATTCTCCTCCATCATCCGCTCCGCCAGCGCTATGTCATAGCTGGGCAGCTGCTTTACCTCGGCCATCTCTGCAAGCTTTGCCCGGACATCTGCAGGCAGGGCTTGCATTTTGCGCTCGCTCTCCTGCCTTGCCCGGTAGCTGCGCATAAAGTTGGACTGCACCACGCTCTGCACTGTCCCGGTGTCCATGCTGGCCCATTCCCGCAGCTGGGATGGGTGTCCTACCAACCGCTGTAGGTTCTCCGGCAGGGCTGCAAACTCTTTCTCGCTGTTGTAGCCGCTGTTCCGCAGGGCCTTTGCAATCAGCGCCCATGCTTCCCCCTCGGAGAGTTCCGCCGGTCTGCTGATCTCACCAATAGCGGCTATGATAGCCCCAATATGCGGAGGGAACCCCTTGCGGTCGCTGGCGATGTGGGACTTAACCGCCGCTGCTACAAGGTCAGCCGGGTAATCTGCCAGCATTTCCGCCCACATGTTTACCACCGCTTCGGCATCCTGCCGCTTCATGTCTCGGTAGTACGCAGGGTAAGCGGCCTTGAGGATAGACATAACAGCCAGTGTTTCAGTACGGTTCATGTTGTCCCTCCTTCTGCAGCATTTGCAGGAAAACATTGTCGGTTTCCCCCTGCGGAAGCTCGTCCTCCCACCTGCGCTGGTTTAGCCATGTCGCAGGATTTGGGATGTACTGGCCGTTGTTTTCCGTCCATTGGCGGCTCTGCTTCTGTGCAGATATGGCATCCATCATGCGGTCAAAGGTCTGCTTATCCGGCTTGATGCGCTCAAAAGCCTTTTCCGCTGCGCCTTTGCCGACTTTCTTGGGATATTGCGCCCAAAATTCGGCAAACCGGCCCCCTTGGGGGGCATGGGGGGTACTTGTATTCGGATTCGGATTAGTATTCGGATTCGGATTGGATTCAGGCCGCAGCTCGCCGCAATCCGCCGCAACTTGCGGCAACTCGCCGCAGATTTCCGCAGACTGTGTAAAGCCGCTGTTTTTAGGCGGGTCGGGATATTTGGGTTTGCATTCTCGTATCCTTTGATGTTCGGCCCAAGTCGGGAACCAAAAGTAGGGCTTCCCGTCCACCTCGTAGAGGGAAACGCAGCCTTTGGCCGCCAAACCGTGGAGCGCATCGTTGATATCTTTTGCAGTAACCCGTTCCCGAAGCGGGAATGCATTGCCTTTGATGATTGCAGGCCGGGCATCTCCTCGTCCTGCATCGTCTACCGAAACAATAAGACTTACCCAAAGCCGAAACTCGAAATCCGTTAAGGATGCTATCTTGTCGCTTGTGCGGAAGCTATCCTTTATCAATCTATTCGGCATTCCTCCTCACCTCCCGTCAGAATGGGAGGTCGTTAGGGTCGCCCTCGACTTCTTCAAATCCGCCCTGCTCGCTCTCTGCGGGCTTTTCCTCTGCCTTGCCGGTAGATTTGCTGCCACCGAAAAGGGCTTCCTCTGCGATAACCTCGGTGGCGATGCGCTTATTTCCGTTCTTGTCCTCATAGTTGCGAACTTCGATGCGCCCCACAATGGTAATGAGGTCGCCCTTGCCGAACCACTGATTTACGAATTCGGCGGTCTTGCCCCATGCTACGATGGGGACGAAGTCAGTCTTTTCCCGGTCACGGCTGCGGTCTACGGCGATGGTAAAGCCGCACACGCTCTTGCCGCTGTTGGTCTGCTTCAGTTCGGGGGCTTTCGTCAGCCGCCCATTAAGGATCGCTTTGTTCAGCATTCTGTCTCCTCCAAATAGTTCGTGTAGAATTCCTCCCGGAACATCGGGATCGTAAAATCGTAGTTGTCGATACAGGCTTGCTCGCCCAGCCGGTGCAGCCAATCCATTACCTCCGCACAGCCGTGTGCGTGGGTCAGATGGCACGGCGTGTGGCACAGGGACACCCAAAGGCCCATGCGCTTGCTCTTGCTCCGCATGGCGTTGCCGAAGATTTCGTGCCGGTCGAGCTTTACGCCGGAGCGCTGGCACAAAAAGCACTTGAATGTGTCGGTCTGTACGATGCTCGGAGCGTATCCGTTTCGGTCAAGCTCTGCGCCCCATTCGTTTTTCATTTTCCCCATTCCTCCTTTAGCAAGGCCAGCTCGGCCGGAGTGGCAACATCTATCCCTTGCTCTTTGCAGTCTGCGATGACGGCATCCAGCAGCCGGGACATCTGTTTGGTGTTGTAGGTGCTGCTGCCGTAGTACAGCCGGATCACCAGATGGTCACCGTCTGGCTCGTAGTCTACCTGTTCCGTTACCCAGCCAGTACCGAGCATTTCCCACGCTGTCCGGACGGTCTTGGCGGCTTCCGGCTCGATATTGTGCACATCCTTCCAGATGCCGACCTCCTTAATGTACTTCCGGTACAGCTCCTCCTTAGTCAGCGGGGCCGCCTGGGTGGAGAGGGTAAAGGCCAGATCATCAAGGAGTGCCCACAGGTACGAGTTGGCCGAAAGGCTCCTTCGCTCGTGGTGCTCCTTTAGTTCGGCGGCGTACATCTTGCCGGGCTTCATCTCATCAAGGAAAGCCTGGGCGGCTGCGGCATCTTTGGTATATAGGGTGATGCCGTAGCCGTTCCGGTCTCTTGTCCAGTCGGCAGAATCAAACCGGAGCCTTGTTTTCATTCCTCTTTTCGGCCTCCTTTGCGGCTTTCATACACGGACCGCACAAATGCCGTCCGAACATTTTCTCGGTGTATGGGACAATCTCCCGGACATACCATGTAGACCCGTCTCGTTTGGTGATTGGGACGATCGGTTTCCCGCAGTCAGCGCAGATTTCCGTGATGTCCTCTCCGGCATCGCCTGGTTGACCAAAACTAAATACAATGTTGCCGTTTTTGTCTGCTACCGTCAGATATGTAATCTGTTCGCCGTGTACTTCCATCTCCGCTACCGTGAACCGTGCAAACTTGTCATTGCTATCTGCAGGCTCATATTTTCCGTTGGCGTTCTTTTGAGTCCTCATCGGGACAACAATGTTGATTTTGGTGTAGAGTTCGCGACCGATCCCCCAATTAAAGCAGGCGCGCTTAAAGCTGTCGGAGCTTTCGCCCTTTTCCTTTTCGGTGTAGCTTTCGGTGCCGCAGTCAGCTTTCCATGCCCATTCGTCATGCTGCGGATCAATTCGGATTCCCACCCGACAGAAAAGGTTGCCTTTGCATTCGTAATGCTCCCGCTGCCAGTTCTCGGCGCCCACCGTCTCGTCCAGAATGCGCATGTCACATCGCGCGTCCTTGTAGCAGAGGAGCACAGCCCCTCTCGAAGTATAGCGGTCAACCCGCAGGTCAACCTCGTCCGCTCGCAGCGGTCTGAATTTAACCATGTTATCCTCCTTATTCAAAGTACCTGTCAGCATCCGCATCGCTGGCGTCAAAACGCTTAACACAATTTTCGCAGCCAATGACCATGCCGTCCTTAATGTAAATTGTCTCGTTGATTTCGCACCCGCACTCCGGGCAGATGTGCGGCTTATCATCGTAGTTATCCACCCAGCTCGGGATGGGCCTATCCGGGATATCGTATGGGTTCATGCTTCCACGACCTCCCCATTTTCCAGTTTGTAAAATACCCCAGGTTTTATAATCTCACCATCTACCTTTACAGCTCGTACCTCTTTAATGTGGTAAGTATCACCGTTCCAGCCACCCCTCTCGGTTAGGACGAGCCAGCATCCAATGGCGCCGGATGCCTTACTATCAACTCCGGTGACGATTGCAATAGACTCCTTTCCATCAACGGTGGCTGCACTACGGTAGCCAGTGTTGGTGGCTGCACTACAGTAGCCAGTGTTGGTGGCTGCACTACGGTCG
>ERZ1034755.710-NODE-710-length-10686-cov-5.941774_pt1 | contig 10686 bp, 11 predicted proteins | sample MGYA00520596_ERZ1034755 | MGnify/ENA primary metagenome ERZ1034755 (study PRJEB33766, sample SAMN09781701) | gut metagenome | biome: gut microbiome | host: Homo sapiens | place: Madagascar | study: EMG produced TPA metagenomics assembly of the PRJNA485056 data set... | reverse complement strand
CCAGATACGTACAGCATCCGGCTGGTTCTGCATGGTCCGGGGCACATCATCCTCACCCAGCACATTCATGTTATTCAGAATGGCGCTTTCCAGTTCCGGCATCTGTTCACTGACCACCTTTCCGGCATAGCGAATATAGAGGTCAGCAATATTGTTCACATAGCGCATAATCAGCGTGTAATCCGGGCGTTCTCCCAGCGCCACCAGGGCGCGGGCAATGATATTGACAAAACGCCAGGCAAACTCCCGGAAAGCAGCACTGTTGCCTTCACCGGACAACTGTCCCGCCACACGGGTGGCCACCTCCGATACCCGGCCAAAACGCCCCACTGCGTTATAACGCGCAGAGATTTCCGGCCAGCCCAGATGAAAGATATAAAGCTCATCGCCCCTGCCGGCACGGTGTGCTTCTGCCCAGACACGCAGCAACAGGTCAGCATCCCCTTTGGGGTCAAAGACAATGGTGACCTCTCCCCGGCGGATATCCTGTGTGACCAGCAGCTCTGCCAGCCGGGTTTTACCGACACGGGTGGTACCATAAACAATGGTGTGACCCACCCGCTCTCCCAGCGCCAGTGTCACATCCTGTTCATCCGGTTCAATACCATGCAGGGCCGGATTCCCGCCCACCGGCGGCAGGGGGCGTACCGGATTCAGCGGAGAGTCCTTGCGCAAAAGTGCGCCCAGACGAGGGACGGTATGTTCCGTTTTCAGCTCAAGCTGACGGGCCATCCGGTACAGCCAGCCCGGCTGAAGGTACCTGGCCACCTCAGGGCGCAGCGTATCCTGAAGGCGCTGGGTGTGTTTCTGTGTCCAGCGAAATCCCCGCCCCAGAAAAAGGCGCTGACGGCTCACGGGTATCTGCCGGGTACTCATCACATAACGGGGCAGACGCCGCAGATTGCGACGGTAGCGGATAACCTTCATTCCCTGGCGAAAACGGACCGCTGCCAGAACACCAAAACCGGCAGCAGTGGCATAACTGACCGACGGCGCGAGCGCCACCGCCCAGGGCGCTGTCACACAGACACTGGCCGCCGTTGCCGCCACCACGGCAGTGTTCAGCTCCACCGCCGGTCGCAGCAGAGCCTCAATCACATAACGGTTACTCATGACCGGGTACCTCTCTGTAAAAGACGCAGCCACCATGAGCGTGGCAAATCGTTCTCCGGTGATGCAGACAGAGCCTCCAGTCTGCGCTGTAACGCCACCACTTCCCGCCATGCGTCTGCCGCATTCAGCAGTAATGCCTTATACACTGGTGGCCTGTCATGTCCGCCTGCACGCACATCATCCACTGTCAGCAGGGCTTCTGTGCTGAAACGGTCCACTTTCCAGCAGGCCAGGTCTTCGCGGGAAACACACTGCCGCCGGGTCTGCAGACGAAGATACACACCATGCCGGGACAACGGTTCTGTCAGGTTGTGAATCTCCCGACAGGCAGACCGGAACTCCCGGTCCGTGTGATAAACACTCTGGGCCACATTGTGAAGCTGTGTGCGCCCCTCCCCCTGCAGGTGAAACAGAAAGCGGGCCAGACAGCTGCGGTGATTACCGTCAGCACTGACATACCAGTGAATGCCATCCGTGCTGACAAAACTCATCCCGGCATGCTGTTGCTCTGCCTGCGTGTAATATCCCGGATTCTTTTCGAGTAACGGGATATTGATGTCCATGCGTTTACCGCGCTCCAGCAGCTCCAGCCAGGTCATTCCGGCATACTGTGGATGGTCAGTCCCCACAATGCGGTACACATTGATACTGCCCTGTCCCGTCCAGTAGTGTTCCGTAATAAAATCCGACATTGCCGCAAACTCTGCGGCATCCCATGCAGCCAGTTGTTCATTTGCCCAGGCCGGAATATTTGCCTGCACACGGGCCAGCAGTGGCATACTCATGATTCTCTTTCTCCCTTATCGGTCAGTAACGTACCATTCAGCAGTTTCAGCAGACGCTGACCGCTGACAAGTTCGATATCCGGCCACAGTGTCAGCCTGGCCCGGCTGACCGGCCCTGTACGACCGGTATGAATAAAAAATCCCCGGCAACCCTCCCGGCGCAGCAGTTTCCCGAAGGCATCAATATGTGCCGGGCGGATGGTCCGTCCGTAGCGTTTGGCCTGTATCAGCCAGCGCTCACCGTTAATCACCACCTGTCCGTCAAGACCGCCATCACCGCTGTAGCAGGGATTGTGAATAACCGTCATCTCCTGCTGCGTCAGGGCCAGTAACAGCAGTTCTTCGAAGACATACGGATTGATTTTGCGCAGATACTTCAGGCGATGCGCATCCCCGGCAGCGTCTTCAGTCTGGCCAGTACCCGGGCGGCGGTGGCGCGGTAACGCTGATGGCGGCGGGTCCGGGCGCATTTCTGCTTTCGCCCCCCTCCCCGCAGGATAAGCATCAGCAACACGGTCAGCAGGCAGAACACCAGACAGACCATCAGCACCGGGCTGACCATCTGAACTGCGGTTATCACAGGTACCTGCATCATGGCACCACCTCCTGTGACAGCCCGTTGTCCGTTATCAGCACCGGGTAAGACTTCAGCTGTAACCGGCGGGCCAGCGCAGAACCGGATGCCGGTGTCATCGCCACGCCGGGAGCCAGTTCACGCAGCGTGCGCAGGCCGTTTTCATCAGCCACATTCACCACCATTCCGGCAGCATGACGCGCCCGGAGCGCAGCAGCATTTTTCTGCAGCCACTCACGGGAATACGCATCATCCCCCACAAGGAAAAGTGCACCGATGCCCGGTAGCTGAAGCGGGCGTGGAGTCACCTCGCCGGGTGACATTTCAGGTGTGCTGACCGGCAGCATCGCGGTTTCTCCCTGCAGAAGAGGCGGTGGTGAAACAACCGGTGCAGAAGCCGGTGCCTGCCGGTTGATACCCTCAAAAAAAGGAGCAGCATCCCTGCCGCCCAGGTCAGCAATCACCGTCAGTTCAGCACTGACGCTCGCTGAAAACAGAAGCCATACAGGAAAATAAAAAGTAATCAGTCTCAGTCTGTTCATTCACGCCTCCGGGGCTCTGTCCAGATATAATCCGCAGCCGGTGCCAGCATGGCGGTCTGCTGTGACGTCATACTTTTTACATTCAGCCGGTCCAGATGACGTCTGACCACGGTGGTGTAACGGGCGGCCGGCTTTCCACCGGCAGGATGGTGATAACAACCGGCTGCCTTCAGCCAGCTGTCGGGATGGCGCTGACGGCACTCCTGCAGAATGACTGCCGCCGTCTCAAGACTGGTGTACGGGTCAAAGGCCGCCCATGTTGACGGGAAACGATGACCATTCCATCCCAGATTGACCTGCGCTATTCCGACATCAATGCGTCTGGCCGGATAACGTTTCAGAAACACCTGCAGTGCCTGCCAGGCCTCCAGACGGCTGGCATAACGGTACCCCTTCCCGGCCACATTAATTGTCCAGGGCCAGGGGCGGGAGGCATCCGGAAGACGCCCGTCGCGGCGGGAATACTGCATGACGCCGGCCATATCACCGGGCGCCATGGCGGTCTCTGTCAGGGAGACGGCATACAGCACTTCTGCCGGAATACCGTGTGCACGGGCCACCTGCACATAGCCGTCCGGAATGGTCTGCGCAACGGCCTGACACATGCCCGTCATCAGCAGAAGACTCAGAATGCAGCCACGCGCCATCCGTCTGCCCCCTGCTGCAGTACCACCGGCATTTGCCCCTCACCAAAACGCAGCCAGCGCCCCGCATCATGGTTCAGGGTGATATGCCGGCTGCGGACCTTCTCTGGTGGGATGTTGTGCTCACGTGCCCACTGACGAAGCAGCCCGTCTTTCCCCTGACTGTCCACCAGATAAATATCCACCGGCTTACCGGATGCCAGCACCTTACTCAGGCGGATATCACAGGACGCACAGTCCTTCGCCTTCACAAACAAGGCCAGTCTGCCTCCGGTATTGCCGGCATTACCCATACTCACCGGCAACCGCCCCGGATAAAGACGCTGCCATGCCGCATCAACCTCCCGCTGAAAAGCCAGCTCCTTCTCCGTACGGGCATACTCTTCCTTCACCCACTTTTCGGCATACGCCCGGCGCTCAGCCAGTGTCCGGGCCTCAATACCCAGTGCTGTCAGCGGGTCCAGCCCCGGCGACTGTATTCCGCGGGGCCCCGCCATCAGTGCCTGATAACGCCCCCAGTCCTCCTCACTCAGCCCCCACCGGCCAGCCTGCTGTTGCAGCGACTGCGTGGTGCTCTGCGTATGCTGTGACGTATCCGTACGGGACGCGCCCGTCACGGTCGTGTTCTGGTCTGCAGCCTGCGCCAGTGCAGGTATCAGCATCACCAGTAACAGGGATTTCAGTCTCATCTTCACTCACTCCACCCTGACCTGTACCTGACGTCCGTTCACCCGGAACGTCGCCTGTTCGTGACCGGCATGAATCAGTGTCCAGCCGGCCACACTCTCACCTTCCCCGAGCAGTGCCACCTGCGACAGACTGGTATATCCCCGGGGTGCCACCGCCGCATATGACAGCGCCCCCCGGCGCTCGGTGCCGGTCAGAACAAACGGCACCTGGCGGGAGGTGCGCGACATACCTGAACGTGCCGTTGCAGGGCGGGCAGTTTTCTGTACCACCGGAGAGGCTCCTTTCGTTCCGGATACGTCCTTTTTCCCGGTGCCGGAAGCAGAGGAAGATTCGGACTGAACAGCCTGAGGCTGTGGCTTCTCTGCCTGTGCAGCCAGCGTGTCCAGCCGCAGGGAAAGGGTTTTCTGTGCAGCCTGAATCTGCTCAAGGGACGCCGGCAGTTCATTAAGCAGCATCTGCTGAACCTCCGTCAGAACGGGCTGCCGGGCCAGCTGCGCCAGACGCACACTCTCTGTCTGCAGCTTCGTCTCCAGTTCACTCAGTCGTGACTGCAACGGGGCCAGCGCCGCCGCTGTCAGACGCTCCCCCTGCTGTTGCTCCAGTGTTGCCAGACGGGTATCCATCGCCAGCATGCCGCGTCCCGTCAGATACAGTGCCACGCCCGTCACCATAACCAGCAAAGTCAGGGAACCGACTGCCACGCCCCGCAGAAGTGAACGCCGGCGTGTTGTGGGTTTATCTGCCGGGACAGGTGTTATCATCTCCTGTTGTTCGCTCATTTTTTCAGGAAGCCTCCCTTAACCGGTTGCGCCACCGGGGCCGTGATTGCCGGGGAAACCGGCACGGGTGCCAGCTGGCCTGCCGGTAACTGATACCCCGCCCGCAGGCTGTGGCAGACCACACGCTGAACATCGTCCACCTCCAGTTGCCAGGCCGGTCCCGCCATCACCTGCAGGGCCGTACGCAGTCGCACCGGCCCCTGCTGATACTGCACGGCGGGCAGGGGCTGGCGGTACAGCACACCATTAGCCGGCCCGGTGGCACACAGCGTGTAGCCGGACTGTTTCAGGGCATAACGCATGGCATCGGCCACGGTGGGCTTTAACGACGCCGGAATACGGATATCAATCACCTGGGAAAGCGGGTCTCGCTGCGCTGCCTGTGGTGCCGTGCTGACCAGCAGGTAACGGTCGTAACGCACCACCTCCGGTGCCGGCTGCGCATAAATATCCTGTGACACTGGCTGTACATTGCGGGAAACGCTGACGGAAGGTACCGGCATGGCCGGCGCACGTTGCTGAAGTTTTTGTGGGCTGTTACACCCGGCCAGCAGGGCCAGGGTAACCAGGGAAAATAAGATCCCGGGTTGCATCTTCATCCGGATAACTCCTCTGCAGTGATAAAACAGCGGTCACTGTGCAAAGAAGCGCCGACAGGCTCAACGAACAACTCATTATCAGTAAACAAAAAAAACGCCAGCGTAAAAGCTGGCGTGATGTTGATTATGCGGGGTGTGGCCTCTCATATCAGCCACACCCCGCCCCGTGATAACACGGAAACGGATTACCCGAGCGCTTTCCGCAGCTCGTCATCAGAAAGCTGCAGGATCTCCTGAATACTCTCAGGCGACATCCCCATCTTCTGCATCCGACGGGCAGCCTCAAGCGTCTTCTCAAGCGCCTTTTCTCTCTCTTCCTGACGGCCTTTTTCGATACCTTTTTCGATGCCCGCCAGTTCAAGTCGTTCAGCGATAGTCATAATATCATCCTCATACCGGGGCAGATGTTCTGCCATCGCCCGTATAAATTCCGGTGAAGCCGAATCGCACGCCTTCACCATATAGTTTAACAGAACCACCACCTGATCGTGTGTTCCCTGTATCTGAAGCAACTGTGACAGAAAGTCAAGCTGCGCCATCAGATCGCCCTTCCGCTGACGGACCTTCATCAGAAGCATCAGGGCGGCCATCTGCTGATAGCAGCGGATACCCTCATCATCAAGAAGACCCACATCAATAACGCGGGGCGGCTTTCCTTCGCCGTAAAGCTCCCGACCAAGCGCCGGATCGTCCAGACAGTCCAGCCAGTTCAGGCTGTACGGATACGGACTGGGTTCACCGTGATAAAAAAGCACCGGGATCACAACGGGGGCCTGATTATGCGTTTTCAGGTGACGATACATTATCGCCAGCACATAATGCATCATGCGCAGGGCCATAAAACGATCCGCAGAGCTCTGATGTTCCGTCAGCGCGTAGATGTAACCATCACGCCCGTCGGTGGTTTTCATGCTCCACAGAACGTCACTGGCATACTGACGCAAATCCGGATCCACAAACGTGGCCGGCTCCAGCTTCAGGGTGTTCATATCGCACCGCTGTAACTGTGCCGGCGGCAACGCAGCCTCCAGAAAATCCCTTGCAACCGCAGGGGTTTCCATCATCGCCCTGAACGCCGCATCGTGTGGCGTGGGGGTGGTATGATTTTTTTCACTCACGATACCTCCTTGGTAAAAATGGGGGCAGTGATGCCCCCGGGGTTAACATTACATGGCATGGATAATCCGCCGTTCAGCGCCATATCCCGGCCCACTGAAAGGAATGTCGTCGTCAAAATCCATCGGCATTCCCCCGCCGTTCCCGGAAGCCGGTGACGGTGAGTTACCCGCCGGCGCACCGGCAGTTCCCTGACCGCTGTGTGCGGGTGCGACACCGCTGCCCTGCTGGCGCGGAGAGCCCAGCATCTGCAGGGTGCCATTAACACTCACCACCACCTCCGTTGCATAGCGATCAACACCATTCTGCTGATCGAACCATTTCCGGGTCTTCAACTGGCCCTCGATGTACACCTGTGAACCCTTACGCAGGTATTCACCGGCTATCTCCGCCAGTTTTCCGAAAATCACCACGCGGTGCCACTCGGTCTGCTCCTTCATTTCACCGCTCTGTTTATCACGCCAGGATTCACTGGTGGCCAGGGTCAGGTTCGCCACGGCTCCGCCATTGGGAAGATAACGAATCTCCGGATCCTGTCCAAGATGTCCAATCAGTATCACCTTATTAATACCGCGTGACGCCATATGCCCTCCTCATCCTCACGCACACGTCCGCTGCGTCCAGGTGCCGTTTTCCAGCGCCTGTGCCGCCTGCTCATGGTCTCTGTAATACTCCACGGATTCGCGGGACACCGGTCCCTCATCACACTGAGTACCAATATAATAACCACGTACGCTGCTGAGAACCTGAAGGGGTAACGTATAACCGGCCTGTGCGGCCAGCATGCCATTTGGTTGTTGCATAAGAAGTTTCCTTAAAGATAAAGACAATAAGAAAACAGACCGCCCTGATGAGGCAGTCTGTTTTCATCAGGACGGTTGAGAAAAGTACGATCAGAAAGAGTTTTCTGCGTATTGCTGTTGCATGGTGCCGTTTTGTGGCGGCTGGGAGTCTGATTTTTCAGCCTTGTAAACCATCTCCTGGCCTATCTTGATCCAGTCCACCTTGATCAGGCGGGCCTTCAGGCTGACGCGTTGCTCACCGGCATGCTCTCCCTTGTTCAGGGTGAAAATGTCAGTGGACAGGTTGCTCAGCGTGAAGCCAAGCAGCACCTTGCGATCTTCATCCACCGCCTTCTGGCAGCGGGCAATCAGGGCGGTCGCCTCTTTACCGGCAACCGTGACATCAAAACGGACGTAGGACGGGCTGTCCGTGGGTCCGCTCAGCGCATTCACCACACAGCTGAGAAACGAGCCGTTCTGGTGATTCACCTGACGTACATTACTGAGATACCCCAGACCTTTGAGGGTCAGATTAAAGTATTCAGTTCTGGCAGTATTTACAGACATGATGATTTCTCCATGGAGTTAAAAAATGTGATGACGGAGAACATCACCATCCCTGACGGGAGTGAATGTTCCCGTCGGGGATGCCGGATCAGCTGAATTCCGGCTGTCTGAACAGATAAAAAAGCCCTCATCGTCGCGTCATAATGCGCTTTTTGTGACGACATTCTGCTCTCAAGAGCGCGCAGATTTACCCCATTCACGTGGAATGCACCACCCTTTCAGGCTCAGGGGGTGTTGAATGCAGCCACCCGAAGGCGTTCCTCACAGGCTGCCGGAACATTGGTGGTCGTAAAAACGACAGTCAAGCCCGGTCATCTTTAAGTCACCACTGACAAATGTCAACGCTAAAACAAATAAAAAAGGCACCGGGATTTCCGGTGCCTGAGGGGGATACCAGCCCCCGGGGTTAATTCTCATCATCTCCGGGGATAAATCCCGGCGCGATTTTCACGGAGGGGATGCGCCTTGTAACCCCGCGAGTGTGCATTACGGGTTACCGGACCCTGGAGCTGCCCGCTCCACTGTGGTCAGCAGGGTATTGCATCAAAGCTTAATCACACTACCCGATCCTGAACAGGGAGAAATTAAGATTACTCTGTTTTAGTTTTTCCCGATTTTTTTCGCCGCCCGGCCTTTTTCTGCGTGTTCACCACCCCCTTACACTCAGGATACCGCTGACAGCTCAGGAACAGCCCGTGCTTTCCCTTTCGCTGCCGGGTCGGCCCCTGACAAAGCGGGCACGGCGGCGTCACCGGAACCGTCATACTGAAGGGCTGTTCCCGCCCGGATGAGACCAGATGACGCACCCACTGCTGCTGTCTGCCCATAAAGGTATCCAGTGACATTCTGCCCTGTGCAATATCATCCAGAGCCTGCTCCCACAGCGCCGTCATGCCCGGGCTGGTCAGGGCTTCCGGCAGGGCGGCCGTCAGTTCCCTGCCCCGTTGCGTTGACCGGATATGCTTCCCGCTCTTCTCCAGATACTGCCGGGCAAATAACACCTCCAGCACACCGGCCCGCGTGGCCTCCGTCCCCAGACCGGCATTCTCCCTCAGCACTTTTTTCAGCTTCGGGTCGCTGACCTGACTGGCGGCGTTTTTCATGGCGGCAATCAGGGTTCCTTCCGTAAAAGGCGCCGGAGGTGACGTCATCCGGTCCTTCAGTTCTGAACCGCTAATCCGGCAGTGTTCACCCCGTTCAAGCGCCGGCAACGCCATTTCCGTCGTCTGTTCATCTTCGCCTTCAGCTGCTTCTGCAGCCTCCCCGGAAAACAGGCCTCGCCAGCCCGTCACCACATTCACTTTCCCGCGGGCCCTGAACCGTTGCCCGCCGAGTGTCAGTGTTGCATCGGTAATATCAGACTCCTGCAGGGGCAGAAACTGGGCCAGATAATGCTGGCGAATGAGCAGATACACCTTCAGCTCATCTTCACTCAGTGCCCTGATATCAAAGACCTGCCGGGTCGGGATGATGGCATGGTGTGCCGTAATTTTTTTGTCATTCCAGATACGTGAAACAAAACCGGGATCGAGCTGTGCCAGAACCGGCGTCAGGGCAGGATCTGAGCGCGCCATTGCCGCCAGTACCTCCCGGCTTTCCTGTTGCATGGATTCAGGCAGATAGCCACAGTCCGTCCGGGGATACGTCGTGGCCTTGTGTGTCTCATACAGGGACTGCGCGATATTCAGCACAGTCTGCGCCCCCATACCAAATTTCCGGGAGCAGGCTTCCTGCAGTGTCCCCAGCGAAAAACAGAGCGGAGCCGGTGTTTTTTCACGCTTCCGGGTCACCTCATGCACCACCGCTGACGGTGTCTGCTGACACAACTGAAGAACGGCCCGGGCCGCCTGAACGTTCACGCACCGTTTCTCTTCATCGCAGTACTGCTCTGCCGCCACCCAGACGGCCCGGAACCGGATCCCGTCGTTCTCCAGTCCGACAAACACCTGCCACCAGGGCCGTGGCACAAAACCGGCAATCTCCTGATCCCGTCTGACCACCATGGCAAGTGTCGGCGTCTGTACCCTTCCGACGGATAACACATCCGGGATCCCCGACGCCCGGGCTTTAAGGGTATACAGGCGCGTCAGGTTCATCCCGATCAGCCAGTCAGCCTGACCACGGGCCAGGCCGGCATCATACAGACGGGCCGTCTGCTCACCTGGCAGAATGTTTGCCAGCGCCTCCCGGACGCTGGCCTCATCCAGGGCGGACAGCCACAGCCGGCGGACTGGTCCGCAGTACTGGCAGTACGCCAGCAGTTCCCGGGCGATGACTTCCCCTTCCCTGTCCGCATCCGTGGCGATCACCACTTCAGACGCACGCTTCAGCAGGCGGCTGATCACCGTAAACTGGGATTTCGTCTGCGGTTTAACCGTCATCTGCCAGTTTTCGGGCAGAACGGGAAGCGACTCCATACGCCAGGGAACCCCGAACTGCTCCCCGTACGCTTCCGGGGCGGCCAGCTCCAGCAGATGCCCCACAGCCCAGGTGAC
>ERZ1034755.708-NODE-708-length-10699-cov-5.449549_pt1 | contig 10699 bp, 8 predicted proteins | sample MGYA00520596_ERZ1034755 | MGnify/ENA primary metagenome ERZ1034755 (study PRJEB33766, sample SAMN09781701) | gut metagenome | biome: gut microbiome | host: Homo sapiens | place: Madagascar | study: EMG produced TPA metagenomics assembly of the PRJNA485056 data set... | reverse complement strand
CCCCCGCCGATGCCGAGCCGATCGAGGATCAGCATGGCGATGCAGGTCTTGAGGTCGTACTCGCCGCACATCGGATAGCCGTCCTCAATGAGTAGGGAATTGCCGACGATGAAGGAGGAGACGACGGCGGATTCTTCACTCTCCGGTTGCCCCTCATAGTAGTAGGCGAGACCGGTCAGGTGGTGCTTCGCGACGAACGCGTTCAGCGCCGCGGCGGCACGGATGGCATGTTCGCGATCCTCGGGCGTGAGTTTCATCGTGACGGGGTCGGAGACGGGATCAGGCGTGTCGAACGTCGCGTCGATACGCTCGGCGAGCGCCGTCGTATCCTCGGGCTTCACCGCGTTGTACATGGCGACGATCTCGTTGATTTCGAGGAGCGGTACATGAATGTCGAACGCCGCGGATGCCGCGGTCGGATCGGTATGCATATCGTACATGGCTTCCATCGTGTGACCGATGAGCCCGATGCGGGCACCGTGCAGGTTGTGCAGAACCCGTGCGATGCGGCACCAGGAGTCGAGTTCTTTTTCCACTTCGGGGTCGTCATAGAGCTTGCCGATGATGCAGTCGCGGATCGGGTGTCCGAGGCGCTTTGCGACGCCGGTAAACTCGGGAACCGCGCAAATGCAGTCATTTTCGAGCTGCATGCGTGTGTTGGCTTGCGTATAGTCGAGATTGGCAAGCGGCTGCAGGGCGGTCAGTACGATCGGCAGCCCCGAATCGCGCGCGATCGGTGCAAAGACGGAGGATGTCGCATAGGTCACCATGTTGCAGAACAGCAGGTCGACCCCGCTCGCCTTGATGCGGTCGAGCATTTCGTAGGCACGCTCCGAGGAGTCGGACATGCCGAAGTCGACGACTTTGACACCCTGCTTTTCGAGCAGTTTAACAAAATCGGCGTGATAGGTCATAAGTTTGTCGAGGAGCCCGGGAAATTGCCCCCAGTATACGGCGTGTCCGACGGCAAAAACGCCGACGGTGGCTTGCTTGCGGATTTGATTTTCCATGGGAATGGCACTCCTTAAATTATTTTACATATTGATTATACGACGGTCATCTGTTATAATCCATACAGAAACCAAAGACAAATTTGGACAAAACAAAGATAGGAGAATCGCGATGCGTTTTGAGGATTGCCGCCCGTTTATCCGCTATGCGCGAGAACAGACTGTCTCGCAGGAGAGCGCATGGGGAACCAGTGTGCCGTATGATGCGCGTCTTTTCTACGCGCGGAGCGGTGAGGGAGAGATCCTCGTCGGCGGGAGACCGTATCCCATGCGGGAGGGGAGCGTCCTCTACCTGCCGCCGGCGACGGTCTATCGACTGTTGTCGCCCCCGGAGAGCGTGACCTATTTTGCCCTGAATTTTGACCTGACAATGAGCGCACGCACGCAGACAGCGCCTGTGCCGCCCGATCCCCCGGAGGATTTCCGGCGGGAGGGGATTCTTTGCCCCGCACAGCCGACGGATGCTCCTGAGCTGTCTGCTCCGCTCTACCTGACGGGAATGCTCATGCTGGAGCCAAGTCTTACCAGTATTTCCGGCGAGTTTCAGAAGAAAATGATTTTCTGTGACGCCCGTATGAGTGCCGTGCTTTTTAAGGTGCTGACGGACTGCGTCCGCCGTGCCCGCGTTGCCGGAAATGCGACGCGTCGCCGCGAGGGTAGCGAGATCCTCGACTATATTCAGGAGCATTACCGGGAGGAGCTTTCCAACGAGTCGATCGGCGCACGTTTCGGCTTCCATAAAAACTATGTGAGCGATCTCATCAAGACCGCGACGGGGCGTCCGCTCCACCAATATCTGCTGTATGTCCGCCTGTCGCACGCGTGGGAAATGCTCGAGGCGGGTGAAATGTCCATAGCACAGATTGCGGGCGCCTGCGGATTCGCGGATATGTGCTATTTTTCGAGGTATTTCAAGCAGGTTTATGGGCATGCACCCTCCTACTTCCGCACCCGCACCGCCGGATTGTAAAAAAATTGTGCTTCATCTTGCGCGTCGCGTGCGAAATAGTATATAATAGACTTGCTTTTGAGAGAACGGAGGGCGGATATGGCATACACCGAAGCGCAGGCACGCGCAATCATCGCCGATATGCTCCGTCAGGGGGAAGCGGAGGCGGGAGAACTCCTTGAAATGCGCCGTTCGCCCCTATCCGACCTTGCGGCGATTTTAGCGGATGCCGTGTCGAGTGTGCCGACCGCGGACGCGTTGCGTGCGCTGACCGCGGATGCGCCGCTTCTGCCGCTTTCGAAATACCGTTTGCCTCGTGACGCGTCGCCCACGTACCGCTCCGTTCTGACCGCCGCGCTCGCGTCGCTGTCGTCCCTCGATCGCGCATCGCTTGCCGGGGCACTCGTTGCCCACCTCACCGCCCGCGGCACGGCACCCGCCGCCGACACGCTCCTTGCTTGTCAACGCCTTCCCGGTAGATGTGCCTACCTTCGGAACCCGCTCTCCGATGAAGCGTTTGACCGTTTTTCACCGGAACTCGACGCCCCGACGTCGCTGTTTGTTGGCGATATGGAAGAGGCGTGCGAGGCGGTGACGCTCGGCGAGGCGGACTACTGCATTCTGCCGCTGACGGCATCTGACGGGCGCCGCGCCGATTCCGTTCTTGCCATGGCGCACGCGCATCGTCTGACGATTGCCTCCGTCTGCGGCTTTCTTGACGGCGAGGACGCCCCGGTTCGCTTCGCGCTCTTCGGGCTTGTGCCGCGCGGCGGCTTGGCGGGAGAGGCGTCGCTTTCACTTTCGTTTGCCGAACTCGCGGAGTCGGCGCTTGCCGCTCTCATCGGTGCCGCCGCCTGCTTCGGTACGGCGGTGACGCGGGTGTATCTCGATGGTCGTGCGGAACTGACACTCCGCGGCGGAGATATGACCGCTTATCTGGTTTACCTTTGCCTGTTCGCCCCGGATTTCCGGGTAGACGGGTATTATACAGAACAATAAGGAGGAATGATGATGAAAACATTCACATATAAACCGACAGGTGTCTGCTCGAGAAAGATCACGGTGGAACTGACGGACGATAACGTGGTTCACTCCGTTCAGTTTGAGGGCGGATGCAGCGGAAATACGCAGGGGGTCTCGGCGCTGATCGTCGGCATGACTGCCGAAGAAGCAATCCGGCGTCTCAGCGGGATTCGCTGCGGGCTTCGTCCGACGTCCTGCCCCGATCAGCTCGCACATGCGCTGACCGAGGCACTGCAGACCGTCGCGGTCTGATTCAAAAGTAAATTTTGTACAAGTAATGGAGGATAGAGAGAATGGCTTCTTACCGCACCGAGTATGACAGATGGCTTTCGTCCGGTCTTTTGGACGAAACACAGATGGCGGAAATGACAGAGATCCGCGACAAAGAGGATATTCTGAAACTTCGTTTCGGCATGAAAATGGACTTCGGCACAGCGGGTCTGCGTTCCACGATGAATATGGGTCCCGGGTGCATGAACGTCTTTACCGTCGCGCAGACGACGCAGGCAATTGCCGAGCTGATTAAGAGTGAGGGGGCGGACGCCCGCGGGGTCGCGATCGCGTATGACTCCCGTAACAATTCCGCTCTGTTCTCCGCTACTGCGGCGGAGGTGCTGGCAGGGAACGGGATTCCCGCCTATCTCTTTGATGGTATCCGTCCGACGCCGGAACTCTCGTTCGCCGTGCGGGAACTCGGTTGCATCGCCGGTATCAACATCACGGCATCGCACAACCCGAAAGAGTACAACGGCTATAAAGCCTACTGGGAGGACGGCGCCCAGATCTCGCCCGAGCAGGCGAAGGTCGTCTCCGAGGCGAGAGAGAAGATCGATGTCCTGACCGGGGCGAAGCGTATGCCGCTCGACGCCGCCGTCGCCGCGGGGATCGTGCATATGCTCGGGGAAGACTTTGATGAAAAGTACCTTGCTGCCGTACTTGCGACCGCCATTGACCCGGACGGGGTCGCGGCGATTGCCGATACGTTGAAAATCGTCTACACGCCTCTGCACGGTGCCGGCTATCGTCTGGTGCCGGAGATTCTGCACCGCCTCGGGCTGAAGCACATTTATACCGTGCCCGAGCAGATGGTGCTGGACGGGAACTTCCCGACGGTCAAGAAACCGAATCCGGAGTACCCGGACGTGTTCGCACTCGGAATCGCGATCGCCGACCGCGTCGGCTCCGACCTTGTCGTCGCGACCGACCCCGACTCCGACCGTATCGGCGTTATGGCACGTACCAAAGAGGGCACGTTCCGCACCATTACGGGCAACCAGATGGGCGCGCTCCTGCTCGACTATATCATCCGGGCGCGTCGTGCAAACGGCACGCTGACGAAAGACGACTATGCCGTCAAGAGCATTGTTTCCACCGATATGGCATACCGCATCGCGGAAGTGCAGGGCGTGAAGCTCTATGACGTTCTGACCGGCTTCAAGTTTATCGGCGAGGTCATCAAGAACTATGAACGGGCAGGGAAGCCCGGACGGTTCCTCCTCGGCTTTGAGGAGTCCTACGGCTATCTCACCGGCTCCTATGCCCGCGATAAAGACGCGGTCGGTGCCGCGCTGATGATCTGCGAGATGACCGCCTTTTACAGCAAGCAGGGGCTGACGCTCTGCGACGCACTGGAAGAACTCTATAAGACCTACGGCTACTACCGTGAGGGCATGACGGACATCTATATGGAGGGGCTCGACGGCATCGAGCGCCGTAAACGCGTCATGTCGACCCTCCGCGAGAATCCTCCGAAGACGATCGGCGGGCATAAAGTCGCCCGCGTCGGTGACTTCGCCGCGCGCACTTATACCGACCTCGCCACCGGCGAGAAGACGGACAGCGGGCTTCCTGCCTCCGATGTTCTGGTGTATATCCTCGACGACGGCGATAAGGTCATTGTCCGCCCGTCCGGCACCGAGCCGAAGATCAAGATCTATTTCCTGACCCACGCCGAGAACGCAGCGGCGGCAGAGCCGAAACTCAAGGCTTATATGGAGGACGCACAGCACTTCGCAGAGGTCTAAAAGCACGGAAAGGAATCAAGCAACTTGTCGTATAAGCAGTCTCATATCCGTAACTTCTCGATCATCGCGCACATTGACCACGGCAAATCCACCCTCGCGGATCGGATCCTCGAGCAGACCAGTACCGTGGAAAAGCGCGATATGGAGGAACAACTCCTCGATAACATGGATCTCGAAAGAGAGCGCGGCATCACGATCAAGGCGCGTGCCGTGCGTCTCTCTTATCGGGCGAAGAACGGGGAGGAGTATATCTTCAACCTCATTGACACGCCCGGTCACGTCGACTTCGGCTACGAGGTCTCCCGGTCGCTGAACGCCTGCGAGGGCGCGATCCTGATCGTGGACGCCACGCAGGGGGTCGAGGCGCAGACGCTCGCGAACGCCTATCTGGCGATTGACGCGAATCTGGAAATACTGCCCGTCATCAATAAAATCGACCTTGCCTCCGCGGACGTGGAGCGTTGCCGGAGCGAGATCGAGGACATCATCGGGATCCCCGCCGAGGGGTGTCCCGCCGTGTCGGCGAAGACAGGGCTCAACGTCGGGGACGTCCTCGAGCGGATCGTGACCGATATTCCCGCGCCGCGCGGGGACGAGGACGCGCCGCTCAAAGCGCTGATTTTCGACTCTTACTATGACGCCTACCTCGGCGTCGTCGTCAATATCCGCCTTTTCGACGGCAGTATCCGTCCGGGCGATCAGATCCGTCTGATGTCCACGGGGGCGGTGTACGAGGTCGCGGAGGTCGGTACCATGTCGCCTTTCGGGCTTACGAAGCGCGACGGCTTGTCGGCGGGCGAGGTCGGATATTTTACCGCGTCTATCAAGACGGTCGGCGATACGCGTGTCGGTGATACCGTCACCGCGGCGGAGGGCGGATGCGAGACGCCTCTCCCCGGGTTCTGTGAGGTGCACCCCATGGTCTACGCCGGTATCTATCCGGCGGACGGCGCACGGTACGGCGACCTGCGGGACGCACTCGATAAACTGCAGCTGAACGACGCGAGCCTTGTGTTCGAGCCGGAGACGTCCGTGGCGCTCGGCTTCGGGTTCCGCTGCGGCTTCCTCGGACTTCTGCACATGGACGTGATTGAGGAGCGGCTGGAACGCGAGTTCAATCTGGACCTCATCACGACGGCGCCGAGCGTTATCTATCGGCTGAAACTGCGGAACGGGGAAGTGCGTATGTGCGATAACCCGTCGAGTTATCCCGGCGCCGATGAGATCGAGACGGCGTATGAGCCGATGGTGAAGGCGAGCATTATTACCCCGACCGAATTTGTCGGGGGGCTCATGGATTTGTGCCAGGATCGCCGCGGCGTGTTCATCGACATGAAGTATATCGACACGACGCGTGTTGAACTGCATTACCGCCTGCCGCTGAACGAGATTATCTACGACTTTTTCGACGTCCTCAAGAGCCGGAGCAAGGGTTACGCCTCGCTCGACTATGTGCTGGACGGGTATGAACCGTCGAAACTTGTCAAACTCGATTTTCTTCTGAACGGTGACCCCGTGGACGCGCTTTCCTTTATCGTCCACGAGGAAAAGGCTTACGCCCGCGCCCGCAAGATCGCGGAACGTCTGAAAGAGAATATCCCGCGCCAGTTGTTCGAGATCCCGATTCAGGCGGCGATCGGCTCCAAGGTCATCGCCCGCGAGACGGTGAAAGCCATGCGGAAGGACGTCCTTGCCAAGTGCTACGGGGGTGACATCACCCGTAAGAAGAAACTGCTCGAGAAGCAGAAAGAGGGCAAGAAGAAGATGCGGAAACTCGGGAGCGTCGAGGTGTCGCCCGAGGCGTTCATGGCAGTGCTGAAACTGGACGATGAAACCTGACATCGGTATTTATATCCATATCCCGTTCTGCCGTCGGAAGTGTCTCTATTGCGATTTTTGCTCCTTCACGGGGATTGATTCCGCGACGCGCTCGCGCTATGTGGACGCCCTCGTGCGGGAACTGCGGTCGTATAGTGCCCCGCTTGCACCTTATACGGTGAACACCGTCTTTATCGGCGGCGGGACGCCCTCGCTCCTCGCGGCAGAAGAAACGGAGCGCGTTTTTGACGCGCTCCGCACCTGTTTTGACCTCGCGCCCGACGCCGAAATTACGTCGGAGGTCAATCCCGCGACGGCGGACGGGGAGAAACTCGCGCGCTGGCGCGCCGCCGGGGTGAATCGGCTGAGTATCGGCGTGCAGAGTTTTTCCGATACGGAGCTCCGCGCCCTCGGCAGGCTCCACACCGCCGACGAGGCGGAGGCGTTTTACCGGGCGGCGCGCCGTGCCGGGTTTGCAAATATCGGGCTGGATCTCATGTACGGGATTCCGGGGCAGACGGCGACATCGCTCGCGGAGACGCTCCGACGCGCCGTGGCTCTCGCCCCCGAGCATATCAGCGCTTATTCCTTACAGGTCGAGGAGGGGACGCCGTTTTACGACCGCCGGGAGACGCTTGCGCTCCCGGGTGACGACGAGAACGCGGATTTGTATGACCTTGTGACGCATGAACTCGCCGGGGCAGGGTATCGGCACTACGAGATTTCCAATTATGCGAAACCGGGATATGAATCGCGCCACAACCTCCGCTATTGGCGTATGTCGCCGTATATCGGTGTCGGTGTCGCGGCATACTCCTATTTTGAGGGGGCGCGGTACGGTCACGGCCGTGACCTCGCCGACTACCTTGTGGATGACTTTTCCCGCCGACCCCCGGCGGAGCCGCGTGGGGACGGCGACACAGAGGAAGAGTATATCATGCTCGCCCTGCGCCTTGCGGACGGTATCGACGACGAAGATTTTCGCCGCGCGTTCGGCGTGACTTTTACCGAGCGTTATGGCGCGCGCATGGCACCGTTTGTCGCCGAGGGGCTTGCCACGCGTACCGGGCGCGGCTGGGCGCTCACGGAACGCGGTATGTACGTCAGCCTCGCACTCCTTGCGGAAATCCTCGATACGTGACGGGAATTTCCTCTCCCGCTCCCCTTGACGGTGGGGCATCACCGTGGTACAATAAAGACAGCAATATGAATGCTTGAAAGGAGATCACAAGATGATCGACGAGACGAATAACAATATGGAAGATACCGAGGATACTGTAGATATCTATACGCTGGTGGACGAGGAAGGGAACGAGATGGAGTTCCAGCTTCTCGCCGAGGCGGACATTGACGGGGCGCACTACGTGGCGCTGGCACCCGCCGAAGAACTTGACGACGCGGAAGAGGGCGATTACGTCATTCTGCAGCAGCTGGACGAGGACGGCGAAAAGACGTTCGTGACCGTTGACGACGACGAAACACTTGATAAAGTGGCAGAGTTCTTTGACGATCTCTTCTTCAGCGAGGTCGACTGCGACTGATTCGCAGACAGCGGATTCCGCAGATACCTCTATGACTGATATTTCCTGCCTGCCCTGTGCGTGATAGCGCTTTATTTGGACCGACACATTTATTCAGGGAGTCCGGTCTCACCGTGTGGGAATGCAGACCTCCCGCCGCCGCCCGTCTTTGACCGGCGCCGGCGGACGCTGGGAGCACAAAAGCGGTGACAGGACACCCACCTGCCAAAGCAGGGTCAATCGGGTTCTACACGGCAGGGCGGGTTTCCAAGAAAGTGCCGCGGCTTTCCGCGGCACTTTCTTTTCTGAAACACATTCCATACCAAAGCACGCGCGGCATTTTGCCGCGCGTGCTTTTATCTTTTGTGCTTTTTGCAAAATTACTCGTTCCGTCTTGCCGAGTATGATGATTTGTGTTACAAAAAAATGCAAAAAACGTCGAACAATGAAAATGTACCCAAACAGAAAGCGCGTTACAAAATCGGGGCGACGATCACTTTGCGAGCCCCCTTCCTGCTTTTTTCCGCTCCGCAGGATAACGTTTTTATAGACGAAAAGGAGCATTTTGTCCCCGTTATCAAGGGCAGGGGCTCCCGTCTTTGTGCCTTGCGGGGAGCAGATAGTTTGTCAAACGAACGAAGCAAACAAGTTGAGATACAGACACTTTGCAAAGGAAACTTACGATGAAAAAGAACGTTTTGAGATTGACGATCATCCTGCTTATTCCGCAGCACTCCCTCATCCAAAGCGACCCCGCACCGAAAATCGGTGCGGGGTATTTTTCGTAATCCCCGACCGTATATTATAGCAACGATAGAATGGGGGGCGGGCGTTTTGCAGACTGTCGAGACGGTGGAGGAGCGGGGGCTCAGTGAAGCGGAGGTCACAGCCTCCAGAGAGCGGAACGGGGCGAATGTCCTTGTGACGCGCAAGCGGCGCAGTTTTTTCCGGGAACTGCTCGGGAACTTCGGCGACCCGATTATTCGGGTGCTTCTGATTGCACTTGCCGTGAACATCATTGTGCTGTTCCGGGAGATCAACTGGTTCGAGACGGGCGGGATTCTGCTCGCCGTTTTTCTGTCTACCTTTGTCTCGACCGTTTCCGAATGGGGGAGCGCGCGCGCTTTCGAGCGACTGCGCGAGGGGTCCGGTACGCTGTGCCGCGTTCGGCGGGCAGGGCAGACGGTGGAGATTCCGGCGGAGGAACTGGTCGTCGGGGATATTATGCTCCTCGGCGCGGGGGAAATGGTACAGGCGGACGCGCGGCTCCTCTCGGGGGAGATCGCGGTCGACCAGTCGGCGCTCAACGGCGAGGGGACGGAGGTGACGAAGTACCCGGGCGGGCGCGGCAACTGGGATTTAGCCTCTCCCGGGGCAGTGTTCCGTGGGAGCCTTGTTTCGTCCGGGGCGGCATGCGTGCGTGTCGCACGTGTCGGGGGCGAAACGCTCTACGGTTCGCTCGCCTCCGAGTTGCAGGAGGACACGCGGGAAAGCCCCTTGAAACTCCGTCTCGCCCACCTTGCGGGGCAGATCAGCCGCATCGGCTATATCATGGCGGCGCTCGTCGCCGTCGCCTATCTGTTCAATGCCTTTTTCCTCTCCGCCGGCTTTGACCGCGCCGAGATTCTCGCGCGCCTTGTGAACGGCAGATTCGTCTTTACAACGCTCATGCACGTCGTGACGCTGGTCATCACCGTCATCGTCGTGGCAGTGCCGGAGGGACTGCCGATGATGATCACCGTCGTCCTCTCGTCCAACATGAAACGTATGCTGAAAAACGGTGTTCTCGTCCGAAAAATGGTCGGTATCGAGACGGCGGGGAGCATGAACATTCTGTTTACCGATAAGACGGGTACCCTTACGGAAGGGAAGATGAGCGTCCTTGGGGTTCTCAGCGGCGACTGCGTCCTCTATAAAACGCCGCGCGCGCTCTCCGCCAGCCCCGCCCTCGCGCATGCTCTCTCGACCTGCGTCATGGGCAACAGCGACAGCGCCATGACCGACAAGGGTGCCGTCGGCGGGAACGCGACGGACAGAGCCTGCCTTTCCTTCTTTTACGATGAGACAGTGACCCCGCCCGCCGTACGGGCGCGCCTCCCATTCTCGAGCGAGCGGAAGTACGCGGCGACCGTGACCGCCTCCGGGATCCTCTGCAAAGGGGCACCCGAAGTGCTTTTGCCGCGCGTCGTCTCGCGCCTCACGGCGGACGGCAGCGTCCGCCTCATGGGTGCAAAGGAACGGCAGAAGTTTGAATACGAACTGCATCGCTGTGCGTCGCAGGGGGAGCGCCTGTTGCTCCTTTGCCGAAGTGACGCCGGGAGCGGCGACACCGCCGCTCTCCCGCCCCTGACGCTC
>ERZ1034755.707-NODE-707-length-10705-cov-4.742535_pt1 | contig 10705 bp, 7 predicted proteins | sample MGYA00520596_ERZ1034755 | MGnify/ENA primary metagenome ERZ1034755 (study PRJEB33766, sample SAMN09781701) | gut metagenome | biome: gut microbiome | host: Homo sapiens | place: Madagascar | study: EMG produced TPA metagenomics assembly of the PRJNA485056 data set... | reverse complement strand
ACACCTGAGATACATTCTCGGAGTGTGCCCTTTTTGATTTTTTCAGGAGGTATGAAATGAAGAAAGTCGGTATAGTAATGGGCAGCGACAGCGACCTGCCCGTCATCAGAAAAGCGACAGACACCCTGCGCGCGCTCGGCATCCCGTTTGAAGCGCACGTCTATTCGGCACACAGAACGCCCGACGAGGCTATGGCTTTTGCCCGCTCGGCAAAGGAAAACGGCTTCGGGGTCATTATAGCCGCAGCAGGCATGGCGGCGCATCTCGCCGGAGCCATTGCGGCGAACACCACCCTGCCCGTTATCGGCATTCCCTGCAAATCCAATACTCTCGACGGCATTGACGCCCTCCTTTCAACAGTACAGATGCCCTCCGGCATACCCGTTGCGACTGTTGCGATAAACGGAGGAGCCAATGCCGCTTTGCTTTCGGCTCAGATACTCGCGCTGAGCGAGCCGGAGCTTGCAAAGAAGCTTGAAGATAAACGCGCCGCCGACGCCAAAGCAGTCCTCGAAAAGGACGCCGCCGTTTCGGCAGAACTCAACTCGGAGGTTTAAAACATGAACGAGATATCAAAGTCCGATGTATACGCCGACGCGGGCGTTGACATAACCGCGGGATACAAGGCAGTGGAGCTGATGAAAAAGCACATCGCGCGCACGCTCACCTCGGGCGTATGCTCGGATGTAGGCGGCTTCGGCGGTCTGTTCGAGCTCGACCTGACGGGCATATCAAAGCCCGTGCTCGTCAGCGGCACCGACGGAGTCGGCACGAAGCTCAAGATAGCCTTTCTCATGGACAAGCATGACACCGTCGGCATCGACTGCGTGGCTATGTGCGTCAACGATATAATCTGCTGCGGCGCAAAGCCCCTGTTCTTCCTCGATTACATAGCCTGTGGCAAAAACTATCCCGAGAGGATAGCGGACATTGTCAGCGGCGTCTGCGAGGGCTGCGTTCAGTCGGGCGCGGCGCTCATCGGCGGCGAGACCGCGGAGATGCCCGGATTTTATCCGATAGACGAATACGACCTCGCGGGCTACTGCACGGGCGTTGTCGACAAGGACAGAATTATTGACAATAAAACAATGACCCCCGGCGATGTTATAATCGCGCTCCCCTCGAGCGGCGTTCATTCAAACGGCTTCTCGCTCGTGAGAAAAGTTTTTGATGTTGAAAACCGCAATCTCACCCTCCCCGTTGACGAGCTCGGCGGCAAGAGCATCGGCGAGACTCTGCTCACGCCGACAAAGATATATGTAAAGCCCGTTCTCGCCCTGCTCGAAAAGATAAAAATCAAGGGCATATCCCACATCACGGGCGGCGGCTTCTATGAAAACATCCCGAGAAGCATCCCCGACTCGCTCGGCGCGAAGATAGACCGCTCGGCGGTAAAAGTTCTGCCGATATTTGATCTCATCGCAAAGGCGGGAGATATCTGCGAGCGCGATATGTTCAACACATTCAACATGGGTGTCGGCATGAGCATAGTCGTTTCAAAGGACGACGCCGACGAGGCGCTCAGCATTCTTAAAGCCTCGGGCGAAGATCCCTATATCATAGGCGAGATAGTCTCGTCTGCGGAGAAAATCGAGATATGCTGAAAAACTTTCTGCGTTCTGTCTGCGCAGGTGTATTGATTTCCATCGGCGGCTGTGTATTTCTCGTGTGTGAGAACAGATATGTCGGCGCGGTGCTGTTTTCGGTGGCTCTGCTCTGCATCTGCCTCAAGGGCTACGCGCTCTACACCGGCAGGGTGGGATATATAATCGAGAGCCACAAGAAGAGTGATTTTGCCGCTCTCGCGGTTATACTCATCGGCAATCTTATAACGACATTTCTTCTGGGCATGCTCGTGCGGGTCTCTATGCCGCAGCTCGGCGAGACGGCGGCTGCAATCTGCTCCGGCAAGCTCACTCAAGCCTTTTGGCAGACCCTTGTCCGCGCATTTCTCTGCGGAATACTGATGTATCTTGCGGTGAGCACATACAAAGAGAAGAACACTGTTTTGGGTATTCTCTTCTGCGTGCCGGTGTTTATTCTAAGCGGATTTGAACATTCGATAGCCGATATGTTCTATTTCGGCGCGTCGGGCATCTTCTCTTCGAGTGTCGCGCTGTTCATGCTCGCTGTTGTTATCGGCAACTCGCTCGGCGGAATGCTCCTGCCGGCACTGACTCTTATCGGAGGGAGAAAAAATGAAAGCAAACAAAGCTGAAATCGCCGTTTTTGTCTCCGGCGGCGGAACGAATCTCCAGGCTCTTATCGACGCTCAGAAAAGCGGGTTAATCGAGCACGGTGAGATAAAGCTGGTCGTTTCGAGCAACCCGAACGCCTACGCGCTCGAACGCGCGGCGAAAGCGGGAATCAAGAGCGTCACGGTCAGCAAGAAAGAATTCGGCAGTCAGGCGGCTGTTGAAGAAAAAATAATTGAAATACTCGAAGAAAATAATATAGACCTGATAGTCCTCGCGGGCTACATGAGCATACTGAGCGCGGACTTCACGCGCAGATACGAGCGCAGGATAATAAATGTCCACCCGTCGCTCATCCCGTCATTCTGCGGCGAGGGCTTCTACGGGCTGCGAGTCCACGAAGCGGCACTGAAGAAAGGCGTTAAAGTGACGGGCGCAACGGTTCATTTCGTCAACGAGATACCCGACGGCGGCGAAATAATCATGCAGAAGGCGGTCAAAGTCAGAGACGGCGACACGCCCGAAACGCTTCAGAAAAGAGTCATGCGGCTCGCCGAATGGAAAATTCTCCCGGCGGCGGCCGAAAAAATATCGGACGAGATAGTCCGAAAAAAAGCGGAGGAAAAATAATGGATATCTATAAAATAAACGACATAGCAAAGCTCATCGAGGGCAACTCCTACGTCGGAAGAGGCATCGTCATCGGCAAGAGCGCAGACGGCACAAAGGCGTGCACCGCGTATTTCATCATGGGTCGCTCGGCAAACAGCCGCAACCGCATATTCACCGAGCGCGGCGGCGTGCTCTATACCGAGCCGTTCGACGCTTCAAAGGTCGAAGATCCGAGTCTCATTATTTACGCCGCAGTCAGAAATTTTGAAAACAAGATAATCGTCACAAACGGTGATCAGACAGATACAATAAACGATGCGCTTAAAATCGGCGGCTCGTTCAAGAGTGCTCTTGAGACCCGCGAGTTTGAGCCGGACGCGCCGAACTTCACCCCCAGAATCAGCGGCATGCTGACCTTCGAAAACAAAGATTTCACATATGAGATGAGTATTCTCAAGAGCGCGGACGCCGCGGGCAGTGCGTGCAACAGATATACATTCTCTTATTCCCCGCTCGCGGGTCTCGGTCATTTCATCCACACCTATGTCTGCGACGGCAACCCCATTCCCACATTTCAGGGCGAGCCCGAGAGAGTGGCTATCCCGAACGATATCGACGAGTTCACTCAGTCGCTTTGGAACGCTCTCGATGCGGACAACAAAATCTCGCTCTATGTCAGATACACCGATCTCGTGACAGGTGCGGAAGACAGCAGACTCATAAACAAGAACGCTTGAAAAGGAGAATAAAAATGAAAGAATTCGAGCTCAAATACGGCTGCAACCCCAATCAGAAGCCCTCGCGCATCTATATGGCGGACGGCAGCGAACTGCCCATAGAAATACTCTGCGGCAGACCCGGATACATAAACTTTCTCGACGCTTTCAACTCCTGGCAGCTCGTCAAGGAGCTAAAAGAGGCGCTCGGTCTCCCGGCGGTAACTTCTTTTAAGCATGTCAGCCCCACCTCGGCGGCGGTCGGCATCCCGCTCTCCGACAAGCTCAAAAAAGCCTGCTTCGTCGATGACATTGAGGGGCTTGACGACTCCCCGCTCGCCTGCGCCTATGCGCGCGCACGCGGCACGGACAGAATGTGTTCCTTCGGCGACTGGGTCGCCCTCTCCGATGTCTGCGATGTTACTACCGCGAAGATGATAAAGCGCGAAGTCTCCGACGGCATCATCGCCCCCGGCTATGAGCCCGAGGCGCTCGAAATTCTCAAATCCAAGCGCAAAGGCAACTACAATATAGTAAAAATCGACCCCGACTACGTTCCCGAAGAGACAGAGCGCAAGCAGGTCTACGGCATAACCTTTGAACAGGGCAGAAACAATTTCAAGATAAACAGAGAGCTGCTCTCGAATATAGTCACCGAAAACAAAAATCTCCCCGACAGCGCGGCGCGCGATCTCATAATCTCGCTCATCACGCTCAAATACACGCAGTCGAACTCCGTATGCTACGCGGTTGACGGACAGGCTATCGGCGTCGGCGCGGGTCAGCAGTCGAGAATTCACTGCACCCGTCTCGCGGGCACAAAGGCTGACACCTGGTTCCTGCGCCAGCACGAAAAAGTCCTGAACCTCCCGTTCAAGGATTCGATAGGCCGCCCCGACAGGGACAATGTCATTGACGGCTACATCAACAAAAACGAAGAGGATGTCTGCGCCGAGGGCAACTGGCAGAAATATTTCACCTCCCACCCCGAGCCGCTGACCGACGGGGAGATAAAAGAATATCTCGCTTCTATTGACGGCGTATCGCTCGGTTCGGACGCGTTCTTCCCGTTCAGCGACAACATCGAAAGAGCAAAGCGCAGCGGAGTAAAATATATCGCAGAGCCCGGCGGTTCAATCCGCGATGACCTTGTGATAGAGTGCTGCGACAAATACGGCATGGTCATGGCATTCACCGGCATGCGCCTGTTCCACCATTGACGGAGGACTGAAAATGAACATTCTTGTAGTAGGTTCCGGCGGAAGAGAGCACGCCGTTATAAAAAAGCTCAGAGAGAACAGTGAAGTCAAAAAAATATACGCCCTGCCCGGAAACGGCGGCATCGCCGCAGACGCGGAGTGCGTCAACATAGGCGCTACGGATATCGATGGCATTGCGGAATTTGCAAAGAACAATCAGATAGACTACGCAGTTGTCACGCCGGACGATCCGCTCGTGCTCGGCTGCGTCGACAGGCTCGAAAGCCTCGGCATTCCCTGCTTCGGCCCGCGCAAAAACGCCGCGATAATCGAGGGCAGCAAGGTTTTTTCAAAGAACCTGATGAAAAAATACGGCATACCCACCGCGCAGTATGAAGTTTTTGACAGCGCGGAGGACGCGCTCGCCTATCTCGATTCAGCCCCCGTTCCGACTGTTATAAAGGCGGACGGTCTCGCGCTCGGCAAGGGCGTTATAATCGCCGCAACGCGCGACGAGGCGAAAGAAGCGGTCGTTGAAATCATGCGCGACAAGAAGTTCGGCAAGAGCGGCGACAGCATCGTTATCGAAGAATTTCTGACGGGTCCCGAGGTATCGGTGCTCTCGTTCACGGACGGCAAGACCGTAGTCCCGATGATATCGTCGATGGATCACAAGCGCGCGCTCGACAACGACGAAGGTCTCAACACCGGCGGCATGGGCACCGTTGCACCGAACCCGTATTACACGAAAGAGATTGCCGACAGATGCATGAAAGAGATATTCCTGCCCACGGTAAACGCGATGAACACGGAGGGCAGAACTTTCAAAGGCTGCCTTTATTTCGGACTCATGCTCACGGAAAGCGGCCCGAAGGTCATCGAATACAACTGCCGCTTCGGCGACCCGGAGACTCAGGTCGTGCTCCCGCTGCTAAAGAGCGACCTGCTCACCGTTATGCAGGCGGTGACAAACGGCACACTCTCGGAAACTCCCGTTGAGTTCTCGAACGGGAACGCCTGCTGCGTCATCATGGCGTCAAAAGGCTATCCGGTCGCATACGAAAAGGGCTATGAGATAGATATCCCGGACGAGATTCGGGACAGCGTATATGTCGCGGGTGCCGCCGAGAAAAACGGCAAGCTCGTGACGAGCGGCGGCAGAGTCCTCGGCGTGACGGCAGTCGAAGATACGCTTCGGGATGCAATAGCCTCGGCATACGAAAAGGCAGAAAAAATTCACTTTGAAAACGCCTTCTACAGGCACGACATCGGCGCGAAAGCGCTCGCCGCAAGGGAGGAAAAATAAATGGTATACAGAGTATTCGTCGAAAAGAAAAAGGAGCTCGCGCAGGAGGCAAAGTCCCTGCTCAGCGAGGCTAACGACCTGCTCGGGATAAAAAATCTTAAAGATGTGCGCGTTATCAACCGCTACGATGCGGAAAACATCACGCCCGAGCTCTTCGATTATGCGAAGCGCACCGTATTCTCCGAGCCCCAGCTCGACATCGTCTCGGACGATATTGAGATAAACGGCAGATGCTTCGCGGTCGAATTCCTGCCCGGTCAGTTCGACCAGCGCGCCGACTCTGCGGCTCAGTGCATACAGATAATCTCGCAGGGCGAGCGCCCGCTGATTCGCACGGCAAAAATATATATTCTCATCGGCGACATAACCGACGCTGACGCTCAAAAGATAAAAAAATATGTCATTAACCCCGTCGAGGCGCGCGAGGCGAGCCTCGAAAAGCCCGAGACTCTCGCGGTAAAATACGACATTCCGACCGAGGTCAGAACTCTTGACGGCTTCATTGAGCTCGACAGGGCGGGGCTTGAGGACTTCGTCAAAAAATACGGTCTCGCCATGGACGCGGACGACATTGCGTTCTGTCAGGATTATTTCAAATCCGAGCACCGCGACCCGACTATAACAGAAATTCGCATGATCGACACCTACTGGTCGGATCACTGCCGCCACACGACATTCTTGACCGTCATTGACAGCGTAAAATTCGAGGACGAGCTGCTCCAGAGCGCATACGACGAATATCTCGCGGTCAGAAAAGAGCTCGGGCGCACGAAGCCGATATGCCTTATGGATCTTGCGACGATAGCGGTCAAATATCTCAAGAAGCACGGCAAGCTCGGCCGCCTCGACGAATCCGAAGAGATAAACGCCTGCACGGTGAAAATAGATGTCGAGGTCGACGGTGTGACCGAGCCGTGGCTCCTGCTCTTCAAAAACGAGACGCACAACCACCCGACGGAAATCGAGCCTTTCGGCGGCGCGGCGACCTGCATCGGCGGCGCTATCCGCGACCCGCTCTCGGGGCGTTCTTATGTCTACGGCGCGATGCGCGTCACCGGCGCGGCAGACCCGCTCAAGCCCATTGACGAGACGATAAAGGGCAAGCTTCCGCAGAGGAAAATAGTCACGACTGCGGCGGCGGGCTATTCATCATACGGCAACCAGATAGGTCTCGCGACCGGCATAGTCGACGAGATATATCACCCCGGCTATGCGGCGAAGAGGATGGAGATTGGCGCGGTCATTGCGGCGACTCCCGCAGAGAATGTGCGCCGCGAAGTTCCCGCTCCCGGAGATATTGTTATCCTGCTCGGCGGCTCGACCGGACGCGACGGCTGCGGCGGAGCGACGGGTTCTTCAAAATCACACACGGTTGAATCGCTCGAGAGCTGCGGCGCTGAGGTTCAGAAGGGCAACGCTCCCGAAGAGAGAAAGCTCCAGAGACTTTTCAGAAACAAAGAGGCCTGCCTGATGATAAAGCGCTGCAACGACTTCGGCGCGGGCGGCGTATCGGTTGCTATAGGCGAGCTTGCGGACGGACTTGAGATAGACCTCAACGCAGTGCCGAAAAAATACGAGGGTCTTGACGGCACGGAGCTTGCGATAAGCGAGAGCCAGGAGCGCATGGCGGTTGTTGTTGAGCCGCACAATGTTGACGCTTTCCTCGCGCTCGCGAATAAAGAAAATCTTCAGGCAGTGCCCGTGGCGAAAGTTCAGGCTGAGCCGAGGCTCGTCATGAACTGGAACGGCAAGAAAATTGTTGATATCAGCCGCGAATTTTTGAATTCCAACGGCGCCGATAAGCATATAGACATCACCCCCGAGGCTCCCGCACTCAAAGAGAAGAAAATCTCCGGCTCGTTTGCGGAGAATTACTCGGCGCTCGCATCCGACCTCAACATTTGCTCGAAGCGCGGACTCTCCGAGCGTTTCGATTCGACGATAGGCGCGGGCACTGTGCTCATGCCGTTCGGCGGCAAAAATCAGCTGACGCCCATTCAGGCGATGGTGCAGAAGATATCCGTCGAGAAGAAGCACACCGACGACTGCTCGCTCATGGCATTCGGCTACAATCCGTTTATAACCGAGCAGAGCCCGTATCACGGCGCATATCTTGCGGTTATAGAATCGGTCTGCAAGCTCATCGCCTCGGGCGCAGAGTTCAAGGATGTTTATCTCACATTCCAGGAATATTTTGAGCGTCCCGGCAGGGACGGCAAGCGCTGGGGTCAGCCTTTAGCCGCGCTTCTCGGCGCATTCAAGGCGCAGATGGAGCTCGGCATCGGTTCAATCGGCGGCAAGGACTCGATGAGCGGCTCGTTTGAAAATCTCGATGTCCCGCCGACCCTCGTCTCGTTCGCCGTGACAACGGAAAAGACCTCTTCAATAGTCTCGCCCGAGTTCAAATCGGCGGGTCACAAGGTTGTTTTCATCGCGCCGGAGAAAGACGAAAACGGTCTGCCGAAGACCGACTCGCTTATAGATGTATTCTCCCGCGTCACCGGGCTTCTTCGCTCGGGCAAGGCGGTCGCCTGCTACACCCCCGGCATGGGCGGCATAGCTGAGGCAGTCATGAAGATGGCGTTCGGCAACGGCATCTGCTTTGAATACAGCAAAGATATCACGCTCGAAAAGATATTCGGGCTCAGCTACGCGGGCTTCATTCTCGAACTCGCAGACGGTGCAGAAGAAACAGGCACGCTTCTCGGTCATACGAACGACAGCGGCTGCATCAGCATTAGCGGCGAGAGCATCGCTCTTTCGAAGCTTCTCGGAATATATGAGAACAAGCTCGAAAGCGTCTACAGCTGCAATATCAAAAACGCCGGCAAGGGCGCGGAGAACTTCTCATATGAGACTGTCGAGCGCAAGGCTCCCGCGATAAAAGTTGCAAAGCCGCGCGTGCTCATTCCGGCGTTCCCCGGCACGAACTGCGAATACGACAGCGCAAAGGCAGTCCGCGACGCGGGCGCGGAGCCGGAGATAATTGTTATAAACAACCTCAGCGCGGACGGCATCAGCCGCAGCGTCGAAAAATTCGCAGACGAGCTTCGCTCCTCGCAGATGATATTTATCCCCGGCGGCTTCTCCGGCGGCGACGAGCCGGACGGCAGCGGAAAGTTCATCACGGCATTCTTCAGAAACGCCGCGATAAAAGAGGGAGTCACCGACCTGCTCGAAAACAGAGACGGACTCATGTGCGGAATCTGCAACGGCTTCCAGGCGCTGATAAAGCTCGGACTCGTCCCCTACGGCAAGATAATCGACACGGACGAAAATTGCCCGACGCTCACCTTCAACACCATCGCGCGCCACCAGTCGAGAATAGTGCGCACCCGCATTTCCTCGAACAAATCGCCGTGGCTCGCGCTGACTCAGGTCGGCGACATATATTCCGTGCCGATATCGCACGGCGAGGGACGCTTCCTCGCAAGCGACGAGCTTATAGCCAAGCTCGCCGCAAACGGGCAGATAGCCACGCAGTATGTTGATCTTGACGGCAACGCTTCAAACGATATACACTTCAACCCCAACGACTCCGTCTGCGCTATCGAGGGCATCACATCGCCAGACGGCAGAGTCTTCGGAAAAATGGGACACAGCGAAAGAATCGGAAAAGGTCTTTACAAAAATGTTCCGGGAGATTATAATATTCGTATGTTTGAAGCAGCTGTTAAATATTTTAAGTGATGATAAGGAGACTGGAACATGGCCTATTTATCCGACATTGAAATTGCGCAGCGCTGCAAACCCGAGCACATCGGCGTTATCGCAAAGCGCGCCCATGTTGACGAAAAGTACATCGAGCAATACGGAAACTACAAGGCGAAGATAGACCTGTCCCTGCTCTCGGAGACGAAGCGGGAAAACGGAAAGTTGATTCTCGTCACCGCCATAACCCCGACCCCCGCGGGCGAGGGTAAGACCACGACGACGATAGGCCTCGCGGACGGACTGCGCCGGATAGGCAAGGATGTCACGGTCGCCCTGCGCGAGCCGAGCCTCGGTCCGGTTTTCGGAGTCAAGGGCGGAGCCGCCGGCGGCGGATATGCGCAGGTGGTTCCCATGGAGGATATCAACCTCCACTTCACCGGTGACTTCCACGCGATAGGCGCGGCGAACAACCTGCTTGCCGCGATGCTCGACAACCACATTCAGCAGGGCAACGCCCTGGGCATAGATGTCCGCAAGATAACATGGAAACGCTGCGTTGACATGAACGACCGCCAGCTTCGATTCATCGTCGACGGCATGGGCGGCAAGGCAAACGGTATGCCCCGCGAGGACGGATTTGATATAACCGTCGCGAGCGAGATAATGGCTGTGCTCTGCCTTTCAAGCTCGATAACCGACCTCAAAGCGAGGCTCTCGCGCATGATCGTCGGCTATACCTATAACGACAAGCCCGTGACCTGCGGCGAGCTCAAGGCGGCCGGCGCGATGACCGCGCTTTTGAAAGACGCCCTGAAGCCCAACCTTGTCCAGACCCTTGAGGGCACGCCTGCGTTCGTCCACGGCGGACCGTTCGCGAATATAGCGCACGGCTGCAACTCCGTCATGGCAACTAAGATGGCGCTCAAGATGGGCGATTACACCGTCACCGAAGCGGGATTCGGCGCAGATCTCGGCGCCGAAAAGTTCCTCGATATAAAGTGCCGCATGGCGGGACTCTCGCCG
>ERZ1034755.702-NODE-702-length-10750-cov-13.199719_pt1 | contig 10750 bp, 10 predicted proteins | sample MGYA00520596_ERZ1034755 | MGnify/ENA primary metagenome ERZ1034755 (study PRJEB33766, sample SAMN09781701) | gut metagenome | biome: gut microbiome | host: Homo sapiens | place: Madagascar | study: EMG produced TPA metagenomics assembly of the PRJNA485056 data... | reverse complement strand
ACCTGAGACTCTACGCTCTCGCCTTTCGCCATCTTCTCGCGGAAGTAGCTCATGATGATATAGCGCACGTTGTTCTCCTTTGCCTTAGGAGCTACGACATCGGTGCCACTCTTGAAAGCAACAAGTTGGTCGTTTCCCTCTGCGAGATAATCCAAGGTGGCGATACGATATTGCTTCTGTGGGTCAACAGGCTCACCGTTGATGGTGGCACTCTTGAGATGACCATCCTTGGTGATGACGAGGCGCACCGCATGGCTCAGTCCCTCACCGCCACGATGAGCGATCTGCTGGAAAAGTTCCGTCACCTTCTCACCCGTCAAGGTCAAGAAGCAAATCTTGTTCTCGAAAGGAGCCATGTCGTTGACATCCCCCACCGTCACCTTGCCCTTGGCAAGATTGGAACGGATACCTCCCATATTATACACAGCGAAGACCGGTTGCTCATGGAAGTCTCTTCCACCCCATACGAGGATGTCGGTGAGCAAGTTACTGAGTTCGCTCTCTGGACGATGGCGAGTCATGTCATGGGAAAGAGTTCCCACAACAGGTCCCATGATGCTGTCCACCTTATTCTTATATGGAGCGATAAAGGCTGCAGCCTCAGCATCAGGCTGGGCATCCCATTGTTTGTCTATCAAGATGCGAGTACGTTCCACTTTTGCCACCTTGTATTTTTGGGCGGCACAAGGATTGGCAATGAGCAAGAAGGTTGCAGATGCCAATGCTAAAAATGTTTTCTGTCGATTTCTCATACCTATTATTACTATTGTGTGTGCAAAGTTACAAAATAAATCGGCGAAATCGGCGAAATCGGCAAGAAAAAGCCATCACAATCAAAGAAAAAAGATGAAAAACGACGTGAAAGTCCAAAGAAAGTACCTGAAAATTTGCGAGATACGAGAAAAAGTCGTAACTTTGCACCCGCTTTTCGGCGTAACCGCTGTTGTCAGGGTAGAAGTGTTGCCCGTCCATGTTGCGTTGGAACGACAAACAATTTTTAATTTTATACAAAAAATGGATTTGATTAAAGTTGCTGAAGAAGCATTTGCAACCGGCAAGAAGTTCCCTGAGTTCAAGGCAGGTGATACTATCACAGTCGCTTACAAAATCGTCGAGGGTACTAAGGAGCGTATCCAGCTCTATCGTGGTGTTGTTATCAAGATCTCTGGTCATGGTGACAAGAAGCGTTTTACAGTTCGCAAGATGTCTGGTACAGTAGGTGTTGAGCGTATCTTCCCTATCGAGTCACCAGCTATCGATTCTATCGAGGTGAACAAGCACGGTAAGGTACGTCGCGCTAAGTTGTATTACTTGCGTAAGCTCACAGGTAAGAAGGCTCGTATCGCTGAGAAGAAGACCATCGCAAAGAGCGCTGAGTAATTTTCTTAGTTACCTATTAAAATTAGAATTTGAAAAGGGCATCCGATCTTTCGATTGGGTGCCCTTTCTATATTTGTTCAAACCTATCTTACATCTAAAGAATACCTTCTATCAGGATATTTTATATAAAAAACTCCTCACATTGAGTGAAGAGCTATTGGCTATTCCCCAGTGCTATAGTTCGTCAAGCCATCGTCCGTACCATGCAATGCTCCCTGGAAATCAGCCCAACTTTGGAAGCCTGCAAGCAATGCCAGGCGGTTGAGCGTCTGCTCTGAAGGTTTCTCCTTTCCCTTTAAAATATCCCACACCTTGTGCAGCACCTTTGTTGTACTATGCTTCTCATCGTGCTGTGCGTGTGCCTTGCCAAGCTTTTTCTCTAAAGCCACGGCGAGAATTTTCAAATCATTCTTCATTGTGATTTTCCCTTTCTCAAATTCTCTATTTCTCAAATTCACAAACTCTTTTTATCTAACTGGGCGCAAAAATACATATTATTTTTGAATTGGAGCAATGTTTGGAAGATTATTTTTGAATTTCCCATAAAAAAATGGGATTCTCATATTTTTTTTGTATTTTTGCACCAAATTCTAAATACATTTCTTAATTAAGATAACAAAACTCAAACAAGATTACAAACATGGAATTTAGAAACAAACACAGGGTTTTAACCATAGGTCTACTTTTCTTGCTGACATTGATGGCAGCCACCTCATGCAAGCAAGAGATCTCACCCCGCCTGAAAGAAATAGATCGCTCTATCGACAAAGACTACAAAATAGGTGAACAAGCCTTAGACAGCATGGAGCTACTTGGACTCCTAAAAGCAAAGCCCAACCACATGTACAGCAAACTTCTGCGCTTAAAAATCGCAGACAAAGGTTACCACCCCATTAAAAACAAGAAAAAAGAGATTGACTCACTTGTCAATTACTTCCAAGACCAAAAGGACGGAGATGCCTTGGCACAAGCATACTATCTAGCAGGCAGAGTGAATTTCGACTTAGGGGACTCACCCAAGGCCCTTATTCTCTATCAAAAAGCAGAAGAAACTGTCAATAAGGACAACTATGCCCTACAAGGAGATATCTATTGTCAAATGGGATACATATATAAAGAATGCCATCTTTTTCATGATGCCATTACCACTCTCAAAAAAGCATATATCATGGACTCTTTAAACAACAACAAGCAAAATATGCTTTTTGACATTAGAGACATTGGCACTAACTATCTGCATCTGCAAGAGACAAATACGGCAAAATTGTATTTTTCTGAAGGATTTAGGGAATCAATCCATACAAATGAATTCATGGCAAAAACTTTTGCTCACCAATTAGCCGTAATCTACTTAAATCAAAAAGATTATAGCAGAGCAAAAGAATACTTAAACATTAGCTTGAATCATATTGAAAATTACGGCGACAACAAAAGCGGAATCTATGCCACAGCCTATAAATTATATGAAGCTACAGGAGAAGATGAACTTAAAAACAAATATGAGTCATGGCTATTAGATAGTGGAACAATATGGGCAAAAAAGAGTATTTACAAAGATCAACTATCGAAGATTCTTGCAAACGACAGGAATTCTCATATACTCGATATATGGAACAACTACAACCAGTACTCTGACTCCGTTAGCAAATTCTCCGATATTGAAGCTATCAAACGAATCGAGCAGTTATACAATTATAAATTAAAAGAAAAAGAGAATGAGAGTTTAAATAGTCACAACACCGTTTTGTCAATTATAATAATCTGCTTAACGATTACCTTGATTTTAATCATAGCTCTATCCTTCATGACCTATTCAAACATCAAACAAAAACGTAAAAATTTAGAATTGAAACTAGATAAATATGAAACTCTAAAGAGAAGCAGTGAACAAAAAACAAACAAAACATAGAGAGTGAGAACTGTGCATTCAAAAAATCAGCAATCCATCAGATCATACAAAATGAGATAGAAAATGGAAATTATACTCTTCAAGAGTCATACTGGAAAGATTTAGAAAAAACAGTAAATGAAATATATCCAAACTTCACCAACAACTTAAACAGTTTTTATGAAGTTAGTGATCATGAGCTAAAAGTATGTCTCATGGTCAAAATTGGCATTTCGCCTATACATATTGCTAAATTTACGAATCATTCGAAAGAAGCAATCAACTCAACAAGAGGAAGATTATACGCTAAAGTATTTAAGAAACCCGCCAGTGCCCCGAAATGGGACGATTTTATAAAAACGTTATAACTAGCAGAGTATCAGCAACGAGCACCACAGACAGGGAAGTGCGCATATTAATGCACACACAGTGCACACTCAATTATTTGGCTCTGAAAGCAAAAACAAGTAACTTTGCACACGAAATCAAAACAAAGTAATTATGAAAAGATATATTATCTTAAGTATGTTTTGTTTGCTAGCACTTACTAATGCAGCAGCAAGTAACACAACATATATTATAGAGCCAATCATGATTGGAACCAATCATTTTGAGCAGGATCCAGGCAAGCGTCATGCTCCACCCAGACAAGTCATCCTGTCTGTTGAACAAGAAGAAAATGTATTCATAATACGAACTTCTTTTGCAGACAGTATTGGGATTTATTTTACAGATTCCACAAATGAAATTTTATATGCCTCACAAAGTACGCCAAATAATGGAGAGATACAAATAATCGTTCCTAGCAACATTGCAGAGGCTACAACAAAAATAATATTAAAGGTAAACAACAAGACCTACATAGGTCATAAACAATAAAAAATAACGATTATGAAGAAATTATTTACATAGGCATAACGGCCAATGTATTCCAGCACTTGGTCGACACCCTTGGCAGGTGGACGACTATATACAACCCAAGCCTTCTCAAAGCATTGCTTGCGAACAACTTGTGGAATGACAACCTCCTCTTGACTCAAACCAGACGTGAGCATGGACATGAACTTGGCTCTGAACATCTTGCTCAGCATTGGCTTGCGACTGAGCAAATATTGCAGATAGCTATCTACATCAGCTTGCGTAAAGTCATCGAGAGACTTGGACAGATAAACTACAGCCTTGTACAAGGCGTGACAGTAATCAATGATTGAACCTTGAGCATAGTGCGCAATCTGCAACTTGCTCTGGAATAGAGAAAAACGGTTAGAGTTGGATGGTATCTTCTCTACCGCCATGTCGGAGATTTTCTTCGGCATATTAGGTGAGAAAGGAGTTTTAACGGCAAGGTCAACGTGACCTGCCGTGCCCCAATCCACCAATAATATACAAAAAAATAATTAATAAACAAAATAATAACGAAACGTAAGGGGCTTAGGCTTTAGCTTTTTCGCCCCAAGCGGAAATTAGTACAACAATATGAAGAATATAATATGCTTTTGTATGTTTTTATTGTGTGTTGCATGCACCAATTCGAATGACATCATCGAAACTAGTGAATTATCTAAAATCAACAAAAATGAAGTCACCAGTAATAATGAAAAAGATGTAAGACTCCAAGAGTTTGCAAGCATCTTGTCTAAAGTTACAGATAAGCGTGAAGATGTACGTGCATTCTTGAAAGCAGAAGCTATCAAGAAGTTCGATACTAATTACGACATCCTATATGGTAAAGTAAAAGACGACCTAATCAATGGCAAAACTTTCCGTGAAATTCTAGTCGACTATTCTTCCGAAAAGCAAATTTCAGAAATCGAGGCAACTATTCCACGCTTGAACATATTTATGCCACGAATGAAGTTTCTTAACGTAATCCCGGAGAATTACGATACCAAGGATAATACAATCCCTATAGCAGTATCTCTTGACAGTTGTAGCATTTTATATCAAAACGGCAAATATGTTGACAAGATAGAAACTGGTGCTGTTCCAGGTTTCCAGGTTTTGGTTGTAAATGAGAATTGTCGTGTAATAACCAGTCCTATCACTCGCTCAAACGGATTTAGCTATAGCTTTAAAAAGCCTATTTACGATGGAGGTCTGCAAAACCAATTTATGCAATATACCAGAGCTAAATCTGACAACCTCTTCGTGAAACAGAAGATGAAAGATGCCTACGAATATTTCCATGCAGACGATGGCAGTGTATATTCCAAAGGTAACCAAAGAGACTATATCTATTATGGAATAACCCCACAAAACCAAACAGGCGCATTAAACAAAAGTGTTCAAGAATATTTGAGTTTCATTGAAGTTGACCCTAAAGCATATTACACCATTAGCGACCAAAATGAATTGTCTAACGGAAATGACCCATTCATAAAAAACACTTATGCGTCAAGAAAGAAAAAAGACTTCTCTTTCAACGAACTTATGGACGAGATGTGGACAAAAGGAGAATATCTTTTTAGAGTCTGTGTTGTTTCTTCAAATTCAGATACACCAACAACAAAAGAGATTATACTTGGTCCTGACGATCTTTGGGATTTTCATTTGCATAGAACTTACCGCCATAGCACAGGCATTAGACATAGCAGATATACCTACTGGATGGATCAGCGAGATTTCACTGCAAAAAGAGTTCCGTTAGAAAACATCGCTTTAGGAGGGAAATGGGACATTTCCAAAGAAGCACTTGATAGAAGAATCTATTTTTATGAAGTTGATGAAGGTACTGAAATAACAAAAACCATATCTTGTGACTTCGAAAAGATGAATTCCAATAAATTCAACGGTGACATCAAATTAAATGTAGGTCTTTCAAAGAATGTTAACGGCTCTGGAAGTATTGGAGGCGAAACCTCTTCGTCCAATACGACAAAGGAAACTAAAACCATTACAATTAAGCACTCACAAAAAAGTGATGAGTTAGGTGATGCCATTATAAACTTTTATGACCCCCTTATCGTAGAAAAGACAGGTTCTGAATACAAGATGAAAGTGTATAGCACTGGCTCTGTTTCATTTGGAATATCCGTTTACTAACATGAGACTATGGCAAAAATAAGATTTATACTAATTGCACTATGTTCTGTACTTCTCTTTTCATGTTCAAAAGATGAAGTTGACTTAGATGATGTCACTAATGTCGTTAATTTCAAAGTCACAAGTGACAGCCCCAACCAACCGTTCGAAATAAGCGCTACGGATGGATACCATTTTAAGACAAGTGGCAATTGGGAAAAAACGATTACTACCAAGAACTACTTTGCCAGTTTAATCATAGAATGCGATAATCCCAATACTTTACTAAAAGGACAAATCTATGTAAATGGCATTCTTGTAAGAAAAAAAGAAGGCAACCAATATATTCATATTGGTTTACGCCTTAAAGGAAAAGAATAACTAAAGAGGTCTTCGTGTGACCTTTAGGTCATATGAAGACCGAGTTGTACGGAACAATGGTGTGTATGTATGGGGATTAACCTCGTTTTTCCTTAGTATTCACATCTCCAACGCAAGAAATTCAAGCAGCTTAACGATGTCAAAGTTGGCTATAAAAATAAACACCGGCTAGTAAACTACGCCGAAAACGTTCTTTGAAACGCTGATTTTGTCACGTATGGGTACAACAAGGGCTGTCCGCCAAGAAATCAGTTTTGACGGACTATATGTTTGTATGCTAGTTTGCAGAACGTGATGGGTCGCTAGACTGAGGCGGTGCCCTTGGCGGCTCTATGACGTCAATGACCACACGTTTGCACTTGCAATGCGGACAAACGCCAATCTCCCAACCCTTCTCCTCACATATGAGCAGGTAGGATTTCTTCTTCCTGTCCTTGGGCACAGGAGTGCCCCCGAGCTCGACCAGAACCTTACGCACCTTGTCTCTGTTGGATGGCGAAAGCAGTCCATAGTGCCGGATGCGCACAAAGGCAGGCGGCAGGACATGGAGCGATAAGAGATGCAGGAAATCCACGGCGTGCATCCTCATCAGTTTATGCACAGCCCCATGCCGGTAGTCCTTCCAGTCGTAGGTGACCATGCCAGCTTCTGCACCATATTCAACAATGCGAGAGTTACTGATGGCAACACGATAGGCATAACGGCCAATGTATTCCAGCACTTGGTTGACACTTTTGGCTGGTGGACGGCTATATACAACCCAAGCCTTCTCAAAGCATTGCTTGCGAACAACTTGTGGAATGACAACCTCCTCTTGACTCAAACCAGACGTGAGCATGGACATGAACTTGGCCCAGAACATCTTGCTCAGCGCTTGCACTGGAAAAAGGAAATCCCTGGCATCCTTGGAGCATCCCTTCAGATGATGCCACACACCATTTTCATCCACACCGCCACCTGTTACGATGCAGTGGATGTGCGGATGGTAGAAGAGGTTGGAGTCCCATGTATGGAGTATGCTCGTCATTCCCCCTTACAGCCCATGGCCCTCATAGAACTTCCGCAAGGTGTTCCATGCGGCACGGAACATGCAGGAGTAGAACAGCCTTTGATGCAACATGGCTATCGGATGCAGGCTGTCAGGAATGGTGAAGACCACGTGGAAGTACTTCACGCCAGGCATCACCTCTTCCTTGCGCATCTCTATCCACACCTAGCGTTCCTTGTTCTGGCACTTGGGACAATGACGGTCTCTGCAGCTGTTGTAGCTGACATGGATGTCGCCACACTCGGGGCAGACCTCCACATGCCACCCAATGCCCTTGTGCGGCAGACGGACATCGCAGAGAAGGACTTGAAGTAGAAGAACTACATCCATTAGATGACGAAATAGTAGTAGAAATCGGCAAGGATAAGGCTATGACCTAGGATATTGGGGCAGAGCCAATGATTTGGCTTACGACAGCATCATGTCACATGGTGGCAGTGCAGCAGATTACTTTGCTCTCGGAAATCCCATAGCCACGTACAATGATTATGTCATCAAAAACTATCCTAAAAAAGGTCTTCTCTCCGTGACAACATACCACGGCAAGAAATTTATCTACAGCGAGCCTATCGTGGAGAAAAAATGGCAATTGGAAGAAGGCGGCACTACCATCCTGGGCTACAACTGTCGGAAGGCTTCTTGTACCTTCAGACAACGCAGCTGGAATGTATGGTATGCAGAAGACATCCCTATTTCAGAAGGTCCATGGAAACTAGACGGTTTACCTGGAATGATACTCAAAGCCGTGGACACAAAAAACCAATTTTCTTTTGAATGCATAGGAATCAAAGAAAACGTGAACAAGCCCATGAGCGCCAAGCTTTCCAAAAGAGTCAAGACAACACCTGTCTATATAGAAAGACTGGAAAAGCTCCACTCATCCAACTACGAGGCATATCTAAAACTGATAGGTTCACCTTATGCTTCTTATCCGAAAATGTCAAAAAAGACAGCTTGCCTGCTGGAATATTATGAGAAGAAGAATACTAAGAAATAAATACATTATCATCATATACTTGATGCTCAGCAGCATCAACGTAAATGCTCAGGAGCTTAGGGGTGTGGTGAAAGACAGCATCACCCATAAGCCCCTGGACTATGCGTCTGTAGTGGTATATGGCGAGCAGCATCGCCCCATCACTTTCCAACACACCAACCAAGACGGCAAATTCTCCATCACCCTGCCAGAAGGGAAAAAGGCTACAACCCTCTTACCTGTATAATCACTCCACAGGCAAGAAATACAACAAAACGGTATATACCAACATCCTAGGGAAGCCTGCCATAGAGGAAGAAACGGAGGCAAACAGCTACCGCAACGAGGCAAACCTGGAATTGCAGTACAAACTGAACTCCAGCAAGAACTACATCTGCAACACCTTCCGTTCCTCATTCCACTGGAACCACTCGGGGGCAGAAACACTGCTCGGCGGAAATGCAGTGAAACAATATGTACGTCCACACAAGACATTCGTTGGGGATGATTTGAATTTCTTGCATAACATCAATAAGCACAGCAGCTACAAATTCCAGGTAAGCAGTTCGTACACCTACCTGCCAAGCCTGCTGCAACTGCTCGACAATCAAACACAGCACTTGAACGTTACCATCTCCAAGCTAAATGCCAGCACCACCTTCCGACACAAGTTGTGGGGCATGAAAATAGCCTATGATGCCCAGCTCAACTACAAGAAAGAAGAAGGAAAGCTGAATTTCACGACCAGTGAATACATGCAAGAGACACAAGCCCTGCTGACCCCAAGCATCAGTTATTCGAACGCCAGCGGACTGTCGCTCTCAGCCTCAGCAAGCATGAACCTTTCCAGATATGACCTGACCCATGATGGACGAACCCGATTCCACATCATGCCTAGTGCCGGTGTTCAATATCAACTCAATGCCACCAGCGACATCCAGGCAGGCTATCGCCTATCTTACTCCGTGATGCCATTCCATACCATCACCTCGCTCCCCTATTATGCCAGCTATTCTTCACAAATCGGTGGCAATGGGAAATGGAACGACCTAGCCACACACGTGGGTTATGCCAGCTTCAAATATGGAGACCCTGTGATAGGCTTGTTCTTCAACATGAATGGCAATTACTCCAAGACGTTGCACCAAAAGCTGTACGACAGTTGGCTGACAAACGATGTATATCACGCCCAACTAAGCGATGTGGAGGGCACATACACCACCAAGACGCTAACAGGCAACATCAGCAAAGCCTTTGGCATGGGTAAAATGAGCATAGACATGGGAGGAGATGCTATGTGGATAGACTATAGCATCTTGCAGCAAAGGGAGAAAGTGGCCTACCAAAACAGGTTCTTCATGGGATACTTCAAGCTGTCAGTAATGCCCAGCACATTCTTTGCCATCGAGGAGAAAAGCACATTACGCTACTCCAAGCAAGTGAACAAACAGGATGAATCACTCAATGGGGAAAGCCTGCGCACCGACCAACACGACCTGCGCCTGCTGCTGATGCCAGGATGCTGGGAGATAGAATGGACTAACAGCCTCTATCACAGCACCGACCATCATGTAGATAATGCCTACTTCTCAGATGCCAGCATCACCTACAGCAAGAAGAGATACGAAATAAGCCTGCGAGTAAGTAACCTGTTCGGCACAAAGAAGTATGAATATCACCAGCTCTCTGATAGCTACATGTATTATGCAGTAAACTATCTGCGCCCACGAAAAATCCTGATCAACATCGCTTTCAATCTGTAAAAGATAGCAGGGATACTCGGCAAAATGCACGCAATATCAGATTCTTTGCACAAAAAGTGGCTGATAATTTTTGTATTTCAAGCTATTTTTGTAACTTTGCAGCAAATTCTAAATACATTTCTTAATTAAGATGAAAGAATTAGCACTTAAGTACGGATGCAATCCGAATCAGAAGCCTTCTCGCATCTATATGGATGACGGAAGGGAACTGCCTATCGAAGTTATCAACGGCCGACCAGGCTACATCAACTTCCTGGATGCTTTCAACTCTTGGCAATTGGTCAAGGAACTGA
>ERZ1034755.698-NODE-698-length-10797-cov-6.042264_pt1 | contig 10797 bp, 8 predicted proteins | sample MGYA00520596_ERZ1034755 | MGnify/ENA primary metagenome ERZ1034755 (study PRJEB33766, sample SAMN09781701) | gut metagenome | biome: gut microbiome | host: Homo sapiens | place: Madagascar | study: EMG produced TPA metagenomics assembly of the PRJNA485056 data set... | reverse complement strand
CACTACACCCAGCTTCAGGCTGTCCTCCACTGCCACTATGATGCTGTTGTCATAGAATCCGTGGCTGAATGCTACACTCAGTCCGCCGAATCCAGTGGCACCATAGCCCAGCAGATTGCCTTGTGCATCGATCACGGGGCCGAATGCATTGGGTGCTGTCTCCAGCTCCTTCTGTCCTTCCTCCTCGGTGAGCAGACCGGTGAACTTCGTGTGGAAGTTGTTCCTGTTGCCGTTGGCATACACAAAGGAGGTGAAGTTGTAGGCCGTCTCTTCTGTTGCATTCCTCAGTTCGGCATATCCGCTGAAGTGCACCTCATAGAGTCCTGGCCGCAAGTCATGCAGCGTCTGGCTCATGTTCACGTTGGTCAGCAGTTGCGCCAGGAACGTCTTGTAGTCCTTCTCGGTCTGCACGTTTGGCTCTCCCTCCTCCAGTGTCCAGCCGTTCAGTTGCTGGCTGTAGTCTGCATTCACTATCATGTTGGTGATGTCGTCACCGGGCTGGTAGTTGCTCTTCACCGCATTGTCCAGCAGACTCTGTGCATAACTGGCCTCCTGGATGATGTCGTTGGTCATGAGCTGCAGTTCACTCATTATATATTTATATGAGCCGTTGGGGAACTTCTCACCGGGTTCCACGATCTCGGTCAGATAATCGTTCAGCAGTTCAAACTCCGCTCCGTAGTAGGTGTTGCTCTCCAGATAGGCCAGTATCTCGTTTATCTTCTGCTGGTAGCTGGCGTATGCACTCTCGCTTTCCTTGATGGCCTGGCGCAGTCCCTTCAGGTTGCTGAGGGCCTTGGCGTACTCCTCGCGGGTGGCATTGTCCAGCTTCTCCAGCGAGTTGATGTAGTTGTCCACCAGCTGGCTGCTGGCTGTCTTCTGCTCATACAGTTCCTTCTCGGTGTTCAGCAGCACGGTGCGGATGTTTGCAAACTCTTCTTCGTCCTTTGCGCTGCTATAGGTGTCTTCGCCTGTCTGATACACTATTCCGTGTGTGTCATCCAGTACGGGGAATTCGTCCAGGTCGATGTTCTGGTAGTAGATGGGGCTCATGAAGGTGTTGCCGTTCAGCATATAGCACAGTTTGCCCGTGCCTGCTGTTTCATCCACAGTGGTTCCGTCGTAGCAGTTGGTCAGCACCTGGGCGGCATTCGTCAGCACTTCATAGGTGGTGTAGCAGTTCACCAGGGTCGATGCAGCAGCTTCGGCCGACAGTCCTGCCTTCTGTACATGTGATGTGTTGATGGTTATGTTGCCTGCGGTAAAGCAGTTGGTCACTGTGCAGGCATGTATTTCTCCGGCTAGCACACCGGTTCTGATGCCGCATTCGTTTGAGATGTCAGCATTCACGATACCCAGGTTGCGTATGGTTCCACCCTCGTGGACACGTCCGAAAAGGCCCGTCTCCTGCGGATCGTCACAGGCGATGGTCAGGTTGCGTATGATGTGGCCCTGACCGTCAAACACGCCCTTGAAGCACACCGTGGGATAATTGGCATCGTCATAGTATTTGCCTATGGGCATCATGCTTATGCCTTCCATGTCGATATCCTGGGTCAGACGTATGCTGATGCTGTTGTTTCCTTTGTTCACATAGCGTGATATGTAGCGCAGCTCCTTGCCGTTGCTTATCTCATACCATCCCTCGTCGTTGGCTTTCACCACTCCCTCTTCGGCACCGCACACTGTGCAGAAACCTTCCTCGTCATAGTCGTGTGGAGGCAGTTCCTTGTCGTTGGCGGTGTTGGTGAAGCTCACTTCGCCCACGGGCTTGCCACCGCAATCCACTTCTCCTTCTATATATACACGCCCGCGTGAGGCATTCAGGCTGGGTATGTCATCCTCGCTCAGGTTTTGGTAGAAGCATATCTCCTTCTGTGTGCCGTTCAGCAGGTAGCACAGCTCGCCTTTCTTCATCCCGCTCAGATCATCGCCTGCGTAACTGTTGCTGGTGCTTCCTGTGTTCGATGCACATAGGGTCTCGTGGGTGGTGAAGCAGTTGGCGATGACGGTTCCGCCAGTTCCTTCACCTATCAGTCCGCCCTTCTGCTCATGTTCGGTGGTGAGCTCTATGGTACCGGCAGTGTAGCAGTTGCGCACCGTACTGTTTTGCAGTTCGGCAGCCAGTACGCCCACACGCGCTCCTGTTTCGCTGGTTATCTTCGCGTTGATGACTCCCAGGTTCTGTATGGTACATCCCGAACCGCGACCTATGAGGCCCACTTCGTAGGGCTCACTCTGTGTCACGGCCAGGTTGCTTATCGTGTGCCCGCCGCCGTCAAACGTTCCGTTGTAAGTCTGCTTGTTGTAGTTTTCCTCGTCCGAGAAAAGTCCGATGGGGATGAAGTTTGTCACACCGCTCATGTCAATGTCGGCTGTCAGCAGCGCATTGGCCGCTCTCTGTCCGCTGCGAACCAGCAGGGTGAATTCACTCAACTCCTGGGCACTTCCTATCAGGTAGTTGCCCTTGGTGTCTTTGCTCAATTCGGCTCGTCCTCCTATAGCCAGAAAGACGGCAATCAAGGTTAATAGACTCTTTTTGAACATAGTTCTTTGGTGCGGGAGGGGTCTTAGTTAGGTTCTTTGCAGCATTGTCCTCCCATTTCTTCTTGCTGCAGAACGCCTCATAAAGATAGTTTTCGGTCTCTTTTCATTCTCCTGTTTGGGGGAAGGCCGATTCCCTTGGTGGGGGAGGTCGTTTCCCTTGGCTGGGAGTAGGGGAGTGCACAGGCATCTGGCTTCGTCAGCCTCATTCCACGCATCTTCGCCCATAAAGTTACGTCTTTTTTGAGGCCGTTTGCAAGCTTTTGGCCGTTTTTCTTCACTTAGGTGCCATATTTTTCGGAAATTCTACCTACCTTCGTCCTATAAATAAAGACTAAACAAGATGAAAGTTTCAGATATACAATCCTCTTCGTTGAAGGACTGCACTTCCAAGCTCCAGCAGGTAGCAGAGGCACAGAGTGAGTTCATGCAGATAGCCATCCAGGAGGCTCGCGAGGGAATAAACAATGGCGATGGCGGACCTTTCGGCACTGCCATTGTGCGTGACGGAGTGCTCATCGCCTCTGGTCACAATCATGTGTTGGCCTACAACGACCCCACCTGTCATGGTGAGGTAGATGCCATCCGCAAGGCATGCAAGCGCCTGGGTACCTTCGACCTCACGGGTTGCGAACTCTACACCACAGGCGAACCCTGTCATATGTGCCTGTGTGCCTGCATGTGGGCAAACATCAGCAAGATATATTACGGTTGCACGATAGCCGACAACGAAATCATCGGCTTCCGCGACAACAAGTTCGACCAGATCTTCGGTGGCCGCGACAAACTGGGTGATTACATGACCGAGATTGATCGCGAAGCCTGTCTCCGTCTCTTCCAGGACTACAGCAAGATGGATGCCACAAAGTATTGAGAACGTCAGTCATCAGGCGAACTCTCTGCTGCCATTGCGCATTCCTCTTCGGGCAGTTCGTAATGCCTTGTGCTTCGGTCACTGAGGTAGATGCTGTTGAGGGTGAAGGCCAGTGACTCCAGGGTCTTTTCTCTCACGGCAGGCTTCAGTTGGCATTCCCACACCGTGATGCAGTGCCAGCCCATCGAGGCCAGTTGCTGTTGTTCCCTCACATCCCTGTTCTGGTTACGTTCAATCTTCGTCCGCCAGAACTCAGTGTTTGTCTTTGGCAGCACAAAGAACCTGCACCCTTCATGCCCATGCCAGAAACACCCATTGACAAAGATGACCGTACGATACTTGCGCAGCACTATATCAGGATGACCAGGCAGACGCGGGTGGTTGAGCCGATAGCGGAACCCTCGGCTGAAAAGGAATTTCCTCACCATTATCTCCGGCTTGGTATCCCTCCCGCGTATAGAAGCCATACAACGATGGCGCTGCTCCTTGGTCAGTTTGTCTGCCATTATCTCAGAGTGTCAATGAAGGTGAAAATGCTTGAATCCTATACTTGGAAGTCCGCAGTTTCTGCTTTCTTCATCAGTTCTGTCAGCTTTACTGGAATGGGTGCAGCTTGCTGGCAACTATTTTGTGTAATGATATCGCTTGTATTCCAACTGTATTGTGCCCATTCTGGTTCGGTCTTTTCTGGTTCAAGGCGATATACAATGTAGATGTCTTCCTTATCCTCTTCTACGTTTGCCGAAGTGGGATAGCCCATGTTGATAAGGTCAGAGCCACGGAATACGCGCGGACCTTCATCAGCAATACGTAAGAATTGGATGCTTCTGTCCTTGTCGTGTAGCAGCAAATAGCGGCTTGACACGAGGTTTCGGGTCAGGCGTACAGAACCGTCTTGTATGTCTGCTTGAAAACCGTAAAGCCCGGTCTTCTTTATCCAATCCCAATATCTCTTGTCCTTTACATATCCCAGTACCACCCACGTTTCATCGGGAAGGAAGTTCCTGTTCTCTCCGTATGGCTCTGGCATTTGTCTGCAAATCTGCATCGAAGGTGTGTTATAGATGCTGTTTGCGTAATATGACATCTTCTCGCGTTGGCTGGTTCGGTCAAGCAGATGCTCCACTATCTGCAGGAGGAAAACTTGAAGTGTAGCAAGTTCTTCATCATCATTCCCAGGTGACAGGCAGAAAGCTCCCAGTCCGGGGATGATTTCATGAAAGCCTCTCAGCCTGCGCTCTATCGTGCCAGGATATAGAATATAAGCGCCGCTTGTTCTGCGAATTGCATCCTTGTAGGCATGCATCTTCAGAAGGTCTGCACGCTTGTATATTCCTTCCTCCTGCTCCTTTTTCTCTGTTAGCAAAGCATCCGAGATTTGTTCTTCGCTTGTTGCCTCCTCTGGTCCCATATCAATCTTGTTGATACGGTATTTGGCATCAAAGTGAATGTGCACAATCAGGTCTTCTTGCTCTGCCTGTTCCATACTGATCTCTCCTGGCCATAAGCTCAAAGTGTAGTCTGGGCGCATGTTCATTGTCCACGAACCTGCTTTGCCCAATCCTTCTTCTTCACTTGTGTGGGCAAATGTTCTGTTATAGAAGAACCTGACGTTAAGTTTGCGTATGCCTGTATCATACGTACCCTTTATCATCGTCATTTTGCCCTGCTGAATCTCCAGGTTTATTTGGTCTGCGTCTGCTTTTACAAGTGTGTGGGTGCTGGCTGGTTCAATGCAGAATACACGACTGATGACTTCCAGTAGTTTGAAGAATACCCAGTATTCATACAGCATTGCCACATTCCTCTTTCCTGCTTCGTAGATGTTGTCGCCACCTTTCCATGAGAGTTTTGCTGCCAGATCGAATATGAGCCAGGCTTGCAAAATCTCGCGGTAACCTTCTTTACGTTGCAATACAGGGCTGTTCAGATTCAGTTGTGACGGCATCGACACCTGCTTGAAGAACATTGTATTCAAGTGGTTGTTCAAGATATCCATCGTCCTGTCAATCTCGCCCTTTAGCCGATTGTTGGCATTCTTCTTCTCACGAAGTTCAGCACAGAACGTGCAGAATGAGCGAAGAGCAAACTTCACAAACTGGTTTTCCTGATTGTCCAATGTGTCATGCTTGTAGGCAACGGATAATGTGCGGGGAAATGAATGAAGTCCTTTGGGTAGTCCAAGATGTTCTGCATATTCCACAGGAATTCGGTCGCGTGAGGTTGCTATTTGTTGTATATTCCTGCGGGTCATGCGTTTTACATTGCATACATTGCGTTCTACCACCGTTTCTTCCCATTTCCTTACTGGGCTGGAAATGATTTTGTGGATAGCTTCCTGAAAGGATTCGCTTTCTACAATGCTTCGAATAAATGCATAACGCTGGTAGAGTGTCTGCTGTGGAGTCTCATTGTCAATCTCCAACTTCTGTGTTACCGGGCTTCCTTGCATCAGTACAAGGTCGGTATAATAGGCAGTAATGTCTTCCAGCATCTTGCGATAGTCCGTTCGGTATTCTGCCTTTACAGACCTGATTTCCAGTGTCACTTTTGCAATCTCATAGTCAAGTTCAACATCTTTGATGGGCAGAGTTAGTGTTCCTACATAAATACCAGTCTTTAGCGTACCGGCATTCTTGTGACGAGGAGAATGGGAAAAGCTGACCACTTCATCCTCCTTCGTGAATTGATAAACCTTTCCATCTTCGGAAACCAGTTCGTATTCGTAGATACACCCCTCTTGTAATTGCCACCGTGATTCGCCATAGTCCATAGCGTCCTCTTCTTCGAATAGAACGGAACTATTCGAAGCAGGATACACACATAGCTTGATTTGTCCAAAATCGCCAGTGATGGGTATCTCGAATTGGTCTGCTTGCATAAAAGGGAGTTTTAAGCCTCTGCAAAGCTGGTGAAGCCATTGTCCAATGCCGTCTGCATCATGCGCTGGATTTTGTCGGCAGATTCCTGGAACTTGGCATGTTGCACGTTGTCGCGCGTGATAGTTTCTGTGGCATGCTCCTTAGGCATGCAGAGTCCCCACAATGCTTTCAATACTGGTTCCAACTTCTTTCTGCTGCCATGCAGTTTGGGCAGTAGTTTCTGCACAATGGCAGCATCAAGAATTTCATCTTCTGTCATGCTATCTGCACAAGACTTTGTGTTGGCAATGAAACGGTAAATTTCTGTGGCAGAACGGAAGCCGAATTCCGCATTCACCTTCTTGAGCACACGGAAGAATTCTATCAGTGTCTTCTGGGCCAGCTCGCTCTTGCTTGTTTCTTTTGCTATCGACCTGTTTACAAAGTCTTGTCCCATGTCTGCACAGGTTCCATCAGACGCATGGATATCGATGTTCATATCCTGTTTCAGGAATTGCTCCATCTCATCTTCTGTAATCTTGAACTCTATGACGTTGGCACGGTCTAATACTTTGGGTGAGAACATATAGGTTGTTTCATCCACGTTGATAGTGCCGGTGATGAAAAGGTTCTCTGGCAGTCTTATCTTGGCAGGAACGTCGGACTCGCTCTCTTCGTCTTTTTCCCATAATGGAATGTCCTGATGACTCTCAAGAGCCGAAAGAAAGTCAGCAAAGTAACGCTCTACGTAACTCAGGTTCATCTCATCCAATATCAGGAAGTAGGGCTTCTGTGGGTTCCTCTGTGCACGCATCATGATTTGCAGTACACCGCTTTCTGGTTCCATATATTCCATGGGCTTCAGTGCATTGGGATATCCCAGCAGCGGTTCGCGGTTGGTCCAGTCTGCCCCCACTGGCACCACACACAGTTGCTGTTCTGCATCTTCGCTCATCAAACGAGCAAAAGCCAAGGCCAATTGTGTCTTTCCCGAACCTGCCAATCCGCTTAGAATTACGAATGGCTTGGTCATTAGAGCGCATGCATATCGCAAAATGAGCTTGTCTTCATAAAGAAGCCCAGTCCGTTTGATGGAGGAAATGATTTGCGACATTTGTAGAGGATTCTGCTTCACGGTTGGTACTGTATTAAATATGGTTTCTATATGTTGTACCATATCCGTATAGTCGTTGATTCTGGTAAGGGTTTTCATTGGCAGCTTTTTGGGATATTCCCATTCTCCGATATTCGTCCATTCAACGGAGCGGCAGTTTTTATACTCATAGCGGTCTGCCTTATACGCGTAATCTCCTTTGACAATGCCTCGACCTACAATGATAGACATGCCTTTCTTGGCATACACAATATCCCCAGGCTTCATCTCATGGGAGAACTGCCATATTGCAAGGCTATCGTTTGTGTATGAATTTTCAGCATTCCCATAGACCGAACGTAAATTCTCAACAATCTCCTGGCGGGATTTATAGGTATTAAAATCTTCCATGTCATCCCATCCTAAAAACATCATGTTCTTGTCTTGACACTCTGTCCATTTTCGAGCTCCTTCTCCTGGGGAATAGATCCAAATGCCGGGTAGGTTGGTTCTGGAGGTTTGTTTAGGAGATTCAGTTTGAGTTTCGCTTTCGCTTGTTGTAAGGGATTCCAGAAACTCTTCATATTTGTGAAGCATAGCAGAAAAGGCATTTTTTGCTTTTCTGTTTTCTTCTGTATCTTTTACTATGTTGTAAATGGTTTGCACTTGTGGCAAATCAATAATTTCAAAGAGGCTATTTTTTTTGCTCACTTCATTGACGTTGGAAAGGACAACGGCATGTTTGGGATAAGTTTTTGCATACTGTCTAGATGTGGATTCTGTTAGTTCAGATTTCTTAAGAAACCTGTAAAACATCTCCTGCCTCTCCGCATTATCCGCGTTTTTGTATGTGTCGAACAAGTTCATAATCGTATTGTTTTGTCTTTTGCGTAGTAATAAATTTTGTAATGAGATTTCGTGGTTTTATACGTCGCTTGTTCACAGCCCAAGTCAAGACCTCTGCATCCAGCAAAGAAGAAGCAACGTCCTTTATATCTCTTTAATTCCTACTTCTTTTAGATAATTGTAAATACCATCGTACCATTCAGGCTTTCGTGTCTCATCTGGGGGATATCCGTGGTCTCCATTTGGAACGACGATTACCATGCCTTGACGAGCACGTGTTAGAAGTACTCTGTAGGCATTGATTTGGTATTTCTGATTGATGGGCTTGTTTATTCTCTGCCACACAGTTCCGCTACGTAGTTGATGGTGTGTCCATCTCTTTCTGTCGCCGCTCAGACGAAGGTCTGCATCCCATGCAACGCAAGCCCAATCTATTTCAAGTCCTTGCACCTTGAACTCTGTAAGTGTATCTTCGAGTGCATTACTTGAACGAATGTCGCTGTCATCTTCAAGAAACCAATGAACAAAGTCAGGCTGATAACGCACGTTGATGGATATTGCCTTCAGTCGTTCGGCTTTGCTGCTTGCTAACAATCCCATGCGCTCGCTTCCTCTATTGTGTTCACGGAGCCATTGCTTCGCAGTCTCCAGTGAGCGAGTCATGGCTATTGGATAGTTGTCCAGCTCGCGCAAAGTGGAAGAGGCTTCTTCTTTCTGGAGCGCTAACAGTTGATTTACAAAGATGCTCACTTTCTCGGAGCGGAATGAACGCATAGACATCTTAAGGTGGAGCTCCTCGCGTGACCTTACCTGTGGACGTATGAGATTCATCTGCTCTGGTGTTACATCTCCTGAACTTATAAGATATTCAGACATATACACATCCCAATCACCGTAGCTGCGATGGATACTCTCAATCCATTCGGTCAGTCCTGCTTCACCTTTGTTTATGCTTTGTCCATTGCCTACAAGACATACGACCACACCCCAATCTGGCTGGCGGTTCATGCACGAAATCAGGTATTCTGGTTCACTATATGGGAAATTCTTTATCCCTTTCTTTTCTCGCATGAATCGTTGCAGTTCTTCTTGCGTCCAGGCGCGTTGCGCTTCATCAAAGATGGCGACATGCTCTGCGGGAACATAAGCTTTGTCTGTGTGGCTTTGGAAGTAGCCAGGTATTGGCACAATCTGTCCGTTTTCCACTTCCGTTCCCTCTAAATACAGGTCGCGATAATGGTGTATCATCTGTATGAATGCCTTTACCTTGCTTTTGGCATCTTCTTTTGTGCAAGCCTTGCGGTTTTCTTGTTTCGCTTTTTGCTTATCTCTTCTGACATAGTCGCGGGTTAAGGCCTCTTGGAGGACTTCGACAAGAGGGAAGTTGCCAGAGAGATATACGGCCTTTTCTCCTCTGTTGAATTGTTCGATGGCTGTATTTAATCCAATAAGAGTCTTTCCAGCACCAGGTACTCCTGTTATGAAACAGATGGCTTTTCGCCTGTTCTCGCGACAATAGTCAATGATTGAGTCCAGTTCAAGTGCAGCTTTGTCTATGTCTCCTCCATGTTTTGTGATGTCCTCCACAGTGTTTTCTTCATACAGAGCGATTGCTGCTTCGATAATGGTTGGCGTGGGTTCATAACCGCTTTTAGCCCAAGCGTCATCTGCTGATGTCGGTTGGGAGGCATGAGAAATACTTGCAAGAACCTTTGTTATAGCAACGCCTAAAAGCTTGGCGTTTACTTCGAGGGGTTCATATACGTTATCCTCAAAATGTTTAAGGTCTAATCTGCAATGACAGTCTTTTTCTTTGGGAACAACAAGAATGGGGATGAGTACGCTGTCGAAGCTTCCCTCTTGAAAATTCTTTAAGTCAAGCGCGTAGTCCCATACCTGTACCATTGCCCCTCGCTCGAATTCCTGATTGGCAGTTTTGTATTCCAGGACAAATACTACTCCGTCAATGATGGCAATAACATCTGCACGGCGGCCCATGCGAGGGATGTTATATTCAAAATAGACACTTCCTCTTCTTGAACAAAGACGTTTGTATGACGAACGACGAAGAGTAGAGTTGCCGAAACATGGTATCAACCTTGTGTCGATTAGCTATAACGACTTCGGTACGACAAAACGATTAAAAAGAAATCATAATCTTGACATAGAAGTGGTTCGGACAAAATTAAGTGACTATATCAAAAAGAAAAAATCATAGTATGAATTTGTACCAAGTAGACATCAATACAGAGATAGATGCCATTAGCGTCTTGGTGAATGCTTATGACGAGAACGAGGCTTTAGCCATTGCACAGACTATGTTTGAACAAGGTCTAACAGAATCAATAGGAACGACAATCATTAATGTAGCTGCGTTTCCTGCTTGTTGGCAAAATCTTCCGTTTTAAGAGTCTCTAAAACCAATTGATGGCTGACATCAAAACATTTGCACACAAAAGATTCTGTCTTTTCCATAAATTCTAATTCAGATTAATTATAACTTTTGGCAAAAGGGCTTAGTAGTAGTCTGTTAATTGCAAATGCCATGAATTTTCTATGCGAACACGTTTCTTCTATTC
>ERZ1034755.693-NODE-693-length-10833-cov-6.329931_pt1 | contig 10833 bp, 8 predicted proteins | sample MGYA00520596_ERZ1034755 | MGnify/ENA primary metagenome ERZ1034755 (study PRJEB33766, sample SAMN09781701) | gut metagenome | biome: gut microbiome | host: Homo sapiens | place: Madagascar | study: EMG produced TPA metagenomics assembly of the PRJNA485056 data set... | reverse complement strand
GTAAATATTCCTTATATAAAATTATATCTTGCAGAATTATAAAAATCAACAAAAAATCCTTTGAAATAAGCAAAAACAGCACTTTTAACAAAAATTACAACCTAATATAGAAGAAAGCAACAAAAGAAGGTTAAGCTGGATAATTAAGCTTGAAATACGAAAACGTATAAGGTTTTGCTGCAAAAACTGTTAAAAAACAGAAAGAATCATAAAAAATGCACAAAAAATCAGAAATAAAAATGTAAAATTAGCCGAAATGTCAAAAAAGTATTGCAATCCACTTACATAAGAGCTATATTAAAAGTGCGAAAACGATTAAGTAAAAACTTCGAAAGACTTAAGTAACTAGACAACAGGTCATACATAATAAAGTCTGGAAGAAGTACCTGGAGGATTCAATGGTATCTTTAAAAACAATTGCCGAAAAGTGTGGAGTATCAACTGCCACCGTCAGTAAGGCATTAAATGATCAAAAAGATATCAGTGAAGAGACAAAGAGTCGTATCCGGACGGTAGCAGAGCAATTAGGATATTTCCCGAATGCAGCAGCAAGATCACTTAAGACCAACCATTCATACAACCTCGGAGTTCTATTTGAAGAGGAAGCAGGAAGAGGTTTACAGCATGAATATTTTTCAGGAGTATTAAATGGTCTGAAAGTTCAGGCGGAGAAGCAGGGTTATGACATTACATTTATCAATACCTGTTTTGAAAACCGGAAGATGTCTTATCTGGAACATTGCAAATACCGGAATTTTGAAGGAGTTGCAATTGTGTGTGCGGATTTTAACGACCATGGTGTCATGGAACTGATGAATAGCGAAGTACCGGTTGTCACCATTGACTACCTGCATCACAACTGCACGGCGGTCAGCTCGAACAACATTCAGGGCATGGAAGATCTGGTCAGATATATTTATTCTCAGGGACACAGGAGGATCGCTTACATCCACGGACAGCAGAATGGTTCGGCAGTTACCAAAGACCGGTTGACAAGTTTTTACCGGACAATGGATGAACTGAAGCTGGAAGTCCCGGATGAGTACATCCGTACAGCAGGTTACCTGGAGACAAAGGAAGCGGCAAAACAGACGAAGGAACTCCTGAATCTGGAAAATCCGCCAACCTGTATCATTTATCCTGATGACACCGCACTGATCGGTGGAAGAAATGTCATTATAGAGATGGGACTTCGGATACCAAAAGACATTTCAGTAGCAGGATACGACGGAACGAGGATGTCGCAGCTTTTGCACCCGAAGCTTACCACAATTAAGCAGGACACAGAAGAGATTGGCAGAGAGGCTGCAAAACGGCTGATCGGTTCCATTGAAAAACCAAAAACAACTCTCATTGAGAGAGTCGTTATAGAAGGAATCCTCATACCGGGACAATCGGTAGGAAAGATTCCAGAACAAAAATAACAATGTAAACAAGGCGGAAGCCAAAAAATTAAGGAGGAGGGTTTTCTATGAAAAAGAAAATCATTAGCACATTATTATGTGCATCCATGGTAGCAACTATGGTAGCAGGATGTGGTGAATCATCAGACACAACATCCACAGACAACAGCAACTCAGGTGCAGCAGCACCGGCAACAGAATCTGGATCTGATGCAGCGGAGACAGATACAACAGGTGATGAGGGAAAAGTTTTCAACATTTATTGCTGGAATGAAGAGTTTAAGAGCCGTCTGACAGATCACTATCCTGGATATGAGGAAGTGGATGCCACAACTGGTAAGATTGGGGATGTTACCGTAAAATGGAACATCACACCAAGTGATGACAACGCATATCAGAACAATCTGGATGCAACATTATTAAAACAGGAATCAGCAGCAGCCGATGACAAGATTGACTTATTCTTAGTAGAAGCTGACTACGCACTGAAATATGTCGATACAGATTATACAATGCCGATCGCAGATCTTGGAATCACAGATGCAGACCTTGCAAACCAGTATCAGTATACAAAAGATATCGTTACAGATTCTAACGGTGTATTAAAAGGTGTTTCATGGCAGGGCTGCCCGGGCGTATTATTCTATAACCGTGATGCAGCAAAAGAAGTTCTTGGAACAGACGATCCTGACGAAGTTCAGAAATATGTTTCAGACTGGGATACTTTCAATGATACAGCAGAGACAATGAAAGCTGCCGGATACAAGATGACATCTTCTGTCAATGATACTTACCGTGTATACTCTAACAACGTTACTTCTAAATGGGTAGAAGATGGCAAGATCAATATTGATGATAACATTATGAAATGGGTATCTGATTCAAAAGAGCTTTATGATGCAGGCGAGACAGAGACATATGAACTCTGGGGCGATGACTGGAAGAAAGGTTTCTATCCAGAAGGAAAAGTATTCTGCTACTTTGGACCAGCATGGTTCGTGAACTTCTCTATGGCAGCCGACACCGAAGGATCTATCGGTTACAACGGTGGATGGGGCGCTACACCAGGACCTCAGGGATTCTATTGGGGCGGTACATGGATCTGTGGAGCAACAGGTACAGATAACGCAAGTCTTGTAAAAGATATCATCTTAAAGATGACAACAGACGAGACGATCATGAAAGATATCGTAGTAAAAGATGATGACTTCGTTAACAATAAACCAGCTATGGAAGCAATGGCAGCAGATACAAGCTACCAGAGTAAGGTATTAGGCGGACAGAACCCATTGTCTATGTACTGTGCAAGTGTAGAAAAACTTGATTTAAGCAACCTTTCTGCATACGATCAGGGATGTAACGAAGAGTTCCAGAACGCTATGAAGAACTACTTTGAAGGCAATGCTTCACTTGATGATGCACTTGACTTATTCTACAAAGCAGTTGTTGAGAAATATCCGGACTTAACATACTAAAATAATAAGCCGCGCCTGCCAGACCGGCGGGTGCGGCTATCTTTATACCTATCTCCGGACGGAGAGAAAGCAGTCAGCGGCGTAAAGCGCAGAGCTGACAGCAGATTTGCACAAAAAGATGTCCGTGAAGGGATGCTGTGAACTCTGTGAAAAATAAAAAGAAGGGGGCAAAGGCGTTATGAAGAAGAAAAGCAGTAAAGCAGTCAGATATAACAAATGGGGTTACATTTTTCTGATTCCTTTTATTCTGGTGTATGTTGTATTCCAGCTTATACCACTGTTTAATACCATTTATAACAGCTTTTTTGAAAATTATTTATCGGGTCTGACACAGATCGGACCAAACTTTGTGGGACTGGAGAACTACAAAACGCTGTTTACACAGGGCGATATCTGGATTTACGCAAAGAATACCATGATTTTATGGATCATGTGTTTTGTGCCACAGATTATTTTGTCATTACTGTTAGGTGCATGGTTTTCTGATGTGCGTTTGAAATTAAAAGGAAGCAGATTTTTCAAGACCGTGATCTATCTGCCAAACCTGATCATGGCATCCGCATTTTCCATGTTGTTCTTTACACTGTTCTCGGATGGTGGACCGATCAACTCGATTTTAATGCAGATCGGAATCATTTCAGAGCCATATAAGTTTCTGGCAAACACAGGAAGTGCGAGAGGACTGATCGCCCTTATGAACTGCCTGATGTGGTTTGGTAATACGACCATTCTTTTAATGGCAGGTATGATGGGTATCGATACTTCCTTATTTGAAGCGGCAGAAGTGGATGGAGCAACTTCCACACAGGTATTCTACAAAATCACATTACCGCTGCTACGTCCGATTTTAGTATATGTTGTGATCACATCACTGATCGGTGGATTACAGTTATTCGATGTACCGCAGATTTTGACCAATGGTACCGGTGATCCAATGAGATCGACCATGACATTGATCATGTTCTTAAATAAACATCTGTACAGCAAGAACTACGGAATGGCTGGTGCAGTATCCGTAATCCTGTTCATTATCACCGCAATTTTAAGTCTTATTGTCTTTAAAGTAACTGGAAACGATAAGAGAAAAGCATGAGTAGAATAGAAAGGTGAGGTGTTATTATGAACGAAAATAAAAATCTGAAAAAAGGACTTGGAATCCATGCAAGAAGATTTATCGCTTATGTAGTCCTGATTCTTGTTACATTTGCCTGCCTGTTCTGGTTCTATGTGCTGTTCATTAATGCGACCAGATCGAACGGTGAACTGCAAGCCGGATTTACACCACTGCCAAGCACACATCTGCTGGAAAACTGGACGAATCTGTTACACGGAACACTTCCGGTATGGCAGGGTATGATAAACAGTCTGATCGTATCGGTACTGTCAGCAGCGTTATGCACCTATTTTTCAACCATGACGGCTTACGCCATTCATGCATATGATTTTAAACTGAAAAAATACATCTATGCATTTATCTTAGCAGTCATGATGATCCCTACACAGGTAACGGCACTTGGATTTGTAAAATTAGTCGGTACATTACATATGGAAGATACATTCATTCCATTGATCGTGCCAACGATCGCTGCTCCGGTAACATTCTTTTACGTGAAGCAGTATATGGAAAGTACATTGCCGGTTTCTCTGATCGAGGCTGCTAGAATTGACGGCTCCGGTGAGTTCCATACATTTAACCAGATTGTACTTCCATTGATGAAACCTGCCATTGCAGTACAGGCAATCTTTACATTCGTAAGCAGCTGGAATAATTATTTTGTACCGGCTTTAATCTTACACAATGACAAGAAAAAGACACTGCCAATCTTAATTGCACAGCTTCGTGCAGCAGACTGGCTGAAATTTGATATGGGTCAGGTTTATGTGATGATCGCATTTTCCATTTTCCCAGTTATCATTATTTACCTGATATTATCCAGACACATTGTACAGGGTGTTGCCCTCGGCAGTGTGAAAGGATAAATTAGAATATAGCTACAAATGAAAAAACCTTCCCTGAGAATCGCCGTGATTCCCCATATCACGGCGGTTCTTCTTTGGTGTAGCAGAAAAAGATTACAATATTAAAAAACATCATAATAATTGCCTGAAATAATCAAACATAAGCTCTTTCTTTCCTATTATAAGTATGCTATAATAAACGCAGATTTTGGAAAAAGAAATGGTTGAGAAGTGAATCTGCACAATCCTTTCAGAACGGAGGAAGACATGACAGAAGGCGGTTTTTTAGTTTTCATGGGAATTTTATTACTTTTGGTTGTCATCGTTGTTGTGATAGCGGTTGTTTCATCTGTGGCAGGTGCGGCAGCAGCAATCGTTGATGATGAAGACAGCGAAGATGAATAGAACAGGGTGAGAACAGAATAGTGGGGCGGTACTTTTGTGCCAGCTCCCTTTTTGCAGGTCTTATGGATACTGCGAAATGTCCCGAGATCGAATCATAAGAAAGGAGACAGAGATTATAATGCAGTTACTTACATTTTTGTTAAATGGAGTGAAGTTTGGTATTCCTGTCAATGATGTGGAATCCATTGAAACAAGAATGAATGTGGTGAATATTCCAAATTCACTGCCACAGGTTCATGGGATCATGAATCTGCACGGAGAAGTTATTGCAGTGTACAGTCTGGCAGAACAGTTTCATTATCCGGAACAGGAAATCAACAATATCATCGTTGCATCCATGAATGGTACAAAGATTGGGCTTGAGGTTGGAAACGTGGATGAGATTATTGATGTCCCGGATGAGAAGGTTATTTCCATGCCAGTCATTATGAAAGCAGTAGAAAATTGTTTTGATGAGGTTGCTTCCTATGCAAAAGAACTGATCGTTCTGATCGAGGTATCAAAGCTGATGCCGGAAGCAGAGCAGCAGGCAATACAGAAACTGGTAGAACAGCAGTCATAAACAAAAAAGAGTAAAGCCTCTGTTATTATATATTGGAGAGATACAGTCTCGTGGGATGGAGTACCGATAGGTACTCCATTTTTGCGTAAATAGGAAATTTTGTTCCATTTCTAAAATAATTCTAAATTCTGTCCGATTTTCCTTGCATTTTGATGAGAGAGGAGTAAACTGATTTTTGCCGACCGACCGGTCGGTTTTGGCTTGCGGGAATGCAATAGCCAATCAGACATATAATTTTTCAGGAGGAACGAGAATGATCCCGAAGTATAGTGTAAAACGTCCATACACAGTATTAGTGGCTGTTGTACTGGTGATCGTTTTAGGAGTTGTTTCACTGACGAGAATGACAACGGATCTGCTGCCACCAATGAATCTGCCGTATGTGATCGTTGTCACAACAGATGTGGGTGCAAGTCCGGAGGAAGTGGAAAAGGATGTGACATCGCCAATCGAAGCGGCAATGGCAACGACTTCCAATATTAATAACGTAAGTTCCATGTCCTATGATAACTATTCTATGGTTATTTTGGAGTATGAACAGAGCACGAACATGGATTCTGCTATGATTGAGATTCAGCAGCAGCTGGATCAGTTGACCGGACAGTTCCCGGATTCAGCGGGCTCACCGATCATTATGCAGATCGATCCGGATATGATGCCGGTCATGATCGCATCTGCGGATGTGGATGGTATGGATCAGGCAGAGATATCTAATTATGTAGATAATGAATTATTACCGCTGCTTGAGAGTATCGAGGGTGTGGCATCTGTGACGGCAACAGGTGTGCTGGATACGGACCTTCAGGTAACCATGAATCAGGAAAAAATAGATGCTTTAAACGAACAGATTTTAAGCAAAATAGATGCCCAGTTTACAGATGCACAGGCAGAGTTAGATAAGGCATCTTCCCAGATCGACAGTGGGAAAAAGAAGCTTTCCGATAGTGAAAAAGAGATGGGAAGCCAGCTTGGAGCAGGTGAAAATGAGATCATTAATAATAAAATCCAACTGTTTAACACCGAAGCAGATCTGACCACACAATTATCAGATCTTCAGAAATCACAGTCGTCCATGGATGGTGCAATCAAGTCGTTACAGTCAGCTTATGATGGAGCAACACAGTTACAGAGTGCGATTGACGGTTTACAGAAAGCAAAAGACGGTGTCAGCCAGGCGAAGAGTGGGGCAAAGCAGTTATATCAGGCGCACGATGGTGTAATGGCAATTTTAACAGCAAAAAATCCAATGACAGGTGCAGACATGACAGTGGAGGAAGCGCTTGCAGCAGCGGTTCAATATGGTCAGATGACACAGGAACAGGCGAATCAGTTGAAAACAGTGATTTCAACTTTACAGGCAGATCCTAAAATGTTAGAAGCATATAAAAATGCGGCCAGCGAATCCGATTTCGTCGCCTACATGGAATCCACAGCCATTGCCCAGATCAATGCACAGGCAGGAACTACCTATACAAGTGAGAGTGACATTGCAAGCCAGATCGTGACATTGCAGTCAAAACTGGACGACATCAATGTGATGCTGATGAATCAGGCATCCTCTTTTGCAGATGCAGGCGTGACATTGACTTCTTACAAAGACATTCCAGCTGCAATCTCAAAATTAAGTGAGAGCAAGACGCAGATCGCAACCGGAATTGCGACGATCGAGTCTGCACAGACACAGGTGGCAGACGGTAAAACATCTTTAGATGACGCATTAGTGACTTTAAATGAATCCCAGATATCCGGTATCATGGAGATGAGCAAGGGATATGCGGATCTTGCTGTTGCAGCAAATAAGATCGAAGAGGGACAGAGCCAGTTAGATGATGCAAAAGAACAGGCAAAAGATTCAGCGGATCTGAACACGATCCTCACAATGGATACCTTAAAAAATCTTCTGACAGCGCAGAACTTCTCCATGCCGGCAGGGTATGTGACAGAGGGAGACGAGCAGTATCTGGTGCGTGTCGGAGATGAGGTGACATCCAAGGCAGACCTTGAAAATCTCGTCCTGATGGATCTTGGTATGGATGGTATCGAACCGGTCAGACTGTCGGATGTGGCAGATATCGAATATATTGACAATTCCGGAGATTCCTATTCCAAAGTGAATGGAAATCCGGCGGTAATGCTTTCGATTGAAAAGCAGACCGGCTATTCCACCGGAGATGTGACAGACCGGTTATTGGATAAATTTGACAGCCTGGAAAAAGAAAATACAGATTTACATTTGAGCGTTCTCATGAATCAGGGTATTTACATTGACATGATCGTGAAATCAGTCGTAGAAAACATGATCGTGGGAGCCATCCTTGCAATTATTGTATTGTTATTATTCTTAAAAGATATCAAACCTACACTTGTAATAGCATGTTCGATTCCGCTCAGTGTTGTTTTTGCAGTGGTACTGATGTACTTTACGAATATTACGTTAAACATCATTTCACTGTCGGGTCTGGCACTCGGAATTGGTATGTTGGTGGATAACTCCATCGTCGTGATCGAGAATATCTATCGATTGCGCGGGGAGGGATATTCGATTCGAAAGGCAGCCGTGGAGGGTGCTTCACAGGTGACAGGAGCAATCATAGCATCCACACTTACAACCGTCTGTGTATTTGCACCGATTATTTTTACAGAGGGTATTACAAGACAGTTATTTGTGGATATTGCGCTGACAATTGCATTTACGCTTGTAGCAAGTCTTCTTGTGGCATTGACTTTCGTGCCGATGATGGCAGCAGGATTATTAAAAAATACAAAAGAGATCAGGCATAATCTCTTTGATAAAGTAAAAGATTTTTATGGAAAAATTTTAGCGGTATGTCTGCGTTTCAAGCCGGTCGTATTTAGCGCAGTGATCGTATTGCTTGGAACAAGTGTTGTGGCAGCATTCTCCAGAGGATATTCTTTCATGGATATGAACATGGAGACAAAACAGATCAGTGCGACAATTTCGGCAAAAGAGGATCAGACACTAACGTTTGGCGAACTGACAGAAATGGCAGATGAAGTCGTGGAAAAAGCAATGACGATCAATGGCATTGAGACCATTGGTGCCATGGCAGGTGGAAGTGCTCTTTCCATGATGGGAAGCAGTTCTACAGACAGTATTTCCATGTATATGATTCTGGATGAAGAATCTGAAGTGAGCAGTGCAGATGTAATCGAACAGTTGGATGAACTGACCAAAGACATGGACTGCGAAGTTACAACAGACACCTCTGCTTCTGATATGACATCACTTATGGGAAGTGGACTGACGATCAATGTAAAAGGAAATAATCTTGACAAACTGCAGGAACTTGCAGGCGAGGTTGCAAAAGTCGTAGAGAACACCGAGGGAACTGTGGATGTGGATGATGGACTTGCCAATACGACACCATCTTTCACCATTTCTGTAGACAAGGAAAAAGCTGCGAAATATGGCATGACCGTTGCACAGGTATTCCAGCTTGTTTATGGGGAGATGGCATCCTCAACATCTGCAACGACAATCTCTACCGATGTAAATGATTATCAGGTTTATGTACAGAGCGAGGAGCAGTCCGATGTTACATTGGATGATATCAAAAACCTGACCTTTACCTATACAGACAGAGAAGGAAACGAGACAGAAGTAGAGCTTTCTGATATTGCACAGTTTGAGGAAGGTTACACCTTAGGAACGATCAACCGTGATGCGCAGACCAGATATATCAGTGTGACCGCAGGAGTGGATGATGACCATAATGTCAGTCTGCTGAGTAATGAGATCCAGAAAGAGTTAGATAAGATCGATCTGCCGGAAGGATACTCCATTGAGATGGCAGGTGAGGATGAGATGATCGCAGATGCGATGAATCAGTTGTATCTGATGCTTCTTTTGGCGGTAATCTTCATTTACCTGGTCATGGTAGCACAGTTCCAGTCGCTGTTGTCGCCGTTTATCATTATGTTTACGATTCCGCTGGCATTTACAGGTGGTCTGTTCGCACTTTACTTTACCGGCAACGAAGTCAGCGTTGTGGCAATGATCGGATTTGTCATGCTTGCCGGAATTATCGTAAATAACGGTATCGTTATGGTAGACTTTATCAACCAGCTCCGCCGTGGCGGAATGGAGAAAAAAGATGCTATTATCGAATCAGGAAAAACGAGACTCCGTCCGATCCTTATGACCGCACTCACCACGATCCTGTCCATGTCCACGATGGCAGTCGGACTTGGAGAAGGTTCAGAAATGATGCAGCCAATGGCGATCGTAACGGTTGGCGGTTTGTTATATGGTACACTGTTAACTCTGATCGTTGTTCCATGTATTTATGATGCATTTAACCGTAATAAGAGCATGGTCGAGGAGGACTTATAATGGACGAGCAGAAACTGATTCACAATCCATCACAGAAAGTGCTTGCCATGTATCAGGCAGTCATTGAGTTCATTAATGAAGGTTGTGATATCAATACTTTAAAAGTAGCTGATATCACAGGCCGGGCAGGCATTGGAAAAGGAACGGCATACGAATATTTTTCTTCAAAGGAAGAGATAATCTCTTCTGCAATTTTATATTATGTGAAAGTGTGCTTTGAAAAACTGCAGGTAATTTCTACAGATAACAGAACGTTTCAACAGAAAATTAATGAGGTCATGGATTTTATTGATGAGCATGTAAAAGAAAAGCAGGGTGTCTTTTTCCTGATAAAAATGGTATTGGAATCATACGAGATACCAAAGAATCTGAAAGATGAGTATGAGCGTATGAAACACCAGTGCTGCGATAAGGAGAAAAACGAGATTATCGACAGCATTGTGGAGGAGGGTGTCCGCGAAGGACTGATCAGGGAAGAGAATGTTTTTCTGCGGAGAGCCGCGGTCGAAACCCAGCTTTCTGTCTATTTTATGTACCGCATCGCAGCAGAGAAAAAAATCGAACTTGACCTGGAGGCAGATTTTCTGAGAGAATATGTCTATCAGAATCTGTTGAAATTATTAGGATAGGAAGAAGGAATGAATATGTTAGCATTTTTATTTATCGTGCTAATGC
>ERZ1034755.684-NODE-684-length-10933-cov-8.838665_pt1 | contig 10933 bp, 17 predicted proteins | sample MGYA00520596_ERZ1034755 | MGnify/ENA primary metagenome ERZ1034755 (study PRJEB33766, sample SAMN09781701) | gut metagenome | biome: gut microbiome | host: Homo sapiens | place: Madagascar | study: EMG produced TPA metagenomics assembly of the PRJNA485056 data set... | reverse complement strand
GCTGGGAGCGGGGTGGCCACGGTGGGGGCAATTTGGGCTGGTTCCGTTTGGGTCTCTTTGATTGGGTCCTGCTGACTCACCTCAAGGTTGACACCGCCGGTGAGAGCCCACTTAAAAATTTTAAAGAGCCGAGGCACAAACACACCGACGCAAAAGGCCAGGACAAACAGCCAGAGAATCGAAATGGGATGGTCGCTGGCTGCGGCAATGATTGCAAAGATTCCGGCAGCGGATACCAAACACTCGATGGCAGCGGCTTGGAGTCCTTCCGATTTGCGGCGCTTTGCCATTAGTTTGATAAGTTTAACAGTCAGCACCAATAAGGGTCCCGCCGCGAAGACAAGAATAAGGGCAGCCCAAAAGGATATTTTTAGCTTTATCGAGACATAGCAGATGAAGAATACTATTCCGGCAAGGAGCAGAAAGTCACCAAACCCTCCCTCGGAACTCTTCTTTTTACGCCGTTTCCTCGCCATATTTATCTATCCCTTCCATTGTGCCCAACCTGGACACATTTTTTAGCCCCATTGTATCAGCCGCACCGCACCCATTGCAATGGGCAATTTGCACAAAAAGAGGACTGGCCCCTTGTGGGGGTCAGTCCTTTTTGTCCTCAGCGGCCTGGATGCAGGCCACGCAGTCCTTGAGCTGCTGGGCGATCAGCTCCAGCTGCTCCGGAGTCCGGCTCCGGAGAAACTGGACGAATCCGTCGATCACCGGATCGTGCCGGGCGGCCAGCTCGCCAAAGGCCATGGCGATCTCGTCCCGAGGATCGGGGCCGTACATGGAGCCCTCGCCGGTTTTGATCCAGTCGAGGGATGCTCCAAACTCTGCGGCAATGCTCCGGTATAGAGATTCTTTTTGCTCTGGCTTTTTTAAGCGGTTGTACTCAACATTGATAATCTCACCTTCCGGGCACCCAAGACGCTCAGCAAAAGCACGTCTCGACAGCTTAAAGTCTTCGCGAATTGCCCAAATCCGGCCGCCAACTGTTGTTAAATCCGTATATCTCACCTCCTTGTCATCATCATAGCACATAGAAACTTGATAGTCAACAAGAAATTTTTAAGAAAAATGCTTTTATCTGCTTGACAATCAAGATTATATGTGCTATATTTTGATTGTCAACAAGATACGGCACGCAAGGAGGTGACCCCCATGCCCCACTACCTGATCCTCGGTCCCACCTGTGGCCGGGACTGGCGGAAGCGATTCCACTGTGACTGCGGCCAGTGCCGGGAACTCCCGGAGGACTGGGAAAACCTGGACTTCCCGGTGTTTTTCACAGCCTACGGAGATGCCCGAAAGGCGGAACCCTGGCTGGTTGCAAGTCCCATGTGTGGGAGAGACAAAAATGGCATCTTCCGCTGCGTGTGCGGAAGATGCCGGAGGCGACCGGAGAAGCGCCAGAATGGATACTATAACAGCTTTTAAGGAGGAGGTAAAAACCATGGACACCACAACCACCATCGCCGCCCTGATCCAGCAGGGCATGGACGCAAACCCCGAGGCGACCCGGGCGGTACTGATGGGCATTCAGCTGGGCTTTAGTCTGGCGGCCCTGGAAACGACCAAAAAGGCGGGCTAATACCCGCCCCGAATAACAGAAAGGATGACACCAATGGCAGCAACCCAAACCGCCGCCGAGCGCAACAACTTCGCGCTCCTCGACGACTACGCCCAGGAGCGCCTCTGTAGAGGCACCCTGGACCTGATCGCCCGCATCCGCAAAAACAACCCCGCCCTCTGGAGAGCAATCCAGAAGGAGGCACGAGAAATGGAGGCAAGAAAATGCTGAATAACAAAACCGTAGTAAAGATCTCCGCAGATGTTGACAGCGTTATGCTGGAATTAAACGGCACGTTATATGATGTCCTGGCCGTGGGAACCACTGGGTATTCAAAGTTTCTGGAGGCCTGTGCCGAAAAGATGGGTAAACCTGGCGCAATGCAGAAGATCTATCGCAAAGCAATCGACATACTAGAGCAGAAGCTGGAGGCGCTCACCGGCGAGCCCCGGAAGCGCTGCACCTGCCAGGCCGAGGCCAAGCCGGAGGAGCCCGCCAAGCGCATGACCCCCGAAGAGTTCTCCGACTATTACAATGCCTGGATGTCCCAGGCACCCCTCGCCGAGAAAAATCGATTTCTGGACTTGCAAATGTCCCAAATTGCTCGCAAAGTTGTCGAATCCTATCTCGCATAAAGCCTCTGAGCCGCTGGGCTTTCACCAGCGGCATCCCAACAGGCATCTCAAATCGCCTGTGACAATTTCATAGCCCCGGGGGAAGTAATGCGGCCCGGGGCGCATCGGGGGCCCGGAGTGCCGGTCTGACCTTCCCGGCCTGGCGAGGGGGTGTCTACGGAATCTCCCACCTCCAGAAGGGCGGTCCGAGTCCGCCCTCCCCGATGATGCGGCAGGTGCACACAGGCGCTGCCGGGGTCGTGCCCTGGGCCTGCCCATCCTTTCTTTCCCTTCCCATGCCGGGAGCCGCTGGGCGTACCGGGGAAGACCAGCCCAGAAAGGCGCAAGACCATTTTCGTGGCCGCACGAAAATGATCGGCACCAGTAATATGAGCGGCGCGCAAGGGACGCACCGGCGGAGCACACCGCCGGAGGCCGGGATCGACGCCCGGGCTGCTCTCCAGGGGCCTTTTGGACGGGCCCCGACCTCCTAGTTATCTGTTTTCTGGCCCCCGGGAAAGACCGGGCCGCGGCGGGCGGGATCCCGCTACCAGGGGCGAGGCAGCAAAGGCTGCCGGGAAAAAATGCCATGGCACTGTCCCCGCCATGTTTACCGGCCAGAAAACCGGAGGATGGAGCTGCTCGCCAGAGGAGTCGCAGCCGTGGACCGGCAACCCGGCAGGCCTGCCGTTAATGGGTGATAAGCATGGGTGGCAGCCCGGAGAGACGGGCACCAGCAGAAAGGATGATCATGATGAACAAGCAAAAAAGAGGCCCGGTGACCGGCTATGGCTGACAGGCAGGACACGGGGCCGGAGCGGTTCAGCGCCTATGTGGTGATCCCGGCCCCGATCTATTTTAACGCAGACATCAAGCCCAGGGCCAAGATGCTCTATGGGCTGCTGTCCTGCATGAGCAACGAGCGGGGCTACGCCTTCCCCCGGAACGAGACCTTGCAGCGATATCTCGGCGGCGTATCAGAGGACACGGTGTCCCGGACGCTCAAGGAGCTGGCGGATGCCGGGGCCATTTTTGTGGAGGGCGGCAGCGGAGGCAGCCCAAAAAATATCCGCAAAATTTACCTGGGGGAAGTCTACCCCGCCAGCCTCCGCAAAAATGCGGACCCTAGCCTCCGCAAAAATGCGGACCCTGATAATAATAGTAAGAATAATAAAAGAAAGAATAATACAGCGAGGCCGACAGAGGAAGAGATCAAGAATTGGTTTTCCCTCTGGGCGGTGGCCCGGGACTATGGGCAGGAGCTCACCACCCCGCTGATCTCCGACCTGTTTGCCTTTGCCGAGAGCCGGAAGGCCAAGGGCAAGCCCATCCTCACCATCCGCTCGGCGTCGATGCTGGCCAACAAGCTGGTGAGCAATGTGGCCATGTTTGGGCAGGCCCAAGAGCAGGTGGCCCGGATGCGGTATATGCTCCAGGGTGCCATCACCCACAACTGGGAGAGCGTCTACCCCATCAAGGATGAGTTCTTGCCGGATTACTACCTCTGGCGGGCCCAGGAGTACGGGATCCCCGTCCCTGGGACGGAGCCGGAAGCCAAGGATTACTTTTAGGAGGTGACAGAAAATGGCTGAGACATATCACAGCCGGGTATACACAGATCGCCCGGCCTATGCTGACTTTGATGCACCGGCCAAATTCCAGGCCATCCAGAGCATCGTTGCCAAGCACCTAAAGCAGCATCCAAATGCCATATGCAGCTATTCCGGGGGCGCGGACAGCGATATCCTGATCGATGTGATCGAGCGGGCACGGGGAATCTTCGGACTTCCGCCGGTGAAGTACGTGTTTTTTAACACAGGGCTGGAAATGCAAGCCACAAAAGCCCATGTGAAGGCAACGGCGGAAAAGTACGGCGTAGGGATTGAAACCGTCCGACCAAAGGTGAACATCGTCCAGGCCTCCCGGAAATACGGTATCCCCTTTGTATCCAAGATCATGTCCGCCGGGCTTTCCGAGTGGCAGAAAAAGGGTGTGCCTCTGAGTGTGGCCCAGGAGTACGAACAGGCAGCGGACAAACAGGCGAAACGGCTTGAACTAAAGGAGCGGTATCCAAAGTGCGAAAGCGTTCTGAATTTCCTGTGCTGCTGCAACTCCAAGGGCGAGCCACGGCCCAACATACAGCTGGTAATCAATTCTAGCAAGTATATGCGGGACTTCATTGGGGAGTATCCTCCGGACTTCAAGATTTCCGCCGAGTGCTGTACGTATTGCAAGAAAAACATTGCCCATCAGGTGCAAAAGGATTATGACATGGTAATCACCGGGGAGCGGCGAGACGAGGGCGGTATGCGTTCCGTTCCCCGGAAGGACAACACCTCCATGTGCTTCACGGAGACTTCATCCGGGCAGTACCGACTCCGGCCCCTGTACTATGTGTCAGACGCTGATAAGGCCTGGTACAAGGAATACTACGGGCTGCGCTACTCCGATGCCTACGAGGTCTACGGCCTGACCCGTACCGGCTGCTGTGGCTGCCCCATCAGCTACAAGGCCATTGCAGACTTGGAGCTGATCCGGCCCTATGAGCCGAACCTGGTAAAGGCTGCCTGGAACATCTTCGGAAAGTCCTACACCTACCGGCAGGAGTACAACGCCTACAAGGCCCAGCGGATGGAGCAGGAGAAGGAGGAGAAGAAGCGGCGAGAGCGGGGAAAGCAGCAGGGGGCGGTCCTCACGGAAACGGTCCGGGTGACGGAGCCGGAAGCCAAGGATTACTTTTAGGAGGTGCCAGAAATGGATCAAAGTTGGGTTTATGCGCAGCAGTCGGTCCTGGGTGCCTGCCTGATCGATGACTCCGTGGTGGGCCGGACGGTCTTCGGCCTGGGCGAGGGGGACTTTCTGGACGTCAACAAAACGATCTACCGGGCCATGCGGGATCTCTACACCAGCGGCAAGACGGTGGACCCGGTGACCGTACTCAACGCCATCGGCGGGGAGCCGGACTACCGGCGGTATATCGCGGAGCTTATGGAGATTACGCCAACCTCCGCCAACATCGACTCATACATCGGCATTTGCCGGGAGCGGAGCCGAGTGGCCAGGTATCGGGCCCTGGGGGAGCAGCTGACGGAGGTCACCGCCTCCAAAGACGGGGCGGAGCTGATCTCCGCAGCAAACAGCATCAGCGTAGGCCGGGGGATGCAGAGCTGGACCATGGGGGAGGCCTTAAAAAACTTTTTCCAGCGCTATGACAAGCGGGTGGAATATCTCCCCTGGTTTTTGGAGCAGCTCAACGGCCAGCTGGACTTGGAGCCCGGTGACTTCTGCCTGCTGGGCGGGCGGCCCAGCTCCGGCAAGTCTGCCTTTGCCCTGGAGGCTGCCATCTACTGGGCGGCGGTCCGGGGCTACCGGGTGGGCTTTTACAGCTGTGAGACCAGCCGGGAGAAACTCACCAACCGGCTCCTGGCTGCCTGCGCACGGGTGCCCCTGGGGGCCATCAAACACAGCCGCCTGGATGATCGGCAGCTGGAGGCCGTCTGCGATGTATCTGGCCGACTGGCGGAAGCGCCTATCGACCTGATCGCCGCTGCCGGAAAGACGGTGGCCGAGATCCGGGCCACCGCCCTGGAGAAGAAGCACCAGATCATCGTGGTGGACTACATCCAGATCCTCCAGAGCGACGGGAAAGACGAATACTCCCAGGTGTCCGGGATCTCCAAGTCCCTGCATACCCTGTGCCAGAGCTTGGGCATCTTTTGCCTGGGCCTGTGCCAGCTCAACCGGACCAAAGGGGCCCGGCCAACCCTGGAGGACCTGCGGTCCTCCGGCCAGCTGGAGCAGGATGCCGACGGTGTGCTCTTCCTCCACCGACAGGAGGGGAAGGACATGGAGCGGGAGCTGATCATCGCAAAAAACAAAGAGGGCGAGTGCCGGTCCACCAGGCTCTACTTTGACGGCCCAATCCAACACTTTTCCTACATGGGCAAGGGGGACACGCCGGTCAAGGGCGTGGACTACCGGAGCGTAACGGCCAAGGCCCCGGGGGAAGAGCTGGACCAACTAAGCATGGAGACGGCGGTGCCGTTTGAGGAGGGACAAATTTGAGCGAGACATATTACCGGGCGGAGGATGTCCGCCGCATCATGGGAGATGGATTTATCTGCACCAAAGACGGGGTCGCATGGACATCCCAGCTCATTGATCAAATCCCTGCCGCCGATGTGGAGCCGGTGCGGCATGGTCGGTGGGGCAAAAAGCAAGGCGGTTTTTGGGAGTTTGCCAACTGTAGCGTTTGTGGACAGAAAACCGCGACTGTTGGTATCCCGCCTAACTACTGCCCCAACTGCGGCGCTAAAATGGATTTAACCGATAAAGCCCCAGAGGGCTAAAAACAAAGGAGGGCCACGACTTATGAGAGTGAGTGCCATTGTAAACCTAAAAGGCGGCGTGGGAAAGTCCACCACCGCCATCAACCTGGCGGCGATCCTGGCCAGGGACTACAACAAACGGGTGCTGGTCATCGATGCGGACAGCCAGTGCAACACCACCGAGTTTTTCGGCGGGGACCCGGAAAAGGGCAACGTTGCCCGGCTCCTGCGGGAGACCGGGGACCGGCACGACCCGGGGATGTGGGCGGCGGACATGATCCAGATCACCTCCCACCGGAATCTGGATCTCTTGGCAGCGGATGACAGCCTGATGGACCTGGATCTGAGCAAGGCAGAGGCCGGGGACGTTAACACCGGCATCCTGTGGGCCATGACCCAGCGGCTCCACGATCTTTACGATGTGGCGCTGATCGACTGCCCGCCAGCCTTCAACGCTGCCTCGGCTGCGGCGCTGATCGCGGCGGATGATGTGATCATCCCCATCAAACTGGATGCCTTCTCCCTCAAGGGCATGGGCAACCTTATCCGGCAGATCGTCAACATGCGCAAGCTCAACCCCAAGCTCACCGTGGCCGGGGTACTGCCGACCATGTGGTACAAGGATCCTCTGGTGGAGGAGGGCGAGGCCCAGCTAAAGGCCGCGGGGCTCCGGGTGTATCCCCACATCCGGCAGAGCCGCCCGGTGGACAAGATGACGTATGCCCAGCAGCCGCTGTGCGTGTCCAGCCCCAGATCCGGGGCCGGGAAAGATTACCGCCTCTTTGCCGAGGCGTACATAGAGGAGGGCAAGCGCTATGGCCTTTAATTTGGCAGCCATGCTCAAAGATGTGCCCAGCCTGGACACCGGGAAAAAACAGATCACCTATCTCCGGAGGGCAGACCTGGACGCCGACGCCGGAAACTTTTACGAGATCCGGGATGTGGATGCCCTGGCGGACAACATCAGCGTGGTGGGATTGCAGCAGCCTATCCTGGTGCGCCCCAGTCAGGAGGCTGGCCGCTACACGGTGGTCTCCGGTCACCGCCGACTGGCCGCCCTGGCCAAGCTGGCGGAGGAAAACCCGGACAAGTGGGCAGAGGTGCCCTGCATCGTGGAGGCGGACAGCGCAAGCCCAGCCCTCCAGCAGCTCCGACTGGTCTACGCCAATGCCAACACCCGGCAGCTCACCTCTGCTGAGATCGGCGAGCAGGCGGCCCAGGTGGAGCAGCTCCTCTATCAGCTCCAGGAGGAGGGCTACGAGTTCCCGGGGCGGATGCGGGATCATGTGGCTGAGGTGGTGGGGGTCAGCCGGTCCAAGCTGGCCCGGCTCAAGGTCATCCGGGCCAAGCTGATCGCCCCGTTTATGGCGCGATTCGAGGCGGGCCACCTGCCGGAGGGCACAGCCTATGTGCTGGCTCAGGCATCCTCCGTCCGGCAGAATCTGATCTATGAGGCCAATGTCGCCGCCTACGGCGAGGACTTTATGGCCCCGCCCCAGTCCAGGGTGGAGAACAACCTGGCCTGGATGCAGAAGGCGGCCTCGCTGTGCGGGGGGCTGAAATGTCCGGTATCTCAAACCTGCACAAAAGCTCACGCCCCGGCGCTTCTGCGGGCCGCTGCCGCCTTGGGGCAGTTCAATCGCCTTCATTGCGAGGGCTGCTGCCGGGAGTGTCAGCAGCTGGATTACTGCCGCTATTCCTGCGAGTATGCCGGAGATATCAAAAAGGCCCGGCTGCATAAGCGGAATCAGGAAACCGCTGAGAAAAAGGCCGCAGAAAAAGCCGAGAAGCAACAACGGGAGCGCTCCGCCAAGGACCTGTTAACGGTTTCTTATAACCGGGTGGCCAGACTTCGGGACGAAAAAAACATCGAGCCGAAGGACTTTGTCAAAGCCTCCCTGGGCTATCCTTACCCCAGCGATATTTCCCGCCTCCAGGAGCTGGAGCACGGCAGGCCCAAGCTCAACGACCGCATGCCCGGCGGCATCTGGGCAGACGAGGCCCGGCACCTTATCGCCACGGCGGAGCTCCTGGGCTGCTCCATCGACTACCTCCTGGGCCGGGATGTTCCGGTCCAGCCGGCAGCGTTCCCGGAGGACGCCCTATGAGCTGGCCCACAGATCCTCTCCCTTACCAGGTCCGGTCCCCGAATGGCGGCATCCTCTATCAGTCCCTGATCACCTGCCGCCATCCGCCCAGGATCGAGCGGATGCTGCTGGAATCCGGATGCACCATACTGGTGGAGGGCCGGAAACTTACCAAAAAGGAGCTGAGTCAACGTGCACAAAACAAAACGCTGTAAAGTCTGCCATGCCCGGTGCCTCAACCTGGGCCCGGATGGCCGGTGCTGCGGGTGCCGGATGGCTCTGATCTCCTCCGTCTTTGGCATCAGCTACGGCAGCCTCATGGCCCGGATCTATGATGCCAAGGCGGATCCGGATGCTGTTACGGTCCCCGGTCTGCCGCCGGTGGCCGACAATCGAAAAATGAGAGGGGTGCATTGGGATGGGACGGCGCTGCCGGATATGCGGGACGTATGGGACAACGGACAGGCAGGGGCGCTGCCGCCTCTGCCGGGAGTCAAGGGCTGCCGATGACGCCGGGATGAGCTACGGCCGGTATAAGAGCCTCCTTTTCCAGCGCTACGGCGAGCAGCCGGATCTGCCGCTGGACTGGTACCGGGAGTGCCCCATTTGCCACCGGCTCTTTTTGCCAAAGCGGAAAAATCACATCTATGATACCCAGGCTTGCGGCCAGATCGCCGCAAGCCGGAAATACTACAAAAAGCGCGCAGGCCTTGGGGCTCCGGCGATGACAACGGAGGATAAGCATGGCCCAGACGCTGCGGATCAAGACGGCGGGAGGACTCACCAAAATGAGCCTGTCGCCCAGAATCAAAAAAAATGACGGCTACCAAACCCGGCGGGAGAAAAAAAGAATGTCCTCCGCCGCCCAGAAATACATCAATTCCAAAGCCCAGCGCAGTCAGCTGGAGTTCCTGCTGGCTGCCAACGTCCGGCAGGGAGACTGGTTCCTGACTCTTACCTACGACGATGCCCACCTGCCGGACAGCTGGGACCGAGCCAAAAGAAACATGCAGGCCTTCGCCAGGAAACTCCGGGAGAGCCGAAGGCCCGGGAAGACGGTTTATTTTTACAACATTGAACGCTGCCACTGGGATGAGCGGCCGGAGTGTTGCCACCGTTGGCACCATCACCTGGTGGTCTCCGGGGACGTGGACCTGGAGGCCATCCGGGAGATGTGGGGCCGGGGGCTGGTGCTGGAGAAGCGGCTGATCCTGGACGCGGACCACACCTTCGGGGCCCTGGCCTCCTATCTGCTCAAAGAGTCCAACGAGTTCCCGGGGAAACGTGGGTGGCGCTGCTCTCGAGGCCTCCAAAAACCGGAGGTGGATACCATCATTGTCCCGGATGACTACGAGCTCCAGGCCCCGGAAAGCGACGGGGTCATGGTCCTGGAAAACCAGGGCCCTCAGCTCACGGTGTACGGCAAATTCCAAACCTTAAAATTTCAGGCCCTTGACAGATATGAGACCCTCGTGATATCCTCCAAGTATGCCCGCCGGAAACGGCGGCCAGGAAAGCGGGCTGCAACGCACGGTGCTGACTGAGCGCTGGCCCTTTATTTCATTTAACTTGAGCCTTTTATATTATTTTATCGGAGAGGTGATTTTCTCATATGATGGAGCGGAAAAAGTATGGTACAATGTTAGCAGTCAACGACGGCTACCTGGTGTGCCCCTATTGCAGGGCCGGAAAGCTCCAGCGCATCCGGCCGGAAACCAGGGCGAGCCGATTGCAGATCTACTGCCGAAAATGCAAACATGAGATCCTCGTAGACATCGAGGAGGGCAAGTGCTTCAAGAGCCAGGGCCAATGATCCACCAGCTGATGGTGGGTGTTGGTCCTGGCTCTTTTCGTTGGGAGGTGAGGCTATGCTAAAAGCTCTGCGCAAGTGCCGATATCCTGGATGCATGGTGCTCACGGCTGATGGCTACTGCCCAACGCATAAGCCAAAGCACGCACGCCGGGCCTCGGCGGCCTGGCATTACCTGTACACCGATCCCCGCTATGGCTGGGCAGACCGGCGGGCCAAGCACCTGCTGGCTGAGCCCTGGTGCAGGGAGTGCGCGGCCAAGGGCCTGCGGGTCCGGGCCACGGACGTGGACCATGTGGTCCCGCATCGTGGCAACGTGGAGCTGTTCCTCCACGGCGAGCTCCAGAGCCTGTGCCATGCCTGCCATGCCCGCAAAACCATGGCAGAAAACGGCTATTTCCGAGGCACTCAGGAGCCCCGCTGAGGCCTCTGGCTTGGGCGGGAGCGCCTGCGGGCGCGCGCAAGGGCCGCGGGCGCGGCTATTTGGAGCAAAACCCTCCCCCCGGGGTCTGTAAACTGCGGGGAGA
>ERZ1034755.680-NODE-680-length-10963-cov-6.193436_pt1 | contig 10963 bp, 7 predicted proteins | sample MGYA00520596_ERZ1034755 | MGnify/ENA primary metagenome ERZ1034755 (study PRJEB33766, sample SAMN09781701) | gut metagenome | biome: gut microbiome | host: Homo sapiens | place: Madagascar | study: EMG produced TPA metagenomics assembly of the PRJNA485056 data set... | reverse complement strand
GTATCATGTCGACCTGACATGGGACGAGACGGCGCTCCCATACCCCGGCAGGGTGCCGCACACCTATTTTCTCCTCACCGACCGGGAACTCGCGGCGCGCCGCAGTCTCGACGACACGGCATGGGAGGGCGCCGTATGGGACGCGCCGCACGCCTGCGACGGACGCAGCCTCTCGGGGCTCGGGCTTTGGACGTCGGCGGGGCGGATGGCGACCCTCGACGGAGAAACGCTCTATTATGCCGCCGTCGGCGCCGTCTGGGCGCTCGATTGCCGCACCATGACCCGCCGCCGAGTCCTCCGCGACGAGAATGCCCCCGCCGGTGTTTCCCTCTCCGTCCTCTGCCCCGACGTCGGTCGGATCCTCTGCAACCTCGCCCGGGCTCTGCTCACCATCACACCCGACGCCACAGGTGGAGAACGCCTCAACCTCTCGCATGAATTGTCGGAGGGGGAGGGCGTCTACGCCGGGCTCTCCCTCACCCCCGGCGGCTATCCGCTCCTTGCAACGGTCGCCTACCCGAACTGAGGGCAGCGGAGCACTGTCTCCGGGCATCGTGAAAAACCCTCCGTTACAACCGACGCCGTTTCTCAAATTGCCTGTTTCTCAAATCAACCGTTTTCACATATCAAAAAGAGACGCCGCAGCGTCTCTTTTTCGTTTCATTTATTGCGGGGAGTCGCCCGGTTTTTCCGGCACGTCCCCGTCTTTTGCGTCGGTGTCCCGCGGCGTCCCGCTTCCCCCGTCGGCACCATGACCGGTACCGTCTCGCTCCCGCTCTTCGTCCGAGCACGCGGCATTGTCCCCCGCGGTGTCGCCACTCCCGGCGCCCGTCTCCCGCTCCTCGGGCGGGAGCGGCACTTTTGCATGGCGGGTCAGCAGAGCCGCGAGCAGAAACACCGCGAGCAGCCCTCCGATGAGCACCGCCCCGCCAAGGATAGCATACCCCGGGGCGAGCCCGGTATCCGTGCCGGTCACAACGCCGAAAAAAGCGAAAAGAGCATCGGTTAGAAAATTCGCCGTCCGTATCATGCTTTTCCTCCCCGCCAGAAGTTGCCGAGCAGGTGGGCAAGCCCCTCGGTATCCCCCACGAAATGCAGTCCGTGCCAATGCGCGGGGAGCAGACGCCGGTATTCCGGCGACGCGAAACGGTCGTCGATGAGGAGCACCACCCCGCGGTCGCCCTCGGAGCGGATGACGCGCCCCGCCGCCTGCAAGACCCGGTTCATGCCCGGATAGACATAGGCATACCCGCGCCCCTCCTCGCTCTTGTCGTCGAAGTAGGCGGCGATTGCCTCCCGCTCATCCGAGACGGAGGGCAGTCCCACACCGACGATGACGGCGCCGACGAGCCGCCGCCCCACGAGGTCGATCCCCTCGGAATAAATGCCGCCCATCACGCAGAAGCCGATCAGCGCCCGCGACGGATTCGCGTCAAAGCGGGCGAGGAATGCGGCGCGTTCCTCCGCGTTCATATGCGGCTTTTGCGTGAGAATGTCGAGGGCGGGCACCGCCCGGTGCAACGCCTCGGCAAGACGCGTGAGATAAGCGTAAGACGGACAGAAAACCATGTAGTTCCCCGGCTTCGCCTTGACGGTCGTCAGAATGGCGCGCAGAACCGCGCGCACCGTTGTTTCGCGCTCGAGATACCGCGTCGAGATCTTGTCCATCACGGCGACGGCGAGATGCCCCTCTTCAAACGGAGACGGCAACTCCAGTTCCCTGTCCCCGGGGCGACCGCCGAGCACCTCGCGATAATAGGCGATCGGCGACAGCGTCGCCGAGAAGAGGACGGCGCTCCGCCCGAGCGAGAGACGACGATCCACGACGGCGGCAGGATCGAGGCAGATCGTTTCGAGCGTAAGGTCGCCGCCGGTGAGACGCAGGAACGTGATATCATGCGTGTCATAGGCGGTCAGCGCGTCTGCCGCTTTTTTGAGATGCCACACGAACGGCTTCAGCCGCGCCCGCACCTCGCCCCGCGCAGTACGATACGCACCGAGGAGCGCATAGGTGAGCGCGCAGAACTCCGTCACATAGCCCTCCGGCAACTCCCGTGAGGCGGCGAAGGCGCTCTTTGCCCCGTCCTTCTCCTCCCGTACCTCTCCGTGCAGCGCCCGCTTCATCATGCCCTCATAGTAGACGCGGAAGGTCCCGACGGCGTCCTCGAGCGGCGCCTGCCCCCGCACGGCGGCGGCGAGACGCGCAAGATACGAAAGGCTCATCTCCGTATGATGGATCGAGCGGGCACGCTCGACGAGGTTGTGTGCCTCATCGACGAGGAAGGTATAGTTTCCTCCCTCCTCAAAATAGCGTCGGAGCGCCACCGCCGGGTCAAAAAGATAGTTATAGTCACCGATCACGACGTCGCAGTAGAGACTGTAACGGAGCATGAGCTCGCACGGGCAGACCCGATGCCGCTCGGCGGCGGCAAGCAGTTCTTTTGCCGAGACGACGGGGAGGCGGGCATCGAGCAGTTCCCGCACGGCGGCGTCCTCCCGCGTCGGCGCGAGCGGTGAGAGGTCGCAGACGTCTCCCCCCTGACAGACGCGGTTCCGGGGGCAGAGCGCCTCCCTGGAGGTCAGCATCACCCCGCGCACGTCCGCGCCGCTGTCGTACAGACGCCTGAGAGCCTCTGCCGCGGCGTCCGCCGTCGTGTTCTTGGAAGTCAGATAAAAGACCTTATCGGTTTTCCCGGCGCCGAGCGCCCGCACGGCGGGATACAGCACCGACATGGTTTTCCCCGTCCCCGTGGGGGCAGACGCATACAGGCGCCGCCCGTGCGCGATGACGGCATAGACCGTCTCCATGAGCTCCGCCTGTCCCTCACGCACGGCGGGGTACGGGAAGACAGCCGTCGCCATCGTCGGCAGACGTACCGCCGCCCGCTCGATCAGGGGGGCGGCATGCTCCGCGACGGCGTCGCAGAGTTTCTCGAAAAAGCGCGAGAGCGCGCCTCGCGCCGGCTCATCGTCAATGATGTGCGGCAGGGGCGAGAGCTCGCTCACCAGATACAGGCGGAGCCGCACGTCCCCCCCACCGGTAAAACCGGCGAGATAGGCGGCGAGATACCCCTCCCCGCGCACACTGCGCAGAGTCTCGGCGTCTGCCCGTTCGGGGAAGCCCGCGATGCGGCGCACGATTGCCACCTCTCCCCCCTCGATGCGGTCGACGGTCATCGTGACGGTGAAATCATACCCCCCGCGCGAAAAGTCGCCGGTAAGAGTCGTCGCGGTGTCTCCGCCGAAAAGCCGCTCGCGGAAAGCGCCGAGGACGGGGTCGCCCCCCTCCTCCCGCTCCTCCTCACGGTAAGCGACGGCGAGACGGCGGCGGGCGTAAAAGACCGTCTCCCGCCCGGAGAGCATCAGTTTCTTCGCGGTTTTATCGTAGTACAAAACAGGGCTCTCCTCTCTTTCCACGGTCGGGTCTTTCGGGCAGAATCCCGCGCGGCGCACGGCTCCCGGAAACCCCTCCGAAAAAAATTTTTCAAAAAGTGTTGCTTTTTTCGCGGCAAGTTGTTATAATACCGTATGTCACTGATTGTGTGAACGTATGGAGGCATAGCTCAGTCGGTTAGAGCACTTGCTTCACATGCAAGGGGTCATAGGTTCGAGTCCTATTGTCTCCACCATGTATGTTCACGCTATCTTCTCGGAGGCATAGCTCAGTTGGTTAGAGTACTTGCTTGACATGCAAGGGGTCACAGGTCCGAGTCCTGTTGTCTCCACCAATAACACGCATTTGCCGCGCAAGTGCGTGTTTTTTTCTGTTTTCCTCGTATGATAACATCATACAGTCTCTGTTTTCCGGCGGGGTGATGCCCGCCGTCACTCCCGGTGTGCGTCCTTTCGGACAGTCCGTTCCGGTGCCTCTGACACCGACGGCATTACCTTTTTACTATATCACGCCACGCCACGGGTTGTCAACGCGAAAGGAATGTTATGCAAACCAAAAAGACTCTGGGGAATCTTCTTTTACTGATGACCGCCGTGATATGGGGGCTCGCCTTCACGGCGCAGAAGATTGCGGGCGACCTCATCCCGCCGTTTGCCCTCAACGGGATTCGTTTTCTTCTCGGCGCGCTCGTCCTGATTCCTGCCCTGTTCGTGCTCGACAGGACACGGGGAAACGGACGTGTCTTTCTCTCGCCGAAGAACCCTCATTTCATCGATCTGACGAAGCGTGAGCTCCTCGGCGGGATCGCCTGCGGCGCGGCGCTTCTCGCGGCGACGATCTTTCAGCAGTTCGGGCTCCTCAAAGCATCGCCCGGTAAAGCATCGTTCCTCACGGCGCTCTATATGGTGTTCGTCCCGCTGTGGGGGCTTGCAAGACGGAAAGTCGCGCGTCCGACCGTCTGGGTCAGTGTCGCCATCGCCCTCGGCGGCGCCTACCTGCTCACGGGCGGGGACAGCGGCGGGGCTTTCGTCTCGGGCGACCTGCTCCTCTTTGCTTCTGCCGCCCTCTTCGGATTGCACATCACGCTCGTCGACGTTTTTTCGTCGGGGACGGACGGCGTGCGCCTCTCCTTTGTCCAGTTTGCCGTCGCCGGCGTCTTCGCCATTCCCGGTGCCCTGATTCACGGCGCCGTCAGTCAAATCTCTTTCGCATGGGCGGATCTCTTCGCGGTCATTCCGCACCTGCTCTATCTCGGCATCGGCTCCTGCGGCATCGGCTACACCTCGCAGATCGTCGGACAGCAACTCTCCGGCACGCCGACGGTCGCCTCGCTGATTATGTCGCTTGAGTCCGTGTTCGGGCTTCTCGGCGGTGTCTTGATTCTCGGCGACCAGCCCACTTCCCGGCAAATTGCCGGGTGCGCCGTGATCCTGTTTGCGGTGATCTTCTCGCAGTTGCCCCTCGGTGACTGGCTCGCACGGGTGCGGCACCGCCCGACTTCCTCCTCCCCCGCTGTGCAGGGGAGCGCGCCCGCCGCCGACCCGTTAGCCGGCACCGCCGCGGATAGTCCCGTCACGACGGACGCCCCCTCTCCCGATACTGCCCCCGTGCCGGACGCCGAGCCGTCCGATGGCGGCGACACCGGGGCGGACAAATAACCCCCGAAACGATATGAACCCCCGGTCACACAGCCGTGTAACCGGGGGGTTTTTCATTTTTGAAGTATTCTTTCTCAGAGTTTCGTAACGTCGCGACCGTCGAGCGCGCCGAGCCCGAGCTTCAGCGCATACGCCGCGGCGTGCTGTTCCTCGTCCGTGCCGACCCGCATCGCGGGGATCAGCGTGCGGCAGAGCTCGCCGCGCACCGTCATGTCACGGGCGACGCGGCTGTCGTCGAAAGACGGGAGCGTACGGTCGTCGAGTTCAAACGTCGCGAGCCCGAAGTTCTCGCCCGTCAGCGTGCGCGGAATGGCGAAGCCGAACGGCACCCGACCCGTCAAAAGGACACGAAGCGCCGTCTCGCGCCCGTAGCCGCGTTCCTTGATGACCGCGGTGATGCGGTTCATCACCTCGTTCGGGCTTTCAATCCCCGTAATGTCGAACTCCTCCATGGCGTACCGACGGCAGCCGAAGTTGACGCGCGCGCCCTCGACATGGACGCCGCCCCCGGCGACGGGCGTCAGGGTCACGAGGTTGCCGCCGCCGAAGCCCGGCTCCTCATACGATGCGTGCTCCAGCGCGCCGCTGTATGCATAAGTCACCGTACCCACACGGTGGAAACCGTCGAACAGGCGCCCGCCGGAAAGGGCGAGGTAGTCACCGCCGAAGTCGCCGATCTCGTTCAGACTCAGCGGAGCGTTCCCCGCCGTCTCCCCGACACCGGCGTAGCCCATCACCAGCGTGATGCCCGGTGTTTCCGGCTCCTCGCGGTCGATGGCGAGCGGAGAGCCCGGATAGGCTTCCCCCTCGAATGCCCAACCGAAAACATTCACCCCGATGTCGGGGAACGACACATGCGAAACGCGCGCGCTGTCGAATACCGTCACGTTCGCAGGGAGCCCCGCTAGGCGGTACAGGCAGTTCTCGGTCATCGGATCGTGGGGCCCCGGCGCGATCAGAAACCGGCAGGCGGGCGCGGCACGGAAAATGCGGCAGAGCAGTTCCATCGTCTCGAACGTCGCATAGTGATGGTCGGTCAGATTGCCCGTGAGGAGCACGAGGTCGACCTCTTCGTCCACGGCATATTTCACCGCGCGGGCGAACGTCTCGCGCGTCTCGCGGCGCCGTACGGCGCTCTCCTCCGCTTTCATCGCCGAAAACGGGCAGTCGAGGAACACGTCCCCGAGGTGCAGGACTTTGATCGCCGTTTTCTCTCCCATGATGATCACCTACCTTTTTTACTGATGCTATCTTAGCACACTTTCCGTCGCCGCGCAAGAGGTCTTTTTCGCCGGAAAAAGAAAGATAAAAGTATAAAAAAGTAAAAATCGGGGCTTGTAGCGGGGCAGAAAATATGTTACAATCGGAGAGAAGAAAAAAGGACTGTTTTGTCCCGGGAGGTCGCCTTATGCTGGATCTTGCCGTCCGCAACACCAAAAAACTGATTCGTGAAACCTCGAAAAACGAAAATATCCGTATCGGCCGCTTTTTCACCAAACGGGAGATTGCGCGTTCGCTCGCGGGCTCCTTTACGTTTGTCAGCCGGTACTCCGTCCGTCTGCTCGATGCCGGTGCCGGGACGGGGATTCTCGCCGCCGCCGCGGTGGAAGCCATCGCGAAGAGCGGCGGGGTCACGGAGATCTACCTCACCTGCTATGAGAACGACCCCGCCTACCTCCCCCGTCTCACGGATAACCTCGAGCGCGTGCGTAAAAAAGCGCGTCACGATTATCACGTCAAACTCCGTGTGACGGTGCTGGCGGAGGATTTTCTGACGGCGACGCACGCCGACGATGAGCGGTACGATTATATCATCACGAACCCGCCGCAGGAAACGGCGGAGGGGACATACGCGACTCTCTTCCCCGAAGTCTTCCCTGCGGGCGCGCCGCTCGCATGCCTCTTCACATGGGTCGCAGCGTCCCTCCTCGCGCCGGACGGGCAGCTCATCACCACCCTGCCCTTAAAGACGGTGTCCGCCGTCTCGCTCATTCCCTTCCGCCGGGCGCTCTTCCGCATCGCCGCACCGGAGCGGGTGTTCCTCTACGCACGGGAAAAGGAGACGTCTCCTCTCCGCCCCGTCGTCACCCTGAAGCTGAAAGAGGGGAGCGCCCCCGAGGAAGTGCGGCTCCTGGTCTTCCCGGGAGAGGACACCCCGGCGACGGACGACCTGCAGCCCCTGCCCTATGATGCCGTCGTTTCATCGGAGGACGCGTCGCTCTGCCTCGTCCATTCGGGGGAGGAACTCGCGGCGCTCGTCCGTATGCGTGATCTCCCCTGCCGGTTCTCCACGTTCGGTCTGCGGGTACGCACCGGGCTCGTGCTCGAATCCCGCTACCCCGAGCTGCTCCGTGATGCCCCTGTGGACGGCGCCGTGCCGCTCCTCCACCCGCGGTGCCTGAAAGACGGCATGGTGCAGTTCCCGCTCCCCGGCGTGCGTCATCAGTACATTATCCCGCGCACGGCGGCACTCTCTCAGCCCGGGAAAAATATTCTCCTGATGAAACGCGTGCCCGCCAAGTCGGATAAACGGCGTCTCACCTGTGCCGTCCTGCTGAAGAACACCGTCCCCGCGCATTTCAGCACGTCAAACAAACTCAATTACATCGACGCCGAGGGCGATGAGCAGATGGATCCCGGGTTCCTGTTCGGGCTGTTCGGGTTTCTCTCCTCCGCCCCGGTCGATGCCTATATCCGCCTGACCTCGAAGTCCGGACAGCTCAATGCAAAGGAACTCGCGCGGCTCCCGCTCCCCGACGCCGAGCACCTGCGCCAGATCGGCGGGCGCCTCATGGCGATGCGCTCCTATAAACCCGATTACTGCGACAAGGTCGTTCACGAGATTCTCGGCATCGGCTGACAAAACGGGCGCCGCGCGCCCGGATGCCCCCGTCCTCCCCGGCGGCAGACCCTGCCGGCGACCTGCGGAATCTCCCCTCGCGACGCCGCGCCTCTCTCGCGCGCGGAAAATATTTTTGATAAATACTTGCTTTTTGGGCTTCCGTATGATAAAATACTTTCCGTAAACGTATCGGCAGGATACGAAACTGTTTATACTATCGTAAAGGATTTGTTTTTACTATGAGTGGTTTTGAAATCGCAATGATGATTGTTCTGCTTGTTTTCGGCGTGTTCCTCGTCGTTTCCATGCTCCTGCAGAAGGGGACTTCGGAGCTCTCCGGCACCATCGCCGGCGGCAACCGCCAGAGCAGCTATATGAGAGAGCGTGAGACGGGTCGTGCCCGCGCCGCCCGCATCATGTCGACCATGACGACGGTTGTCGGTATCGCGTTCGTGCTGATCGTTCTCGCCGCGTATGTGATCCAGCCCGATTACGGCACCCTGAACGCAGGTAACGAGTGGCATTCCACTTCGACTTTCTTTAAGAACATGTAATCACCGGGTGGGAGATCCTCTCCCACCTTTCTTTTTGGGGCGACGCTGTCGCCCTTTGCTGTATAAAGGAGACTTATGAAATCCAGATCGAAATCCAAGCGTCCCATGCCCCGTCACCGCACGGGCGGCGGGCGTAAAGCCACCCCGAGATCACCTCGCCCCGTCGCCCGCGCCGGTATCGGCCGACGCGCCCCGGAGACCGTGGCGGAAGGCATTTTCGCGGGCACCAAGACCGGGTACGGCTTCGTCACCGCCGAGGGGGCGACGCGCGACATCTTCATTCCGCGGGAAAAGACCGGCGGTGCGCTCGACGGCGACCGCGTCCTCTGCCGCTACCACACCTACACGAGCGGCGGCATCGAGCGCACGGAGGGGGAGGTCACGCGCGTAACCGAGGCGGTACGCAAGACCGTCGTCGGTACCCTGTGCGAAGAGCTCTACGGGCACGGCAAACACCGCTCCGTGCGGTATTTTGTTGAGCCGGACGATACCAAACTCACGATTCTCTGCTACCTGGACGACGTGGGTGACGCCCGCCTCGGCGATAAGGTGGAGGCGCTCCTGCCGCCCCGCCGCCCGGGGTCGAACTTCCTTGTCGGCGAATATCTGCGTTCGTTCGGCGCCGCCGCCTCGCGGGAAGCCAATTATGCGGCGATCCTCTCCGAGTGCGCCATTCCGACCGAATTTTCGCGGGAGGAACTCGAAGAGGCGGAACGCGTCGCCAAAATGCCGCTTACCGCAGAGGGACGCGTCGACCGCCGCGACGAGGTCATCTTCACGATTGACGGTGCCGGGGCGAAAGACCTCGATGACGCCGTATCGCTCCGCCGGAAAAAGAACGGCAACTACCTGCTCGGCGTCCACATCGCCGACGTCTCAACCTATGTCCGCCCGAGAGGGGCGCTCGACGCCTGCTCACTCTCGCGCGGCACCAGCGTCTACTTCACCGATAAGGTCGTCCCCATGCTGCCGGAGGCACTCTCGAACGGCGCCTGCTCGCTGAACGCCGGGGAGGACAAATACGCCCTCTCGTGCCTGATGGAGCTGACCCCGGACGGCTCGCTCGCGCACACCTCGATCGAGCGCAGCATCATTCGCAGCTGCGTGCGCGGTGTGTACAGCGAGGTCAACGACCTGTTTGAAAAGGGCAAAAACTCCGCGTTCGCGGAGAAGTACAGCCGGGCGCTCCCGACCCTCCGTCTCATGCACCGCCTGTACCTGACTCTCGCCGAGAAGAGCCGCGCGCGCGGCGCGCTCGACCTCGAGCAGACCGAAGCGGAGATCCTGCTCGACGAGGGGGGCAATCCCGTCGAGATCGTTCCCCGCGTGCGCGGCGACGCCGAGAAACTGATCGAGCAATTCATGCTCGCGGCGAACGAGGCGGTCGCGACGCTCCTCTCCGAGAAGCATCTGCCCTGCGTTTTCCGTGTCCACGACGCGCCCGACCCCGAGAGACTGGCGGACTTCATTCGCTTCGCGCACAACCTCGACCTCGACGTCACCCCCCTTGCCGGGCGGGATCCGGACGGCAGAGCCTTCTCCGTCCTGCTCCGCGACGCGCATGAGCGCGGGATCGGCGACGCCGTCTCCTATACCCTGCTCCGCACCATGGCGAAAGCGCATTACAGCGAGATCTGCCACCCGCATTTCGGGCTCGGCATCGAGAAATACTGTCACTTCACCTCTCCGATCCGGCGTCTCTCCGACCTCGCAACGCACCGTGCGATCGAGGCGGTTCTCCTCGACGGCGAGGCGCCGCAGAAATACTACGGCTATGTGCGCCGCGCCGCCCTCGCCGCGAGCGAGACGGAGATTCGCGCCATGACCGCCGAGCGTCGTATCGACGCACTTTATAAGACGATTTACCTCTCGAAGCGGATTGGCGAGACTTACCCCGCGACGGTATCCTCCGTCACGCGCTTCGGCGCCTTTGCCGCGCTCGCGAACACCTGTGAGGGGCTGATCCCCCTGACTGCGTTCCCCGGTATGTGGACGTTCGACGAGGGGAATCTGATGCTCCGCTCCTCCTCCGGCGAGACGCTCCGCCTCGGGGATCGGATCACCGTCTCGGTCGACGAGGCGGACATCACCCGCGGAAAGGTCACGTTCGGACTAGTCGCGCTCCCCGAGGGCGCGACGCGGGCGTTGCCCCCCGATTCTGCCCCGACGCACACACCTGTACCAACCTTGCCGACAAGACCGACTCCGCGCGCGGGGAAATCCGCGCGTGACGGTGCGGGCAGACCGACGACGAGGGGCGCCGCCGCACGCGACGGAAAGCCGGTCGGTGACCGCCCGCGCGGCGGGAAAGCACAGAGCGGCGGGAGCGCCGGCGGTAAGCGAAACGGCGGGAAACCCGGCGGCAATCAATCCGGCGGCAGATCCGGCGGTCAAAAGCGGCGCTGACAGACGCCGCACCCGCGTTTCCCTCGGGGAGCCGCGTTTTTCCGTCGGCATCCCCCTCTCGTTTCTCCTCTCGTTTCTCCTCTCGTTTCTCCTCTCGTTTCTCCTCTCG
>ERZ1034755.677-NODE-677-length-10983-cov-5.229868_pt1 | contig 10983 bp, 10 predicted proteins | sample MGYA00520596_ERZ1034755 | MGnify/ENA primary metagenome ERZ1034755 (study PRJEB33766, sample SAMN09781701) | gut metagenome | biome: gut microbiome | host: Homo sapiens | place: Madagascar | study: EMG produced TPA metagenomics assembly of the PRJNA485056 data set... | reverse complement strand
ATATTAAATACACCGACCTTACAGCCAAGCCTGCCATGATGACCATCGTGGCTACTTCCAGCCAGTACGGCGGTGAATTCAGCGGCGCACGTGTCTGCGGGCAGGTGGGAGCGGGCAGCACCCTTTGGGTGGATGAGTTCGAATTGCTGTATGAGTAAGTTGAAATGAATATGAGAAGATATTTCTGTGGTTTGACAATCCTCATGTGCGCTTGCCTCTGCGTCACTGGGTGCCGCGAGCAAGCCGACCTTGAGGTCACTGGCGGGCGCTTCGACATTACCCTGCAGGACGGTTCGTCGGCACAGCCCACACGTGTTCGTCCCTACGAGGTGACGGGTGAGATGAAGAAGCAGTTCGTCTTGCACATCGCCGATGAGACGGACCGTAGCTGGTTCAGCGGCACTATGGAGCAGTACGAAAAGGCTTCCCCTGCGCTGAAACCAGGCAATTTCGTGCTTTCCGCCTACCTTGGCGACAACCTTCCACTGGCTCTCGATGCCCCCTATTATGTGGCTGACAATACCACGGCAAGCATCCGTGCCGGCCAGGTGACCGCTGTCACCCTGCAGTGCAAGGTGGGCAACTCGATGGCTTCATTCGCCTTTGCCGACCTCGATGCCGCCGCCACTCTGCTTCCCCAATATACCATTGAGAGCCGTGTGGGCAGCACCACCGTATCCTGCACCGCCGATGACGGGCACAATCCCTACTTCAGCGCAGGCTCCACAGTGGATTTCTATCTCAAGGGCAGCACGGCGGCAGGCAAGGCTGTCGATTATAAGTTTGCCTCCATAGCCAATGCCCAGAGGCAGAAGAACTATAAATACACCCTCCAGCTGGGTGGTGTGCAGGAGGGAGGAGCCAACCTGGACATCACGGTGAGCACTGTGGTCGAGAGCATCAGCCTCTCTGACGTTATCCCTCAGGAGTGGTTGCCCAAGGCGAAGATTACCGCTGCAGGCTTTGATGAAACCGGTCATCTCGACTATTACGAGACTGAGCAGGTGACTCCCCAAGTAAGCTACCAGGCAGTGAAGGCTACCGAGGATATGGAGTTTACATTCGACTTCCACGACCAGAATATCCAGTCGCTCAGTGGCACCTACCTGCTTTCTGAGCTCACCGATGACCGCCGTCAGGCTTTGGCCAATGCCGGTCTGGTGCTCCCAAAGCTCGGTGAAACCGCTGGAGTCATCGACCTCACCGCCTTCGTTGCCCAGTTGACCTGTGCCGACGACGGTGCTGCTGTGACCAATAATATCAGTATGCGCGTGAAGTCCAACCACCGCTGGAGCGACACTCAGGCATACAGCATCAGCACCCATAGCCCGGAGTTCAGCATCACGGTGGATGATCGTGAGTCGTGGTCAAAGGAGTTCTCCGTGCATGAATTGCAGGTGACAAAGGGCGATGCACAGACTCTGAAGTCCAAGGTGGTGTATCAGTATAGCGCCGACAATGGACAGACCTGGATCGATTGCAGCGATGGAATGAGGCAGAAATTTGCTTCTCACCCCGAGCAGAAGCAGTATCAGGTGCGTGCCATCTACCGCAGGAAGGTCGTGTCCAACGTTGAAAGCGTCACTCTGGAGACTCCCACCCAGATGCCCAACTCGGATATGGAGGACTGGTACTACAGCAAAGTAGCACGTTCAATCAATACCTATTTCCCTTGGAATGAAGGTGGAACCTCCTTCTGGAATACCAACAATAGTTATACGACGCGTTATGTGAGCACTGCGCCTCTATTCAATGCAGGTTCCAACCCCTACAACTGTTTCCCCGCAGTTTCCTATGTGGTAGGCGGACATTCGGGTCATAGGGCAGTTGAGCTGCGCAATACCGGTTCGGGTAGAGGCAATACCATTGCCGACGATGTGAAGAACTACAACAAGGTAGCGGGCGAACTCTTTACTGGCGATGTAAATGTGACTATGGGCGGAACGGCTGCAGCACCCAGCGGTGACCATTACACCATCGACACCAACGGACGTGCTTTCACCTCCCGGCCTACTTCCATGCACTTCTGGTATAAGTATGCTCCCCTCAAGAGCGACACCTGGCGTGCCAAGTTGGTGCTCATGGATGCTGCCCACGAGGTGATAGCCGAGAAGGAGCTGACCGCCAGCAACAGCGTGTCAGACTGGCAGGAGGCCAACGTAAACCTCGATTTCACCGACGGAACACTCTATTCCAAGTGCGCCTACATCTACGTGGTGTTCAGTTCTACCGTGAATGCGGGCGCCAACATGCCGTGGGAGCGCAAGAACGGCTATAAGCTGTGGGAGGGCGACAAACTCGTCAACAAGAACGATACAAGGTCGTTCATCGGCAGTATATTGACAATTGATGACATCTCTTTGGTATATGACAAGTAATATGAAAGTATTGAGCGCAGTACTGGGCTGCATCTCGCTGCTTGCCTTGCAGGCTTGTTCTTCCACCGGCGAAGAACTGAGTGCCGAGGGCACATTGCGTGTTCTGCCCATCGAGGTAAAGACTGAGGCCGATGTGGAACCGCTCTCCACACGTGCTGTCGATGAGGCTCTGCAGGTGGATATCATGCAAGGTTCCACTGTCATACGCACCTACGATGCGGGCAGCAGCGAACTCAACGGGCTCATCAGTCTGCCTGTGGGCAACTACACACTCTATGCCCACAGCCCCCAGATGCAGGAGGCTGCCAATGATGAGCAGGGTAGCCCCACCTACACAGTGAGCCGTGATTTCAAGATAGTGGCCGACATGACCACCACCTTGGGCAATCTGGAGGCCACCCAGTCTAATGTGGGTGTTCTCCTTCAGTACCAGGAGCAGTTCATGGACCTCTTCACTTCCCTCTCCTGCACGCTTTCATCGCCTTCCACAGGCCGCAGCGTCACCATTTCAGGCACGGAGAATCGCGATTTGACCTATTTTCATGTGCCCGCCAATGGCACTCTGCAGTACACTTTCGAGGCAACCAACCAGGATGGCGAATCGTTTCGCTCTCCCGTCAAGACTATCTCTATCACGGAGGCCAAGAATGTGTATGTGCTTGTCAACTGGGATTGATGAAATGGGCTGAAAGTGTTCTGTGAGCGATGAAATCGGCTGTTTTTATCGGGAAAAGACGGTTCTGGGCAGTGTGAAGTACGCTTCCTTGCCCAAGACGGCAGCCTGACCGAAAGGAACCACTTGCGCATGTTGGCCACCGCAGCGCGCTGCATTGGCCACCGCAGCGCGCTGCATTGGCCATCGCAGCGTGCTGCGTCGGCCGTCGCAATGCGCTGCGATGGGCTTCGCACCGCACTGCCTCTGGCAGGCGTTCTGCCTGCTGCTTGCTGGTCATTCGCTTCCTTGGACGGTTTCGCTCCGCTTGGGAGAGCGGATGACGGGGCTGTCCAGTCACCTGCACTTGCCCGAAAGCTCTTGGGCAGATTGCCGTCTCTTGGAAGTCTGCCAGAAACAAATCGGGAGGAAGCGTCCTGCTTGGATGCTTCCTCCCGATTCTTGTTTGTCTGTGAGCAGGTTACTGCTCTGTGGCCGCTTTGCTTGTACGCTCCTTCAACTGCTCTTTGAACCATTCGTCGAAGGGTCGTCCCTCGCTTCGTTCAAAGCTTGAGCGCACCGTCTTGATGGTTCCGAAGCCCGCATCGCAGCATTCCGAAATCGTTTTCGCTTCGCCCTTCCGCACCATACGCTTCAGTTCCTCGATGCGGAAAGAGTTGATATATTCGTGCGTATTGTAGAAGCCTTGGCTTCGCACGCTTTGTAGTACCAGGTGGCGGTTGTATCCCACCGCTTCGCAAAGGCGGTCGCGTCCGAAGGTGTTGTCCTTCCATTCCTCCTTGTGGTTCTGCATCCACAGCTGGATACGCTGGAACCTCAGCAGGTTGGCCTCGTTGAAGTCCTCCTGCTCGGCTTTTGCCACCTCCTCGGGAGCCGGTTCCTCCTTCACCTCCTTGATGATGGGCTTGGGCAGGTTGAGTGCCATGGTTTCCAGTGTACGGAATGCCAGATAGAGGTTGAGCAGGGTGAAGATGATGACATATACCATCATCAGTCTGATGTCATAGTGGATGGCACACACACAATAGTAGAGTGCCGATATGCCCAGAGCCAGGCAGTAGCCCAACATATAGCGCGGTACATTGGCATGACGGGCCATGCGGTGGGGCAGCATGAAGATGTTGGCTATGTAATAGAGGCTCAGTATCAGGGAAGCCAAGCGCAGCAGCACGCCTATGTTGAAGAAGTTCTGCCACAGGTCAGATGCCGAGTGCAGAATCACCTGCCTGCCTCCGAAGAGCATCACACCTCCGTAGAGTACGATGAGCAGGATGGCCGGACTGGCATACGTCCACATGCGCTTCCATTGCAGGAAGGCTGGCATGGGGATGCTGAGCGGGTAGATGGACTGCAGATAGCACACGGCCACCAGATAGAGCATCATGAGCGGGTGCATCGCATCGGGCTGCGTGGAGCCTATGATGGCGCTGAAGAAGGCGGCTCCCACCAGTGAGAAGCCGAAGATGCCGTTGATCCATGCCAGACACAGGTATTCGATGCGGTGTCGGGCATAGAGTGCCAGCACGCACGCAATGACCAGATGTGCTGTGGCACAGCACGATAAGATGAGTAGTACGGTAGTGGCCGACATGTTTTCTGTGTGCTTGATAAGTTGTTTTACAGGGGCAAAGATAGTGCTTTTTGCCTTTATCATGCAAGGGAAATCGCCTTTCGATGCCCGATGAAGGCCAAAAAGCGCTCCTCTCAAGCCCCTTTCTTTACAGATGTTTGCCGTTTGCGTGTGCCGTGCAGGCATCGTCCGGCGGGTGGAGAGGGCCGCTGCTGCGGTCGGGTTGCTGTACCTTTGTCCTTCAGCGAGTTGGGTAGGTGTTTCGGGGCTGCTGGCTGTGTCTTTCGGGCAACTGCTTTTGTCAAGGGAATGTTTTACAAATGCAAAATTATGCTAATAAGGTGGCAGTAGGTGGCGGGCAGGCTCAAATACATGGTGCGTATGCTTGTTGCTTACGCGCAATTTGTGTAATTTTGCACGATATATGTACAATGGGATAATGTTTAGCTGGAAGACGTGGTCATTTGGAGTTCTTTTGTGGGTACTGGCTATTGCGCCGGTTTACCCCAATGCCTCGTATGACCGCCTCAAGCGTACGCCTGTGCGGACAGATACAGTACGGCAGCGCACCTCCAGCAAGGATATCCGCAGCGGACGGCGCATGAGTACATCCGCCTACCCAGTGCGCATCGAAGTGACAGGACGGGCAGTGAAGGTGGATAGCGACCACGTGCAGCTGCTCCCCATATACACCCGTGGCGGTGTGCTCAAGATGACCATCCGACTCAATAAGGGCACCAACTGGCTTACCGGAATCCCTCGCGGCAACTATTTCATCAACAACCGTCCCGTGGCGGTCAAGTGATGCGGTGGGTGCACAGCAGTATGCCCGGCTTTAGGCAATAGAGAATTATGACGAAAGAGGAAAGTACCATCGTTCAGATTGATATAGACAAGATTATCCGCCAGAAGGCTGGCAAGCGCGCTTGGCTTGTACCACGTTGCCTGACCAGGCTGATAGAGCGGCTCATCCACCAGGATTTCATCAACGGTTACCTGCGTCAGGGCAGGGTAGGAGTGGATTTCTGCCGTGGAGTCATCGAATATTTGGGCGTGACGGTCAATGTAGAGGGCGAGGAGAACCTGCCTCCCATGAGCCAACCCTGTATCGTGGTGAGCAACCATCCGCTTGGTGCCATCGACGGGGTGACGCTTGGCTATGTGATAGGCAAGCATTATGACGGACATATCAAGTATCTTGTGGGCGACCTGCTGATGAACCTCAAGGGGCTGGCACCCTTGTGTGTGCCTGTCAAGCAGTCGGGCAAGCAGCAGGGGAGAGACTTCCCCATGATGGTCAACAAGGCATTCGGAGGCACCGACAATGTCATCATGTTTCCCGCTGGATTGTGCAGCCGGCAGCAGGATGACGGACAGATACGTGACATAGAATGGCACAAGTTCTTCATCAAGAAGAGCATCCAGTACCACCGCGATGTGGTGCCCGTGCACTTCCTGGGCGAGAACAGCGCCCGTTTCTATCGGGTAGCCCGCTTCTGCAAGCGCTGGCATCTGCCCAATCTGGCCAAGCCTCTGCTTCCCGATGAGATGTATAAGAGCCAGGGCAAAACCTATCGGGTGAAGATAGGCAAACCTATTCCCTGGCAGACTTTTGACCGCTCGCGCACACCCGACCAGTGGGCTCAGTGGGTGCAGGGGCGGGTTTATAGCCTGTAGGCATTGTGTAAGATTATGGAAGAAATAATAGATAAAGTCCCTCGCGAGGTACTTCTCGCCGAGCTGACACCGGACAAGAAGCTGCGCAGCACCAACAAGAGCGGCAATGACATCTATATCATCACCGCCCACGATGCGCCCAATGTGATGCGTGAGATCGGGCGCCTGCGCGAGATAGCATTCCGTGCGGCAGGAGGCGGAACGGGCAAGAGCATGGATATCGACGAGTTCGACACCATGGAGAAGCCCTACAGCCAGCTCATCGTATGGGACCCTGAAGCCCAGGAGATACTGGGTGGATACCGCTACTTGCTGGGCAAGGACTGGCAGGTGGGCGCTGATGGCCAGCCGCTGTTGGCCACTGGCCATATGTTCCGCTTCAGCGAGCGTTTCATGCGCGATTATGCTCCCTGGACGATAGAGCTGGGCCGCTCCTTTGTCACATTGGAGTATCAGAGCACACTCATGGGACGTAAGGGGATCTTTGCACTGGACAATCTGTGGGACGGACTGGGCGCTCTGGTGGTGATAGAGCCCACTGTGCGCTACTTCTTTGGCAAGTTTACCATGTATCCCAGCTATGACCGTATGGCCAGGGATATGATACTCTACTTCCTCGACAAGCATTTCCGCGACCACGAAAACCTCATTGTCCCCATGCATCCGCTGCATCTGGAGCACGATGCGGAAATCTTCCGCAAGCTCTTCACCGAGGATGAGTTCCGCGCAGACTACCGCATCCTCAACCGCGAAGTGCGCAAGTTGGGCTACAACATACCGCCTCTGGTGAATGCCTACATGGGCTTGAGTCCCACGATGAAGCTCTTCGGCACTGCCATCAACGACGGGTTCGGCGATGTGGAGGAGACTGGCATCCTCATAGCAGTGGATGAAATCCTGCAGGAGAAGCGCATGAGGCATATCGACACCTTTGCTGCCGAGCATCCCGAACTGGTCAAGATAACCAGTGGCGCCAACCGTATATTCTACAAACCAGAGTAATGACAGGAGGAGAGAGGAGTATGACAGACAGGATGGAATGGGGACAGCTGCTCTCCAACAAGCGGCTCGGGCAGGAGCATCGCCCGCATCGCAAGGATGATCGCACGGAATTCCAGCGCGATTATGACCGCCTGATCTTCTCGGCTCCCTTCCGTCGCCTGCAGAACAAGACGCAGGTGTTTCCCCTGCCAGGCAGCATCTTCGTGCACAACAGGCTCACACACAGCTTGGAGGTGAGCAGTGTGGGCCGCAGCTTGGGCAATGACGTGAGCCGTCTCTTGCTGGAGCGTCATCCCGAACTGGCTGCTACCCATCTGACCGAACTGGGTACCATCGTGAGTGCCGCTTGTCTGGCACACGATATGGGCAATCCTCCCTTCGGCCACAGTGGCGAGTGCGCCATCGGTACCTACTTCAGTGAGGGCGACGGCAAGTTCCTTGAGGACTACGTGTGTAAGGAGACACATGACTGCCTCACCCCGCAGGAATGGCAGGATCTGATACATTTCGAGGGCAACAGCAATGCCTTCCGTCTGCTCACCCACCATTTCAAGGGTCGCCGCGAGGGTGGGTTCGTGATGACCTACAGCACGCTGGCCAGCATTGTCAAATACCCCTTCACCAGCGATTTGGCTGGCAAGAAGAACAAGTTCGGCTTCTTCCGCACCGAGGTGGAAGCCTATCAGCGTATAGCACGGGAGCTGGGTATCCTGCAGCTGGACAGTCCTGAGGGCAGTCTGCGATACGCACGTTATCCGCTCGTCTTCCTTGTTGAGGCAGCCGATGATATCTGCTACGAGATCATGGACATCGAGGATGCTCACAAGCTGAAGATACTCACCACGCAGGAAACACAGCAGTTGCTGCTCGGCTTCTTTGGGGATGACAAGCGCGAGGAGATAATAGAAAGGATGCACACACTGGGCGATGTGAATGAACAGATAGTGTATCTGCGCTCCTGCGTAATCAACTGTCTGGAGACGGAGTGCGTGAAGGCCTTTGTGGAGCATGAGGATGAAATCATGCGCGGAACCTTCCAGGGGCCGCTCATCAAGGCCATCTCCCAGCGTCCCCGCCAGGCCTATGAAGCCTGTGAGGCAGCTGCAATGGCCAAGATATACCACTGCAGCGAGGTGGTGGATGTGGAGATAGCCGGTTTCCAGGTTATCACCACACTCACCGATTTGATGGTGCAGGCTGTGACCAATTCGGACAAAGCCTATTCCAAGCGCCTTATCAGCCGCGTCAGCACGCAATACGACATCCTGGCACCCACACTCTATGGGCGCATCATGGCGGTGCTCGACTACATCAGCGGTATGACCGACGTGTATGCACTGGACTTGTACAGGAAAATCAACGGCATGAGCCTGCCCATCGTGTAGGCTACGTGCGCGTACATTATATATTATATAAGGAGAGGGAAAGATGAAAGTACAGATAATCAACCGCAGTCACCATGCGCTTCCGCAGTATGCCACCCCGCAGTCGGCCGGTCTCGACCTGAGAGCCAACCTGTCGAGTCCCATCGAGCTGCGGCCTTTGGAGCGCAAACTGATACCTACCGGACTCTATATCGCACTGCCTCAGGGCTATGAAGCACAGGTTCGCCCGCGCAGCGGACTGGCCTTGAAGCATGGAATCAGCGTGCTCAACAGCCCCGGCACCATCGATGCCGACTATCGCGGAGAGATATGTGTGATACTGGTCAACCTCTCCGAGGAGCCTTTCATCGTCAATGACGGAGAGCGTATAGCCCAGATGGTCATCGCCCGGCACGAACAGGCCGAGTGGGAGCAGGTGGATGTGCTCGACCAGACAGAACGCGGTGCAGGCGGTTTTGGCCATAGTGGTGTGAAGTAAAGGCGCTCATGATGAGAAAGGATAATCCATTGCTGTTGCGCTTGAGGCCCGTTGTGTGGGTGCTCGTGGTGGTCTTCGGCCTCGTGGGCAGTACGCTCCAGGCACAGCGGTCACCCCGCTTCGACTACTTCTACATGGAGGCAGCCAAGAGTTTCCGCAATGATGAAATGGGCGCAGCACTCGAGCTGTTCAGTCACTGCATGGAGATTGACTCCACAGCGGCAGAGGCTCTTTTCTCCATGTCGGTGTTTTATCTCTATGCCCTTGACGAGGACAGTGTGGGCGTGAAGATGCTTGAGGAGGCTTGCCGCAGAGACTCTGCCAACACCACCTACCTCAGTGCGTTGGCCAAGTATTATGTCCAGAATCGTGATACCGAGAAGGTGGCAGTAGTGCTGGAGCGGCTTGCCAGGTTGCGCAAGAACAATACCGATGTGCTCGGAGAGCTGGTGACTGTGTATCGTACCAATGGTCAGAACGAGTTGGCACTGGCCACTCTGGACCGCATGGAGCTTATTGAGGGCATCTCCCAGAATATCTCCATCGAGAAGTCAGACGTATATGAGGATATGGGGAAGCCCGACAGCGCACGTGCCGAACTGGAGCGCCTCTGTGCTGCCTACCCGCGTGAGGTGAGCTACAAGATGGTGCTCGCTGCCAAGTTTGTGGATGAGAAACGGGCCGATGATGCACGTCGCATACTGGAGGAAGTACAGCGCGATGAGCCTCACTATGGGGGGCTGCCGTCGGGCTGGCTCTATTATTACCAGCATCTCGACTGGCCCCGATACCTGCAGGTGCGTGATTCCATCCTCTTCGACAAGGACACCGATGACGAAACCAAGTGCATGCTGCTCGAGGTCTATAATGCAGAGGCAGCCAACGACTCCACCCGTGTGCCCATGCTCTTGGCGGCTTATGATACGCTCACATCTCGTCCCGACTGCTCTACAGACATCCTCATGTCCGAGGCCAAATGGCTGGCGCGCAAGAGCGAGGATGCTCCTCGGATGGCAGCAGTACTGCAGCAGGTGCTGGACAAGGAGCCTGGCAACGCTCTGGCCATGCGTACTTTGCTCTTCTTTTACCTGAAGGTGCAGGATGACGATGGAATAGATGATATTGCGCGACGGGGTGTGAACTTCTGCCAGGGCGATCTCATCTACCCTTACTTCCTGGCAAGTGCGCTCCTGAGGCAGGACAAAGAGGCTGAGGTGATACCCATCCTGGAGCAGGGGTTGGCGGTTCGCAATGAGAGTAGCAACCCTGAGATGGTCTCCGATGCCTTTGCTCTGTTGGGCGACATGTATCATTCGTTGGGCAGGCTGACCGACTCCTTTGCCGCCTACGACTCGTCTCTGGTATATAAGAGCGACAATATCTCTTGCCTCAACAACTATGCCTATTTCCTCTCGCTTACCAATGAACGGCTCGATGAGGCCGAGGATATGAGCTACCGCACGGTGGTGCTCGAGCCCCGCAATCCCATTTATCTGGACACCTATGCGTGGATTCTCTTCCAGAAAGGCAAATATACCGAAGCCCGTGTGTATATCAACCGGGCTGCAGACCCTGCTCTCCCCGACGAGAAGATACTGGAGAACGAGGGCATCAACGGCAATATACTGGAGCATGCAGGCGACATACATGCCTGCTGCGGCGATATGGAACTGGCCATGAGGTTCTGGAAACTGGCAGCCGGACTGGATGACGGAACGTGCACCAAGCGCATCAATCAGAAAATCAGGAAACGTAAGTACTTGAAGTAATATGAAAGCAAACATACACACATTGCTCGGCCGTATGGCGTGGATAGCCCT
>ERZ1034755.675-NODE-675-length-11001-cov-7.661612_pt1 | contig 11001 bp, 10 predicted proteins | sample MGYA00520596_ERZ1034755 | MGnify/ENA primary metagenome ERZ1034755 (study PRJEB33766, sample SAMN09781701) | gut metagenome | biome: gut microbiome | host: Homo sapiens | place: Madagascar | study: EMG produced TPA metagenomics assembly of the PRJNA485056 data set... | reverse complement strand
TTTTTCTTTACTGTAGCAACATTTTTAACAAAAAAAATTGCAGTGCGTATAATGGCGATAGGAGGAGAATACAATGTCTATTTTTAAAGGAGCAGGTGTAGCGATCGTCACACCGATGAAAGAAAACGAAGAAGTCAATTACGAAAAGTTACAGGAACTGATCGAATGGCAGATCGACCAGGGAACAGATGCAATCATCATTGCAGGAACGACAGGAGAGAGTTCCACACTGACCATGGAAGAGCATAGTAAAGTGATCAAAGCAGCAGTAGAATTTGCAAAACACCGTGTACCGGTTGTGGCTGGTTCCGGTTCGAACTGCACAAGAGAAGCAATTTATCTGACACAGGAAGCAGAGGAAGCAGGAGCGGACGGAATCCTTGCAGTGACACCTTATTATAATAAATGTACACAGGGCGGTCTGGTACGTTATTATTCTGAAATTGCAGAGTGTACAAAGTTACCGATCATCATGTATAATGTACCTGGAAGAACCGGATGCAATATTCTTCCGGAGACAGCAGCAAAGATTTTTAAGGAAGTTGAAAATGTAGTAGCGATCAAAGAGGCGACAGGAAGTGTTGCACAGGCATCACAGTTAATGTATCTGACCGATGGCAGGATCGACCTTTATTCCGGCGAGGATGGAATCGTAGTTCCGCTTATGGCGATCGGCGCAATCGGAGTAATCTCTGTATGGTCAAATGTTGCACCTGCCAAAGTACATGGCATGTGCCAGAGTTTCTTTGACGGAGACTTACAGACTGCAATGAAGATACAGAGAGAGGCACAGCCGCTTGTCAGTGCATTATTCTCAGAGGTCAACCCGATTCCGGTGAAGAAAGCGTTAAACCTCATGGGAAGAGAAGTTGGAACACTTCGTTCTCCTTTGACGGAGATGACCGATGCAAATGCAGCCGTTTTGGCAGATGCGATGAAAGCATATGGCATTCTGGATTAATATAATGGAATGTACGCTTGGCGAGTATTCTATTATCATGAAAAATTGGAGCTGTTTCACAGCTCCTTTTTATGTATTATAATATTGTATAACTGCGAAACTCATGTAAAATGTAAATTTAGAATATGAAGATGAAACAAAAGCTTGAGAAAACACTGGGTGAGCCAAAATCGAACAAGTTCGATTGGTTCTTGCTTGGCAGACATGGCGTTAGCTATGGCTGGCATGCTAGTACTGTTGCGAGCGACACATAGCGAAAGCGTGTTTTCGAAAATTTTGTTTTATCTTCATATCCTTTCATTGTATAAAGTTGAGTTTCGCAATTCACTATATATCAAAAAACAACGAAGATACGAAAGGCAGGACTTAGGATTATGACAAAAGTAATTATGCATGGATGCAATGGAAAAATGGGACAGACGATCACGGCGATGTGCAAGGATGATCCGGAAATTGAGATCGTGGCAGGCATAGATCTGTATGACGGGATCAAAAATGATTATCCGGTATTTCCGAATATCTCCGTCTGCGACGTGAAGGCAGATGCAGTGATTGATTTCTCAAATGCAAAGGCAGTGGATGATCTGCTCATCTACTGTGAGGAAAAACAGGTGCCGGTTGTATTGTGCACGACCGGTTTGTCCGAGGAACAGCTCGCAAAAGTAAAACAGGTCAGCGGACATGTGGCAGTCTTAAAATCAGCCAATATGTCACTCGGCATCAATATGCTGATGGAACTTTTGAAAAAGGCGGCTTTAACGCTCGCACCGGCAGGTTTCGATATGGAGATCGTGGAGAAACACCACAATCAGAAATTGGATGCGCCGAGCGGAACAGCTCTGGCTCTGGCAGACTCCATGAATGAGGCACTGAATGAGAAGTATGCCTATGTTTATGACAGAAGCCGGGAGAGAAAGAAGAGAGAAAAATACGAGATCGGAATTTCTGCAGTGCGCGGCGGAAATATCGTGGGAGAGCATGAAGTGATCTTTGCAGGACAGGACGAAGTGATCGAATTTAAGCACACGGCATATTCCAAGGCAGTTTTTGCCAAGGGAGCAGTGCAGGCGGCAAAATTCCTTGCAGGAAAGCCGGCAGGATTTTATGATATGAGCGATGTCATTCGGGCGCAATGATGAATGAAGTATAAATCAGTACACAGAATAAAAACAGGATGGTGACGGATGGAACAGACGGATTTACGCTATTTAAAAAGTCTTGCAAAGCAGTATCCGACCGTGGCGGCGGCCGCCACAGAGATTATCAATTTACAGGCAATCTTAAGCCTGCCGAAGGGAACGGAACATTTTATCACGGATATCCACGGAGAATATGACCAGTTTCAGCATGTATTAAAGAACGGTTCCGGGGCGATCAAGAGAAAGATCGAGGACGAGTTCGGGAATGCCATCAGTCAGGCAGAAAAGAAATCGATCGCCATATTGATCTATTACCCGGAACAGAAGATGGAGCAGGTGATAAAGACCGAGGAGAACATGGAAGACTGGTACAGGGTCACACTGTACCGTCTGATCAGGATCTGCAAAGGAGCGTCTTCTAAGTACACCCGTTCCAAGGTGCGCAAGGCGCTTCCGAAAGATTTTGCCTATGTGATCGAGGAACTTCTGACCGGAAGACCGGATGTATCCGATCAGGAGGCATATTATAATGAAATCATCCATTCGGTGATCCGGATAGGCAGGGCAGCGGAACTTGTGGTGGCATTCTGCAACCTTATCCGCAGACTTGTGGTGGATCATCTGCATGTTGTCGGCGATATTTTTGACAGAGGACCGTATCCAAACCTGATTATGGATACATTAATGTCACATCATTCCGTGGATATCCAGTGGGGAAACCATGATATCTCGTGGATGGGTGCAGCAGCGGGCAATCAGGCGCTGATCTGCAACGTGATCCGCATCTCCGCAAAATACGGCAATCTGAATCTGCTGGAGGATGGATATGGGATCAATCTGGTGCCGCTTGCGAGACTGGCAATGAACCGTTATGACAAAGATCCTTGCAGCTGTTTTAAGCTGGATTACCGGGAAGAGGAATACGATGTCCGGGATGCAATGCTCGATGAGAAAATGCACAAGGCGATCGCCATCATGCAGTTTAAGCTGGAAGGACAGATGATCGTGGGACACCCGGAATTTGGAATGGAGAACCGTTTGCTGCTCGATAAGATAGACCTCGCAGCCGGTACGGTCCTGATCGAAGGGAAGAAATATCCGCTCCGGGATCTGAATTTTCCAACCATTGACTGGGAACATCCGTATGAGCTTTCGGCGGATGAGGCAGATGTGATGGAACGTCTGACTGCCGCATTTTTAAATTGTGAAAAATTACAGAGACAGGTGCGTTTTCTTTTTACCAAGGGAAGCCTGTATCATGTATACAATGGAAATCTTCTGTATCACGGCTGTGTGCCGCTGAATGAGGATGGCTCTTTTACCAAAGTCAATATTTACGGCACGGAATATGCCGGAAAAGCGTTGTACGATGTGTTAGAAAGCTACGCCAGAAAAGGTTATTACGCCATTGATCCGGAAGAGAAGAAAAAGGGATCAGACATTCTCTGGTTTATCTGGGAAAATAAAAATTCACCGGTGTTTGGCAAAGATAAGATGACAACGTTTGAGAGGTATTTTGTGGCAGAGAAAGCGACACATGTGGAACCGAAAAATCCGTATTACCGGCTGCTGGAAAAAGAAGAGGTCGTAAATGCGATCCTCGCAGAGTTTGGACTATCCGGCCAGGAGGCGCATATTGTCAATGGACATATCCCGATCGAGGCAAAAAAAGGAGAGTCCCCGGTGAAGTGCGGGGGCAAGCTTCTCATCATAGATGGCGGCTTTTCCAAGGCTTATCAGCCAAAGACCGGAATTGCCGGGTACACATTGATCTACAATTCATATGGACTTGTGCTGGCGGCGCATGAGCCTTTTGAATCCGTGGAAAAGGCAGTTTCGGATGGAAATGATATTGTATCACATACGATTCTGGTGCAGCATGTTGTGAGACGGAAAACGGTTGCAGACACAGATAATGGAAAAGTGATGCGGGAAAATATCCGTGATCTTGAAAATTTACTTCAGGCATATCGTGAAGGAACGATTGTAGAAAATCCTTAAAAGTGTTATACTACATATATCTTACCATAATTTACCAGAGTAACATATGGTCTGGGATAATATGATACCAAAGAAGGGAGTTTCTTATGAAAAAGAAAGTAATACAGATTTTATCCATTGCATTGTGCATGGTGCTGTTGTCCGGAAGCACTGTCACGGCAAATGCAGCAAAGAAATCATCGAATACAGGTGCATATCAGGCAGTATTTGATGCAGAATATTATTATAATTCCAACCCGGATCTTCAGGCGGCGTTTGGATATGATGCACAGAAGTTGTTCAATCATTTTGTATCTTCCGGCATTTATGAGGGAAGATCAGGCTGCGCTAATTTCAATGTTGTAATTTACAGAGCCAATTACCCGGATCTTCAGGCAGCATTCGGCAATGACCTTGCATCCTACTGTGCCCATTATGCGGCAAACGGTGCAGCAGAGGGAAGAAATGCAACGACACTGATCTCGGCTGGAGAGGGAGCACAGGCAGCGATTGTCCGTGGTTCCTGCACAACAAAGTTTGATCCGAGAGCTTCCAGAGCAACCAACATTGCAGTGGCAGCTTCCAGAATCAACGGTGTAGTCATTCAGCCAGGGGAAGAGTTTTCCTTTAACAAAACAATCTTACCAAGAACGGCAGCCAACGGTTATGTGGAAGCGCCAATTTATGTGAGTGGTAAACATTCCACAGGAACAGGCGGAGGTATCTGTCAGGTATCTTCTACCATGTATTCTGCAATGTTAAACGGAGGAATCCCGGCGACTGAGCGTCACCCACATTCTCTCCCGGTTCCATATCTTCCAGAAGGCAGAGATGCGACAATTGCAGGTAATTATTACGACTTAAGATTTGTGAATATTTATAATACGCCATTGCAGATTTCAGCAGTAGCAGATTTAAGAACCGGTACAGTCAGTGTGACATTGATCCAGCAGTAATTTTTAAGAAAAATAAGAACAGTAAAATACGAAACTTAAGTTTATTAGGTTTCGTATTTTGTTTTCACGGAAAAGGGGGATTACGATGAACGGAAAAAAAGTTATGTTAACAATCCAGGGGGAGAAAAAAGAGTATCCGGCAGGAACAAGTTTTTTGCGCATTGCGCAGGATTACAGCGATGCGTATCAGGATGATATTGTTCTGGTATTGTACAATAGGAGACTGCGGGAATTAAATAAGTGTGCAGATGGAGACGGAACCGTAGAATTTCTCACAACCGCAGACAAGACAGGGAAAAAGGCGTACCGCAGAAGCGTGACACTTTTAATGCAGAAGGCAGTCTATAATCTCTGGGGAAAAGGGAATATATCGGTGCGTGTAAAATACTCCATCGGACAGGGAAATTACTGTGAACTTGTGAAGTGGGAGAATGATACAGAGGAAGTTGTGAAAGTATCTGGGACAGAAATCAATAAATTAAAGAATGAGATGTATCAGATGGTAGTTTCCGATATTGAGATCCACAAGGAGAGTATCAATACGGATGACGCCGTGACACTGTTTCATGACCTTGGAATGACAGACAAGGAAAAGCTGTTCCGTTACCGGAGAAGTTCCAGAGTCAATATTTATGAACTCGATCATTACATGGATTATTTTTACGGATTTATGGTGCCATCGACCGGATATCTGCGCTATTATGATGTGATCCCTTATGCGGATGGATTTATGCTTCAGTTCCCGGATAAAAATACGAGAGAGGTCGCACCGTTTGTTCCGGCAGAAAAACTGTTCCACACGTTAAAAACATCCAGAGACTGGGGAAAAATGCTTGCGATCGATACGATCGGAGCCTTAAATGACGCAATCGCAGCCGGAAAAACACAGCAGATGATACTGACGCAGGAAGCCCTGTTTGAGGAGCGTATCGGAAGGCTTGCCGAGGAGATCATTTCAGCAAAAGACCGGAAGTTCATTATGATCGCAGGACCATCCTCCTCAGGAAAAACGACGTTTTCCCACAGACTGTCCATCCAGCTGGCTGCAAAAGGACTGAATCCGCATCCATTTCCACTGGATGATTATTATAAGAACCGGGACATCTGTCCAAGGGATGAGAACGGCGAACTGGATCTTGAATGTCTGGATGCGCTGGATGTGGAATTATTCAACCATGACATGAATGAACTGCTGGCAGGAAAAACAGTCAATCTTCCTATTTTTAACTTCAAGACGGGAAAAAGGGAATACAAAGATAAGCTTATGACACTGGGAAAGGATGATGTGTTAGTCATCGAGGGAATCCACGGTCTGAATGACAAGTTGTCCTACTCCCTGCCGATCGAGAGCAAGTTTAAGATTTATATCAGTGCGCTGACGCAGTTGAATATTGATGAACATAACTGTCTGCCGACGACTGACGGAAGACTGATCCGGCGGATCGTCCGCGATGCACGGACACGCGGAACCTCTGCAAAAGAGACCATCGCTATGTGGGATTCCGTGCGCAGAGGAGAAGAAAAATACATTTTTCCATTTCAGGAAGGTGCGGATGTGATGTTTAACTCAGCGCTCATCTACGAGCTGGCGGTTCTTAAAATGTATGCGGAACCATTGCTTTTTGCCATTGACAAAGACTGCCAGGAATATTTAGAGGCAAAGCGTCTGCTGAAATTCCTGGACTATTTCCTTCCAATGCCGAGCGATGGAATCAACCAGAATTCCATTCTGCGTGAATTTATCGGCGGAAGCTGTTTTAATGTATAAAAGCAATGGAAATTTTGGCGGAAAAAATATTCTTGCGAAAAAAATTTTCTTGCGAAAATTGAAGGAATAGTGTATATTAAGGGGCGTCGCAAAGTTTTTGCGGCGTTCTTTCAGTTTTAAAATAAGTAGGACAAATGATCGCGGCTGCAAGTGCCGAAAGACCGCAGGTGAGGAAAGTCCGGGCTTCACAGGGCAGAATGCCGGATAACGTCCGGTGGAGGCGACTCCAAGGAAAGTGCAACAGAAATATACCGCCGATTCTGGCTATGCCAGAATCTGGTAAGGGTGGAAGGGCAGTGCAAGAGACTACCGCCTTCCTGGTAACAGGAGGGGCATATGTAAACCCCATTCGAAGCAAGACCGAACAAAAGCGTTGACGTGGCCCGCCAGCTTTAGGTAGGTCGCTTGAAATGGCTGGCAACAGTCATTCTAGAAAGATGATCATTCGTGTCTGCATTTGCAGACGGACATAACCCGGCTTATCGTCCTGCTTATTTTAGATAGAGAAGATGTCAGCTGACATCTTTTTTTTTATGCCGGATTGTTGTATGATGGTGTAAGTGTAGAAACTATCATTGCGCCTGCAAAAAGTGCACCGCAATGTGTATACAAAAAAATCGTGGCAATCATATACAGAAGAAAGTTGAGGACGATCATGCAGAGTGATACTACCGGATCTTTACAGGAATTTCATAAGATATTAGAAGAGGCAGGAAAAAAAGGAACTTCCGATATCCATTATGTGCCGAAAGAGCAGCTGCTGCTCCGGATAGATGGAAGGCTTGTGGATATGACAGAGGAATGGAACGTGTCTTTTTCCATGGAGGAACTCATAGAGGAATTGCTGGACAAAAAACAGCAGAAAACATTCGAAGAAAATGGAGAGGTCGAATTTTCCTGTACGGTTTTAAATAAGCGTATCCGCGTGAATCTGTTCCGGCAGAGTGGAACGTGTGCAATGTCTGTCCGTCTGTTCGCAGAGGAGATTCCAATACCGCAGATGCTTGGACTTCCGGAGGCAGCAGTGAAGATGGCTGGGAGGAGAAGGGGACTCATTCTTGTGACAGGTGCAGCCGGCAGTGGAAGGACAACAACGATGGCATCGATGATCGACCATATTGCTTCCAATTATGAGCGGTCGATCCTGACACTGGAAAAACCGGCAGAGTATCTTTTTCAGAATAGAAAGTCCATGGTGTTACAGAGGGAGATCGGCATTGACACCCGGTCTTATGAAGCGGGTTTAAAAGCTGCATTAAAACAGGATATGGATGTCATTCTGATCGGTGAAATGGAAGATTTGGAAACGATCTCACTTGCTCTGACTGCGGCAGAGATGGGACATCTTGTGATTGCCGCACTTCCAACCAGAAATGCAGTGACTTCCATTGAACGGATGGTGGAATGTTTCCCGGATTACAGGCAGCAGCAGATCCGTTCACAGCTTTCGGATGTGTTAACAGGCGTTATTTCCCAGCAGCTTCTTCCGAGACTGGATGGAGGCGGACGTGTGGCGGCGTTTGAAGTTCTTTTGGCAAATCAGGAGATACAAAGCCTGATAAAAGAACAGAAGTATTTCCAGGTACCGTCTGTGATGCGCAGCTGCAGAAAAGAGGGAATGGTCTCCATGGACGATGCCGTGTACGATCTTTATATGAAGAGCATGATCGACTCGGATACCGCGATTTCCTATGCACAGGATGGCGTGAGTATGCGCCAGAAAGTACAGTTATTTTAAATTATTATAGAAATCTAAAATGTTTCTTAAAAGACAATAGATGTGTTGACGCGATTTCCTTCGAAGCGTAACATAAAATCACTTGATAGGAGGTCGGAACAATGAGAGAGAAAATACAGCGTTTTATGATTGGAAGATATGGGGCGGATGAGCTGGCAAAGGCACAGAGCATTGCTGCACTGGTACTGCTTTTTTTGTCGATGTTCAGCCGTCTTGGCATTTTTTACTGGCTGGCGATCGCGCTGATGATTTATTCCACATGGAGAATGTTCTCGAAGAATATTTCCGCAAGATATGCAGAAAATCAGAAATATCTCAACTACAGATATCAGATGGCAGTGAAGTGGGACCGGTTCAAAAAGCATCTGGCACAGAGAAAAATCTACAGATTTTATAAATGTCCGCAATGTAAACAGAAAGTGAGAGTGCCAAAAGGCAGAGGAAAAATCTGTATTACCTGTCCAAAATGCCGGACAGAGTTTGTGAAAAAAAGTTGAAAATAAAAGGAGATTTTTCCATTGTTTGGTTATATTAATATCAATCAAAAAGAATTATCGGAAGAAAATAAAAAAATATATCAGGCATATTACTGCGGACTCTGCCAGAAACTCAAAACAAACTGTGGCACAAAAGGGCAGATGCTGTTAAGTTATGATCTGACATTTCTGATCGTTCTGCTGACCGGGCTGTATGAACTGGAGAACACCGAGACAGAGTTTACCTGTCCGCTGCACCCGACGAAGAAACGGACGGCTTACATCAATGAGGCGACAGAGTATGCCGCAGACATGAACCTGATCCTGGCATACCAGAATCTTTTAGATGACTGGAAGGACGAGAAATCCTACACGAAAAAAGCGTTTGTAAAAATACTCGATAAGGATTATACTCGTATCGTGTCAAAATATCCAAGGCAGGTAAAGGCATTGGAAGAATTCATGCGCAAGACAGCGGAAGTAGAGAAGAATAAAGAGACGAATCTCGATCTTGTGGCAGGTCTTACCGGTGAGATGCTTGGTGAGATCATGTGCTGGAGAGAGGATGAGTGGCAGGAGGAGATGCGTACCCTCGGATTTTATATGGGTAAGTTTATTTATCTGATGGACGCATACGAGGACTATGATGCAGACCAGAAGAAGAACTGCTACAATCCGCTTGTATACATGGAAAAAGAAAATGATCAGGAATTTGATACATTCTGTAAATTGCTGCTGACAAGCATGATGTCGGAATGTGCCAAGTCATTCGAGCGTCTGCCGATTTTACTGCATGCGGATATTTTGCGGAATATTCTCTACTCCGGTGTATGGAGCAGATATGAATACTTACAGCTTAGAAAAAAGAAGCTGGAAGAGAAAAAGACGAAGAGAAAAAAAGAAGACAGGAAAAAGTAACAGGAGAATTATATGATGAATCCATATCAGGTGCTCGGTATTTCACCGGGTGCCTCGGATGATGAGATAAAAAAAGCATATCGGGCTTTAAGCCGTAAATATCACCCGGATGCTAATATTAACAATCCGAATAAGGCACAGGCTGAGGAGAAGTTTAAGGAAGTACAGCAGGCCTATGACCAGATCATGAAGGAAAAACAGTCGGGCGGAAGCTTTGGTGGAAGTTATGGATATAACACCTCCTCCGCAGGTGGTGGAAGCTATCGGTACAATTACAGTGGAAATCAGGGATACAGAACAGCGAATGACTCCCCACAGATGCAGGCGGCTGCAAATTATATCGCAAACCGCTGTTATGCGGAAGCACTCAATGTTTTGAATGGTATTCCGTTTGCAGAGCGCAGCGCACGATGGTACTACTATAGTGCAATGGCAAATCAGGGAGCCGGCAATAATATCGTTGCAAAACAGCATGCGGGCAGGGCTGTCGAGATGGAGCCAAGTAATTTTGAATACCGTCAGTTTTTACAACATCTGGAATTTGGAGGTACATGGTACACCAGCATGGGTGATAATTATGACAGACCATATTCTAGTTCCGGAAGCTGGTGCTTAAGCCTCCTGTTTTTGAATATGCTGTGCAACTGCTGTTGTCTGCGGCCATTCTAGATAACTTAAGAAAAATAATAAAACCCCTCAAATAATTGTCACTAAAGGTGAGACAATTATTTGAGGGGTTTTATTATGGAACAAATTATAATGGTTGATCTTTGTCAGACGGAATATATTGTGCAATATCTTCCAATTTACAATTTAAAATCCGACATAAATCATTTAGGGTTGTTGTATTCATTGGCTTATTTTTACGAAGTTTATCAATGATGGAACTGGATATATGATGTTTGGTAATTAAAGTATAGGTTGTTTCGCTAGATGTCTCAAGAGTTTTCCAAAAGGGTGCATAGTCTATCAATGGAATTTAACCTCCATAATTTTCTATTATGTATATTAAGTTATGGTCTTATACTTGACTATGGTCTGAAAAATGACTATAATAACGGAAAA
>ERZ1034755.668-NODE-668-length-11089-cov-7.859888_pt1 | contig 11089 bp, 8 predicted proteins | sample MGYA00520596_ERZ1034755 | MGnify/ENA primary metagenome ERZ1034755 (study PRJEB33766, sample SAMN09781701) | gut metagenome | biome: gut microbiome | host: Homo sapiens | place: Madagascar | study: EMG produced TPA metagenomics assembly of the PRJNA485056 data set... | reverse complement strand
GGTTATATGTGCAGCAGGTTCAGAATTTCTGACTGAGGTTTCAATCAGGTTATAACATCAGGTGGCGAATGCCGGTAAGCCACCTATTTTATTATATACAAGTTAGGATAAACTAACGAAAGAAACAACAATAAAACGAAAGTGAGGAGTGTGTTTACATGAAAGAAAAGAAGAGGTCTGCGGCCAGTTGGATACTGGAGTGGGCCGGACAAAAAAGAAGTGCTTATGTATGGAGCGTCGTGCTTGCGGCAGGAAGTGTTATTTTTAAAGTGATTCCGTATTTTATGATCGCGGATGTGGTCAAGATGTTTCTGGATAGTAACAGGGAGTTCAAGGCGTATCTGGTTAAGGCAGTATGGATCGCATTGTCTTTTATCCTGGCAGAACTATTACATTCACTTTCGACAGCACTTTCACATAAAGCCACATTTACAGTGCTTGCAAATATAAGAAAGGCTTGTTGTGAAAAACTGGCACGGGTACCACTGGGATACGTAAAGGATACATCCTCCGGTACATTTAAAAATATTATGGTAGAAAGAATCGACAGTATTGAAACGACATTGGCACATATTGTTCCGGAATTTACTTCCAATCTGCTGGCACCGGTGATTATCCTGATCTATTTCTTCCTGACAGACTGGAGACTGGCACTCTGGTCCTTAGTGCCGGTTGTAGTTGGATTTCTTTCTTATTTTGGCATGATGCTCGATTATAAGCCGAGTTTTGAAAGAACGGTTCAGACAACAAAAGATCTGAACGATGCGGCAGTGGAATATATTGATGGAATCGAAGTGATCAAAGCATTTGGAAAAACGGAGAGCTCTTATGCCAAATTTACAAAGGCAGCCATGGCATATGCAGATTCTTTTATTTCATGGATGAAACGCTGCTCCATTTTTCATGCCCTGATGATGGTTGTGACGCCTTATACCTTGCTTACAGTCCTGCCCTTTGGAGCACATTATGTGGAAAACGGAACACTGACGATCCCAAATTTTGTTATGTGTATCATTTTATCCCTTGGAATTGTAGGCCCGCTTATTACAATCGGTTCTTATACGGATGATCTGGGCAAAATCGGTGTGATCGTCGGAGAGGTAGTTGGAATCCTCGAACAGCCGGAACTTAAAAGACCTGCAGAGAGTACCGCGGTTCCAAAGGATAATTCCATTACACTTACCGATGTGAAATTTGGATATCACGACAAAGAAATCCTGCACGGAGTAACTATGGAGCTGAAAGCAGGAACGGTCAATGCAATCGTAGGACCATCAGGAAGCGGAAAATCGACCATTGCAAAGCTGATCGCTTCCCTATGGGATGTAAACAGTGGAAGTATAAAGATTGGCGGTGTAGACATAAAACAGCTGTCGCTTGCAGATTTTAACCAAAAAATCGCTTACGTTGCGCAGGATAATTATCTTTTCAACGAATCAGTCCGTGAAAATATCAGACAGGGAAATCCAAATGCCACGGATGAGCAGGTTATTGAGGTGACAAAGAAAAGTGGATGCTATGAGTTTATCATGCAGCTTGAGAATGGATTTGATACCATTGTAGGTGGAGCAGGCGGACATTTATCGGGTGGTGAGAGACAGCGTATCTCGATTGCAAGAGCCATGCTTAAGGATGCTCCGATCGTGATCCTTGATGAGGCGACTGCATACACAGATCCGGAGAATGAGGCAATTCTGCAGAACTCCATTGCAAAGCTTGTTGCAGGGAAAACACTTATCGTGATCGCGCACAGACTGTCTACCGTCAAAGACAGCGATCAGATTTTCGTCATAAATGAAGGAAATGTAGCAGCACACGGAACACATGAGGAACTTCTTGCATCGTGTCCGCTTTATAAGGAAATGTGGAATGCACATATTTCTGTAAAAGATACAGCAAAGGAGGACGAGTGATATGTTTGAGATTCTGGCAAAGTTTTTTAAATTTTCCGGCAAAGAAAATGGAAATAAATTCAGGCTGTCTATTGCGATCGGTCTTGTAGAGGCACTTGCATCTGCGATGAAGATACCGGCGATTATGTATATATTGATCGGACTGTTAAGCGGGGAAAGCATGGGAAAATACATCGGCGGATCAATCGCAATCATGGGAATTGCCATTGTGACCGATATTATCTGCAAAAGATTTTCGACTGTGCTGCAGACGGAAGGCGGATACAATGCAAGTGCATTTATGCGGATAAAGATTGCGGAGCAGCTTCGTTATCTGCCGATGGGATATTTTAATTCCAACAGCATCGGTGAGATTTCTTCCGTTACAACAAATACCATGGAAATGCTTGGTGACATTGCAGCGAGAGTAGTGATGCTGACAACCCAGGGAATTTTAGAAACAACGATGATTGTTCTTATGATCCTCATTTTTGACTGGAGAATCGGTCTCATCGCAGCGGCTGGTGTAGTCCTTTTCTTTATGATCAATACGGTCATGCAAAAGGCAGGAAAGAATGATTCAATGGAAAAAGTCCGGTGTGATACCGAGCTGATCAGCCAGATCATGGAATACATTCAGGGAATATCGGAAGTGAAGTCCTATAACCTGCTTGGGAAACAGGCAAAAAGGCTGAATGATGCAAACGAAGCGTGTGCTAGGATCAACACAAAGATGGAGCTTTTGTTTGTGCCATATCATTTCCTTCAGGGAGCAGTGACAAAGATCACTGGAGCAGTCATTGTGATCTGCAGTGCAGCGTTTTATATCCATGGAACGATGAGTGCTGTTTATGCGATCGGTATGACCATTGCAGCATTTATGCTTTATTCAAGCCTGGAGTGTGCAGGAAACTATTCCTCACTTTTACATGTGGTAAGTGTGTGCGTGGATAAGGCAAATGCAATTCTAAAGCTTGATACAATGGACATTAACGGAAAAGAGATCAAACCGCAAAAATATGACATTCAACTGGATCACATTTCATTTTCCTATGATAAAAGAAAAATCATTGATGATGTATCGCTTTCCATTCCGGAAAAGACAACAACAGCAATCGTTGGTCCATCCGGTGGTGGAAAATCCACCATCTGCAATCTGATCGCCAGATTCTGGGATGTAGATGCAGGTGAAGTCACACTTGGCGGAGTAAATGTGAAGGATTACAGCATGAACAGTCTGATGAACAACTTTTCCTTTGTGTTTCAGACAGTCTATCTGTTCGCTGATACAATTGAAAACAATATTAAATTCGGCCGTCAGGATGCAACTCATGAGGAAGTTGTAGCGGCTGCAAAGAAAGCATGCTGTCATGACTTTATCATCCAGCTTCCGGATGGTTATAACACCGTGATCGGAGAAGGCGGAGCCACACTTTCCGGTGGTGAGAAACAGCGTATTTCGATAGCCAGAGCAATCATGAAGGATGCGCCTATCGTCATTTTAGACGAGGCAACAGCCAACGTTGATCCGGAGAATGAGAAGGAGCTGATGGATGCGGTAGATGCACTTACGAAGGAAAAAACGATCATCATGATCGCCCACAGACTGAAGACAGTAAGGCATGCAGATCAGATCATAGTCGTCGATAAAGGTCAGATTGTCCAGAAAGGAACGCATGAGCAGCTGATGGAGCAGGAAGGTATCTATAAGAGATTTGTGGATGCAAGGCAACAGGCGGTGAGCTGGAAACTGGCACACTGAAGATCATTCTGGCTTCCAGCTTTTTATAACGCAGAAATATTTTATAAAATGAGCAGAATTGTACTTTTTCTGGTTAAAATAGTGCAAGTTTTTCAGGGGAAAATAATATAAAATAGATTGGATAAGTATGAACAGAAAAAGGAGATAACTTAAGATGAAACAGCTCACAAGACTTTTTATCCCAATCTGTCTGGAAACACTATTTTATATGCTGTCCGGTATGGTTGACACTCTGATGTTATCCGCAGTTGGAGACTATGCAGTCGGGGCGGTGGGAACGGCAAACAGTTATATTGGAATTTTTATCATAATGTTTTCTATCATATCTTCCGGCATGGTTTCGGTCATGACGCAGAATATTGGCGCAGGCAGACCGGGAGTTGCCTATCAGGCAAGGCAGCTTGGATTATTATTTAATGCTGTTGCAGGCGTGCTTATGGCTGTATTTTTATTTTCGGGAGCAGGAGCGATCCTTCGTATGGTAGGAATTGCGGATGCATTGTATGAACCGGCGTTGATTTATCTTAAAATTGTCGGGGGTGGGTGTATATTAAATGCGGTCATTCCTATCTTTTCAAGCTATCTGCGCGCATTCGGATATACAAAGCAGCCATTATATGCCACAATCGTTGGAAATATCGCAAATTTTGTGATGAATGCAGTATTTCTTTTTGTATTGCACAAAGGTGTTGCAGGTGTCGCCGCAGCAACTGTGATCTCCAAGATCCTGAACCTATGTATTGTACTGTATTTTTCACATAAGCTGATCTCTGCAAAAAACAGTACAGAGAGGATCGCAAATAAGACAGTCTTAGGGCAGATCGTGAAAGTCGGACTTCCATCTGCATGTGAGACGGCACTCTATAATGTTGCAATGATGCTTGTCATCCGTTTCCTGAACCAGATGGATGCAGAAGGGCTGAATGTGACAGCCAGATCTTATACGGCAACGATCAGTAATTTTTCCTATTGTGTCGGTGCAGCACTGGCACAGGCAAATGCGATCATGACAGGCTGGCACATCGGTGCTGGGGAACTCGAAGAGTGTGACAGAGGGACAAAGAGGGCAGCATTTGTCGGAGTATGTGTGGCAGTCTGCATGGAGACAGCAATTGTGCTTGGTTCCGGTTTTATTATGCCGCTCTTTACAGACAATCCGGAAATGACTGCGCTGGTTCGCAAGCTGCTGGCGATCGATATTGTACTTGAGATTGGACGCGTGACGAATCTTGTGTTTGGACAAGCCTTAAAAACAAGCGGAGATGCAGTGTTCCCGGCAGTGATCGCAGCCGTTTTCATGTTTGTTTTTGCGGTGGGAGGCACATGGCTGTTTGGAATTTCCATGGGACTTATGGCTGTGGGAGCGTATATTGGGCTTGCAAGCGATGAGTGTGTGCGGGCTGTCGGCATGGTATGGCGCTGGAAAACCGGGAAGTGGAGAACAAAGAAACTTGTGTGAGCAGGAACAATATCAGCAGAAAACAAAAAATCAGCTTCGGGAGATACATATTTATGTGAATGTAGTCCACTTTCACAAAATTTTCACAAAAAATTAGCACTCTCCTCTTGACAGTGCTAACAAACAGGTGTATAACATAGTCAGAACAAAGGAAGAGAACAAAAGAAGGACAAAGAGATCCGAAAAGGTTTCAAAGAATGAAAGTTCTATGAGTTCTCCGGACATCCCAGTTCCAAAGAAACAAGGTAATAAAGCATGAGATATCCACGAGAAAGCGGATACCGTAGAAAAAGGAGAGATGACTTATGTTGATGCCTAGTATTTTTGGAGAAGATTTATTTGATGATTTGTTTGATTTACCATTTTATGATGACAGTAAGGTTGAGAAGAAATTGTATGGCAGACATGCAAAGAACCTTATGAAAACGGATATCAAGGAAATGGATAACGGCTATGAGCTGATTATTGATTTACCTGGATTCAAGAAAGATGAGATTAAGGTATCGTTAGACAATGGATATTTGTCCATCGCCGCTGCAAAAGGTCTTGACAAAGATGAGCAGGAGAAAGATACCGGAAAGTACATCCGGAGAGAACGTTATGCAGGTTCCTGCGAGCGTAGTTTCTATGTTGGTGATGATATGACAGAGGAAGATATCAAGGGAGAGTTCAAACATGGTATCTTAAAACTGTTTGTTCCGAAGAAGGAAGCAAAACCGGCAGTGCCGGAACGTAAATTCATCGCAATTGAAGGATGATCATTTTGCACAGAAAGTAACCTACAGACCGGAAAGCCTATAGGCATTGGAAAGGAAGGATACATTATGGCAGACAAAAATCCAAAACATATGTTAAAGAAAAAACAGGTAAAAGCAAAAGATAAGAAAAAACATGTTTATGAATAAACAGGCAGGAATGCGAGAGGCATCACACTTTGGTGTGATGCCTTTTCTGCTTTATAGGGAAAAGGAGGATAAAATGAAAGAAAAACAGAAACAGCCAGCATCCTTTCAGCCGGATAGGATTCTGTCCTACTTTAAAGCGGAATGGAAAGTACTTCTGGCGGTGACAATATCCGGTCTGATCTATAATGTAGGACTGCTTGCAGGTCCGTGGTTCGAGGGAAAACTGACTGGCTGTCTTGTGGACATTTTAAGAGGTGCCGGACAGTTTGGCGATATGCTGATTCTTGTGTTAAGCTATGTGGCAGTGATCGTGATCGTGCAGAGTTCGAGATATATCAAGCGTTTTTATGTCCGCCGTTTTGCCAATAATGTAAACCGCAGGATGAAGGAAATCCTCTATGGAAGCCTTGTCAGAAAAAGCAGGGCGAGCCTTAAGGAAGAGGGCGAGGGCAATGTCATAACGAAAGCAATCCTCGACGTTGATGACTGTGTGGAGGGAATGCGGAAATTTACGACGGAAATTTTTGATACAGGTGTGGCGCTCGCAGCCTATGCCGGAATGCTTTTGTGGTATGACTGGCGGCTGGCGCTCTTATGTATGCTGTTTCCGCCAATCTCTTACATGACCGCAGAAAAAATGAAAAAAATGATCCAGAGAACCGGGGCTGCCTACAAGGAACAGTCCGGCGCGCTGAGCGCAGCGACGTTAGACCGGGCAGAAAATGCAATCACATACCGTGTTTTCGGGCGTGAAAAAGAAAGACAGAATGCATATGAAGAAAATTTGTCTGCGTATGAAAAATCAGCCGTGAGAGCAAGCATCTGGAACACGGCAATGCCACCGGTGTATCGCGTCATCTCCATGGCAGGTGTGCTGTTCATTTTGTATTTCGGACAGAAAAATGTATTGGGAACCGGCTGGCGTGCATGGGGCATTGCGGCGTTTACCACATTTTTGTCGTGCTTTGTGAAACTTTCCGTGAAGTCGTCAAGCGCTGCGAAGCTGTTCAATGCGGTACATAAAGCACAGGTTTCATGGAACCGTATCAAACCACTTCTGACACGAAAAGATGAGAGAACTGCGATCGAAGATCAGACAGCAGAAAATCATGCCAGGGAGTGTAAGGAAAAAAACGACACAGTCCCAGCAGGCAAAACAGAGACAACAGTGCAAAAAATACAGATCAGTCATCTGAATTTTGCTTATCCGGATGGAAAGAAGATTTTAGACGACATTTGTCTTTCCACAGAAAAAGGACAGATCATCGGTATTACCGGGGCGGTCGCATGTGGCAAGTCAACGCTTGGAAAAGTATTTTTGTGTGAATATCCTTATGAGGGACAGATTCTTGTGGACGGCACAGATTTGCAGGCTATGGACGAGGCAGACCGCACGAAGCGGATCGGTTATCTCGGACATGATCCGGAGTTGTTTTTTGACAGTGTGGAAAATAATATTTTGCTCGGTGAGAAAAAAGAGGCAGACGATTACTTAAAGGCAGTGTGCATGGAACAGGAAACTGCAGAGATGGAGGATGGAAAACAGACCGCGGTTGGAAATGGCGGAGTGCGTCTCTCCGGCGGTCAGGCAAAGCGTCTCGCACTTGCAAGGACACTCTGCCACAAAAAGCCGGTTCTGATTCTGGATGATCCTTTTTCGGCATTGGACAAAAACACGGAAAAACAGATTTTTGCCAATTTGAAACAGCAGACGAAAGACAATATTGTATTCTTAATTTCTCACCGTTTATATCTGTTCCCGCAGATGGATCAGGTCATTTGGATGGAAGATGGAAAGGCGGTGGTCGGTACACATGAAGAAATTCTGGAAAAGATACCGGAGTATCGCAGTCTGTATGAGACACAGAGCGATGAAAGAGAGAATGCGAAAGTGGAAACGGAAAATAGAAAAACAGTTTCTGAACATGCAGAGGGAAGGAGGAGTGACAGATGAGACAGGAAAGACAGGTAAAAAGTGTGATCCTGGAAACAATCAAAAAACAGAAAATGCTGTCTGCCGGAATCCTGACCGCAGTGATCGGAGCAGTTGTGGCAGCGCTGATTCCGCCGCTGATACTTGCCAAAATCATCGATACAGTGACTGCCGGTAATGAGGCGGCGTTTTCTGTGATCCTTCTCTATTTTGTCCTGCTCGCACTTACCGGAATATTGGAAGCTGCGAGGGAAGGACTCCTGACGGTGTTTGGTCAGAAAATCACACATGCACTAAGAAGCAGCCTGATGGATAAATTTGTAAGTCTGACGGCAGACAGTGTGAATAAGCAGGAGCCGGGAACACTGGTGTCACGGTTTGTCGGGGATGTTGACACGGTGGAAAATCTGTTTACCTCCGGGATTATCAGTATGTTTGCGGATGTATGTAAGATTATCAGTATCCTTGTCGTGATCTGGTTTCAAAACCGTGGACTGACGCTGGTATTGCTGGTGTTGCTGCCGTTTTTATTCTGGTTTACCAGACATGTCCAGAAAAATATGCTGGCGGCGCAGATTGAAAACCGAAAGGCTGTCGGACGGGCATCCGGTCATGTGCCGGAGACGCTTCACAATATCCGCACAATCCATTGTCTTGCAAAGGAAGCATACATGGAAGAGCGTTACGACACTTATATCGGGGAGAGTTATGCAGCGATGGAGCGCACCAATTTTTATGATGCGGTTTACTCCCCGGTGATACTAATATTGAATGCGGTGGTTGTCGCAGTTGTCATGCTGCTTTCCGCGTCCGGAAACCACACGGTACTGACCTTCTTTGGAATGTCTGCCGGAACTGCGGTTGCGGTCATCAACTATATCTCACAGATATTCTCCCCGGTGGAGAGCCTCGGAATGGAGATTCAGACGATTCAGTCTGCGATTGCCGGAATCCACAGGATCAATGAATTTTTTGCACTTGGGGAGAAGCAGATAGTGGAAAAAGACAGCGAGACAGTAGCAGAAGAATGCGTGGAACAGATGGCTGGGGGACACTCCGAAAATAAAACAGCAGATGTTCCGTTTGTCGAGTTTCGGGATGTGACCTTCGGTTATGATGAACATGTCGTTTTAGACCATTTGAATTTAAAGGTCATGGACGCGGAGCAGGTAACACTCGCAGGACGAACCGGGGCAGGAAAAAGTACGATTTTAAAACTTCTCTTAGGACTTTACGAACCGCAGGGCGGAGAGGTTTTGATCCACGGAAGACCGGCAGTGACAGTCCGGGAGGAAGAGAAACGGAAACTGTTCGGTTATGTAGAACAGACCTTCCACATGGTTCCGGGAACGGTGCGCGATCAGATCACGCTGTATGATGAAACCATTCCGGCAGACCGCGTAAAAGCAGTGGCAGAGCTGACCGGGTTAGACGATGTGATAGAAAGCTCTGAAAACGGATATGACACGAAATGCACGCCGGAGTTATTCTCGCAGGGACAGTGGCAGCTCTTATCCATTGCAAGAGCCGCAGTGGCGGAACCACAAATGCTGCTGTTTGATGAGATCACGGCGAATCTGGATGCAGAGACGGAAAAGGCAGTGTTACTGGCGTTAAAGCGTGTAGCGAAAGACCGCACTGTCATTTCCATCTCACACAGAACTTCAGCAGAATTAGGACGTATTATTTATCTCTGATTTTTCTTCACAAAATATCCAATCAGGTAGCAGACGACAGCAACCACCATGCCATTGATGGAGGAAATCCCCCAGTTTAATACATTTAACCAGTTACAGAAGTTATAGTATAACCAGACGGATAAAATCGTTCCAACGATACCGGAGATCAGTACCATATAAAACAGGTTCAGACGGATCATAACTTCAAAAATATCGTTACCACCTACAAAAATGTAGGAGATCGCACCAAAGAAAAACATCAATGAGTTACCAATAAAGAAAGCAACTACAGTGGCAACGGTTCCGATTGTCGCATTTTTTGCGAATCGGGTAAAGTTTGGAGTTGCAGTACCACCGGATACAAAAGAGCCGATGACAAGTCCGGCACCGCCGATCACCGTTAAGGAACCACTGGACACTGCCAACTATTATAGCTTGTGTTGCGTGGTTATGCAATGAAATCTTTCTGTCCCTGGCGCATTTGTTTCTGGTATTGTTTGGGAGAAACATGCAGATATTTGGTAAACTGTTTGATAAAGTAACTTGTGGTACAGAAACCGACCGCAGATGCAATCTCCGTTACGTTCTGGGTAGTTGAGACTAACAGCTTTTCCGCTTCCCGGATGCGGATCTCATTCAGGTAATCACTGAAATTCATATGCAAAAGCCGGTTGAAACTTCTGGAAAAATAGCTGTAGCTCAAATTGCAGAGTTTTGCCATGTCCGCTGCGCTGATAGATTTTTCATAATTGGTGATCATGTAGGTCAGGGCTGGGGAGAGCTGCTGTTTTAACTGCTGGTTTTCAAAATCTTCGAGAAGCGGTTCTTCGCCATTTGCATGCCAGTAGCGCAGCAGCCAAAGAAAAATACCGCCAATGTGATTTTTGATTGCAAGCTCGTAGCCGTATTGTTTTTCCTCAGATTCCCGGATAATCTCGTTCATAAGTCCGGGGATGGCAGAGTGTTTTGCATTTAATATGGAAGAAGAAATTACTTTTTCATAAATGCTGTTTTCGGTGATAAATGGAAGCAGATATTTTAACTCAAAGTGGCTCTGCGTCATGCCGTCGTAAATGAGTTCCGGAAGAAAACGAACCACGATATAAGAGCCGCCCTCTGATGAGAGCGCGTCGATCTGGTGCACTTCCCTGGAATTGATCAGTACAAAATCCCCTGCCGCAAATTCGTGGTAAATTCCGTTTAAATAAATACGGAAATGACCGGAAAGTGCATAGAGCATTTCAATATAATAATGAAAATGAGCGAAAAATACATTGCCCGGTTTCTCTGCTTTTTCAATATGACAGAGATACTGGCAGGCGATGCCGTCAATATATTGTTTTCTTTCCTCCGGATAATCCATAGAAAACCTCCAATGACAAAATTGTTATATTTTTGAATAGAAAAATTATAGCATGGAAGAGAAGATTTTACTAGAATATGTGATGTGAAAGAAAAC
>ERZ1034755.666-NODE-666-length-11118-cov-5.572087_pt1 | contig 11118 bp, 6 predicted proteins | sample MGYA00520596_ERZ1034755 | MGnify/ENA primary metagenome ERZ1034755 (study PRJEB33766, sample SAMN09781701) | gut metagenome | biome: gut microbiome | host: Homo sapiens | place: Madagascar | study: EMG produced TPA metagenomics assembly of the PRJNA485056 data set... | reverse complement strand
TTTTCAGTGAAGAACCTATTCTTCAATATTCCTGCCCGCCGTAAGTTTCTGAAAAAAGACAGAACCGAGGCGCAGGCGTGTGCCGCGCAGATGGAAAAAGTGGCGATGTCGCACCCAGAGATCGCTTTCCGTTTTCTCTCCGACGACGTGCTGAAATTCTCGACGGCGGGGGACGGCGACGTAAAGAATGTCCTTTGGGCGCTCTACGGCAGGGATTTCGCCGCGAAGCTGCTTGCCGTATCCGGCGAGAGTGACGGCGTTCTGGTCTCGGGCTACGTCGGGCGGAGCGATAACGCCTACGGCAACCGGAATATGCAGAACGTGTTTATCAACGGCAGATATGTCAAGAGTAAAACCGTGACCGCCGCTCTCGAGCGTGCGTTCACCTCTTATATGGCGCCGGAGAAATACCCGGTCTCCGCGCTCTACCTCGAGATCGACCCGTCACAGGTGGACGTCAATGTCCACCCGGCAAAACTGGAAGTGCGTTTTTCGGATGAGCGCCGTATCTTCGACGCCGTTTACTGGGCGGTACGCACCGCGTTGGAACAGAATACCGATCGCCCTGCGTTCTCGCTCAGCGACCCGTATAAAACCGCGCGTGCCGTTGACGCCTTCGCCCCGATCGGGGCAAAACTCGGCGGGGAGCAGATCTCGATGCCGCCCCCGCTCGCCCGCCCGTCCGGGGCAGGGGCAGTACACACTCCCGGGGCACCCGCAACCGCTACGGCACCTGCCCCCGCCGCCCCGGCACACACACCGACAAGCGGAGCATCCGGCGCCCGTTCGGCATCGACCGCGACGGCTCCGCCTCCGCGTGAGGAGCTGACCCCGGCGGAATCGCTCGCCTTTCTGGAGACACTCCGCGCCGGTACGGCAGAGGTGCGTGAGGGCACTCTTTCGGAGCCTTTCGCGCCTGCGACGTCCAACGGCGCGATGCCCGGTTTTTCTGCCTCCGCACGGACGGAAGTCCCCCCGGCAGCAGTTCCCGTGGCTCCCGAAGAACCGGCTTCTGCGGAGCGTACCGCCGCGACGGCAAAGACGTCCGCCACGACGGAAGAGACGTCTGCCGAGACCGACTCAGTCGCCGTTCCTCCGTACCGCTATCTCGGTTGCGCTTTCAAATGCTATCTCATCGTCGAGGTCGGAGACGGTTTGCTGCTCATCGACCAGCATGCCGCCCACGAACGGATTCTTTTTGAGCAGTTGCTCGCCGCACAGAAGAGCGAGGGCGGTATCCCGACGCAGGGGCTCCTGATCCCGCTCACCGTGTCGCTCACCCCGGAGGAACTCGCCGCGGCAGAGGACGCCGCCGGGGAACTGAAAGAGATCGGTTTCGCGTTTTCGCCGACGGCAGACGGGAAGGGCGTCGCGCTCCTCACGCTGCCGAACGCCGTCTCCCCCGGTGAGGCGGTCGACCTCTTCACCCGCATGGCGGGAGACCTTGTTTCGGCGTCCGGCACGCCGGGCATGACGAACGAAAAGCGCCGTGAACGCGCGCTCTACCAAGTCGCCTGTAAGGCGGCGATCAAGGGTGGACGTACATACACCGAGGAGCAGTTGACGCACCTCATCGAACAGGTGCTGTCCCTGCCGGACGTGACGGTCTGTCCGCATGGCAGGCCCATCGCCTATCGCCTTTCGAAGCATGAACTCGACCGGCGTTTTGACCGTATCAAATAACCGACCGGGCACATCCCGGAAACCAATAAGGCTCGCCACGGGCGAACCGATACCAAAGGAGTCAGTATGGCATTCCAATTATTGAAAACCGAAGGACACGCCCGCCGCGGCAAAATGGAGACGGTGCACGGCACGATCGAGACGCCCGTGTTTATGAACGTCGGTACCAGCGCCGCGATCAAAGGCGGCGTCTCCACCATGGATCTGCGGGAGATTCGCTGTCAGGTGGAGCTCTCAAACACCTATCATTTGCATATCCGCCCCGGTGACGATCTCATTTACCGCATGGGGGGATTGCACCAATTCTTCAACTGGGATAAACCGATCCTGACCGATTCGGGCGGATTTCAGGTGTTTTCGCTCGCCAAACTGCGTAAGATTACGGAGGAGGGCGTGCATTTCAGCTCGCACATGGACGGCGCTAAGATCTTTATGGGACCCGAGGAGAGTATGCGGATCCAGTCGCATCTTGCCTCGACCATCGCCATGGCGTTTGATGAATGCGTGGAGAACCCCGCACCATATGAATATGTGAAGAAGTCGTGCGAGCGCACTGTGCGTTGGCTCGCCCGTTGCAAGGCGGAGATGACGCGTCTGAACGCCCTGCCCGAGACGATCAACCCGCATCAGATGCTGTTCGGGATCAATCAGGGTGGCACATACGAGGATTTGCGGATTGAGAACATGTGCCGTGCACGGGAACTCGATCTGGACGGTTACGCCATCGGCGGTCTCGCCGTCGGGGAAGAGACGCAGGTCATGTATCACATCATCGACGAGGTGGAGCCGTATATGCCGACGGATAAACCGCGTTATCTCATGGGTGTCGGCACCCCTCAGAACATTCTGGAGGGGGTGCGCCGCGGCATTGACTTCTTCGACTGCGTGATGCCGAGCCGTAACGCCCGCCACGGAAACCTGTTTACTTGGCACGGGAAAATGAATATCAATAACGAACAGTATTTTGCCGACCCGAAACCGATCGACGAAAACTGTGCCTGCCCCGCCTGCCGCCACTACTCCCGTTCGTATATCCGGCATCTCTTCAAGGCGCGGGAGGCACTCGGCATGCGGCTGTGCGTGCTTCACAACCTTTATTTCTACAACGAGCTCATGGAACGGATCCGTGCCGCGCTTGATGCCGGCTGTTTTGAAGCGTTTTACCGCGCCGAGATCGATATCCTCGGTGCGCGTTCGAGGGACTGATGATGAGACATGAATCTTGGCGACGGATAGGCAGACTCGTGACGGTACTGTTTTGCCTTGCACTTCTGCCGATCCTGCTGCTCGGTGCCGCCGCGGGCGAAACGGATGACGGAGATCCATTTACCGAGAAACCGAAAGAATACGGCATTTTTGTCGGTGGGAAGCAAGTGACGAAGGAGAACTGTCAAGACATTCTCGGTGACGGTGACGAGGAGCACGCCCCTTCGGTGACGTACGACCCGGTCAAGAATCTTTTGACCGTCGTCGGCGGGCAGGGGACGACTCTCGAGAGTACGCCGCTCGTGAGCAATTACGGCACAGAGGAGCCGAAGTCGCTTGGCAAATACTCTCTCTACGCGACGGTGCCGAATCTCAAAGTGGAGATTTCCGGCACGGTCACTTTCACACATGGTGTGTATTTGAAAACCGGGAGCATTCTCGTGTTTGGGAACGCTACCAAAGTGACTTTTCTCGGTGGCGAGGATTCACCGACCTATATGACGGTCGGCGTGGGCAGTATTACCGTGCAGGACGGTAGCAAGGTAATCGGTAAGTCGCTTGCGGCTGTCAAAAATAACTGCTTTTCGGCGACGACGCTCTTGATCCAGGACAGCGTCATCAGTATCGATGATGACGGGACGGTGTCGGACTTTACGCATGTCCTGTTCGGAAAACAGCTGGTGCGGATCCGTGAGTCGACGGTCGACTATCACGCGAGTCTGATGGGGTGCGAGACCTTCCTCGCCTCGGATAACGGGATTCAGATTTCCGGGAGCACGGTACGCGCACAGAATGTCCGGCTGTTTCTTCTGCTCGGCGGCGGGAAAATGTCTGTTGCATCCAACAGCACGCTGGAAGCTGTCAACTGCCTGCACGGCATGCAGCTTGACGGAGATACGGAATGGAAGAAATCGACGATTCGCATTACGTCTTATTACAGCGGCATTGTGCTGTCACCCCTCAAAGACGGCACTTTCCGCGCGCAGGACTGCAAGATTACATTATCTCAGCCGGGATATGCCGTTTTGGAGCGTGATGTACTCCTGCCGAATGCGCCGAAAACAACCGATCCCGAAAAATACCTTGCGGAGAGCCGCGCGGATTATGAGACGGCGGTGACAAAAGCCGAAAACGCCGGTTTTTACGCCAATCGCATGACCATGGAGTTCTCCGATTGCTGGCTGGACATTGACGGCTACCGGACGGGGATTTTCTACCGCTCCGAGGGCAGGACCCTTTCTTTCCGTGACGGGTGCCGTCTGTCGCTCGACGCAGCGAGCGCGGCATTTGTTGCGCTGGTGACCGAAACGGATTCCGTGAGCTTCGGCAGTCGCATGAGCGGCGACCTCGCGGTGCAGGTACTGTCGGCGTCGGGCGTCCTCGGTGAATACGGTAAGTACCTTGTGGCACTGGTGGGGCTCGATGATGAACTGACACAAACGGACGGGCGACGCATCGGTTCGCCGCAGGGGGTACTGGATGCTTACAAAGGTTTTGCGAGGCGGGCAGAGACGACGGTCGATGAGTTCCGGCTCTCCAGCGTGGCGCTTCCGCTTGGTATCCTGCTCGCCGCTTTCGCGTGTGCCGTCGCTGTCTATCTGATCTGTCGCCATGTGCGGCGTCCCCGTGACGGACAGCAGAAAAAGGAAAAAAAGACTGCCGACGCGGCGACCGAAGGCAGCGAGGAGACAGACAGCCATGCGGACTGATATGAATCGGAATGAGGTCTATCGTTTCGTCGGGGAAACGTGGGATGCCGGGATTCACCTATCGGTCACGGCGCGCGTATTGCTACCGACCTCGGCAGGACAGGTCTCCGTCGGCGGGACGGTTTATCCCGTTTTCCCCGGGGATCTTTTACTGCTGTTGCCCGAAGACATTTGTTTCGTCGGAGAGGACAACACGTTCACCGCGGCATGCTGGTATTTTACCGAGTCCGACCTGTTCGGGGCGGACGCCGCTACCGGGACGCTTGCTCTCGCAGGTGTTTATGCCGCCGCGGGGCAGACGGAGGATGTCCGTGCGATTCTCGGTCGTGCACGCTCGCGCACCGACGCGACGGGGGCACAGGAGATTCTGCTCTCCCGGATGATGCTCTCCGAGCTTCTGCTGCATCTCCCGGACTGTGTGCGTACCGCGCCGACGGGCGGGAAGATTGCGCTCGCGGTTTCCTATCTGACCGGGCACTATACGGAAAATGTGTCTCTTGACGATCTGTGCGAGAGTATCGGGCTCAGTAAGTTTTACCTGTGCCGCGCGTTCCGGCGCGATACGGGCATGACGCCCCATGCGTATCTGAACCTCTATCGGGTTCTTTTGGCAGATTGCCTCCTCCGCTCGGGTACCGCCGCCATGGCGTGCGGCGAGCAGGTGGGATACCGTGACTATACGACCTTTTTCCGCTCCTATAAAAAAGTAACAGGGAGCGCGCCTTCCGCGCAACCTCCGAAGGCTACCGTATGAAGAAAAAGAAAAACAAGAACGCGCCCGAGCTGCGCTTGCTCCCCTCGATCCATACGGTGGAGGATCTGCGGCGTCTGCCCGATGAGCTCATGCCGCAGCTTGCCGAGGAGATCCGCTCGTATCTGATTGTACGGGTCAAGTCGACGGGCGGGCACCTCGCGTCGAATCTCGGGGTGGTAGAACTGACCCTCGCGCTTCACCGCGTTTTCGATACGCCCCGTGACCGGATTATCTGGGACGTCGGGCATCAGTGCTATGTGCATAAACTCGTGACCGGGCGCGCCGATCGGTTCGATACGCTCCGCACGCCGGGCGGGCTCTCCGGCTTTCCGAGACACGAGGAGAGTGAGTTTGACCCGTTTGACGTGGGGCACGCCTCCACCTCCATCTCCGCTGCACTCGGCTTTGCGACGGCGGACGCCCTGGCGGGCGTCACCGACCGTTATACCGTCGCCGTCATCGGGGACGGGGCGCTGACGGGTGGTCTCGCGCACGAGGCATTGAACAATTGCAAAAAGAATTATCCCATGGTCATTATCATCAACGAGAATGATATGTCCATCTCGCCCGTGACGGGTTCTTTCCCGCGCCTTGTCTCCAGACTCCGCATTTCCCGCAATTATCAGAGAATGAAGTCCAGTACCAAGCGGGCTTTTCTGAAGGTACCGCTGATTGGGAAGCCGCTGTACTATCTCATGCGCGGCGTCCGCAACTTTGTCCGCGGGCTTCTCTATCGGAACAACTATTTCGAGGACATGGGCTTTACCTACCTCGGCCCCTATGACGGGAATGACTATACCCGTGTCAAACGCGCTCTGCAGGAAGCAAAAGACAAGAAAAAGTGCGTCGTCGTCCATCTGCATACCAAAAAGGGAAAAGGCTATTCGCAAGCGGAGTCTCACCCGGATATGTACCATTGTGTCACGCCGGGGAAGCCGACAGCCGAGACGTTCCACGCCGTGTTCGGCGAGGAATTGCTTTCCCTTGCAGAGGAGGATCCGACGGTCTGCGCCGTGACCCCGGCGACGGGCGTGACGACCGGGCTCGACGCATTCGGCGAGGCGTATCCCGACCGCCTGTTTGACGTGGGGATCGCCGAGGGGCATGCCCTGACGTTCTGCGCCGGGCTCGCGGCAGGCGGACAGAAACCGTATGCCGTCATTTATTCGAGCTTTCTCCAGCGCGGGTATGACCAGATCCTGCATGATATCGCACTTCAGCATCTGCCGGTACACATGATCATTGACCGCGCGTCTCTCGCGCCCGCCGACGGACCCACGCACCACGGGATCTATGACGTCGCGTTTCTCTCCGAGATGAGCGGCGTAGAGATTCTCTCTCCCGTGACGGTCGGGTCGCTCCGCGCTATGCTGCGCGCCCGCGCTGCGGCAGATCACCCGGTCGCGATCCGTTACCCGAACTGCGTAGAAGACCCTGCTTTGCGGGACGCCTTTTATCCTGCAGGAGATTATGAGAACTTCGGTATGCGTGAGAGCGGGAAACTCGATGATGCCGAGGCGGTTATCGTCAGTTACGGCGCCGCGGCGCCGCGGGCGCTTGCCGCACGCACGATCCTGATCCGTGAGGGACGCCGCGTGGAAATGGTATTGCTCGAAGATCTGACAGACCTCACCCCGGTCGCGAAACACCTTGCAGAGGCGCTGGCACCCGGAACCCCTATCGTGTTCGTGGAGGAGGGGATCCTCGCGGGTGGCGCCGGTATGCGTCTGGAATGTGCCCTCCATGCCTGTCGCCGTGATATTCCCTTTGAGACGCTTGCGATCCGTGACGGATTTGCCGTCCCGGAGACTCCCTGTGACATTTATGCCTATTTCGGTATTTCCGTGTCAGACATTGTTGCGGCGCTCAGGCGACACCTGCCGGCGTCTGATCCCGATACCCTGCCGCTCCCCTGACTGGCGAAGGCTCGCCGGTCGGAAGGCTCGCCGGTCGGAATCCGTTCGGCGCAAAATGCCGCACTCCGAATTGCTCAAAACGCTGTGATTCCTTCGCGTCAAAACGAAAACGCCCTGCCGAAACAGGGCGTTTTTCTGTGCGAAACTGCCGAAAGGCAGTGACAAGTCCTGTGAAATCACACAAAAATAACAGAAGCGACATAAAATCCGTTTGTATTTGACGCGAAATCTGTTATAATAAAGATGCAGAGAGAGGGGCAAGGGAAACACTTTCTGCCCCGCTCTGACAGCAAGGAAAGGACGATCCACGCGGATCGGAGGGAACAGTATGGTCATTCATGTAATCGGCAGACAAATGACGGTCAGAGACTCGCTGAAGGGGATGATCGAACGCAAAATGCACAAGTTCGATAAATTCTTCGACGCGGACACCCCGGCATACGTGACCTGTAAGGCACGGAAAGGGGCGAAGATTATCGAGATTACGGTGACCTACGGCGGGACGGTCTTCCGCTCAGAGGAGGAGAACGAGACGTTCCAGACGGCACTTGACCGTGCCATGGAGACGTTTGAACGTCAGATCCGCAAAAACAAGACGCGCCTGCAAAAGCGTATCCGCCCGGAGGGCTTTCCGCTCCCCGCGGATGCAGAGGACGACTATGCGGAGGAGGGTGAATTTAAGATTCGCGTCAAGACGTTCCCCTTCAAGCCCATGACCCCGGACGAAGCGATTCTCCAGATGAATCTGCTCGAACACTCGTTCTATGTCTTTACCGACGCGGATACGATGAACGCCGCCGTCGTCTACCGTCGTAAAGACGGTGATTACGGTCTGATTCTGAACGAGATCTGACGCGCCGAAAAGCACTTCAAAGAAAACACGCCGTCGGAAAACACACAAAACCACCAACGCACAAAATCACAAATGACACACAAAAACACAGCGAAGAGCCGCATTTTGCGGCTCTTCTTTGCAGCGCGAAATTTGCAATACTACTTGATTTTTGTACGCCGGTATGATAAAATACTAGCGTTGCGCCGGAATGATGGAATTGGCAGACGTGCTGGACTCAAAATCCAGTGGTGGCGACACCGTGCGGGTTCGACCCCCGCTTCCGGCACCACAGCCCCCGCGGAGTTTTATCCGCCGGGGCTGTTTTTGTAAAACTCGATGCGTCGGCTTTTCGGGGAACTGCCACCGAAGGCAGATTTTGCGTTTGCCCCTGATCCGACAGGTTGCGTCCCCGGTCGGGGGAGACCGTTCGCTTTTTTGAACGTATACAAAAGACGGGAGTCAATACCATGCAGGAATATTGGGATCTGTACGACAGAGATCGCCGCCCACTCGGGCGCGTTCATCTCCGGGGCACGCCCCTGCCGCCGGACACGTATCACGTTGTCGTCCATCTCTGCATTTTCAATGAGCGCGGCGAGATGTTGATTCAGCGCCGCGTAGGCGACAAGGATGCTTTCCCTGACTATTGGGATCTGTCGGTCGGCGGGAGCGCACGCGCGGGAGAGGACAGCCAAACTGCTATTATACGAGAATGCACGGAAGAACTTGGCGTGACGCCACCACTCACCGATGCGCGCCCCTACCTGACCGTTCACTTCTCAGGGGGATTCGACGATGTTTATGTCGCCACCTGTAAGGAAAGTGAGCTTTCCTTACACTTGCAGGCAGATGAAGTTGCGGAAACCATGTGGGCAGGGGAGGAGCAGATCCTCACGATGATCGCCGCCGGTACATTCATTCCGTATCATGTCCCGTATATCGCGCTTCTGTTCCGTTACCGTCACTATCGCGGCAATTTTTCGCTTCTGCCGATCGAACCGCCGAAGTTCTGACAATCCGGCGCCCTCAAACATTTTTTATCAAATCAAGCTTTTATTCATCAAAATACCGCCTTGCAAAATGCAAGGCGGTATTTTGGTTCTATGTGAGAGATTTCTGTGTTTTTCGCCATTCAGTCGACTTGTTTCGGCGGGTATGTGTGCCCGAGACGCGTTAATTCTTCCCGTGCGTCGCGGCTCTGCCAGGAAATGCTGAGCAAACCGTTGCAGTGCGGGACGACATATACATCGGGTTCTGGGCAGGTGTATTCCTTGTTGTTTTTCCAGAGATGATAGGTCATGTTTTCGCCGAACTGCACGCAGTCGCCCTTGGGTGCAAGGAAAGTGACGGTCGCGTCGCAGAGCCCCTCGAGGATGATGTGGTGATCGACGAGCAGCGTTTCCGGTGCTGCCAGACGGCAGGTGATGCTCGACCGCTCTTTTTGCTTCACAAACACACGGAGTTCGTCGTGTCCCCATACCTTAGGCGTGACATAGGCGACGCTGTCCTCCACGATGGCATCACACGTGACGGGGATCGGGGCGCCCATCGGCGTCGACAGCGCCGCGCGGATGGTCGTGTTCTTCGAGAATCCGGTCTGGAAATACCCGCCGCGCGAGGCGGGATACAGCAGGAGCGGGAGCTTATCGTTTGGGTGGAAAGCGAAGAAGCGGAGCGTGACGCCGAATTTCTGCAGGGCAAGCCGCATGAGGGTGCCGACGGGGAAGAATTTCGTGTGGTCGAGCAGTTTCGGGATCTGTCCGTTGACGTCTGCGTTGTGCGGAAAACTGCCTCGGATCCATGCGACACCGGCGTCTTTGTTGTAGGTACCGTATGTACGCGTTTCACCATTACCGCGAACGGTTACGGTGACGTCCGTACCCGGTCGTGCCACTTCAATCAGCCCGCCACCGGATACCAGTGGCACATGGCGGAGCGTGTGAGAAACGCTGCCGCTCACGAACGTGTCTTCCGTCAGCGTCGTCGAGATGTCAAAGTCGGTGCCGCCGAGAGAAGCCGTGTGTGTGACACCGATGAGTTTGAGGAGCGTGTCGGACGCATTCGCGGTCGAGCCGTAGAAGAGGATCCGGAGCCCCGCACGGACGGCTTTCAGGATACCTTCTTCATGGAGCGTCCCGGCATCGGGGACCCGGGAGACGAGGATCGTGCGGCGGAGTTTTTCGGGGGTGCACGTCGCGAGATTTGCGTCCGAAATGACGCTGCCGAGCGGGAGACCGGCGTCCACGGCGGATTCCATGTACCAGTCGTCGAGGAAGATGTCCTCCGGTTTGCGGTCGCGGAGCCCGTGCTCGCAGTAATAACGGAAAGGATAGACCCAGGTCAGGAGCCCCGGGGCATCGGAATAGGTGTCGAACGCGGCGTTCAGGTGCGGGATGACCTCGATCGGCAGGCGCTCCGGCATGTGACCGAACGAGTCGTCGCAGGAGAGCAGGTTGAGCCCCGCCGGGCGCGTCACGTTGCCGTTTCCGTCCAGGCGTGCCGTTGAGAGCGGCAGGTAGATATCATGCGGGTTTCCGCCGTAACGGTCAAACCACGGGGAATTGTACCACCACGGGTCGTGAATGTAATAGCGGAAGAGATACCCTTTATCGGTCGTTTCGGCGATATGGGAGAGATACCCGACGAGCTCCAGCCCAAAGCGGGAGTCGAGCGCCGCCCACGGGGAGTTCGGAGGGGTCAGAAAAGGGTAGGAATAAATTGTATCTACGGGGGAACCGTGGGTTGCGATGTCAATGGCGGTCGAGAGATTGGTGCCGCGAGCCTCGATGATCCTGTCACCGAACGCGTGCGTAAAGGTTTCCCAGAAGCGGCGGATGCCGTCCCGCGTCGTCTTGATGTCCTCGGTGTGGAACCGCTTACCGTCAAAGACCTGTCCCTGCCAGTTCCATGCGCTGAAAGCAAAGCCGAACCCGTTCGACAGCCACAGACCGTCGAAGCCGAGATCGTCGCAGAAGCGCCCCGCCTGCCGTCCGAGAAATTCACCGAACGGCGTAC
>ERZ1034755.652-NODE-652-length-11261-cov-5.568535_pt1 | contig 11261 bp, 11 predicted proteins | sample MGYA00520596_ERZ1034755 | MGnify/ENA primary metagenome ERZ1034755 (study PRJEB33766, sample SAMN09781701) | gut metagenome | biome: gut microbiome | host: Homo sapiens | place: Madagascar | study: EMG produced TPA metagenomics assembly of the PRJNA485056 data set... | reverse complement strand
AGAAAACTTCTTTCTTACATCCGTGTAATCCGTGCTATCCGTGTTCGTTAAAAAAACATCTCCGTGGTAATCCGTGTTCGTTAATAGAAACAATCTGTGGTCTTTTAGAATTCTATGTATGGCTGGAGGCGCTCTATGTCTCTTGGGGTGAACTCCTTGAGGGACTCCAGGTCGGATGGAGAGCGGAGGGGACCTTTGTCGGTGCGGCGCTCGTAGATGGCACGAGCCTGATAGAATGAGATGTAAGGGTGACGGCGCATCGACTGCACAGAAGCCTTGTTGAGGTTTACCTTGCGGGTTCGGGTGTGCGAGAGACAAAACCAGTCGAGCACATCATCAGGCATGGAACAAGACTCCATCACCTGCTCTACGCTCACGAAACCGCCCAGACTCTCGCGGTAACGGACTATCTGTGAAGCACGGTAAGAGGCTATACCGGGAATCTTCTTCAGCTGGTTGGTGTCGGCTGTTGCCAGATCCACTTGTACCAGACTCTCATATTTCACCGGCCTCTGTATTGTATCGCGGGGAACTGAAGGCGATGAGGCAAGAGAAGATGAACGAGCGGGCAGGGTAGAAGCAGTGTCGGCAGCAGAAGCTTTGGACTGGGGACGAATGGTACTCGGTCTGCTCTCCCTGGCTTTGGCTGCAATGGCTTCTGCATCTACATACTGGTAACGCTCAGCTATACGTATCTGAGGCGAAAGCCGTTGCCACATCTCATTGGTCATGCCAGGTGTGCGTGCGAAATCCTCCGGCGTGTGATAACGCCCATGCTTGGCTCGGTAGTGATAGATAGCACGCACCTGCCACGGAGCCAGTCCCAAGCGCAGAAGCTGTGTGCTGTCGGCGGTGTTCGGGTCAAAAGGGAAAGTCTCCACAGGAGCCTCCTCGGTGGCATAAATATATGTTTTGCCCTTGCTCTGACTCTTGCTTGTGTGCTGTTTGGTGGTGCGCTCGGTGCGCTGGCCGGCAGGCTCTTTCCCGCTATCCTCCTGAGTCCATGAATATACGAAGAAGCCCAGCACCACCAGCACCAGCACCCACTCCAGCAGGAGCAGTGCACGACGGTCGGCACGCGAAAGGAACGGTCGGCGCCTCATTTGCCCAGCAGTTCGTGAAGGAAGATAGACACAATGGCCACTGGCACCACGTAGCGCACCAGAAAGATGTAGGCACGCAGCAGGCGGAAGCGCAATTTGCCCCCGTTGGTCAGTTCACTCTCCACCAGCCGTCTGTCCAACTTCCATCCCACAAACAGGCAGATGATGATGCCGCCGAAGGGCAGGATGAACTTGGAGGAAACGAAGTCGAAGAGGTCGAAAACCGTCATGCCAAACAGGCGGCAGTCGCTCAGCAGGCCGAAGGAAAGAGCGCACAGGCACGAGAGAGCCACACAAGTGCATGACACCCAGGTGGCTGCTGCACGTCGTGAGATGCCGGTAACCTCGAGCAGATAAGCTGTAACCGGTTCGTGCAGCGACATTGCGCTGGTGAGAGCTGCCAGCAGAAGCAGCATGTAGAAGAGTCCGCTGAACACATAGCCTACTACAGGCACAGAGTGGAAAGCGATGTTGAACACATTGGGGAGAGTCTGGAACACCAGTCCCGGACCGGCATCCACAGTAGCACCTTCCACACTGAACACGGCAGGGAAGATGATGAATCCGCTCAGAATAGCCACAAAGGTGTCGATGGAGCAGACACTGAAAGCCGTCTTCACCAGATTGGTGTCGGGTCCGAAGTAGGATGCATAGGTGCACAGGCAGCCCATAGCCAGACTGAGCGAGAAGAATGCCTGGCCCATGGCACTAAGCACCACATCGCCCGTAATCTTGCTGAAATCAGGCCGAAGCAGGAAAGTGAGCCCCTGGGAGGAACCAGGCATGCCGAAGGAGCACACCACCAGAATGCCTATGATGAGCAACAGCATGGGCATCATCACCTTGGAAAACCGCTCGATGCCCGAGCGCACTCCGCGTACGATGACCATGTGGGTGACTGCCATGAAGACAGCAGCGCAGAGGATGGGCTTCCAGGGATGGGAAACAAAGGTGGTGAAGAACTCCCCGTAGTTTCTCTCGGCCTGCAGATGACCCATGAGCGACTCTACCATATAATAGAGCGTCCAGCCGCTTATAATAATATAATAGGAGAAGATGAGGAAGGCAACGAACACACCCTCCACACCGCCTATGCGCCACCAGGTGCCTGGCGCCAGTTTGGAAAAAGCGCTCACCGTGTTGGCATGCGTATGACGTCCGATGATGAACTCGCTTATCATCACCGGCATGCCCACCAGCACCACGCACAGCAGATATACAAGGATGAAGGCGGCACCGCCATTGTTGCCCACCTCAGTGGGAAAGCGCCACACATTACCCAGTCCTACAGCACTGCCCGCAGCGGCAAACACTACGCCCAGTTTGCTTCCGAAGTTGTTTCTCTTTTCTGTCACTTCCAGTTTCTGTTTGTCTGCCCCGTGGGAGGCTGTCTGCTTCCTTGGGACAGTTTTGATTTAGATGAATGAGGGGAAGGATGGTTCCCCTGTTGGTGCCAGCAGGCTGATACCGAGTGCGTCAGGCCATCAGCTGGTTGAGGAACACGGCTCCCACGCCCACTGGAGCCACCCAGCGGATGAGGAACAGCATCACACGGGCAGCCCGGCACCAGCAAGTACCCTCGTTGGTCAGTTCGCTCAGTGCCAACTTGCGGTCAAGATACCACCCCACGAATACCGTGATGAGGATGCCGCCCAAGGGCATCATGAACTTGGCGATAATGAAGTCGAAGAGGTCAAAGAACCCCATGCCGAACAACATCACATCGGCCCAAGCACCGAAGGAGAGCGAGCAGGCAGTGCCCAGCACGATGGCTACAGAGGTGACTATGATGGTAGAGCAGTGGCGGCTCACATGATAATTCTCGTGGATAAAGGCAGTGGCTATCTCGTTCATAGAGATGCTGCTGGTGAGTGCAGCCAGCAGGAGCAGCAGATAGAAGAGGCCGCTGAACACATAGTTGAGTACAGGCGTGTGTGCAAAAGCTGTGTTGAACACATTGGGCAGAGTGATGAACACCAGTCCCGGACCGGCATCGGGCACCATGCCAGGCACGCTGAACACGGTGGGGAAGATGATGAAACCGCTCAGAACAGCCACCAGGGTGTCTATCGCACACACATTGAAAGCCGAAGAGACCAGCCGGGTATCGCGCCCGAAATAGGATGCGTAGGTTACCAGGCAGCCAATGCCCACGCTGAGCGAGAAGAATGCCTGGCCCATGGCACTGAGCACCACACTGCCCGTAATCTTGCTGAAGTCAGGGCGAAGCAGAAAGGTGAGTCCGGTGGACGACCCTGGCATCGTGATGGATACTGCCACCAGAAGCAACAGGATGATGAAGAGCAGCGGCATCATGAGTTTGGAATACCGCTCGATGCCGTTTCTCACACCGCGAGACACCACAAAGTGGGTGAGCAGCAAGAAGAGATACACATAGAGCAAAGGCCGCAGAGGATGGGCTGAGAACTGGCTGAAGTGGGCGGCAAAGTCCTGTGGGTGCATCAGTTGTCCTGTGAGCGACTCCACAGTGTAGTTGAGCGTCCAGCCAGCCACCACGGAGTAGAACGAGAGGACGAGCACTCCCGCCAGCACACCCATGAAGCCTGTGAGCACCCACGGTTTGCCTGGAGCCAGCACCCGATAAGAGTGTACGGTGTTGGTCTTCGAAGCCCGTCCGATGACGAACTCGCTCACCATGACCGGCATGGCCAGCAGAACCACACACAGAAGATAAATGAGGATGAAGGCGGCACCGCCATTGCGGCCCACCTCAGTGGGAAACCTCCAGATGTTTCCCAAACCGACTGCGCTGCCTGCCGATGCAAGCACCACACCCAACTTACTGCCAAAACTGCCTCGGCTGTCCATTTGCTGTGCTGATGAAGTTAAGTCCTATCGTGCAGCCAATACATTCTGCTCGCACGAATTGCAAATATACAAAGAATTTCCCTACCTTTGCATCAATATTCATACAAAACAGCTACGCATGCTTACACATTATATAAAAACTTACCCATTAGGCTTACTTGTCACTCTGGCTATACTGGTTCTTTCCTTGGCTTCTATTCCTGAGGTGCCGGCAGTGGAGGATGTTCCCCTGGCAGACAAGTGGACCCACATGGTGATGTATGCTACCCTCACGCTCACCATCTGGTGGCAGTATCTGCGCAGTCATAAGTGCATCTGCTGGCAGCGGCTCATCGTCTTCGGCGTGCTGGCTCCCGCTGCATGGGGAGGCTTGATGGAACTGGTACAGGCTTACCTCACCACCTACCGCTCAGGCGACTGGTGGGACTTTGTGGCCAACAGTATAGGAGTGGTCATAGGAGTTGTGCTGGGGCTGATGCTATCGCAAAAGCGTGCCAAGAACCTCTGAAGCCAAGATTCCTGGCACGCTCTCATTGCAGAGAAGGGTCATAGGGCATATGCATCTCCAGGGTTCGTAGTCCGTTGGTGACGCTATGAGTATTCTGACCCTTTTTCCTTTATTTCATGTTGAGCACCGGACGCACTGACCATCCTGCATAGCGGTAGTCGGTGCTGACATAATGAGATCTGGCACTGAAGAAAATATAGTCAGCTTCGGTAACGGCGCTCGGCTTGGTCTTTGCCCAATATCCTCCAAGTGACCCTACATCTTCTATTTTCTCTTCATCATAGTCGCCTGCGGCAGGAAGGAAGATGCTGTTGCCGTTCTTGTCGCTTTTCACCTGATAGCCATTGACGCCGTTGAGCTGCGTCCAAGTCCATGTGCAATTTTCCACCAGTTCCTTCAGTTCATCGTAGGTAGGCATGCGCCATGCTTTGCCCAGAACAGTCATTGCCACATCATCGGCATCTGCCAGAATGGTCTTGCCATCCGAGTCGCTGTATTTTGTGAATGTTGATCTGTTCACATAGTACTTATAGGACGACCATCCGTAGTAGTCCTTTGTGGCTGTTTCGCCCCAAGCATAGAAGTTTCCGCCTTCCTCAGGCTTGCTTGCGCCTACGTTGCATGTGGCCCACTTGACACTCAGTCCCAGGTCAACATATGACGAAGCGGATGGAGCTGCAGTCTCTTCGGAGAATGTGATGCTGTCGGCATCCTCCACGGTAGTGTCATGCCCGGCTTTCCAAACGTGTGTGATTCGCTTGACCTGTGCCTGGGCGGTGGCTACAATAATCAGCATCAGTAGGAGAGTAATGGTCTTTTTCATGTTGATATCCTTTTTGTTTGACATAATGTTTGGTGTTTACTGTTTTGCTATCTTGAAACTTACGCCACTGCTTGTGCTCACGAGGTAAATTCCGTGTCCTTCTTGCGGCAGCCCAATTTCGACCGCAGTGCTGCCGGGGGCTATTGCCGAGGTTACAAGCTTGCCGTCAAGTGTGTGTACTGCAACGCGAACTCCTTGTGCCAGCCCTTTGACAGATATGCCCGAAGGGGTGATGCTGAAACTTACATGTGCGGCATCGTCGCTGGGCAGATTGGTTATGCCCGATGGGACAACTTGGTCAAAATAGAGACGTACCACATCGGAATAGTTGTATGAAACCGTTGTCTCTGCGGTCTTGATCTCAATGTTGGCTCCAGTAACGATGACAGGTTTTTCCTTAAAGCGGAAACCAACCGTCTCTCCACTGCGTAGTAACAGACATACACCATCATCCGACCACGCTGTCAGTGAAATGACAAAAGCAATTGACAAAAATAACAATCTTTTTTTCATACGCTTACATTTTGATGTTATTTCACTACAAAGGTATAACAATAATCTATAATAACAGCAAGAATGTTTGCAAAATGTTTTGGTTAATATTGTTTTTTGTGGCAAAGTGTCGGAGTTCTTGGCGCTGGCCATGACAAAAAGGAAAGGTTGCAAAAGGCTTTCTTGGTTTGGCGTTTGTTGTTTGGGAGTCAGAGTGGTTGTGCTTTCTGTTTTTCGTTTAGAAAGCTGCGTTTGTCAGTTTCTAAGCCTTTACGCTTGTCGTCAACAGATTAGGGGTCAGAGGTAATGGCTTGTCGTCTTTTGTCGGCGATGCCTTTCCTCTAACCCCTAAACTGTAATCCGTAGGCTCTTTGCCCGAGCGCCTCCTGCGCCCAATGACTCTTGATTCGAAATTCTCAATCCGGAACGCTCAATTAAAATCCTTAATTCAAAATTCTCAATTCGGAATTGTATAGAGTCAAATGTCATCCTTCCACATCTTGAACGGGTACTGCCGCATGTGGGAGTTGTAGAAGCGGCGGTCGCCGGTGACTTCCCTGCCAATGAAAGGCGGCTTCTCGAAGGGCTCATCTTCGGATGCCAGTTCCACTTCAGCCATTATCAGCCCCTCGTTGTCACCGTAGAACTCATCCACCTCGAAGGTGTGGCGGCCGTCGGGAGACTTCACCAGATAGCGGGTTTTGTCGATGATGCCCGGTTCGCAGATGGCCATCAGATCATGTGCATCAGCCAGCGAAATCTCCTGTTCGAACTCATAACGCGAGAGTCCGGCCTTTGTGCTGGGGCCTTTGATGGTGAGATAACCCTTGTCATCACGTATTCTCACGCGCACAGTACGCCCATTGCCCGAAGCTATATACCCCTGGCAAATGTGCGTAGAATTATATGCCTGGTCCTTGAATTCCCCAACGACCAGGAATTTACGCTCTATCTCAAAGTGCATAGTCGGTCCTTCTCTAAACTTGAAAGGCTCAACCCCACCAGATGACGGTGGCTACAAAGACAAGGACAAAGAGTATGATGAGAGTGGCCACCAGGTAGGTAACCACCTTCTTGCCCTGTTCCTTGACGTATGCATCATGTCTGCTCTTTTGTAGTTTTCTCTTCTCGCTCATATCTATGTAGTTATAGTTTCGACTTCTCTGTTTGCTCTCTCTGTCTGGCCTCTGCACCCGTTCCTGCCGTCTGTGTATATATATAATGTGTGCTCTGTGCCGGCAGCATCAGGCTACACATTATATATAATATAAGAGGCCGGCTGCTTAGGCTTCGCCACCGAACTCCATCAGATAGGCCTTGATGAAGGCATCTATCTTGCCGTCCATCACACCGCTCACATCACTCGTCTGGTAGTTGGTACGGTGGTCTTTCACGCGGCGGTCGTCAAACACATAACTGCGTATCTGACTGCCCCATTCTATCTTCTTCTTGCCAGCTTCCACCTTGGCCTGTTCGGCCATTCTGTGCTGCAGCTCCTTGTCATACAGCATAGAGCGGAGCAGTCGCATGGCGTTCTCCTTATTCTTCGGCTGGTCACGGGTTTCGGTGTTCTCGATGAGGATTTCCTCTTCCTCGCCCGTGTAGGGGTCTTTGTACTGGTAACGCAGACGCACTCCAGACTCCACCTTGTTCACATTCTGACCGCCTGCGCCGCTGCTTCGGAACGTATCCCACGAGATGCGGGCCTGCTCGATGTTCACTTCGATGGTGTCGTCAACCAGTGGCGTTACAAACACACTGGCGAAGCTGGTCATTCGCTTGCCCTGTGCATTATAGGGACTTACACGCACCAGGCGGTGCACACCGTTCTCACTCTTGAGGAAACCATAGGCATATTCGCCCTGAATCTCCAGCGTACAAGTCTTGATGCCTGCATCATCGCCGTCTATCAGGTTGCTCACCACGCACTTATAACCGTTTGTCTCGGCCCAGCGCATATACATTCTCATGAGCATCTGTGCCCAGTCCTGTGCTTCGGTGCCGCCTGCACCCGAGTTTATCTTCAGTACTGCATCCATGGGATCTTCCTCCTGGCGCAGCATATTCTTCAGTTCGAGAGCCTCGATGGCTTCGATGGTCTTGGCATACATGCTATCGACTTCCTCCTCGGTGACCAGTTCCTCCTTGTAGAAGTCGAAGGCAGTCTCCAGTTCGTCGGCCATTGTCTGCACCTGCTCATAGCCCTTGATCCACTTCTCCAGCCCCTTGACCAGCTTCATCTGCGCCTCTGCCCGCTTCTGGTCATCCCAGAAGCCAGGTGCCTGAGTGCGCAACTGCTCCTCCTCATACTGCACCTTCTTGGCATCGATATCCAGGTAGCGATGAAGTTGTTCTGTTCTCTCCTTTACGTCTTTCAGTTGTTCTGCTGTAATCACTTTCTATCTATCTATGTTATTCTTCGTACATCTTGTCTATCTGCGCCTTGTAGTTCTGGTAGATGACAGGGCGTTTCACCTTGAGCGTATTGGTCAGTTCGCCCCGTTCCATGCTGAATGGTTCGGGCAGCAGGGTGATACGCTTCACCTGCTCATAGTGTGCAAATTCCTGTTGCAGCGTGTCGATGCGGTACATCACAAACTCTACCACCTTGGGGTCAGCGCACATCTCTTCGCGGCTCTGGAAGTTCATCCCGTGCTCCTTGCATGTCTGCTCCAGCAGGTCATATTCGGGTATCACGAGTGCCGATACGAATTTCTTCTGTTCGGCTACTATCACTATCTGATCCACATACCTATCTACACACAACTTCGATTCCAGCATCTGTGGCGCTATGAATTTGCCGTTGCTGGTCTTGAAGAGGTCTTTGATGCGGTCGGTGAGGAAGAGTTCGCCGTTCTTCATATAGCCGGCATCGCCCGTGTGGAACCATCCTTCCTCGTCGATGGCCAGTGCTGTCACTTCCGCCTTGCGGTAGTAGCCCTTGGTGATGGTGTCTCCCTTGAGCAGGACTTCATTGTTGTCACCGAACTTCAGTTGCACTCCGTTGAGCAGCCTGCCTACCGAACCTATGGTGATAGGTTTGTCCCAGCGGTCGAGTGTGACGGTTGCTGTGGTCTCTGTCATACCATAACCTATCACCAGCAAGAGACCAACCGAGCGCATGAACTCTTCCACCTGGGGTGAGATGGCTGCTCCTGCTGTGGGGAAGAAGTTGTGTCGCTCCAGTCCCAAAGTCTTGAGCAATAGGGCAATGACCGTCTTTTCGTAGAAGGCGTATTGCAGTTTCAGCGACAGGGGCGGCACCAGTCCGCGCATCTTGTATTCCACATTATAGGTGTGCCCGACGCGCAAAGCCTCTTCCAGCATGCGTCTCTGTACGGGGCTGCTCTTGTGCATGCGTTCCATGACACCAGCATACACCTTCTCCCAGAACCTGGGTACCACACACATCGTGGTGGGATGCACCTCGCTCAGACTTCTGAGCACATCCTGCGGCTTGAGGTTGAGGGCCAGTGTACAGCCTGTGGCCAGGCAGAGGTAAGTCCATCCGCGTTCAAATACATGTGTGAGCGGCAGGAAGGTGAGCGTGAGGTCTTTGTCCGAGAGCCTTACAGCCCCATTGTGGGCATGAATGCCAGCCATATACATGCGGTGGGTAAGCATCACACCCTTACTCAGTCCGGTGGTTCCGCTGGTATAGAGTATGTTGGCCAGATCGTCCCTGTCCAGCTCGCGGGTGCGTACCTTCACTTCATCCTGATGCTGCAGATGTTCGCCCATGTGCAGGAATTCATCGAAGTAGATGCTCACCTGATCCTGAGGATTCTTCTTCACGCTGCGGTCGAAGATAATCAGTTTGCTCACCTCGGGATCTATCTTCAGCACCCTGTAGGCCGTATCATACTGGTACTGTTCACCTACAAAGATGAACCTTACCTTGGCGTCACTCACCATGTACTTCACCTGCATCTCACTGCTGGTAGCATAGAAGGGGATGGTGACAGTCCTGATGGCATACGCGCCGAAATCCACATACAGGCATTCGGGCTTGTTCTGCGAGAATACCACAATGTTCTCCTGCACCCTCACACCCAACTCCAGCAGCGCGTTGCTCACCTGCTTCACCCGCAGCGAGAACTCGTTCCAGGATACGTTGTTCCACTGGCCTGACGTGTAGTCACGCCACATCAGAGCCGTACGGTTGCCGTAGCGTTTGGCCTGACTGTGTATTAGTGTTGATAGCGGACTCGGATTCTGCATAACTTCACACCTTATTCTTGCTTTGCACAAAGTTAATACAACAAGTTGAGATAAACGGCAACATATTTGACTTTTTTGATTTTACTGCGTAACTTTGTTCATCGGAAAGGACAATAGAGCGAGATGACAGACCAACTGACACACGAGGCAACCCGACTGCTGGAGCGCCTCATAAGCATTCCGCGCACGAGCCGGAACGAGAAGGAGGCAGCCGACATGCTGCAGGATTGCATGACGGGCGAGTATGGATTGCAGGTGGAGCGCACGGGCAACAATCTGCTTGCCACGGCTCCTGGCTTCTCCTCCAGTCGCCCCACGCTGCTGCTCAATGCGCACATCGATACTGTGAAGCCCGTGAGTGCCTGGCAGAGAGACCCTTTCAGTCCGCAATGGGAGGGTGATAGACTCTATGGGCTGGGCAGCAATGACGACGGAGCCAGTCTGGTATCGCTCCTGCAGGTGTTCCGCAGGCTCAGTGGGGAAGCTCTTCCTTACAACCTCCTCTTCCTGGCAAGTGCCGAGGAGGAGGTGAGCGGGCGTGATGGAATGGAGCGTATGGTGGGTCTGTTGCCGCATGTGGATGTAGCTCTGGTGGGCGAACCTACTGGCATGCAGCCTGCTATAGCCGAGAAGGGGCTGATGGTTCTCGACATCACAGCCCACGGCAAAGCTGGTCATGCAGCCCGCGATGAGGGTGATAATGCCATCTATCATGCACTTGACGACATGCAGTGGTTCCGCACCAAGGAGTGGAAGAGGGTATCGCCCCTGCTGGGCAAAGTGAAGACAACGGTGACGATAGTCAACTCCGGCACCCAGCACAACGTCATCCCCGACCAGTGTACCTTCACTGTGGATGTGCGTTCCAACGAGTTGTATTCCAATCAAGAACTCTTCCAACTCATCTGCCAGGAGGTGAAGAGTGAGGTCAAAGCACGTTCCTTCCGCCTCAACTCCTCATTCATCAGCACCAGCCACCCGATAGTGCAGGCACTCACAGCCATGGGCAAGAAACCGTTTGGTTCACCTACCCTGAGTGACCAGGCGCTTATGCCCTTCCCGAGCCTGAAGATGGGACCGGGAGAAAGCAGCCGTAGTCACACTGCCGATGAATACATCCTGCGCTCAGAGATAGCCGATGCCATCAGCACCTACACCTCTCTGCTGCATAATCTCGTTCTGTAGGTTGGACTCTTTTCTCTTTAGGCCGAACTCCTTTCCTCTTTGGGTGAAACTCTTTCCTCTTTGAATGAAATCCTCTTCCAGTTTTGAGCGAAATCCCTTC
>ERZ1034755.649-NODE-649-length-11288-cov-14.278465_pt1 | contig 11288 bp, 10 predicted proteins | sample MGYA00520596_ERZ1034755 | MGnify/ENA primary metagenome ERZ1034755 (study PRJEB33766, sample SAMN09781701) | gut metagenome | biome: gut microbiome | host: Homo sapiens | place: Madagascar | study: EMG produced TPA metagenomics assembly of the PRJNA485056 data... | reverse complement strand
GTGCGAAGATGAACGCAATCACGAAAAATGCTATCCAAATGTAATTTAAAACCATTTATTTTGTATAATTCTTCAATTTACTATAGCTTCTAATTTTCTACCAGCTTGGTAGAAAGTTAGAGAGCCTGTTTGTTGTTTTTTAAAGCACGGCTGCAAAATTACAACAAAAAACTTGTATAGGGTTCGTTTTATATAGAAAATCCCTCATAGAGGGAGGATTTTGATGAATTTTATCCCTCATTGAGGGATTTTTGCCATTCGCGTTTTAGCAGTACGCCCTAAACGTGTCAAGAGAACGAATGGGCAAGTGTTGACTCCTGAGATGGAGATTACTGTTACAATTCAACAATATACTTCTGACACTTTTTATAATGGGGCGAAGGAGATACAAGATGGGAAGTAATATGTCCAACTTGGCTTTCTCAAATAAGGAAATGGAGTTAATAAGTTTATTCAACTTTCGCTGGGTTCAGAAGTAATAGAAGTTAAGTTGTAGGTTCAGCCATAAGGCGTATTTTGACATTCGATATTCTGCAGTAATCTTTTTGCCTCGATGCCTCCTGCGTATCCTGTCAGTGAGCGGTTGGTGCCAATGACGCGATGGCAAGGGATGAGAATGCTGATGCCATTGGCACCGATAGCTTGTGCCACAGCCCTTATACCTTTCAGCTTGTTTATCTTTTGTGCAATCTCTTTGTAAGTTCTTGTTTCTCCATACGGAATTTCAAGTAAGGCTTGCCATACTTGTTTTTGGAAGTCGGTACCAACGGGATGTAAGGGAATTTCGAATGTATGGCGCTTGCCTGCGAAATACTCATCAAGTTCTTTCTTTGTTTCTTCCAGAACGGCAGAGGGGGCAATGATGCATTCTGCATTCAGCCGTCGCATGAGCCGGTGCTTGTTGCGTTCGGCACATGGCATTTTGTTCCAATCGCACAGGCATAGACAGTCGCCTGCCGATGCCAAGATGATTTCGCCACAAGGTGAGTTGTAGTATTGGATGAATACTACTTGTTTTCTGCGTAAATCTTTCATGATCATATTTCTCATCAAACAAAAAACAGCGGCCTACGCCGAAGCATAAGTCGCTGTAATAGAAGCGTGGACCAGCCAGGGCTTGAACCTGGGACCTCCAGATTATGAGTCTGTTGCTCTAACCAACTGAGCTACAAGTCCGTGAATTTTGCAATTCGACTGCAAAGGTAATAGCTTTTTGCTAAATAACCAAATATTTTGGGCATTTTTTTCGATTAATCAGAAAAATGCCGTATCTTTGCACCATCATCTTATAGCACTCGAAGTGCTTCATGACAAATGGCAAAAGAAATAAATAGTAATTCAGGTCTTTCCGACGAGCAAGTTGGACAAAGTAGAAAGAGGTGTGGACTCAATGTTCTCACACCTCCTCGTCGTATATCCTTATGGAAACTCTATTTGGATAAGTATCGCGATCCCATTATCCAAATCCTTCTTGTTGCAGCCTTGATCTCTCTGGTCCTGGCCTTCATAGAGCACAACTTTATGGAGACGACAGGCATCTTTGTGGCTGTATTCTTGGCCACAACGGTGGGCTTCTATTTCGAGCGGGATGCTGCTAAGAAGTTTCATATCCTTACAGCCTTGAGCGAGGAACAGCCTGTTAAGGTGCGCCGAAACGGGAGGGTGATAGAGATTCCCCGCCGCGATGTAGTGGTAGACGATATCGTGTTGATAGAGGTGGGCGACGAGGTGCCTGCCGATGGCGTCCTGCTCTCTTGTACCGATTTGCAAATCAACGAGTCATCGCTTACCGGTGAGCCTATGACAGAGAAATCGCTCGAGGAAGGTGGCGACGGAGCTTATGCCCGCAATGTGGTTTTGCGTTCTACCATGGTGATGAATGGACGTGGAGAATTCAGGGTGACGGCAGTAGGCGATGCTACTGAAATAGGCAAGGTGGCGGCCAAGTCGACCGAGCAGACAGCGGTGAAGACTCCTCTCTATGTACAGTTGGACAAGTTGGCTACTATGATTTCCAAGGTGGGCTCAATAGTTTCGGTAGCCGCTTTTGTACTGTTTCTCGGTCACGACATCCTGACCAATCCTGTATGGGGAGGCAAGGATTATCTTTATATGGCCGACCTTGTGTTGGAGTATTTCATGATGGCCGTCACACTGATAGTGATGGCTGTGCCCGAAGGTTTGCCTATGGCCATCACACTCTCCTTGGCTCTCAATATGCGAAGAATGCTCAAGTCGAACAATCTTGTGCGCAAGCTTCATGCCTGTGAGACGATGGGAGCTGTCACCGTGATTTGTACCGACAAAACAGGTACGCTGACGCAGAACCAGATGCAGGTGGACTCCCTCTTGCTGAAACAGGGAAGCGAACATTTGCTCCACTTGGCGATAGCCGTCAACACCACTGCCGAACTGGACAACGACCGAGGTATAGGCAATCCTACCGAGTCGGCATTGCTGCTATGGCTCAAAGCTAAGGGGCACGACTATGCCGAGTTGCGCAAACAGTGCACCGTGGTGAGCCAGCAACCATTCTCGACCGAGCGAAAGTATATGTCCACCCGTGTTCTTGCAGAAGGCACACAGTATCTCTTTGTGAAGGGAGCTCCCGAGATCGTGCTGGCAAAGTGCGACTTGGACGATAAGGAAAAGCAAAAAGCACAGGAAGAGCTTGCTGACTTCCAGCGCAAGGCGATGCGTACATTAGCCTTTGCCTATCAGAAGGCAGAAGACGGTAAGATGACCTTGCAGGCTATCGTTGCCATTACCGATCCTCTGCGCAAGGAGGTTCCCGCAGCAGTGCAGGAGTGCAGAAAGGCTGGTATAGAAGTCAAGATGGTGACGGGCGACACGGCAGCTACGGCTTTCGAGATAGGCAAGCAGATAGGCATCTTCGAGGAAGACAATACAAGTATAGGGGCCGATGGCGAGATGACTCCGCTTGAGGTACAGATGATAACGGGCGAACAGTGGGAGGCTCTCTCGGATGAGGAAGCCTATAAACGCGCACAGAATATCCGTGTGATGAGCCGTGCCCGTCCTACTGACAAACAGCGATTGGTGGCCATGCTTCAGAAACATGGCGAGGTGGTGGCGGTAACAGGCGATGGAACCAATGATGCCCCGGCGCTCCACTATGCTCATGTTGGGCTTTCGTTAGGCTCGGGCACATCGGTAGCCAAGGAAGCTTCGGATATGACCTTGCTCGACGATTCGTTCAAGTCGATAGCCAATGCCGTGATGTGGGGACGCTCGCTTTACCGCAACCTTCAGCGTTTCCTCTTTTTCCAGTTGGTGGTCAATGTAGCAGCCTTGCTCCTGGTGCTTGGCGGTTCGATCATAGGCACCGAAATGCCCCTTACCGTTACCCAGATATTGTGGGTCAACCTGATAATGGACACCTTTGCAGCCTTGGCTTTAGCCTCTTTGCCTCCTTCGCACGAGGTGATGAAGGAAAAGCCCCGCAAGGCTTCCGACTTTATCATTTCCCGCAGCATGGGTGCAGGAATCCTTTTCTGTGGCATCAGTTTCTTTGTCGTGATGTTTGCTTTCCTGGTATATTGTGAGCGTCGCGGCAGGGGAGGAGTCGATACGCACGAACTGACATGGTTCTTCACCACGTTTGTGATGCTGCAGTTCTGGAATCTCTTCAATGCCAAAGCTTTGGGCAGCAACCGGTCTGCATTCCGTCACTTCCTCCAGGATAAGGGCATGCAGTTGGTGCTTCTGCTGGTCTTGGCAGGTCAGTGGCTCATCGTTACTTTCGGTGGTGAAATGTTCCGCACCCAGCCTCTCTCGCTTAAAGAGTGGGCAATCATTATTGGCTCAACCTCGCTCGTTCTTTGGACAGGCGAACTGTATCGTGCTGTGAGGCGAGCAATGTGTCATCAGGAGGAATAAAGACAGGAAAACAAGATGAAAACAGTATATTATACTATTCTGGACGGATGTAGGCTGAAAGACGGTACTGCCATCAAGTCTTTGAAGCCCTGTGTGGCCACTATTGGCTTTTTCGACGGAGTGCACAGAGGACACCAGTATCTCATACGTCAGCTGGTGGAGAAAGCCCACAGTCAGGGACTTGAGGCAACGGTCATCACCTTCGACGAGCATCCGCGCAAGGTGTTGCAGAGCGACTATCAGCCAGAGTCGTTGAGTACACTCGACTCTAAGTTGCTTCTCCTCTCCCGCACCGATATAGACAATGTGGTGGTGCTGCATTTCGATAAAGAGATGGCATCGCTTTCTGCCAAGGAGTTTATGAGCAAGGTGCTGTGTAATCAGTTGAGCGTGAAATCACTCTTTATCGGTTACGACCATCGCTTCGGTCGCAACCGTGAGGAAACCTTCGATGATTATGTACGCTATGGACGTGAGATGAACATGGAGGTAGTTCGCAATGACGCATTCCAGCTCGACGGCATCAATGTGTCCTCTTCGGTCATCCGTTCCTTTCTGCGCGAAGGCGAGGTGGAGCTTGCCAATATGTGCTTGGGCTATCCTTATACCATCGTAGGCAAGGTGGTGAATGGCTTTCATGAGGGTCGCAAATTAGGCTTCCCTACTGCCAACATAGACATCTCCCATTTGTGTCAAATGATTCCTGCCGCCGGTGTCTATGCCGTCAAGGTAAGGCTGGAACAGGGGATGGAAATGAAGTGGGGCATGATGAATATAGGCACGCGTCCTACTTTCGGCGGAAAGCGCACAACGATCGAGACACATATCTTCCATTTTGATGGCGACATTTATGGTCAGTTGCTGTTGGTGAGCTTTGTGCACCGCATCAGGGGCGAGCGTAAGTTCGAGTCGCCTGAGGAACTTGCAGAGCAACTCCGTGAAGACGAGGAAACCGTTGTGGCGCTGTTGCAGAAAGATAAAGAGAACGAATAGAAACAAATTTAAATAAACAGATACAAACGATGAAAGAGGTAAAGAAAGGTGTTATGGATATTCTGCTGTATGGCATTGTGTTTGTCGTAGTACAGCTTATAGTTTCATTCTTGGGAATGCTTGTCTGGTCATTTGTTCAGCACGAGGAACTGGCAGATGTGCGAACAGCCATGCTTTCGGGGCACAATCCCGTGCTGCTTGCCCTTACCTCGGTGTTCAGCAGTGTGATTACCCTGGTCATTTTTCTGAAGACCAAGTGGACTCCCATCTCTCGCAACTATCTGTTGTCCAAACCTTGGCTCACTCTTCTTTGGGTAGCTTTGTTTGCTTTGGGTGCCATGATTCCACTTGAGTTTGTGTATGAGCAAATCGGACTGGAAATGGACGAGACCACAGGCCTCATATTCGAAGGGCTGCTCAAAGAGCCCTGGGGGTATGTGGCTGTAGGCATCCTGGCACCATTGACCGAGGAGGTTGTCTTCCGTGGCGCCATCCTCCGTACCTTGCTGGGTATGATGAGCAAGCGCAACCATTGGGTTGCCATCATGATTTCGGCTGCCATTTTTGGTGCTGTGCATGGCAATGCAGCCCAGTTTGTCAATGCCCTGTTCATGGGTCTTCTCTTAGGATGGATGTACTATCGCACCCGTAGCCTTGTGCCAGGCATCCTGCTGCATTGGGTCAACAACACGATGGCTTATATCCTGACCAACCTTCTTCCTCAGAGCGACGGCAAGCTTATCGACCTCTTCCATGGTGATGAGAAGACGGTATATTATGCCGTAGGCTTCTCCTTGTGCATTCTCATACCGAGTTTCCTGCAGTTGGTTGCAAGATTTAGAAAAGCGTAATAATAAGATGATTATCTTAGAACAAAGCATTATTGGCAAGAAGTGCCAGGAAGCCTGTGAGGATGGACTGGTCGTGACCGATGATTTCATCGCCGTGATAGACGGCAGTACGAGCAAGACCCCAAAGCATCTCAATCCGGAGATGAAGAATGGTCGTTATGCCATGATGCTCATCTCTGAATATATCAGACATGAATTGAAGGCGGATGCCTTGGCGGATGATTTCTGCCAAGGCATCACGCATTATATATGCGATAAAGTGTATAAGCCTTTGGGCGTGGCCGAGCGATTGTTGCTGCATCCCGAGGAACGCCTTACGGCTTCTGCCGTTATTTACAGCAGGGCAAGGCAAGAAGTGTGGATGGTGGGCGATTGTCAGGCTCTCATCGGCGGAAAACTCTATGAGAACGGTAAGCCATACGAGCAAGAGATTGCAGAGAGGCGAGTTGCCTTGATAAAGGAGGGAATGCTTCCTGCTGAGGCTCGCAGGCAAATAGAGCCTTTGCTCGTTGAGGCGATGCTTTCGGGACAAAACAAGACTTATGCTGTTATTGATGGATTCCCCATCTATCGGGAGGGGGTAAAGGTAGTGTCTGTATCTTCTTCCGAGACTGTTTCTGCCTCTTCCGAGATTGTATTGGCGAGCGATGGCTATCCTTTTCTCAAGCCTACTCTGGCAGAGAGTGAGGAAGCCTTGGCTAATCAAATTGCCAACGATCCTCAAAACATCAGCTGTTTCATAGCTACCAAAGGCCTTGTAGAAGGCAACAAGAGTTTTGACGACAGAACTTATATCCGCTTCCTGCCATAGGCTGTTGGGGCGATACAATCAGACAAACGTATATTAATAACACGGGCTGCCAGGAATCCTGGCAGCCCTACTATTACGTTAGTATGTTATGAAAAATTTGAGAGAAATGAAACTTCACAGTTTCAGAGTTGTTTTACTAAACATGATTTTATAGAGAAAGCATAGAAATTTATCATTTCAGTATGTTGGAAGCCGGGTCGGCAGCCACTTGGTTGATATTGGATTGCTGCATGGAGTCGACCGATACCGAGTCGGCAATGGCAGCTACTGATACACCGTGAACCGATTGTCCGTTTCCTGTATTTCCTACGTATTCGGCATCTTTCTGGAAAGGTACTTGGGCGGCATTGCCCAGAGTAAGGAAGATAGCCACCATGGCCGCAGCCTTGAACAGAGGTTTCAGTCGCTCTGTCAGCGATATTACCTTTGCCTTTTCTGGCTTCTGGCTTTCCTCGCCTTCTATGATGTCCATCATCTTTTGGTCAAAGTCATCGCCCAGAGCCTCGTTCTTGCTTTCGCCAAGCTCGTAGGTAAAGAGAGCCTTATAGGACTCCAGCTCGGAAGGAATATCTTCCTGACTGAAGAATGTGCGGAGGATGTCTTCCTCTTCGAGGGAGGTCTCGCAATTCCAGTAGCGCTCTAAAAGCTGTTTGATGTACTTATAGTCCATATTTGTCGAATTGTAGAAATCGTTGTTTTATTGTTTGACGAGCCCTGAAGATATTGATCTTTACCTGTTCTTCGGTGATGCCGAGAATCTGGGCAATGTCTTTGTAGGCTTTTCCCTCAATATCGCGTAGCTGTATGCAACTGCGTTGCTTTTCGGGAAGTTCGTCTATCATCCTCTTTACGATGTCCAGTTTGTCTTTCTGAATCATTCGTTCTGAAGGATTCGAGGTGGCGTCCGGCCTTTCTGTCTTCTCGTCTTCGAGCGATCCGTTCTGATTCTCCATCTTCTTGATGCGGTCGAGCGAGAGATTTCTTGCGACAGTGAGGCTGTAGGCTTCGATGGAGTCTAACTGTAGCCATCTGTCGCGCGAGTTCCAGACTTTTATCAGTGTGTCTTGCACGATGTCTTCGGCTTCCTCTCTGTTGAGAGTAATGCGCAGAGCCAGTCTGAAGAGCTTGTCCTTCAGTGGCAAAACATCGTTTCTGAAACTGATTTCTTTCATCCTCTCTAATTGTAATGACGATTTGCTTGCAAGAAAGTTACAGGCAAATGCAGAAAATGTTTGTATTTAACAATCTCTAACAATTTGAAGCGAAGAGAGAGGCGCTTATGATGTGGCGTTCTTCACTCTTCCCTCTTTATATTTTTCCTCTTCGTTCTTCACTTGATGACGGTTCCCTGTTTGCCGTCTATGGCTGTTGCCAGTGTGATAATCACCTCCTTCACGCCTGCGTCTACGGCAGCAAGGGCATTCTCTATCTTCGGAATCATGCCTCCACCGATGGTTCCGTCAGCCTGGTATTTCTCGAAGTCGGCTCGTGTGATGACAGGAATCACGCTGTTGTCGTCATCGGGATTGGAAAGTACGCCCTTCTTCTCGAAACTGTATATCAGCGTCACATCGTAGTAGGGAGCCAAAGCCTTGGCTGTTTCGCTGGCTATGGTGTCGGCGTTAGTATTCAGAATATTGCCATTGCCGTCGTGAGTCAACGGAGCCATAACGGGTGTAATGCCTTCCTGGATAAGGGTTTGCAGCATCTTGCCATTGGCGCGTTCCACATCGCCTACATATCCGAAGTCTACTCCATCCTTGACGGGGCGCTTGTGGCTGTGTATCACATCCATGTCGGCTCCTGTCAGTCCGAGTGCGTTTACACCCTTGGCTTGCAACTTGGCTACAAGGTTCTTGTTGACCAAGCCTCCATAGACCATGGTTACCACCTCCAGCATCTGTGCGTCGGTGATGCGTCTGCCATTCACCATTTTGCTCTCTATACCCAAGGCTGCTGCTACTTTAGTAGCGCGTCTGCCTCCGCCGTGTACCAGTACTTTCTTTCCTGGTATGGCGGCAAAATCTGTAAGGAGCTGTGCCAGTTGCTCGTTGTCCTCAACGATGGCGCCGCCCACCTTTACGATTGTTACTTTCTCCATATCTGTCTATATTTTGATAATGACAGTACAAAGTTACAACTATTTTGCTAAAAACCTATACTTATAGTCGGCTCTTTTGTTTCTTTAACTCTACAATGTGCCTTTATCTCTGCGAAAAATTGTAAATTTGCACGATTGCTAAAGCAAGTGAATAGTAATAGATTATAAATAACAGATATGAAAAAAGTATTTGTAAGCGGATGTTATGACCTTCTTCACAGCGGACATGTGGAGTTTTTCCGTCAGGCTTCGCAGTATGGTGAGTTGTATGTCGGCATAGGTTCCGATTCCACTATCTTGGAGTATAAGCATCATAAAACCTTCTATCCGGAGCAGGAACGCCTGTTCATGGTAAAGTCTATCCGATACGTGAAAGATGCATTCATCAATGCCGGTTCGGGCATCATGGACTTTGTGCCGACGGTGGAGTTCCTGCATCCCGATGTGTTTGTAGTGAATGAAGATGGAAGCAGCGACACCAAGCGAAAGTTCTGCGAGGAGCATGGTATCGAGTATGTAGTGCTGGAGCGTACTCCAGCCGAGGGATTGACAGCCCGTTCGAGTACTGATATCAAGAATGGAACCTGCGCTTTGCCAACCCGTCTTGATCTGGCTGGTACATGGATTGATCAGCCTTACGTGAGTTGTTATGCTCCAGGCTGGGCCATCACCATGTCGTTGATTCCCACCTTTGAGGTGCGCGAGCGCTGTGGACTTTCCACTTCCACCCGAAACATGATCAAGAAAATATGGCCAGTGAAGTTGCCCGATATGGATCCTGAAATCTTGTCGAAGTTGGTCTTCTGTTTCGAGAACGACCCTGAGCGCAATGATGGCATCGTAAGTGGAGCACAGGATGCCATCGGAATCTGTATTCCTGGTTTGTGCCGTCATTACTACAACAACCGTTTCTGGCCCGAGAAGTTTGAGCGTTGCGATGATGAGTCGATACTTTCCTGGCTGGAGGAACATCTCTGCATGATAGCGATGGAGCCCCGTCGACCTGGCTGCTCTGTGGTCGAGGGTAAGGACATCACTGAGGTGAAGGTAAAGGCTTTGGCTCAGGCTGCCGATGACTGCTGGCAAGCCATTATGGCTAAGGATTATGAGGCTTTCGCCCGTGCCTACAAGGCTTCGTTTGATGCTCAGGTAAGTATGTTCCCTGCCATGATTCAGGGTTGTGTCCAAGGTTATATTGACAAGTATTCAGCTCTACCTGATGTGAAGGCATGGAAGATGCCTGGAGCAGGTGGCGGTGGATATCTGGCCTTAGTGGTAGACGATGTGAAGAAATTTGCCGAGGCTCATCCTGAGACCATCACACTGACGATAAGAAGAAAGTAACGTGACGATGAAAAAGATTGTTCCCAGGCAGTATCTGCTGCCTTTTGTGCTCATAGCATCGCTGTTTTTCTTTTGGGGGTTTGCTCATAGCATCCTCGATATTCTGAACAAGCATTATCAGGATGCCCTCGTCATATCCAAGACTCGTTCAGCCCTGGTGCAGGCGATGGTGTATGGAGGTTATTTTATCATGGCCATACCTGCCGGTACCATTATCCGCAAGTGGGGCTATAAGGCAGGAGTGCTTACAGGACTGGTGCTTTATGGCATTGGTGCCTTGCTCTTCATTCCGGGCGAGATGATTATGTCGTTCAACTTTTTCCTGGTCTGCCTGTTTGTGATAGGCTGCGGACTTACCTGTCTGGAAACCGCATCCAATCCTTATATTGCTGTCCTTGGTGATGAGGAGACCTCAGCCTCAAGGCTCAACCTGGCTCAGTCGCTCAATGGATTGGGCTGGATAGTCGGTCCTTTGGTAGGAGGACTTCTTGTCTTCCGTGGAGCTGATGGCAACAGTGGCTCGGTGGCTTTGCCTTACACCATTATAGGCATTGCTGTGCTGCTTATTGCTATTGTGATAGGTCGTGTGAAGCTGCCTGAGATAAAAGAGGAGAAACAGATTGCCGAGGCTGCTTCGGGTGTATCGTTGTGGCATTCCCGCACCTTTGTCTTCGGTTTGACAGCCATCTTCTTCTATGTGGCTGCCCAGACGGGTATCAACAGTTTCTTTATCAATTATGTCACCGAGAGTATTCCTTCTGTTTCGGCTCGAGATGCTGCCTTGATGCTGTCGTTTGGCGGTATGGGCTTCTTCTTTGTTGGTCGATTGTTGGGCAGTTGGGGCATGAACTATGTCAAGGCAGGCATCTTGCTGTTGATCTGTGCCTTGGGCGCCTCAGTCTGTATGCTGGTGGTTATCTTAGGTGCTGGTATGCTGGCTGTAGTGGCTTTGGTGTTGACCTATCTTTGCGAGTCCATCATGTTTCCCACTATCTTTGCCTTAGCATTGCGAGGGCTTGACGCCGGCAGTACGAAGCGTGGCTCTTCTTATCTCATCATGGGAATTGTGGGTGGAGCTATTGCTCCTGTACTGATGGGTGCTCTTGGCGAAACCGACATGGCTGTTGGCTTCATTGTACCTTTGGTTTGCTTTGTCGTTATTGCTGCCTTTGCCCTTCATGTGTCAAAGGCAAAGAAACTGGGGTAATGTAAGTAAGTCAGTTTATTGAAATAAAAAGAGGGTGTGTCATAAGTCTGTGACGCACCCTTTTTGTGTGTTTTTCTGTAT
>ERZ1034755.646-NODE-646-length-11351-cov-7.116413_pt1 | contig 11351 bp, 10 predicted proteins | sample MGYA00520596_ERZ1034755 | MGnify/ENA primary metagenome ERZ1034755 (study PRJEB33766, sample SAMN09781701) | gut metagenome | biome: gut microbiome | host: Homo sapiens | place: Madagascar | study: EMG produced TPA metagenomics assembly of the PRJNA485056 data set... | reverse complement strand
CGTCAATCTGTAAACACTCAAAAACGTGCAAAAAGCCACCGCAAGGGTGGCTTTTGCACGTTTGGAAGACTGCGAGCGCGACTTCAAAAGACTCTATATTTCCGGGCTCCGCGCTGACTTTGAAGGCATCGGAATCATTTCCGACGGCTCTTTCTGTTGAAGATCGAATACAGGAATCCCAAGAGACACCCTTGCCGGAAATCTTTCCAAAACTGTTCTCTCGCAGGATCCTGCGGCGGCTCTCGGCGCGGTGGTCTGTTCCTGCCCCCGTCCGGATACCCGAAATATCCGTTTTGCTGTGACATCTTCTAACCTCTCCTCACCTATGTATGACACTCGAAAACGACAGGTCTGCTGTCCCCACCGGGCGCGGTGGCGTCAGGCAAAGCTCCGGCTCTCGATGATTTCCCTTGCCTTTTGTAAGTACTTTTTGATCTCGTCAAATACTACGTTGTATTTGCGCTTTTCCTTGATGATATTAAAATATTGGTAAACAAAAACCGAGCCGTGACCGTTGCCGCCATAACTGTCATATTTCTGCTTCATGGAAGTTTCATTCTCGGAACTATCATTTTTGAACAGCGCACGTTTTTTTGCTTTTTCATCAAAATTCGCGTCAAACCAGCCGTTACAAAATTCGTTGAACAGTTCCTCTTTTTTGTGAGTTCCGTTGCGTTCAACCATCAACCGAAATTGGTATTCCTCCAGTTGTATGCCGATCGTCAAATAGTCTTTCTCCTCACGCCCCTCTTCCCGGTTCGTATAACGGATATCAAGCGTCACCTTTCCGTTGTGAAAACTTTGGTTGATTTCCAGCCGATAACCCTGCGGCGCGGCGCTGACCGGGTCTCTGAGAGAGACTTCCAGCGCACGCAAGATGTCTGCCCCTTTCAATTTCGTATAAACGTCTTTGATCCGCAAATCCTCCAGATACTCCGCCTCACGATTCTTCTCACCGTTTTTGTCAGTCGAAGATAAATAATCGAACCGATCTTGTCTTTTGTCCAGTGCATATTGAATCATTCCGTTGATGGATTCGATGATTTGACAATATTCGTCAATCTGCAAAAAATGCAGAGCTGTGACGCGAGCAGAGCGGCGAGCCTGTTCGCGGATCCGTTTGGCAATCGTGCCATAATCAACGAATTCCCACTGAACTTCCTTTTCCTCCCCGGTTCCCTTTTTGGGGAAAGATAGTTTATCTTTCAAAGCATTGATGATTCCGGTGAATACGCCTTTCAGCAGGGTGTTCCCGTCTTTATCTTCTGTATAGCGTCTTAACTGTTCTTCGTCCTGCAGGGATTTGATTTTATTTTCAATCACATAATAACACCTTTTCTTGCTGTCGCAATCCTCCAGCCAAATGATCACATCGCGATGCCAGCATTCTCTTGAAACACCCCGGTATTCATAGCGCTGATCGTCGAAATCGGGAAAAAACACTTTGATGAATGCCGGGTCCTGCTCGATGAGCCATGCCCAGACGTTGGAGTGAAACAATTCTTTTGAGCCGAGTGACATCCGGAACAGCAATGATTTTTTCAGATCATCTGCCATGCGTTTGTATTCTTGCTCGCTGCATACTTGTTTGTCGTTCATGTGTCATGCTCCTTCATATTTTTGATTTGCCGCCCGAACATTGTCGGCGATTTTGCGTCTCAAGTTCTCCGGCGACAGGACTTCAACATGGTTCAGGTATTGCATCGCCCAATATTCCATGGCGTAAAGGCTGGCTTTCACGGTGACGATCATCCGATCGCCGGACTTTACCGTCGTAAAATCGAATCCGAACCAATCGACGATCTGATCGATCATCCACTCGCCGTCAATGGAAAAGGAAATGCTCTCGGGCTCGTCGGAATACATATAGGGCATCCCGGAGGAAAACCGCTTATAGTCGATCCCGTTTTGATATCCGCTGATTGTTCGGATGTCTGTGGCTGGCTCGCCCTGTAACGAAATCTGTGTGATCTTGTCCATTCGGAAATACCGAATGCTTTTCCATTTCTCCTCGTAAGCCATTAGGTAGTAGCGTTGATTATGCAGAATCATCTGAAACGGACTGGCGATATGGATTGCCGCATAATGCAGTTTTTTGTCCGCGCCGTACTTGTTATAGGTAAATTTGATTTGTTTCTTTGCGGTTATGGCTTCGTCGACCACTTCAATATTATAGAACAATGCGGCATTTTCCGACTTGTTCCAGTCACTCACCGAATACACGTTTTTGACGTGCGACCGAAAGTAGCGGCTCGACAGCTGAGACAGTTTTTCGATCAGCTGCCTGCTGTGCGTTGCCGTGATGTGACGGCTTGCCAGTACGCTGTCGGAAAGCAGCCGAAGCTCGGAATCCTCAAACAAACGACTGTTCATGTACGAACCTTTTTGGGTCGTTTCTATATCATAGCCGGCTGCCTGCAAGAGAGAGATACAACGACCGACGGCTTTCCGTTCAAAGGAGATATCGTAATCGCTCAGCAGTCTTTTCGCAATCTCCTCCTGCGTCATCGGGTGTTCGCTGTCCGTATTTTGTTCCAGTATCTGCAATATGCGAACGATCGCCAGTTTTTTGGGCTCAAATGATTTCATGACGTCACCGCCTTTATGATCTGAAATCATGATACCAAAAATATCGCAATCGGTCAAGAACGCACGCCCCCTACGATGTCCATAATCTCATCATAGAACAGGATTCCTTTTTCATAGAGCGCCTGCGCCAGTTGATCAAGCAACTGTTTGTTCTGTGACAGAAGCAGTTTTGCCCGCTGATACAGTTCCTCCAGCAAATGCACCTTTTTTTCATGAATCGTATCCAGCCGGTACGGGGGCGCAGACGCATATTCGCTCCTGCAATAGAGGTATTCCAGACCGGCGCCGCCGCTCCGCTCCACATAGTGTTCTATTTCGGCCATGGCAGCGCGCAGATCCTTCACCGCCCCTACATCGATCTCGCCGAATTGAAGTTCCACGCTCGCTCTTCCGGCAAGAAGAAACATGATATCATGCTCGATGTCGCGCGCGGTTTCGTTCAGATGTCGTCCGGATGAACAACACATGCCGATCCCCATACCGTCTTTCCCGCATTTGCCAATGGCAACACATCCGACCGATTCGCCGGACAGCAGTCGGAGAACGGCGTGCCCCGCTTCGTGATAGGCGCTCCTGGATCGGGTCGCAGCGTCTATCTCCTGCGGCTCGTACCGATTGAGTAAAATGCGCGAAACGGCGTGTTTGATGTCTTCGCAGGTAATTTTATCTCTGTTTGCGTATGCTGCGTAAATGCCTGCCTCGTTGACGACTTCTTCGAGCATCGCACAAGAGTTTCCCGACAAGATGTGGGCAAGGGATGTCGCATCGACTTCCTCCGAAAGATTCTTGCTCGAAAGGAAGTGCGCGACGATTTTTACGGCATCCGAAAAGGAGGGCGCCGCAAACTCAAGTTGCTTTCCGAATCTGCCGTCTCGCAAAAGGGACTCCGGCAAATAATCAATATCGTTTGCAGTCGCGATTACAAAAACATCTTGGTCAACAATATCTTCTAGCCCCGTTTGTATCGCTACAAATTCTTCTTTATTGCAATTTTGCTGTAGGTTGTCTTCCGCAAATTTATCCATATCATCAAAGAATATGATGGACGGTGCTTCGCGGATGGCATTCTCAAACGTTTGTTTGATGTCGTTGACAAACTCGCCGTTAGGCTTGTTTTTCTTACAATGGAAGACGGCTCTGCCCGTTTCGGCAATCATGACCTTTGCCATGAGCGTTTTCCCGAGGCCGGGCGCGCCATACAGTAAAATGGCTTTCGGTATTTTCACTCCGAGTCGAAGATACTTCTCCCGATTTTTCAGTACATCACATAACCGCCGCAGTTCCTCTTTTTCTCTCTCGTAACCGATGACTTTGTCAAACTGATCCATAATCGACTTCCTTTCCCGTTCCTGAGAAAACTATATCACACCTGCTGTACCGAAAATGTCCCAGCAGCGCACGGATCGCCAAAAATGAAACGGAGAGTGCTTCCGATACGGAAACACTCTCCGTTTTCCTTGATGGCGTGAAGGTCGATCCTTTCGGTGATGATTGCTCCGCAAAGGGCTTCCCGCTCAGCGGCGGCGGGGTTCGCCGTGGAATGGTTTTGTCGCCGCGGCGAGCATACGGTCGTAGACCGCGAGCATCTCATCGACCATGCGGAACTGCGTATGCGCGCGGTCGAGGTTCTGCCCCGGGCGCGTCGTGCGGAAGTACACGTCCCCCTCCAGGTAATCCGTGAGAAAGCGCATCCCGCACTCATAGGTCATCATGATCGCGCCCATGGCGAGATACCGCCGCTCCGTCTCCGTGATGCCGTCGCCGACGGCGGAGAGGTACCCCGCGAGGTAGGTCTCGTAGAGATCAAAGCAGAAATGCACCTTGGTGAGGTCGGGCTCATCCTCCGCGCCGGAGTTGCAGCCGAAGCGGATACTGTCCCCGAAGTCGTAGCACAGCGACCCGGGCATGACCGTATCGAGGTCAATGACCGCAAGCCCCTCCCCAGTTTTATCGTCCAGCATGACATTATTGAGTTTGGTATCGTTGTGCGTCACGCGGAGCGGTATTTCCCCGCTCTCAATTCTGTCAACAATCTTCCCGCACAGAGAGGAATGTTCTTTTACCCATGTGATCTCCCGCTCTACCTCATGTGCCCGCCCGCAGACGTCTGCCTCCACGGCGGCGAGGAAGTTCCGGTACCGCACGCGGGTGTTATGGAAATCGGGCAGGACCTCATAGAGCTGCGACGCATCGAACTTTGCGAGGAGCGAGGCAAAGCGACCAAATGCCACCGCGCTCTCGTAGAAGTCCCGGGGTGCGCGCACCGACTGATAGGTCGTCGCCCCCTCGATGAACACATAGACGCGGAAATAGTCCGTGCCGTCAAAATAGTAGCTCTCTCCCGTCTTTGTCGGCACAATCTGCAGGCACTCGCGCGCGGGGTCGCCGCCGCGGGCGAGTACGCTCTCGCGGCAGAACGCCGTCACGAGTTCGATGTTGTGCATGAGCTCCCCGACGTTTTTGAACAGGCGGTGATTGATGCGCTGGAGGATATAGCGGGTCTGCTGTCCCTCCCTCTCCGTCGTCAGGCAAAAGGTGTCGTTGATATGCCCCGCGCCGTAACGGACACAGGAGACATATGCCCCGTCCATGGCGAAATGGGGCACAAGTTCGCTGAAAAATGCGTCGTTCTCTGTCATTCTGTTCTCTCCCCGACCGGTCGGTCGGATGTTTTTTATTTATGTAAGATGCCGAATGTCACACAAGCGGCACCACGTCTTCCAAGGGTCTTTCGCGGTACTTGCCGCGTGTGAAGTCCGGGATCTCCACCGCCTCACCCGTGCGGATCGAGATTTCGGAGAGAGGCGTAATCGCCGCCCATGTCGCGGCATCATAGACGTCAATCGGCATGTTTCTGCCCTCTCGCACACAGCGAATGAGTTCGGAGCACATATAGTAATCCATACCGCCGTGCCCGAGTGCCCGCGCCTCGTCCGTGATGTTCCGCCAGAAATCGGGCAGATAGGAAGCATATCCGTCTGCATTGTCGAGATATTTACGCAGCGTCTCGGAGGTGACGGAAGTATCGTGCATATCCGTGTGCACCCCTTCAATGAGCACCATATTGGCTTCCTGATAAGTCATGCCCTTGGTACCGCGCACCGTAAACTCGCGGGAATAGTACTTCGGCAGGGTGGTATCGAGCGTCAGCGTGATCGTCTCACCGCCCTCACAGGCGATCATCGTGCTGACAATATCGCCCTGGGCAAACTTCGTACCGATAAGCGACCGATCGGGGTTCTTGTCCGACCACTCAAACGCCTCGAGCCCGCGCGCCTTGCTCGCCATTGAAACGAGGCGGGTCATGCGATTGCCCCGATTGACCCCGAGGAGCCGCGCGATCGGTCCGAGTTCATGCGTCGGATAGTTCTCGCAGTTGCGGGTCAGGTAGTTCCGCAGGCGGTAATGCCGATGAACGTTCCCGCCGAGGATTTCCTCCCGCAGATCGTGACTGTACGCACCGTGACAATGCACGATCTCGCCGAGCATCCCCCGGCGCACAAGCGCCGTGGACAACAGTTCAAAGCGGTCATAGCAGCAGTTTTCCAGCATCATAATCGGGGTGCCCGTCTCCTCATAGGCATCGACCAGTTCCCAGCACTCTTCAAGCGTATAAGCGCCGCCGACCTCGACCGCCGTCACCTTCCCCGCCCGCATACTCTCGATCGCCTGCCGAATATGTACCTCCCAGGAGGAGCAGATGAACACGAGATCGACCGTAGGATCTCCCAGCAGTTCCCGATAGTTTTCATAAGCGCACGGCGTCGACGAACGCTTCTCTTCGACGACCCCGATCGCCGCACGGCGGCGATCCTCATAGGTGTCGCACACCGCGACAATCTCCGCCGCATCAATCGCGAGGAGCGTTCGCAGAAGCACGCTGCCCCTCTGTCCGAGTCCTACCATGCCGATTCTGACTTTATCCATTGTTTTTATCTTCCTTATTTCTGCGCGATTGCGGTATTCAATTCCAGCAGCAACGCGTCAAAATCGCTCTCCGCGTGGGTATAATCGGTGAGGGAGCGGAAGCCGTGACGATGCAGAAGCGAAAGCACCCATGCGCGCCCGAACAGCCTGTCGCCGGTCAGAAGCAGGCGGTAATCCTGCATGGCAAGCGTAAAGATCTCCTGTCTGACCGAGCTGTACACGCCAAGCCCGCCGTCAGGGTACACGGCGAAGGGGTCGCCCGCAGGGAACGTCTCCCCGCCGTCGCAGGAGCGATACGGATCGATGTGGCGGAGCGACAGCGCCGTGTGGTAGAAATTGAAGCCCCAGTGCAAAAACCCTTTGGCGCCGATGATGTACAACATAATTCCGAGGACACGCACACGCAGGTGCGGGAAACTTATGAAAATATTGGGTTGGTTATCTCGGTCGTTATTGCAGGCGTAGTACAGCAAAAACGGCACCTGATGCTCGACGAACGGCACCTCATGCCCCACCTCCACCACGGGCAGATCGGGGACGCCCCGCTCCGCAAAGGCGAAGTCGCTGAGCGCGTCCATGACCGGTAGCCCATCGGCGTACCGTTTCACGGTCTCATAAAGGCGGACGTACCGATCAAGGTGGTTGCCCGACGGCTCGTCAGAGAGGTGCAGATAGGTCACGTCAAAAATGCCGAGGGCTTTCACATGCTCGACGAGCGCCGGAAGGAAGGCGGCAAGGAACGCCGTATAGTCGTCGCCGTCGGACGGGGTATCCCAGCCGAAACGGCGGTATTCCGACCCGTCGGGGCGCGTCACCATGATCTTAGGGCACTTCTCCGCCCCCCACTGCGTGAACAGGTGGGACAGTTCAAAATAGCGGATGCCCGCCGCGCGGCAGATATCGATAAGCCGGTCAAACCGCGTGAAGTCGAAGCAATACCCGTCTTTCGTCTCGGTCACGCCGACGCTCTGGACGGTCAGGCGCTCCGTGCCGACGGCAGTATCGAGCGGCGGCGTGAACATCGGTATGTACGCCATGGTCTGCCCGCTCTCCGCGGCGGCGCAGACATAGTTCCCGAACGCCGTATAAAATGCCTCGTCAAACGGTGCGATGCCGCACGCCTCGGCGATACAGTCGCTGTGGATCCACTTGGTGACGATGAGGTCGCTCTCGTTCGGCGCGCCGTCAAGGACGGTCAGCGCGTAACGGCATTCACAGGTGTCTCCCGCTTTTTCCGGGTTCTCCGCCCGGAATACAAACTCGTGGGAGCCGACGGGGGTACCGGCGGGGATCTTTACCCAGAAGGTATGGTTCACCCCTGCGGCGAGCGAGAACTCCTCGGACGCATACGGCAGGAGCGCATCGGGAAAGACGGATTGTCCTGCCCCGATGACATAATCATCATGCCATGCGTTGTCGGTGAAAAACGAGGTCGTATAGAGTTCAGCCGTCAGCGAAACGGGGACGGGGCTCTCCACCGTCAGGCGGCAGCGCCGCACGGGTCTGTCCGTGCGCACAATGACCTGAAAGGCATACATGGCGCCCGAGAGGCATACGCCACCCGTCTCGGGCAGACGGACGTCGGCACGCGGCAGCATTTTTTCGAGTGCCGATACGGTTTGTATTTTTATCATTCGACACGTTTCCTTTATGGGGATTGGTTTCCTGAATAGCAGTTTTGCCCGACGCGAAAGCGCGCAGAGCTGTTGCGTCCATTATAACGCGCCATGCGGTTGGTGTCAATTCGCAGGGGAATAACGCATTATAAAAGTTCGGGAATTTCCCTCCCATACCCCAGTCGTTCTATCACAAAAAACGGAGAACGCCTTCCCCGAATCGGAAGTGTTCTCCGCTTTTTGTTGTTTCCTCTTGACATCCATGACGGTGTTCGGGAAAACGCAACTTGGTGGACCCGAGAGTTGAACCCCCACGGGGGTTCTGTTTAACTTGGATTATTGGGGATTTTGACTGTTTTTTGACTGTCCGAGGGCGGTTTCGAGCATTTTTGTGGCGTTGTCAATCGCTTTCTGACGGAGATCGGTGTAGGTATCCATGGTGGTGGAATACTGCCGATGCCCGAGCAGTCCTTGCATACTCTTGATGGGTACTCCTGCCTCAAAGCCGATAGATGCGAAGCTGTGGCGGAGTTGGTGCGAGGTGCAGCTGATGCCGGTCTTTGACTTGTAGTTATTCCATAGGTCACCGTACTGGTGGAGTGACAGCGGCTGATCACCCGTCAGGGAGATCACATAATGCTCGGGAAACCGGTCGGGCTTTTGCAAAAGCAGGTCACGCAACGGTGCAAGGAGTGGCACGGTCCGCTTCCCTGCCTCTGTCTTTGGCGTTTTGATGAACGGCGTGTTGTTGTCGAAGGCAACGGATTTTGTGACGGAAATGGTACTGTGCTCGAAATCAATGTCGCGCCATTGCAGAGCAAGGATCTCGCCTTTTCGCATCCCGGTGTACAGTGCAATCGAGGGATATATCCATATATGCCCGGAGCGTTTGATGATTTCTTCGTCATCGGTGCTTGCGCTGGTGCGTTTTTTGCGTGCCAGTCCTTTCGGCACTTTGACGGCGGTACACGGATTGACGGAGATATAGTTTTCCACGACGCCATAGTCGAGGATCAGATTGACGACTAATCGGTAGTTGGAAACGGTCTTGAATGCGTACCCCTGCCCTGCAATACCGTCCAGATAGCGCACGATGTCCTTCGGCACAATCTCACGCGCTCGTTTGTTCTTGAAATATGCCTTGGCTCGGAGATAGCCGCGCTTGTAACTGTCGACCGTTTGCACGGCGAGATGATCGGCGTGCTTTGCCCACCAAAGGTCGGCGAGGCGGCCAAAGGTGATGCCCTCTTCAATGCCGGCGGTGTATTCAAGGATCTTCTGATTAACTTCCCGGGCGCTTTTACCGTAAAAGTTGATTTTCTTGCCGGTGCGTTTGTCGGTGATTTGTTTGAGGTATCTGCCGTCGGCGCGTTTTTTCATTGTCTTGTACTCCTGTACGATTCAGGTGTAGTCGCTTCGTTTTGGGGCGTTTTATACAAAAAATCCTTGGTTTCGAAACTTCCCGGATCGTGGGAGATCTACTTACCAAGGATTTGTTTTCAAGTACAGAGACGTCTCTGCGCTTTTATTATAAATGTTTTTCCTTCGGTAGTCAAGCGGCCATCATACTTAAAATCATTCAAGAAAATTTATTTTCCCTTGCTGATAGTTACGTAGTTTGAAATCAAGAGCCGCGGTATGGTTTTTCATATCGCTTTTTTCGTATGTGCAGATAAGCGTTATTCCCTCTTTCTCGTAAAGGTGCAATTTGTATTTTTTCATTCTCGTATATTCTTCGTTGCTTTCATCATAGCCCCAATGTTCGATATACACTTTTTCGTCTCCTATGTATAGACAAAAATCGGGGTGCAACTCGACTTTTTTTCCGTTGTCGTCAATCACATAAATAGCACTTTCGTAAGCGTGAGGTATCTTTTTCCCGAATAGATACTCGTCGATAAGCACTTCTGATTTGCTTTTCACCACATGACCGTCAGAACAATCGTATCTTCCCTCGTAGGAATCGTCTAGTAGTTCAAACTTTTTACAATCGGTCACTTTTAATAGCAGTGACTTGTTCTTGTATTTGTAGTAGCAGTTACGGCAGAAAAGATGTTCATTTGCTGTTTCGCCGCAAATGATGCATTTTCTTCCTTGACTTTCGCTTTCAATTTCCTCTGCTTCTTCTTCGGGTTCTTGCTCGCAGTAGATGCATTGTTGCCCTTTAAGATGATATTTGCCGCAACGCGGACATTTTTCTGCGTTCGGACTGATAGCATTACACTTTGGACATTTTATTTCTGTTAGGTGCCAAGTGCCACATTCGGGGCATTTAATAACATCTCCTGCCGCTTTCATTTGGAGGTGTTCTCTGCATAGTGGGTACATTCCGCTCGGTCGATTACAAATAACGCAAGTTTTTCCCATGGTCTGTCTCCTTTATTTTAGCCTTAATTGCGATTCATGTTATTCTTCCGTTCTTATAGGCAGTTTTCCGTCACGTTCATAGTAATTGAGGGCGCGGTGCACGAACTCCTCGGTGACGCGGAAATGATCTGCGAGCGCCCAGCGCTCGACAATGCCGGCTTGCAGGGCGGCATGGAGTTGGCGCCACGGCATAAGTTTTCGAATTGCCCATTTATCTGCCCGGTATTCCTGCTTTTGTCGGCTCTCTGCGCATACATATGGACGATAAAAGGCATCGCAGACGCAATGCCCTATCTCATGTGCGATATGTGATCGTTCCTCGGCTTCTGACGCCCACGGTGCCGTATCTACGCCGATGGCATAGTAATCCTTACCGATCGCCACGCTGACGGAATGGGTTTGCGGAAGCGGTGCCCGGTACAGGGCGATGCCCTCCCGATCCATAATCTCATAGAGTTGTTCCGTTGTCATGGTGTCACTTCTTTTCTTGTTTCTTTTGCGCGGCTACATAACGTGCGAAACGCTTGACTTCCTCCCACATTTCCGGCGTGACCTCGGCGTCGCCACCGAATAGTGCCACTCGGATCGCCTCCAAGTCCTCGTTCTCCGAGGGCTTTTTTTCTTGCTCTTTGCCGAGTAAGTAATCTACGGTCACACCGAAGTAGTCGGCAATCTTGCGGAGAGTAAAATCGCGTGGAGCAGCGCCATGCCGCCATTTTGATATTGCGGCGTTTGTAATCTCCAGTTCTTTTGCTACGGTTGCGGGAGTTGTTTTGTGTATAATACACAAATTTGAAAAAATATCGTAAAACAATTATTTAATCTCCATTATTATCGTACATTATTCAACTA
>ERZ1034755.643-NODE-643-length-11370-cov-5.388069_pt1 | contig 11370 bp, 10 predicted proteins | sample MGYA00520596_ERZ1034755 | MGnify/ENA primary metagenome ERZ1034755 (study PRJEB33766, sample SAMN09781701) | gut metagenome | biome: gut microbiome | host: Homo sapiens | place: Madagascar | study: EMG produced TPA metagenomics assembly of the PRJNA485056 data set... | reverse complement strand
ATGTATGAGGTTTAGTTACTGTTACTACTTCCACGTGTTGTTAGCGTCCAGTTCGTAGTTGAAATCCGTGTTCACCCGATGCTCTTTCACACGTCCATTTTCCTTGTCGTTCTTGACTGTCACCGAAGCTTTCATGAAGCCCTTCTCCACCTGCACCTGAGTGCGCGCAGTGAGCGGTGACTCATACTGTCCTTTCATTTTCATAATCTTTTACTTTTTTTAAGGTTAGTACTTGACTATCTTATTCATTCTCTTTTATTTTTTGTTCTTCTTTCCTTTGCCGTAGCCATAGCCGTAGCCATATCCGTAACGGCCATAACCATAGCCATATCCGTAGCCATAACCACGATGTGCAATATCCACTCCGTTGAGCACCAGAGCCATATTGCGCAGGCGCTTCTCCTGATAGAGGCTCTCGATGTCGGGCAACTGGCGTCGGTCGAGCTTGCCTGCACGCACCACAAAGATGGTGAGATCGGCCACACGGTTGGCAATGGATGCATCGGCAATGATGCCTACAGGCACACTGTCGGCTACGATATAGTCATAACGCTGGCGCAACTCCTCCACCAGTTTGTCCAGACGCTCGTCCATGAGCAGTTCGGCAGGATTGGGAGGCACTGTGCCTGCAGGGATGATATCCAGCCCATCCACTCCCTCTACGGGACGGATGATATCATCCACCTGCACGCTGGCATCGGCCAGATAGTTGGTGAGTCCCATCTTGTGCCCATGCCCATGCAAGTGATGACTGAGAGTACCCTTGCGGATATCCATATCGAGCAGCAGCACACGCTTCTTGGCAAATACCAGTGTGAGTGCAAGGTTGCGCGATATGAAGGTCTTGCCGGCTCCCTCATTGAAGGAGGTGAAGGTAATCACCTGGGCAGGATGTTCCTTGCGGCCCATAAACTCCATGTTGGTGCGCAGGATGCGGAATGCCTCCGAAGTCATGTCGTTGCCATCGGCCGTTACCACCATCTCCTGTCGTTTGCCCTTGGAGCGTGATTTGTCGCGGCCCTGAGGAATCTCGCCCAGGAAAGGCACACTCACACGTCCCTTGAGGTCGCGACGGCTGTGCACATAAGTGTCCATGAAGAGACGCACCATGAGCCACACGGCAGGCAGGGCAAAACCGATGAGCAAGCCCAGCAGCATGATGCGTGAGCGCACAGGAGCGATGGGAGCATTGCTGCCGTCGGCACCGTCGATGACGCGGGCATTGTTGTCGGCCATAGCCTGTGTGATGGCATTCTCCTCGCGGCGGTTGAGCAGGAACAGATACAGAGCCTCCTTGATCTTCTGCTGACGCTCGATGGAAAGCATCTCACGCTCCTGGGTAGGAATAGAAGCCACACGCGACTGTGCTCTCACCTCACGGCTGCGGGCATCGCGCTTCCTCACGTTGATGCTCACTATCATATTATCCACAGCGCGTATGATGCTCTGCTTCATGGCATGCAGCGAGTTGTTGAGTTCCTCCACCACGGGGTTGCTGTCGCTGCTGTCCTCTATGAGTTTGTCACGACGGAGCTTGATGGCGTTGTACTGGCTTATCTGGCTCTCCACACTGGCATTGTCGATACCCGTGTTGCTGGGTATGAGATCGCCGTCCTTGGTGTGGTCCTCCAGATACTCCTTGATGTAGGTGGCCAGCCTGAGCTGGGTTTCCATCTCCAGCGCTTCGCTGTTGGACTTGCGGCTCTCATCGAGATAGGCGCTGGCGGTATTGTTGATATCCAGAATGCGGTTGTCGCGCTTGTAGGTCTCCAGCTCGCTCTCCACACCGCCCAGTTCGCGGCTGATGATGATGAGACGCTCATTGATGAAGTCGGCGGTATTGACAGCCACCTGGTTCTTGTCGCGTATAGCATCCTCGTTGTAGGCAGTGATGAGCATGTTGAGCACATCCTCGGCACGTGAGGGAGAAGCATCCTTGAGCGAGAGGGTGAGAATGCTGGAAGCATCTTCCTCCTGTCGGATTCCCAGGTTGGCCAGGTAATAGGAGGCAACTGCCGAGAGCGGACGCTTGCTCACATTGATTTCCTTGCCAAACCACGAGCGGGTGCAATAGCTGGTGGGAGAGACTGCCAGGCGCATACCGCCCAGCTTGACGGTATCCTTCATGGCTATCACCCACGAATCGCCCTCGCCTGCACTACTGAGGTCGGTGATGCGCACATGCTTCTCATCCTCGACACGCAGATTGAGCGAGATGTATGTTTCGGGCGTAGCATCGGGGAAGCTGACAGCCACAGGAGCCGTAGCATAGAGTTCGCTCGTGCGCAGTCCGTCCTTGTACTGATAGCTCACATCGGCATGCACGCGGCGAACCACCTCCTGCATGAGCTTCTTGGAGCGGAACTGCAGGATTTCGTTGGCCACATTGACCTTGTTGATGTAGTTGTCATAGCGGTCAAGCCCGGCCGTATAGGTCTTGTTGGAGGGGTCCTTGATGATGACCGTAGCCTGACGGAAATAGGTGAACGGAGTGCGTGCATACTTGAGCCAAGCCAGTCCACCGAAGATCAACATGCTGGCGAGAAACCATTGCCAGCGTGCCAGGAGATAGAAGAAGAGGTCCTTCAGATTGATGTCCTGGCTGTTCTTTTCTTGTTCGTATGTCATAGGGATAGAATGAGTTCGTTGTTACTTCTTGAGTACCCACAGCATGGAAGCCACCACGCTGGCCAGTGAGAGTACGATGCCGCCTATCTGGAAGATGCGACCCTCACGCTCGCGCGACTTGTGCTTGGGCTCCACATATACGATATCGTTCTGCTGCAGATAGTAGCAGGGCGACTGGAAGATTTCCTTGCTGCGGATGTCGTGCACATATATCTTGCGCTCACCGTTGTTCTCGCGTATGACAGCCACGGAGCCCAACTTGGCATTCGACTTGAGGTCGCCGGCATTGGCAATGGCATCCAGGAGTGTCACACGGTCATCATCGACCGAGAAGGTGCCGGCATGGCCCACAGCGCCCAGCACTGTATAGCGGAAGTTGAGAAACTCGAGCGACACCTGAGGGTCCTTGATGTAGTTGCCTTCTATTATCTTGTTCTTGATCATTTCGGTCACCTGGCTCACGCGAAGTCCCTCGACATGCAGAGTACCCAGGATGGGGAAGTCGATGTTGCCATCCACATCCACACGATAACCTTTGGCCCCCCTTTCCTGGGAGTTGCCTGAGGAGGTGGATACAGTGCCGTCCGCACCCACTTGGATGCTGTTGGCATGCGTGTTGAAGGGCAGTGCCAATTCGGGACGCTTGCAGCTCACCACGATGCTCAGGCGGTCATGGGTGTGCACAGTGGCCTCATAGCGGCTGTCATACTCGTAGCCCTGCCCCTGCTGCATGTCACTGAAGTAAGCGATATTCTTGCGCGATGCGCAGGATGGAAATAACATAAGGACTGCCACGCAGCCTATCAGAATCTCTCTTTTCTTCATCATTGTTGTAGTTATGCTATTATTTCGTTGTTGGATAGAATTCTATATATATAATGTGTGCAGGCCAACTGCTCATGCCAGCGAAGCGGCACAGAGACGGGCGGCAGCCTCATCGGGCAGACACTCCAGTGTGCCTACCCTGACGGTGAGTGCCACCTGGACCAGTGTGTCGGCCATGAGCTGGTAATAGCGCTCGTGCTGGCCAATGGCCGAGATGCCCGGCAACAGCAGGCTGAATGCCTCCACTTCGGTGGCAGGCAGGAACCTGTTGTGGGGTGCCTGAGCCAGTCGCACTATCCCCTGCACCCGATAGCGTTCGGAACGGTAGCAAGGAGTCTTGCCGCTCCAAGGGGTTCCATAGGCCCACACCTGCCCGTCATGCAGGCGCAGCATGGGATTGTCATCATTGAGCAACAGGCAGCCGGGGAAGCACTGTTGCCACAGTCGTGCATGGGTGCTCTTGCCCGTTCCGCTCTGTCCCATGAAGAGATAGGCGCTGCCCGAAAGCACCACTGCCGCTGCGTGCAGCGAGATGGCCCCGTGAGGCAGAATGGCTTGGGCAAATGCCATACGCAACATAGAACTGAGCACCGACGAGACCATAGGATCGGCCCAATGCAGAGTGGCGCTCATGTGGGTGAAATCATCGTTGCAAAGGAGCGTGTGAGAGGGAGCGTCGGCAGTGTGACGAACCTGCATGATGTAACCGTCAGCACTGCGCCAGAGGCTCACCAGCCCCAAGTCGCTCTCACTCTGCTCTATCATCTGCTCGCTGCCTGTGAGGCAGAGAGTCTGGCCTTCGGTGGTGAACGTGAAGAGCAGAGGTTCGCCTGCCTCTGGCTCACAACGGAAGGCGCTGAACGAAGGCAGGAGCAAGCTGACATCCTGCCGCTGGGGAAGAGTCAGGCTGAAGAGGAAACCTCCCACCCTGAAACTGTATGTCGATTGAGTATCACTCATTGTGGTCATCTGTATGAAGTGCTCCTGTGGAGAACTGTCCTGCCATCAGCTGAAGGGCTGTGAAGAGGGTCTCGGCAGGAGCATAGGTCCACCCGAAGCGTGCATGGCGGAGCATGGAGACTGCCGTGCGGCACTTGCTGCGCCAGGAAGACTGCGAAGCGATGCGGGTGGTGTGAAGCAGTCCGAAGTTTCCGTCCCTCCACACACGTTCCTGCAAGGGTTGGCTGTCGAAGAGACGGTCGGCATAGGGAAGCCGCTGGAGGGGCAATCCCAGACACTGGGTGAGAAACCCATGCAGCAAGCCGTTCCACTGGAGGAGATGTGCCTGCGAGCAAGCCCGCTGATAGGCGCGGCCGTCAATCTGCGATGTCTGACAGGAGAGGCTCACTGCCAGGTCGGCCATCTGGCGCAAACCTATCCCCCATCCCATCGCATGCTTGAGAATGTGGGTGCTCTGGATGAAGAGCGAAACTGTGGGTTCGGGTACCATAATCTGCGCATGAGTGCCCATGCCAAGGGCTACTCTCTGGGATGGAAAACGGCTGAGCATCCCTGACAGACGCCTGCGGGCAAAGGGGCTGGCAAGGTCGGTGAGCCGAGGATGATGCTCCACAGGCACATCCTGCCAGCTGTAGAGGTAACTGCCATCGGGCTTGGGCTGAGGATGCACACCGGCATCGCGAAGGACACAAAGTGCCTGGGCAGCCTGCCCGTGGATGGGAAAATGGAGGTCGATATCACCACACTCGCGGGCAAGAGGATGCCGATAGAGGCGGGCCAGCGACTGGCCCTTGAGCACCACAGGCTGCAGACCGCGTGTGGTGAAGAACTCACAGAGCGAAGCGAGCGCCTCATTCATGTGACGGCTGTGCTGCTCGGCCTGCTCGGCTTGCACCATCCATCGGGTAAGAAGTGCATCATCGGGCAGGAGTTCATCAGGCAGGAACTCGAATGCCTGGAAGGCAAGCGCCATCACCGTCTGTGCCTGCGCTGTGTGGAAGATGCTCTGCCAGTCGGCGCGTGTAAGCCCTTGAAAAGCCTGCTCCTGTGGCGCACGTCCCCACAGAGCCGACTGCAACAACTGCAGCAGCGCTGTACGGCATGCGGCCGAAGGAATATTGGGACTGGTGCCCAGGCTGTCGTCTCTCTTCACTCTATCCTCCTGTTGCTTGTGTTTCTTGCTGCTCACCGGTGCCGATGCTTACATTTAGCCATCTCCACAGGGGAGCATTGTGTGGAAAAGAGCCAGGAGAAACACCCTACAAGACGAGCCTCACGGCTGGTCACAGTTTGCAGGTCATTCCATCCAAGTTTGTTCCTCCTGGACTCTATATTACCTTAATTATATTACGCATGCACGTATGTGCACGCACGCGATGTGTATCGGGTGGCTACCCTATTCTATCAGTCCGAACTCCTGCCATTCATGCACCTGTGTGGTGACATCGGCCAGAGCATCGTCGTAGGCTATCCCATATTCACCGGCAAGCCAACTGGCCAGCGAGGGCAGTGAGATTTCATCATCGCCCAACTGCTCCCACAGGCGGGCGGCAGTCTCGTTGAGCGTATATACATCGGCCGTATCCTGCGCTGCCGATGCGGCATTGACCATCATATATCTTCGCCCCATGCGACGGAGCGTCAGGTTGGTGCGTCTCTTCATACTCGATTCCTGATTGGTTGAATCCCAGCAGACATCAGAACTTCTTGCCCGTGATGATACTGATCACGGTGATGAAGATGATCTGGGTGTCGAGCCACAAGGAGTGGTTGTGCAAGTATTCGAGGTCCATGCGCAGGCGCTCAAGCATCTTGGCCAGTGTGTCGGTGTAGCCGTTGTAGAGCGTAGCCGATGAGAAGAGGCCTGGACGAAGCTGGTAGAGCAACTCGTAGTCGGGGTTGACAGCCTTGATGCGCTCGACGAAGAAACGGCGTTCCGGACGTGGACCCACAAAGGACATATCAGCGCGCAACACATTCCAGAGCTGCGGCAGTTCGTCGAGATGATGGTCGCGCAGGAATCGGCCCACGCGGGTGAGACGGGCATCATTCTTCTGGCAAAGGGCAGGCTGCCCGTCAGCCTCCGAGCTGACCACCATGGAGCGGAACTTATAGAGTGTGAACTCACGTCCCCTGTAGCCCACTCGCTGCTGGGAGAAGATGGCAGGCCCACCGTCCTCAAGGCGTACGGCCAGCCAGACAATAAAGAAAAGAGGCGAAAAGACAATCATGCCGCAAAGACTTGCCAGAACATCAAGCCCACGCTTCACCATCCTGGTAGGTGCTCCAATAATCTCCCGATCACAGGTCTGCACCTTTGCTTCCACCTCACTCGGTCGGGTTGTTATTACTGTTTTTCTCATAGTTGGTTATATATTGTAAGTGTATTATCAATCATCTTGTCGTAAGTGAATATCTTGTCGAAACGCTCACGTGCGCCGTTTGAGAGGCGCTGGTAAAGGGCATCGTCGGAACAGAGAGTCATGATGGCATGGGCCAGAGCACGTGCATCGCAAGGTTCCACATTGAGTCCGGATTCGCCATCGCTATTGACCCAAGCGACTCCCGACTGCGGGATGCGGGTGGCTACCACTGGTTTGCCACACGACATGGCTTCAATCTGCACGATGCCAAAAGCCTCGGTCTTCTGCACACTGCTGAGGCAGAAGAGGTCGCACATACCATAATAGGCTGGCAAATCATGGTCACTCACCCTGCCCAGCAACTGTACGCGGTCGGTTACATGCCAGCGCTGGATAAGCGACTGTAACTCATCATGCAGTTTTCCTGTACCGCCTATGAGCACCACATAATCGTCGGTGAGATAGCGGGCAGCCTCTACCAGATAGCGATAACCCTTGTAATGCACCAACCGTCCCAAAGAGAACACCACATGCCGCCCGCCATACTGACGGCGCAAAGCCTGCACAGCCTGAGAGTCAGGCTGCAATGGCTGGATGCCGATGGGCAGAGCCACCACCTTGTGCTGCCAGTGCTCGAGACAAGGCGACTGGGCCAGATAGACTGGCGAAGTACCCACGATGACATCGGCACGATGCAAGAGCCACTGCTGCAGGGGACGGTAGAACTGGAGCAGGATACGCTGCTTGGCTATATCGCTGTGCCAGTGAAGCACCACACGTCCGCTGTAGCCCGACAGGTAGAGTGCGAGACAAGCCATGGGATCGGGGTGATGCACATGGATGATGTCGTACTGCCGGCAGATGCGCTTGAGCGTGCTTACCATCGAAGGGCTGATCATCGTGGCGGCCAATTTGCCCCAGGCAGGCACCCTGAAGATGCTTGCATGCTCATTGACCTTAAGTTCCCCACAGTCATCCCCCACGGCAGCACAAAGCATGTCGCAAGGAATTCCCCTTTCCGACAATCCACCCATCAGGTCAACCATCACCCGCTCAACTCCCCCTTGTATAGGGAAGAACTTACCAAGCTGTAGGACTTTCATCTGGAAAAAGAAATATACTGTGATTAACGTGCTTTCTGCATCACCTCATCATAGAGGCGCAGGTAATCCTTATATCGGTCTTCCTTGCGGAAGTGCTGTAATGCGTATTGACGGCAGGGGCCAACGAAGGACTCCTTGCCAAGATGTTCTATCTGACGAACAGAGCGGAGCAGTGCATCCACATCACCCTGACTGACCACCATACCTGTTTGAGGTGTGACAGACTCGGGACTGCCGCCTGTGCGGTAAGTGACCACAGGAGTACCACATGAGATGGACTCAAGATTGACTGTGGGGTAATTGTCCTGCCAAGTGGGATTCACAAAGGCAGTGGCAACGCTATAGAGTTGGGCCAACTGGCGCACATTCTCTGTGCGGCGAATAGGAATGATATTGGCAGGCAGGCGCTTGGCTGTGTGTTCGTCCACTCCCACCAGCACAATGCACTCATTGGGAGTGAGCATGGTGGAGAGACGAAGGAAATCATCGAGTCCCTTCTCGCGGCTCCAGATGCTGGCCACTCCCAGCAGGATGTGCTTTCCCTCAAGCCCATAGCGTGCCAAGAGCGCACTGCCGTCCTGAGGCGAGAAAGTGTCGGTATCTATACCATTATGAATGACACGTATATCACACCCAGACAGGAAAGAGCGGTTCATCTCACCAGCCATCCACTCAGATACAGGCACCAATGTGAGAAGTCCCTTGGGCAAAGAGGTAAAAGCTTTCTCCTTATCTATATAGTTCCTCCGTGAGCGGTCAATCAACCAACTAGCAGGAAAATCACGTCTCTGTGGGCAATCTCCACAGCCCGTCTGCCAGCGCTGGCATCCTGCCGCAGAGTAATAATAGCAATGTCCCGTGTAGAGCCAGCAGTCATGCACAGTCCAGATGACAGGAATGTTGTGACTGCTCAGATAGCGGAACAGGAGAGGGTAATGCAGGAAGTAGCCATGCAGATTGTGGATGTGTATCACATCGGGCTGCAGAGCATCTACCTGACGCAGGAATGCCTGGGTAGCATGCGCAGAAGACAATCCGTGACGGTCAAAGAGACGAGTCATCAGTCCGTGCCAAGCCACACTGGCCTTATTGCCAACGGGCAACAGATGGGAGGTGCAGGGACGAATCCCATCCCGCCCACGGCTGTAAGCCACATAGCTCTCCCAGCCATTGGCCATAGCCAAGTCGCCTATCTCCTGCATGATACGCCCAGTGGAAGTGCTCGTACGCAGGACTGGATTTATTTGCAACAACCGCTTCATTCCTTCTCTCTCACTTTATCTGCTCTCGGCAAGTTCCTCAAAGAGGCTCACCCACTGTCCCATTACATTCTCCTCAGAATAGATTTCTGTTATTCTGCGTGCATTGGAAGCCAAGCGCAGGCGCAGAGAGTCATTGTCCATCAGCTTCATCATAGCACGGGCCAGCCCGCTGATATCTCCCTCATGCACCAGAATCCCGTTGACATTCTCGTCTATGATATCTCGCGGACCACACTTGAAGTCAAAAGAGACAACTGGCAACCCGCAAGCCATTGCTTCTATCATCACCATGGGAAATCCCTCGTAGTGGGAACTCATCACCAGCATGCCACTGCGCACATATTCGTCACCTATCTGGGTAGTAGGCTCATGCAGGGTGGCAGTTTCACTCAGACCGCGACTGATTATCATCTGCTGCAGCATCTCCTTCCACTCTCCCTGACCATAGATATCCAGATGCCAATCCTGATGCTTTCCGTCTCTCTGCACGATATCCCATGCTTCCAAGAGACGGTCGAACCCCTTCTGGTAATCAAGTCGGCCTACAGCAATCACACGTTTACTGGTTCCATCGGAATAACCAGCACCAAGATGTCGGGCTGCATTAGGGATAACCTGTATATTTGGCAATGCTCCCCAGTAGCCAGCATCCTCAGAACTGAGCACTACGAAACGGTCGAAGCGCCGTACCAGACGCTCGTCCATCTTTGTACGCCAGCGGTCTATCATTCCCATCAGTCCGTGACGTCCATACTGAAGACGAAAGAACTTGCAGAAGTGAAGTTCCAGCACCTTGTGGCTACCGTCCTTTATGTCGGGCAGGAACGAAGACTCTGAGGGAAACAAAGACACTACCACATCAGCCTTCTCACGCATCAACAGTTCCGTCAGCCTACGGCGATGTATCCTGCAACGCCTCAAATATCCCTTCACCTTGCGCAATGTACCCAAACAGTTGTCGTCGGAATAGTTGATACCAAGGTCAATCATCTTCACCTCCTTGGGAAAAGGATAGAACGGTGCACGCCCCTTCTGGTCAGTGGTCACCACAGTTACTTGCCAATGCTTCTTGCGCACCAACCAAGCCACCTTGTTGAGGAGCACACGCTCCATACCACCAGGATTATACGTAGAATGAGTACAGTAGATGAGGTACATTGTGGAATGATAGGGTTAAGCTGCTCAGAAGCATGGTCTTCCTAATTTCAATTTCAAGTCAGGATATGACTCCTCACCTTGCCTCTCTTCTCCCAGACAAAGGAATAGAGCAAAAAACGGAAATAAGTCAGACGAGACCTTGAACCACATAATATAATTGATAAGGAGAATCAGGAAAAAAAGGGCACTGTACTGCGGATGCTTCTTCATCAAGATCTTGGCCGCATAATACATATAATATATAAAGGGCAATGCTCCCACCAATCCAAAATAGAAGATAAATCGCAAGTAGCCTACATCTGTAGCCATATAAAATCCTCCCCACTTTGGACCTATATAATAAGGATCTAATTCATAAGGATTATCAAAATAGCCATCCCCCACTAACCAGGTTTTGAAATTATCAGGAAAAACATACATATTCTTCAATATCTCATTAGAATGGGATTCCCATCGCCCTTTCTCTGCCAAACTGAAGAAGCCTTCAAAGGCGAAGCGCAGATTCTCACGAACACTATTATTTGTGTGATAATAATACACAGAGACAAAGGTAAAGCATAAAGCGGCAAGAGAGAATATCAATCCAAGCCGTTTTATATTCACTGACAAATACTCATTCTTATGCCTAAGAGCAATAAAAAGAACATAAACAAACGACAAGGCCATGCCTATTACTGTAGAACGGCCAATCATATTTCCTATAACAGAGATAATACAAAAGGCTACTGCATACGCAACTACCTTTGCCCACCCGTTTTGAACAGACCTACATGTGCAAAGATAGGCAATAATAATTAGGACTGTTGCGAAACGCATGCCACCCACATCAAGACTGGCGCCAATACCATACATTCTGTCCTCCACCTTTCCCATAAATCCCTCACTTCCCAAGAAGCTATCCACGAAGGTTTTCAGAGGATGATACTGTGACATGCCAAAGGCTATCAGGCACTGAACCACACACACAGCTATCAAATAATGGGATAACAAGGGTAAAGAAATTATGCCATGTACCCCTTTTATCATTTGGGTCACGAAATATGCACCACCAAGCCACACCCACATGGAGAT
>ERZ1034755.642-NODE-642-length-11388-cov-7.339804_pt1 | contig 11388 bp, 1 predicted proteins | sample MGYA00520596_ERZ1034755 | MGnify/ENA primary metagenome ERZ1034755 (study PRJEB33766, sample SAMN09781701) | gut metagenome | biome: gut microbiome | host: Homo sapiens | place: Madagascar | study: EMG produced TPA metagenomics assembly of the PRJNA485056 data set... | reverse complement strand
AGTATATATAATTTATTTATAATAAAACGATTGCATTTTGCAGATAATAATTTAAACGAAAGAGGTTATTATGTTCAAGAGAATAATGAAGATTGTCGGGCTATCATTTTGTGGCGTGGTTGGTGTGTTTGGCATCATCGCGGGAGTGATGGCAATCCGCGGAGATTTTAAGAAAGTGAAAATCAAACCGACCGGTTTGTATTTTTCTGCGGACGAGAAATATTTCGCAGATAACAAACTTTTGTTGTCACCGGTGGAAGATACAGACGCGTTCTATTTTCAGGTAAAAGCCGACAACGAAGATTGTAACGTTTTGGGCATAAAACTCTCAATCACTTCGGGTGCAGATGTAATCAAGATTGTAGATAAAAACAACTCGCCAATCACTGACGCAAAAATTTGGGGAGATGTGAAAATCATTCCACAAACACAAGGCGGAGTAAACGTTGGTGGCACAGCACGCATTTCGGCAATCAGTTATGATGGTTTGGTTGCCACTACTAGTGACCTTATTGTTTATGTTGATGTTCCGGTTCAAGACCTCACCCCAAGTGATGACGTTGCCGACACCACAGGCGACAACACTCGCAAGACTCCAACTCGTGACAAAGGTCTAATTGACGGCAAAAGATATTTCAGTTACGACGCCGGCAGTAAAACATTTAGCGAAGCCAACTTTATCTTGTTCGACGGCAGTTATTATGACTTTGACGTAAACAAAGGAATTTACAAAAAAGTCACGACAACTGACACAACAAAATATCTAAACTTTGCCGAACTATATGAAGATTGCTATATGGCAACAATGTTCAACGACAACACTCTAAATATTGACACACTTTACAATTTCAATCCAAGCAGTCCTAATTCTCAAAACCCAATCAACCGTGACGGCTATGGCAATAAGAATGTGGAAGCATTCATCTTGGACGAAGATGATTTGCAACTCGCCACTCTCAGCGCGGACGGAAAGACAATCATCTCAAACGGCAGGGGATTAACTGGTGACGTGCGAGTATTGCTCGCGGTTTATCCAACCTATGCGAAGCAAAAACTCGCCGAAGCCGACGCAACGCTATCAACCGCAGACCGCATTGAAAAATATATGGTCAGTCGCGAAATCGTAGTCCGCATTGGCGCGACCACAATCAAAGATATGGTCGTTACCAAAAAATCACTCGGGCTAGACTTGTTTGAATACACTCCAGTCCAACTCAACAACTCGTCAACCACAAACAACCTTGGAATGATTATTCGTGACACGGCTGACAACCCTATCAGTTCAATCTACAAATATTTGAGATTCAGTTTCGTTGATGGACTTGGCACGGACGCGAACGATTTGGGCAGTTGCTTCACAATCTCCAACAACAATAGTTTGCCAGTATCGAACCTTGCGGACAACGTTGAGAAAGAAAGTTTGACTGGAAGCACTCAACTCTACATTTATGCAAAGCGTTACGCACCAAAAGCGTATATGAAGATTAGTTACGTGTCTGGCACGGAAACTTTGAAAGATGTGTTCGTAGAATTGGTAACCACCTTTACCGAACCACAAATCAGCCTAAACGCAGGCACGGGCAATATAAACAAACTCATTGACGACCGTCTAGTAGGCGGGGTAGATAACGCCGATAACATCATCGATTTGTCGGGCTATTACACTGTTACCCCAGAAAGTACTGTTTATCGTAAGGTTTTGTATTTTGCGAAGAGCAATACAGCCAGCCTTGCTCCTGAGAATTATCCAATTTGCGTTTTGGCAAACAAAACCTATGTAAGAGGTGAAAACACCTATTACTTGATCGGCTACACCGAAAAAGACGGCGAAGGCAATGTAATTAATGTCGTAACCAACAAACTCAAAGCCAACACCGGCTCGGGAGACATTTCAATCATCGCAGTCGTAGTACGAACAGACTATAACGGCAAAATCATCAATCTAAACACTCCAAAGGTTGACGGTGAATATGTCGAACTCGACCTTGCAGACGGCAATCCATACGACTTTAACGAAGCGTATTCACTTGCAGACGGCAACGGCGAGCAGAAGTCTAGTGCAATGGCAACCAGCACACTCAGTTTGACCGTGACAATCGCTTACAAAGTGCAGAATGTGAATATCTCACTATCCGCTCAACTCGACGGACGCGACGTCACCAGCGAGGGCGACCAATACTATGTGGAAAACGAAATTGTGCGTGGCAAAGCGTCAAAGACCTTCCACCTAAGAGAAAACTTTGACGGCACAATCAGTCTGTATTTGACTGACTGCTATGACAAATCGGCACTCAAAACCGCTTTTGACAAAAGCACAATCTCACTAAGCGCGGTTATGTATGACGCCAATGGCGAGTACAAATACACGGGTTATGACAGCATTGCCAACTATATCACTTTGGGTAAAGGCTCAGCCGTGTATGGCGAAAATGACGTCTTTATGGGTTACAAATACAACGTAACCTTGCGTCAAGCCACCCCAGAAGGTTGCTACATTTCATTCAAACTATCCATTGACGGCTATGCTCAAACCTTCCCACGCACCATTGCCAACACCGACAATAGTTACGAAACCTACCTTTTGGACAATGTGGTAATTTTGTCGGGCGCAGTGTCAAAGATTGACGTGACCCAGAACGGCGAAAACATTTTGGCAAACAACGGCGAAAACAACCCACTCATTCTATTGGCAAAATGGAATGCGACGGACAAAAAGTTTGAATATACCTTGAACGGAAGTAGCATTAGTTCGGGTGAAAACTTCTTGGCAAAGAATGATTACAATATCATCATTAGCCCAAGTTATGCGCTCATTAAGAACTACACAATGCAGTCTTCCAACACGGACATTTTGACAGTTGACAACAAAAACAACATCACAATCGGCTCGCACCTTGGCGTTACTAAACTTACAATCAGTTGTGGTGGGGTGGAAAGAACAATTTACATCGAACTCCGCTTGGACAACAATTCCACAACCAACATTACAATCAACCCTGACAACTTGCCAATGGCTTCGGGCTACATTGAAGTTCCACTCAATAGTGAATATGAATTGTACAATTATGCAAATTTTAAAGTGGGTGCAGACAGCGACTCACACAAAAACTTGCTCACTTTCAGCAATCTCGTCGTGAAAAACGAACGAAACGAAGATGTGACTAACGAAAAGGTTGGCAGTGAAAACAAATTCCAACTCATTGGCAACAAACTACAAGTTTTGGGTACAATTAGCCAAAAATATTATGTAGAAATTCTAGTAAACGCGCCTTATGCGACAAGTCAGACATTGAAATTGTATTTGCACAGTGCGGTGAATGTAACATACGCAGACTATGCGTCAAAGAATGACGTTTATCAACAGATTTACTCGGGAACAACCTTCGTATTGATGAACCAAGGCAACGAAAGCGACATTACCCCATTGAAAGTGTATGTAACTGACGGACTTGCACAATTCGGTGGTTCTAGCGGTATCAAGTCGGTGAACGTTTCGACATCGGCTGACGGCAGAGTATTCACCCCTGCTGGCACAATCACTCCAACGAGTGAAAGATATTTATTCGCAGTAGATAATAGTTATGTCGGAAATTATGTGAAATTCACAATCAGTTTCAACATTCCTGCTGACGATATTGAATATGTGGTATATGTCAACGACAACCTTCTGGTTGAAGAAAAAAATATACCATTTATTCACAACGGCACTCTCACAGCGTATTGTGGCGAGAGTTACAATATTGTTGATTACATTACACTAAAACATTTCGACGAAGGCGAATACACCAACTATGTGGCAAGTAACGCAACTGAAATTGAACTAACGGATTACATTATTAAAGAGTATCCAACATTTGACATTTCAACTGAATTTGTATGCGACTGGGCTTGGGTAGATAGCACTCTCAATGTCAGTTATAATGATAAAACAGTGCTTAAAATTGACGTTGTTAACCCATATAGCATTGTTGAACAGAATACAGACTACACGCTAAAAGCATTGACGGCGGTTAGACTTGGCGACTTCATTACTGGCGCAGAAATCAAACTGCTCAAAAAGGCAGTAGTATTCGACGCAACCGCGACATACTACAACGCACAAGGTCGCAAAATTGTCGATTCGGTGCCAGCCAATATTGAAGATTACTTCTCATTGGTTGACGGCGGAAACTATGGCATTGAGTTCAAGACAAGTGATGTTTTGAGCAGTACAGATATAAGCGTCGGCACACTCAATGAAGAAACATACATTTATATCGGCAAGCAGACAGTTGCCGGCACACTGACCTTTATCGTCGCATTCAACGACGGCGAGGCGGTGCGTCAACAAGCCGACGTGATAGTGAACGTCGAGCCAAATCTTCCAGACAATTTCATCGAGGCAAATAGAGTAGGCGTAAGTGGCAACACAATTGATTTGCGCGACTTTATCAATACTGAATACGGATACGACCGATTTGAATGGAATGATGTATTGGGCGAACCAGTCAAGGCAGTGGGCAACATAACCCTTGCACAAGAACCTTTCAGTTCAAACGACGTGGCACTTTTGAGTGAAGACAACAACAAATTTATCGCACCAGAGCCAACCGACCCACGTGGCGACTTGACGCTCACATTCACCGTGAACACCGATTTTGGTTATAGCGAAGACTTCACTGTGACCATTCAGTCAGCCACTCAGTTGACTGCAACATATCCAACACACAGCACGCGCGAAATCCAAATCGACAACCAACTCGTTACCGTTATGTACGAGCAAGTGGTCGCTGGTCAAACAGTCAATATGTTTGGCATTGACGCTGACAACAAGGTGACACGTGTCAAGGCAATGAAAAACGGTACGGAAATCACCACACCTTTGGAAATCAAGTATAGTTATCAGGCCGGTCGCGACACGACAGATGTGACAAGTTATATCACAATCAACAATGGCTCAATCACATTCAATGCTGGCGCTAGCGCACTCTTTGCTCTGACAATTAGCGAACCAGTAAGCCATCGTGAATTGTTGTACTATTTCTATCTAGCACCTAGCGTAAACAAGACATTTACACCAACTTACAACGGCACCAACACGCAAAACGTTTTGGTTGACAAAGACCACACAACGCTTGACATTGCCAGCCTTTTCGCGTTGACAATCGACGGTGTGGAAGCCAACAAAACCAATTTGCAGTACGAGATTTGCTATTCGACTAACACACAAACTGCGATAACGGATAGCACACTTACTTTCACAGAATCGAATGTGGAAAACGACTACATCGTCGTTATATATGACAATATCTATATATATGGCTATTATAATATACATACCATTCCTAATGTGACAGCGCAGAACACGATTATCAACTGGACGCCTGAAACTATCGGGGCACAACTAGCCAACTTGCCAGAGTTTGCCTACAATGGCGGAGTTATGACAATCGCGGAAATCAATGTTGACACCGCTTTGAGCACGTACATTGACATCACCAATGACGCTAGTCGCACAATCACGCTCAAACAGTTCGTTCCAACCACTGTGGCGGGCGTGCTCACATACAAACTCGTGATGATGTCGGGAGAAAGTGAAATCGGCATTTACGAGCACAATGTGGCACTCACAATCAATGCAAGACAATATTTCGCCGATAAATACAACGCTGGCACAAAAGCGCTAGAAGTGACGGCGGGAGACCAATTCAGTCTAACCAATGCGGAATATAACTTGGCTGGGCTTACAGTTGCCGATAATGGCTTGCATTATACCATTAAGGAAATTAACGGCGTGGCATACAATGGTCAGGATATGGGCGTTTATTACACCGAAGAGAACTTGACTTTCACTTTTAACCCAGTTGCCGACAATGTAACATTGCATTTCGTCATTGACACCGACTTCGGCTACAAACAAGACTTGTACATCAAGTTGATGGCAGACATCAAATCTGCTATTTACAAGGCAAAGGACGAAAACGGTCACGAACTGGGCACAGTGTCTAATCCATTGACGATTAACGACCAATTCACAGAAGCGGAAACACCTTTGTTCGTGTTTAACCGCGCGATTGACCTAGCAAACTATTTGTCAATTACATCACGCAAAGATAATGGCGAACTATTAACAGCAGGCAACTTCCGTTTGACTGCAACCATATTGTCCGATTGGGCAATAGATAACAACATTGCTGTTGCAGATATCTATTCGTTAGATGGCACAACATTGACATTCGTGCCACTAGCAAGCGAATTAAGACTTGCATTCAAAGTCGAAATCAAGATGAGTGGCGACACTTACTTTGCTTCGGCGACAATGTTCTACATTACGCTATCAGCCAACTACAATGCGAATGTAAACTACGCATTCGTTGGCGATACCAGCGAGTTGATTGAGAATGGCAAACAAATTAGTTTTAGCAATAGCAGTTTCATTGCAGTTAGAGACAATCTCACTGGCGTTGACAACTATAACGCTAAACGTATAAGTTTCTTCTACCCAGCAGACGCTAATAGTGAAATAACCGAATTTGATTACACCAATATTAGCGCTAGCGCTATTAACAAATTGACTGTCACAGTCGATAGTCAAACTAACAACGACATCACCGCACACATCGACGACAATGGTATAACATTTGACAATGCTACAACTAGCACAATCGGTTCGGTGACATTGAGATTCAAGAACCAAGTGGGCATTGATTTGACAATGACATTCAAGATTTACCCAACCAACACACTCGACGCCATTAGTTCAATCAAATACAATGGCAAAGAGCCAAGTGCAACCAATGACCACGAACTTATCTTGAATAAGAATTTGAACATAAGCAAGGACTACACTATCACTACATTTGGTGATAGTTCTAGCCGAGTATTGTTTAGATACCCAGCCAACGAAAAGGGTGAGTTCATCGAATCGTTGAAGGCCAAGAGCACGGTTGTCTATGACGAAACAGGCGCTGTACAAGACTGCTTCGACGTTCAAATCGATGAAACACTTATCAACATCAAGTTGAAACAAGACAGCGCAGGCAACTGGATTTATCCAGCACCTAAATTGTACACAATCCACTTCTTGTCACGTGCCGGCTATTTGGGCAGTTACAAGTTCACATTCAGTCAGGATGTAAACTTTGAGAATGCTGGTTACAACGTCAGCGAGGGCGAGAAGATTTACGGCTCACAATCGGGCGTACAGTTGTTGGATAGAGTTGGTATAAAACTTTATGAATACACTGCTGACGGCTATGAGTCTAGCCAAATCGATTTGGTTGACAAGATTTTGACTTCGGCAACCAACGAATACAATGGCTACTCATTGCAATTCGAATCGAACTCACGATACATCACCATTGGCAAGAATGACAACGGCACACGTGACGACATTCTCTCATTCACGCAAGTGAGTGCAGACACCAATGCCAGCGTGACAGTAAAAGTTCTCTACAACGGCGTTGTAATTGCCAGTCACGACTACAATTTCATCATTCAAGAACACCTAATTGTTTCACTCGGCTATTATAATGATACGACGACAGTTCGCTCAATCGACATCTATATGCGAGATTTCTACAAAGACAATTTCTACGATAAAACTCTGCCAGATAAGATTGAATACGATTTGACGAATTCATTGAACCCAACAGATGACTTGTTCTTCACACTACGCAACGTTTTGCAAGGTAAGTATGGTGACCCTGCAGACTTGAAATTCACAATAGACACCAACGCTTCAACTAGTGGCATCAACAATTTCGTTGAACTAAATAACTACAAACTCGTTTTCAAAAATGACGTAACGGAAGACACACTTTTGGTATTGAACGTAGGCTATCAAGGTGGCACTAGCCGAAAGACATTCAGCATTACTATCAAACCAAGCATTGCCGTTAGCCGATATACTGACGGCGGTAGCGGTCAATACATCTATGGCGTAGATAATAGTGGAGTAGATATCTATTCGTTAGACGATTTGGTAATTGCCAACACCAACTCACCAAGTAATACATCGCAAGCAGAAATGCCAAAGATTGAAATGAACGACATCAAGACCAATGGCGTTGCTCCTTTGGCATTGTACACAGTGTCTAAGATGAAGGGTAACACTCCATACACACCACTCGCTGAGGATACAGACGGCTCAGTTAGAGTAGTGTCAATGGAATATGCAATGTTTGCTAACGAAGAAGCGTTGAACAACACTTCAACGGGTTACAGACGTGCGTCATATACGAAATTGTCTGTTGATTATGCAAGCACCGCGACTATCAGCGGAAAAGAAAGGCACAACAACTTTAAATTCACCGTGCCTAATGTAAATGCAAATAAGATAATGTCCGTCAAAGTCAAAGTTCGTCTTTTGGGCGGAAATTACTACGAGTATTACTACTTCATTCAAGTAAACCCTGCACTATCTATCGGCGAGAGCAATAAATATGCAGAATTCACGCAGATTTCATTGGCGGACTTGAAAGCCGGTAGCGACAAGACTGTAAATAATGAATACAAACTATTCACAGCAAACGGCGTAAACAATGCAAATGCTGCTGGCAATGCTGGCGCACTATTCTACTGGATGCCTAAGCAAAGTGATTTTGGATTCGATAGGTTTAAGAAGAATGTAGTCTTCGTCATCACCAACGTTGACAACGGAATAAACAATAATGTTGCATTTAGCATTAACAATGCAAATGACGATATCTCGCTTACAATTACATCAAGCGAAGCCGATGGAATGCTCTTCAACAACGCATTAAAGTTTAGACTCTATATGTTGGCGATTGATAGCAGAATCCTATTTGACTTCGGCGCTGACGAAATCATCAAGACTTACACGGGCGCAATTAATAGCGATACACTCGCTTTGCTAGAAAACAATATGATTTTCGCACAAGATGTTGAGATAAAACCTGAAAAGGAACTCGGCATTTACACAACAGAGTGGGGCAAAATATCACAGATTCACGCCATTAGTGACCTTGGATTGCCAATTGATTTGGGCTATACAGACAAGAGATGTCTAATGGATTATGTATGTGTTGGCAGTGACGCTAGTCGCACCGGCGAACTAGTAAACGGAAACTTCAAGGGCAACTTGGTAAGCGATTACAAAGGCATAATGAATGGCTTTGACTTCACTGCAGACTATGGCTGGAAGATTTGCGTTGAAGACGTGACTGTAAGTTACGCAAACTTTAAACTCACACGCACATTCAACTATATCGTATCTAACAGTGCTACATTCGTGAAGATTAACTATGCAACATTTAACGACCGCATCAAGATGACCCCAGAAATCAATGATGGTGTGTACGGCGAAAATAGTCGCGACCTTGCAAGGTCTATTAGCCTTGTGACAGTTGAGACAATGTATATTCCTACTGAACCTAACAAGAAGATGAACGACCTTACAGAAACTAACAACGGTCTAACGATTTCCACATCGCTCGGTTCGTCCAAGTTGGGCAATGATACACTTGCCGACAACAGAGTCCAAATCTTCACCAAATATACCAAATGGTTTACAAAGGTTGATAACAACTATGTTGAATACGCGGGCAAAGTCTTTGAGTCTGGCGTAACGTATTACTATTACGACGAATACACGGCAAACTATCGCGCATTTGATTTGAATAAGTACACGTTATACGCAGAAGATACCACCACAGACACGGCTGGCCCTGGAATGAACTTGTATATCGATTTGAGCGAATGCTTGACCGATAACATCTTTACACTTCCATACGAAGCGTGGAAGAGTAATTCGATGATTCTCACATTTAATGTTCAAGTTGAATACGACGGCGTAATTTATAAATCGCAAATTAGAATTCTAGAAATTACTGCCAAGCCTAATCTTGCGTAAGGCAAAAGCACACAAAAAAAGTCCATTTTGTTGGACTTTTTTTGATTTGGGTATTGCAAATTGTGGATTGATATGCTAAAATAAACCCAAAGTGGAGGAAATTATGGCAATTAGTTCTAAATTTATTCAAGATTTGGCGAGAATCAACGGAGCCAAGGTTGATTTGAGTGATGCAAATGCTGTCAAAGATTGGTTTGATAACTCTTCATACAAATATATGGCTGACGCCAGCGCGGACAATAGAAGTTTCGTGGAGCGCATTATCACTGCACTCTTGCTTTTGGGTGACGAAACAGACAATGCGGTGGGCTTGACTATGGAAGAGCGCAACAGCGTTATGCGCATTGCTGACGATGCTTCATTAATTGGTAATGGCAGTTATTTGACTGAAATTTTGCGTCTATTTAGCAAGAAGGCTGGCGACAGAGATTTGGCTAGACCCGACGCTGAACTCAATATGGGCTTTGTTCAATCCCACCTTCACAATTATGGATTTGACGACAGAGCCGTTGAAACTATTGTTAAGCGTGGTAACATTAGCGCCAAAGTTAAATTGGTGGACAGTGCGTCAAGAGTTATGCGTACCAACGCTAGCACCAAGACAATCATTGCCAAGACCAACGATATTGACGATGTGAAAGCAGAAGTAATAGACCTTGCCAAAGACGTTTACAAAAACAGTGGCGCTAGACCAGCATATAGCATTAAAGGTATTCCAAACAGAATTTGGACAGACAGCGACGTGACTATCGTTGAAGACGCAGATGACAGAAAAGTGATTGCCAAGTCTAACGGTATCAAGTCTGCCGAAGAGAGAATTATGGCCGGTACTAGCCACCCATTGACAGGTGTTTTGAAGCACCTTGTTGACGGTCGTGCCAGAGCCGACGTTCAAACTCCTGACCAAATCATCGACGACATTCAAGCATATTTGTTGATGAATGACCGTTTGACCACAGTTAAGAAAGAAGACGAATGGAACGCCATTCGTAAGGAAATCGCCGTTGACGCTCGTTTGGCAGTAGATAAGGACGACAACGTTTCTCTCTACACACCTGCTCATGGTGAAGAATTGAGCACCAAGGACGACATCAAGAAAATTGTTAACATCACCGAACTTGGTTCAGTAGGCATTGAAGCCGGCGCAAGTTTCGTAGGTTATGATATCTCCGACCCTGACGTTCGCGAGGCTTACGAATTGATGCAACAAGGTTTGCTCAGAGCCAACAACCGTAACGACAAACTCGCTATCAATTTGTTGAACGCACACAAATTGTATTCTAGTGCAGTTGGTTTGCCAGTCAGCCCAAAGACCACCACAGCCAACATTTACGCTAATATGGTTGATGATCCAGAAGGCATTATTGGCAAGGACGGCCTGACCAGCGATATGCGCAATTTCTTCCGTAAAATCGCCAACAATCCTAACAGCCCATATTACCAAATCGAAATCGACAACGGCGTTGCAGAACAACGTAGCGACAAAAAGATGGGTTTGGAAATCAACTACATCTTCAAAAACAAAACCAAAAAAT
>ERZ1034755.639-NODE-639-length-11418-cov-4.301505_pt1 | contig 11418 bp, 8 predicted proteins | sample MGYA00520596_ERZ1034755 | MGnify/ENA primary metagenome ERZ1034755 (study PRJEB33766, sample SAMN09781701) | gut metagenome | biome: gut microbiome | host: Homo sapiens | place: Madagascar | study: EMG produced TPA metagenomics assembly of the PRJNA485056 data set... | reverse complement strand
ACGACGTGGAGCGTGGCGACTTCCGCTACTCTTTCGTGGGCGGACTCAACAACCAGACGCGCAACATGGAGTCGGCACTGCCTTTCGAGGGAAACAACTTCTCAATGACGGCGCTCGGCGGAAGCAACAACTACAACTTCCGTCCATCGGCAATGCCCATGGGCCAGAAATTCTCGCTGGCCGGCGCCAACCGCAACTACACGGCGCGCGCCATGTACTCTTACAACTCCGGCCTCAACAACAACGGTTGGGCGTGGTCGGCAGCCCTGACTTACCGATGGGCAAACCGCGGCTACGTGGAAGGCATGTTCTACAACTCGCTGAGCTATTTCCTCGGGTTGGAAAAGGTGTTCTCCAACCGCCACTCGCTGTCGCTTGTCACGTGGGGCAACCCCACTGAGCGTGCCACGCAGAGCGCGTCGACCGACGAGATGTATTGGCTCGCAAACAACTACAACTACAACCCCAACTGGGGATACCAAGACGGCAAGAAGCGAAACTCACGCGTGGTCAACGACTTCGCGCCGGCGGCCTTGTTGACCTGGGACTTCAAAATCGACGACAACACCAAGCTGACCACGTCGCTGCTGGGCAAGTATGCCATGTACAGCAGCACACGCCTCAACTACAACAACGCCACCAACCCCGCGCCAGACTATTATAGCCTCATGCCAAGCTATTTCTATAATGTATGGGACAAGGACGACAGCGACACCAACACGCCGTCGGCCCTCGATTCTTGGCAGGCCGCCGTCGACTTCTTCAGGTCGTCGAAGGCCAACAGGCAAATCAACTGGGACAAGCTTTATTATTCCAACAAGATGGCATCGGCACAGGGCGCTGACGCCATGTATTACCAGCAGGCTTACCACGACGACCAGCTCGCCTTCAGCCTTTCATCGTCGCTCCACAAGGACTTCTCGTCAAGCAGCTCGCTCAACGTCGGCGTGAACCTCAGCACCAACAAGGGCATGCACTATCAGACCATGGAAGACCTGATGGGAGCAACCTCTTTCCACAACTCCAACTATTATGTCATCGGCACCTACACCGAGACTGCCCCGGAGGCGTTCTACGACCTCAACGACGGCAGCACGCCAAAGCTCGTGAAGGAAGGCGACCGCTTCGGCTACGACTACAACGTCTTCGTGAACCGCGCGCAAGCATGGACGGGATACGAGCTTAGCCTCGACCGCGCAAAGCTGTTCGTAAGCGGACGCATTGGCGGCACGTCGTTGCAGCGCGAGGGAAAGATGCGCAACGGTCTCGCGGCCAACAACTCGTATGGCAAGAGCGAGAAGGCTTACTTCCTCGACGGAGGCGGCAAGGCCGGCATCAGCATCAACGCCGGACGTGGCAACACCATCTACCTCGGTGGCGGATATGAGTGGAAGGCGCCAACGGCCAACGTGGCGTTCGCCTCTCCGCAAATCAACAACGACTTCGTGAAAGACCTCTCTACCGAGAAGATATTATCGGCCGAGGTGGGCTATCAATACCAGACAAGCTGGCTGCACGCCAACATACAGGGCTACTACTCTCGCCTTCAGGATGTCACGGAATACAGCATGTTCTACTATGACAACGCCAACTCGTTCTCTTACGTGTCGCTTTCGGGCATCAACAAGCATTACTATGGCGTGGAGCTCGGCCTTGACTTCAAGGTGACGTCCGCGTTCAGCATCAAGACCCTTGCCACTGTCAGCGAGGCCAAGTATGCCAACAACGCCAACGTGCGCTACATGCTATCCGACGACGGCAAATACTACGATGACATCGTGGTCAACAAGAACATGCGCGAGGGCGGAACGCCGCTGTCGGCCTACTCCATCGACCTGTCTTACAACACCAACGGCTGGTATCTCGACCTTATCGGCAACTACTACGACCGCATATACCTTTATTATACTCCTGTCAGCCGTTACTACTCCAACCTCCCTATCGCAAAAGACGAGAACGGCAACACCATCGTAGACGAGGACAACAAGCCCATGCGCGACCTCTCAAAGGTTCCGTCGCAGGCCAAGGGCAAAGGTGGCTTCATGCTCGACGCATCAATCGGCAAGAGCATATACATCGGCAAGCACCAAATGTCTATCAACCTCACGCTCACCAACATTCTCAACAATCGCAAGATCGTGACCGGTGGCATGGAGCAGAACCGCCAGTCGTACGACGACAGCGGAGAGGCCATTAGAACCTACAACTTCATCAACAACCCGAAGAAGTTCTATGTGAACGGCATCAACGGCATGCTCAACATAACATATAAACTCTAAACAAAGGTGAGAACCATGAAGAACACAATTAATATAAAGACGACATACCTCCTGATCTTTGCCTTGGCGTGCACGCTTTTCTCATCGTGCATGAACGGCGACTGGGACGAGCCCGACTTCAATGGCGCAGCGCCTTATGGCAACAACAGCCTGACGGAGCAGAACGTCATCACCATAGCTGAGCTCATAAAGAAATACCCTAACGTATTCGCGTCGACCGACCAAAACAAGCAGATAGACGAGGACATCATGATAAAGGGCCGTATCACTGGCAACGACGTGGGCGGCAACATCTATAAGCAGGTGACGCTGCAAGACAACACCGCGGCCATTATCATCGCCATAAACGAGGGCGGCTTGAACGGATACCTTGCCGAGGGCAGCGAGATTCTCGTAGATCTCAAGGGGCTCTACATCGGCGGCTACCGCAAGCAGCCAGAGATAGGCGCGCCCTACAACGGCACCAGCATAGGCCGCATGCAGAAAGACATCTGGGCAAAACACTTCAAGATTCTCGGCTCGCCAGACGCCTCGCTGATTCAGCCCGTCGACTTCAGAACAATCAAAAACGAGATGGATGCCAACTGCGCCAAGCTCGTCACCTTGAAAGACGTAACGTTCAAGGAGGCCGACGGCAAGTCGACATTCTCCACTGGCACCTCCATCGGCAACGCCGTGAACCAGGAGCTCGACGGTTATGGCTCGAAAGTGGTTATCAGGACGAGCACCTACGCCGATTTCGCCGCCATACCCCTGCCTTACGACAAAGTGGCGAAGAAGAAGCTGAAGTGCGACATCACTGGCATTGCCACACGATACAACTCCACTTGGCAAATCCTCATACGCAAGACCAGCGACATCGTGGTGAAGCAATAAGGCCACGCGTGCCATTGGGCAACCAACAATAAACACACAAACACTCACACGAATAAAACACAAGAATAAATATGAAAGCGATTTTTAAACTAGCATTTGCCTTCGCTGCCCTTCTTTCGTTCGCGGCATGCTCCGACGTGCCCATGCCTTACGAGCAGCCTGGAGATAACCCCAAAGGCGACGAGCCATCAACCGAGACCGTGGCAAAGGGAACCGGCACGCAGGCCGACCCTTACAACGTGACCGCAGCCCTGAAGGTTATAAACGCTCTTGCCTCTAACGAGGTGACACCTACCGCCATCTACGTGAAAGGCGCGGTTAAGCAGATTAAGCAAATAGAGACCGAGCAGTTTGGCAACGCCAACTACTATATCACCGACGACGGCAACAACGAGATTTACATCTTCCAAAGCTATTACCTTGGCAACCGCAAGTTCACCGCCAGCGACAAGCTGGAGGTTGGCGACACCGTGGTGGTCTATGGCAAGTTCACCAACTACATGGGCAACACCCCGGAGACCGTGGGCAAGGGCACAAGCTACATCTACAGCCTCAATGGCAAGACAGAGGGCGGCACCACACCTGATACGCCCGCTGAGGGCGAGGCCACTGGCGACGGAACCAAGGACCACCCCTACAACAGCGTGGCAGCCAACAAATACACCTCTTCTCTCGCTTCAGGCGTGGAGTCAGACAAAGACATTTACATCAAGGGCAAGGTTGTTTCAGTGAAGGAGCAATACGGCACCCAGTTTGGCAACGCTACTTTCTACATCTCCGATGACGGCAAGGCCGACAACCAGTTCTACGTCTTCCGCGCGCTTTATTTGGATAATAAGAAATACGCTTCCGGCGCAACGCTGAACCCTGGCGACGAAGTCGTGGTATGTGGCAAGGTTACCAACTACATGGGTAACACCCCAGAGACCGTACAAGGCAAGGCCTACCTCGTTTCATTGAAGAGCAATGGCGGTGGAACTTCAGGTGGTGGCGACACAGGCGACACCAATGCTGCCAACGGTGACTTTGAGAACTGGACAAGCGGCCAGCCAAACAATTGGAAGACCACGTCCACAGCAGGCAACGCCACGCTCAGCCAAAGCACCGACGCACACGGCGGGAAATATTCCGTCAAAGTGGCGGGAACACCTTCTGCCAACAAACGTCTCGGCTACAAGGAAATGACATTGAAGGCAGGCGAATACACCATGACGTTCTATGTAAAAGCCGCTACCTCAACAGGTGGATCTGTTCGCCCAGGTTATGTACCTGTTACCGATGGCAAAGTCGGCAACTATATCTATGGCGATTATGTCAACGACTTAACCAACACGACATGGGTGAAGGTCACTTACAAGTTTACCATCACCGAGGAAGGCACCTACAGCCTCGTCATAATGAACAGCAAGAAACCTGGCGGCAATGTCTTGATTGACGACTTCACACTGACACTTGGCTCAACGAGCGTGATTAAATAATAAATATTATTTTTAGCAATCCCATCATCAGCAAAAAAGATGATGGGATTTTTTATGTACGTGGCCCTTGATTCGAATGTACAATTGGTATTACCGGTATTAACGTGCAAGGGCCGCACCCTTCCATGAAAACAGAATAAACCAAACAGAAAAATAAAATATCTTCCCAATTCCTTGGCAGATGTGAATATTCTTCGTAACTTTGCACACGATATAGCATTAGCACATTATTAACAAGTTACATAAAAGAACAAAATGAAAAAAGGTATTCATCCAGAAAACTATCGCCCCGTCGTGTTCAAGGACATGTCCAACGGCGATATGTTCCTTACAAAGTCTACATGCAAGACTACAGACACAGTAGAGTTTGAAGGCGAGACTTACCCAGTGGTCAAGGTAGAAATCTCAAGCAGCTCTCACCCATTCTACACGGGCAAGAGCAAGCTCGTCGACACAGCAGGTCGCGTGGACCGCTTCATGAACCGCTACGGCAAGCTGAAGAAGTAATACTTTATTCTACAAGCATAAAGACATTTGAAAATGCGGTCGGACGTAGTTGCATATGCGTCTGTCCGCATTTTCTGCTTATTAGGCAGATACTGTTAATTTACATTCACCATGAAGAACCATTGGAAGTCGGCGGCATGGATGCTGCTCGTGTTAGCCTCACTCTTCACCGCATGCTCGGAGAGCGACAACCTGCCCAAGCCAAGCAAGGGAACCGAGACAGGGGCCAACGACAACGCCAACCCCACAAAGCAAAACAGCAACTACGCACGCCTTGAGTTCCCCCACGTCAAGACCGACGGCAAAAACCTCGTAGTGGTGCACAGCACCACGGAGTATGGCGTGAACTTCTCCGTGGAATGGGATTGCGACAAGAAGGCGCAACGCTGGACGTGCTATGAAATGGACGCGAGAACCAGCACAAAGAACTGGAACCGCAAAAACTGGGACACGACATCATGGGGCGGTGACCCATTCCAGGAAGACAAGGACATACCGGAACAGTATCGCACGACACTTGACGACTACCGTGGCTCAGGCTATGACCGTGGGCACATCTGCCCATCGGCCGACAGGCTGAACTCCAAGGACGCCAACGAGCAGACTTTCTACCTCAGCAACATGCAGCCACAGGTCAACGGCTTCAACACGGGCGTCTGGGCCACAATGGAGAGCCGGCTCCGCACAGTCTGGAACACCTCAAAGTATCGCGACATGCTCTATGTTTGCAAGGGCGGTACGATAGACAAGAGCTCGCAAATAGCTGGTTACGCAAAGAACAAGCTCATCGTGCCAAAATATTTCTTCGCCGCGATACTCGCCGTCAAGGACGGACAATACAAGGCCATCGGACTGTGGTTTGAGCACAAGAAGAACAACGACAAGCACCTGTCAAACTACGTAGTGTCAATAGACGAACTGGAGAAGCTCACCGGCATCGACTTCTTCTGCAACCTCCCCGACAAGACGGAGAAGAAGGTGGAGTCGGCAACCAAAGCCGAGATGCTTATCGACTGGGGATTGTGAAATTATCCAACTCCGAAATAAATCTGAAAATCGTTTATCGTGGACGTCAAGCCACAGTTTGACGCGCACGGCGATTTTCAGATTTTTCGTTTATACCCCTACATACCGAGCCGTTACGGCTGTTCACCGGAACACGACGCGAGCGCCAATTGGCCTTAGCCGTGATATGCCACCGGCTTTCCATGGCAACAAATCTTTACATGTTCCGCCATGAGCATGACCTGATATAATTGCTCAAAAACTTCTTGGATAAACAAAATAAAATCAGTAACTTTGCCTTTCGTAAGAAAGTATCAGTCTTCATGCGATTTACAAACAAGGACATCAATGCATCATCAGCGGTTACGGGATTCGCCGCCGGCATATTCGCGGCTATTTTCTACGGCACCAATCCCTTGGGCGCGTTGCCACTTTACGCTGACGGCATCACCTCTGGCAACGTCTTGTTTTATCGTTACGGCCTCTCCGTGGCCTTTTTTTTCCTATGGCTTATCATGCGTGGCGAATCGCTGAAAATAAAGCGTGGACACGCCATCAAGCTCGCCGTGCTCGGCATGATGTTCGCCATGTCGTCGCTGACGCTCTTCGAGAGTTTCCACTACATGAACGCCGGCATAGCCTCAACCATACTCTTTTCCTACCCCATCATGACGGCCCTCATCATGGTGATGTTCTACCATGAGCGCGTCAGTTGGCGCACGACCTTTGCCATAGTGCTTGCCATCTCCGGCATAGCTTTGCTTTACCGTGGCGGAGGCTCGGGAAGCGACACGCTGTCGTCTACAGGCGTGCTGCTTGTGCTGTTCTCTTCCCTGCTCTACGCCCTTTACATAGTCTACGTAAAGCAGTTCAAGGTAGAGGGCATGTCAAGCGTGAAGTTCACCGCGTGGGTCATCTTCTTCGGGTGGATATGCATCATGGCGTTCATGGCATTGAAGGGTGAGGCCCTGCAAGTGCTCCATGGCACTCAATGGATTTGGGGCATACAGCTGGCATTGCTGCCCACGGTGCTCAGTCTTTTCCTCATCAACGTGGCCATAAAGAGCATCGGATCCACGCCTACGGCGATAATGGGAGCCCTGGAGCCGCTCACCGCGGTGGTGATATCCTGCACGCTCTTCGGCGAGGAGTTCACCCTCCGCCTGGCAATAGGCATCATACTGATACTCTCGGCGGTAATGCTCGTCATCATAAAAAAGAAACAACACAACTAAGTAAATATTCTCCAGAGTCACATGACATATCATTACGATTTCCTCATCATCGGCGGTGGCGTAGCCGGTATGAGCTTTGCACTCAAAGTAGCCAATGCCCATAAGGGTTCTGTCGCCATCATCTGCAAGACCACTCTCGACGAGGCCAACACCGCGAAGGCGCAGGGCGGCATAGCCTCGGTCACCAACCTCGCCGTGGACAACTTCGACAAGCACATCCACGACACCATGGTGGCTGGCGACTGGCTTTCCGACCCCAAGGCCGTTGAGCATGTGGTGCGCAACGCCCCCGACGCCATAAAGGATCTCGTGAAGTGGGGTGTCAACTTCGACAAGAAAGATGACGGATCGTTTGACCTGCATCGCGAGGGCGGACACTCTGAGTTCCGCATCCTGCACCACCAAGACGACACGGGCTTCGAGATTCAACGTGGCTTGATGGCAGCCGTCAAAAGCAACCCCGACATAACGGTGCTCGAAAACCACTTCGCCGTGGAGATAATCACCCAGCACCATCTCGGCCAGGAGGTGACACGCCGCACGCCCGACATCGAGTGCTATGGCGCTTATGTCATTAACCCAGAGACTCAGAAAGTGGACACGTATCTCTCTCGCGTCACCCTCATGGCAACAGGTGGCACGGGCGCGGTCTATGCCACGACGTCAAACCCGGAAATAGCCACGGGCGACGGCATAGCGATGGCTTATCGCGCCAAGGCCACGGTGAAAGACATGGAGTTCGTGCAGTTCCACCCCACCGTGCTCTACAACCCGGCGGAGACGCACCCTGCCTTCCTCATCACGGAGGCCATGCGCGGATATGGAGCTATACTCAAGTTGCCCGACGGAACGGAGTTCATGCAGAAATATGACCCGCGCCTGTCGCTCGCGCCACGCGACATCGTGGCACGCGCCATAGACCACGAGATGAAGATCCACGGTCTCGACCACGTGTGCCTCGACGTGACGATGAAAGACCCGGAGCAAACGAAGAAGCATTTCCCGCATATCTACGAGAAATGCCTGTCCATCGGCATCGACATCACCAAGCAGATGATACCGGTATGTCCGTCGGCCCACTACATGTGCGGCGGCATCAAGGTGGACCTCAACGCCGAGAGCTCCATACATCGCCTCTATGCCGTGGGCGAGTGCTCATGCACAGGCCTGCACGGCGGCAACCGACTGGCTTCCAACTCGCTCATCGAGGCTGTGGTCTACGCCAAGAGCGCTGCCGAGCACGCCATCGAGAACATAGACAACTACCATTTCGAGGAGGACGTGCCAGAGTGGAACGACTTCGGAACGCTCACCAATGAGGAGAAGGTGCTCATCACGCAGGATGAGAAAGAGGTGGGACAGGTGATGTCTACCTACGTGGGCATCGTGCGCTCCAACCTCCGCTTGAAGCGTGCGTGGACCCGCCTCGACATGCTCTACGAGGAGACTGAGGACCTCTTCCGCCGCGTCAAGCCAACACGCGACATCTGTGAGCTCCGCAACATGATAAACGTGGGCTATCTCATCACGCGACAGGCCATAGAGCGACACGAGAGCCGCGGACTGCACTACAACATAGACTACCCACGCACCGACAAGCCTACGGAAAAATAAACACATGCCAAGCAACCATGGAATCAATAGAATCTTTGAAAAATAAAATTAAAGAGTTAGCCAATTCGCGCCACGCCCTCATCCTCGCCCATTACTACACACGTCCTGAGATACAAGAGGTTGCCGACTTCATTGGCGACTCACTTGCCTTGGCGCGCAAGGCCGCAGATACCGACGCTCCCGTGCTGGTGATGTGCGGCGTGCATTTCATGGCAGAGACATGCAAACTGCTCTCGCCAAACAAGATTGTGCTTGAGCCAGACCCATCAGCCGGCTGCTCGCTGGCCGACAGCTGCAAGGCCAACGACCTTGCACAATACAAGAAAGAGCATCCCGGATACAAGGTAATAAGCTATGTCAACACCACGGCGGCGGTGAAGGCCCTGTCCGACTGTTGCGTCACCTCTGGCAATGCCGTGAAGGTCATCAACAGTCTGCCCAAGGACGAGAAACTGATTTTCGGTCCCGACTACAACCTCGGCAACTACATCAACTCCATCTCCGGTCGCCAGATGCTACTCTGGAACGGCGGTTGCCACGTGCACGAGAAGTTCTCCGTCAACGCCATACTCGCCTTGAAGAAGCAATATCCCGACGCCATCATCATGGCGCACCTTGAGTGCAAGGCTCCCGTGCTCGCCTTGGCCGACGTGAAAGGCTCCACGGCGAGCATGCTCACCTACGCCAAGGCTCACCCAGAGCAGAAACAGTTTATCGTGGCTACCGAGGCCGGCATACTGTTCGAGCTGAGCAAGCAGTGCCCCGACCAAGAGTTCATACCCGTGCCTCCAGAGGTCACGGAGGGCGAGAACGGCATTGGCGCCACGAAAGCCGAGGGCGGCATACCCGCGTCGTGCGCTTGCAACGAATGCGAGTTCATGAAGCTCAACACCTTGGAGAAGATCATCAAATGCCTGGAAACGCTCCAGCCGCAAGTGACAATCCCTGAGGACATAGCCCGCGAGGCGGTAAAGCCAATAGAGAAAATGCTGAGCCTCTCCTGATAAAATCACCTTAACCCGACATTAAAACATCATTCACATGAACTACAAGCAAACAGAAAAAGAACTTACCGACCGTCTTATCGACCTATCATTTGCCGAGGACATTGGTGACGGCGACCACACCACCCTATGCTGCATCCCCGCCGACGCCATGGGCGAGAGCGAACTGATGATAAAGGAAGAGGGCATCTTCGCCGGCGAGCGCGCTGCCAAGGAAGTGTTCAGCCGCTTCGACCCTGACCTGAAAGTGACCATGCACATGCACGACGGCGACCACGTGCGCCCAGGCGACATCGTGCTCTCGGTAAGCGGACGTGAGCAGAGCCTCCTCACCACCGAGCGCCTCATGCTCAACATCTGCCAGCGCATGAGCGGCATAGCCACCATGGCTCACCGCTACCAGCAGGCTCTCATCGACGCGGGCACTAAGACGCGCGTCCTCGACACGCGCAAGACCACGCCGGGCATGCGCATGCTGGAGAAAGAGGCCGTGCGCATCGGAGGCGGAATGAACCACCGCATAGGCCTCTTCGACATGATCCTGCTCAAGGACAATCACATCGACTTCTGCGATGGCGTGCACAACGCCATAACCCGCGCGCGCCAATATTGCAAGGACAAGGGTCTCGACTTGAAGATAGAATGCGAGGTGCGCGACTTCGCAGAGCTTAACGAAGCCCTGAAGGACCTGCCCGACCGCATCATGTTCGACAATTTCACGCCTGCCGACACGGTAAAGGCCGTGGAACTCGTACACGCCGCCAAGAACGCCGACGGAACGCCGGCCCACATAGAGACGGAATCGTCGGGTGGCATCACCTTCGACACCATGATTCCGTATGCCAAGGCCGGAGTGGACTTCATCTCCTTTGGCGCGCTGACCCACAGCGTCAAGGCCCTCGACATGAGCCTCAAGGCAAAGGGGTCGTCGAAGCTCTCCATGTAAGCTTACTCGCGAAACTATTGAAATGAATTAATACCGCAAATGAGACTATACCATTCGATAAGGCCCGTGCTTGCCCTGGCCCTCTGCGCGCTGATTTCGGCATGCGGAGGCAAGGAGGGCAAGAAAGACGTGAAGAAAAAAGAGAAGCCCGTGGCGATGACCGTGGACACGGCTCTCCAGTCACGCCTCAAGGCTTTTTGCGCCCAACCTCGCGTAAAGGGCAAGTTCGGGCTTTACGTCTACGACCTCACCGCCGACAAACCTGTCACCGCCGAGAACATTGACCACGCGCAGCCAGTGGCATCATGCACGAAGGTGCTCGCCGGTGTAGCCGCGCTCAACAAGCTTGGCGCCAACTATTCGTACCGCACCACGCTATATACCAGGGGCAACATCGTGAAAGACACGCTGCGGGGCGACATAATGCTCATGGCTGGCCTTGACCCTTTGCTCAAGGCTGAAGACATGAGGATG
>ERZ1034755.638-NODE-638-length-11438-cov-6.253272_pt1 | contig 11438 bp, 10 predicted proteins | sample MGYA00520596_ERZ1034755 | MGnify/ENA primary metagenome ERZ1034755 (study PRJEB33766, sample SAMN09781701) | gut metagenome | biome: gut microbiome | host: Homo sapiens | place: Madagascar | study: EMG produced TPA metagenomics assembly of the PRJNA485056 data set... | reverse complement strand
CCCTGCCAAAACAGCCCCTCGGACGAGCCGAGGGGCTGTTTTGGCAGGGATAGCTGGACTCGAACCAGCGCGTGCAGGAGTCAAAGTCCTGTGCCTTAACCGACTTGGCTATATCCCTTTATGACCGGGGTTTATTGTATCACAGCCGTACGGGAATGTCAACCGTTTGACAAAAAAGTCGTCATGCCGTGCGGCTGTAGCCGGGAGCGTCCCGGGGCTTACGCCTCCCAGTTATGGAAAACGTTCGTTACGTCGTCGTCCTCTTCCAGTTTTTCGAGCAGGAGGTTCATGAACTTGATGTCGTCCTCGCCGCTGAGCGTCACGTAAGAAGACGGCACCATCGCGCGGTCGGCGCTCTCCAGTTTGTAGCCCAGTTTCGTGAGAGCTTCGGCAACGGCGGTCACGTCGTCCGTCTCGGTATAGATCTCATATACGCCGTCGGAGCCGTCAAAGTCAGTCGCACCCGCTTCGAGCGCCGCCTCCATGAGTTTCTCCTCGTCGATCTCCTCATCCTCGTCGATGATCTCGATGACGCCCTTCTCCTCAAACATGAAGGAGACGCAACCCGAGTTCCCCATGTTGCCATGGTACTTCGAGAAGTAGGAGCGGATATTGCCCGCCGTGCGGTTACGGTTATCCGTCGCGGTCTCGACAATGACGGCGACACCGGAGGGACCGTACCCTTCGTAGGTGATCTCCTCAAAGTCGATATCCTTCGCCTCGGAGAACTTTTTGAGTACGCGCTCAATGTTGTCATTCGGCACGTTGTTGGCTTTCGCCTTGGCGATCAGGTCACGCAGTTTGCTGTTGACGTTCGGGTCAGCGCCACCCGCCTTGATGGCGACCGCCATCTCCTTCCCGATACGGGTGAACACCTTCGCCTTTGCGGCATCGGATTTTTCTTTCTTGTGTTTGATGTTGTTCCATTTACTATGTCCGCTCATGGTAATCTCCTCAGTCCGTTATTCAATCATTAAATCTGTTCGGGGGTGGCAAGGCAAATCAGATGCAGGGCGGTGCCCAGCACCCGGTTGGTCGCGGCAGTGAGCGCCACGCGGCTCTCGCGCGTGATCTCGTCCTCGCAGTTCAGGATCTTGCACTCGTGGTAGAAGCGGTTGAACGCCGCCGCGAGGTCAAGAATATAGCGCGTGATCACCGACGGCTCATAGTCCGCAAGCGCCGCCTCGACGCGCTCGGGGAACATGGCGATCGTCTTGGCGAGCGCCGCCTCCTCGGCGGTCGCGCTCCCGGCGCGCCACGTCGCTTTGCCGTTGTACTTTTTCAGGACGGAACAGGTGCGCGCGTAGGTGTACTGCGCATAAGGTCCCGTGTTCCCGTCAAAAGACAGCGCGTCCTCCAGGACAAAATTGATATCGCGGATCCGGTTGTTCGACAGGTAATGGAACACCACTGCCCCGACGCCGACCTGCTCGGCAATATCGTCTCTGCCCGCGAGCGCCGGATTCTTCTCGACCATGATCGCCTTGACCTTTTCGATCGCCTGCGCGAACAGGTCGCGGAGCAATACCACGTTCCCCGTCCGGGTCGCCAGTTTCTCCCCGTTGACGGACACCGTGCCGTAAGGCACATGGACGAGCTCCCCGTACCACGGGTACCCCATGAGTTCCACCACCTTGAACCACTGTTGGAAGTGCAGGCACTGCTGAGCACTCGTGACGTAGATCATGCGGTCAAAGTGATATGTCTCTTTCCGATACACCGCCGCCGCGATGTCACGCGTCGGGTAGAGGGTCGAGCCGTCGCGCTTGAGGATCAGGCAGGGCGGCATCCCGTAGGCTTCAAGATCCACGATGGACGCGCCGTCATCAATCTTGAGCAACCCCATTTCGCGCAGTTTTTCGACCTGCGCCGGCATTTTATCGGTGTAGAAGCTCTCGCCCTTGTAGGAATCGAATGTGATGCCGAGCTGCTTATACGTCTTTTCGTACTCGGCGAGCGAAATCTCAATGAACCATTTCCAGAGCGCGATATTCTCCTCGTCGCCGAGTTCCATCTTGTGAAACTCCGCGCGGGCGGCGTCCGCGAGGGCGGTGCCCTCCTCTTCGACAATCGCGTTATTGATCTTCACATAAAGCGCAACGAGGCTGTCGATACCGCCCCGCTCGATTTCTTCCCGGCTACCCCACTTCTTGTAGGCGACGATCAGTTTCCCGAACTGTGTCCCCCAGTCGCCGAGGTAGTTGATGCCGATGCAGTTCCACCCCGCGAACTTGTGCAGGAGTTTGAGCGAATGCCCGATGACCGTCGTGCCGAGATGCCCGATATGGAACGGCTTCGCCACGTTCGGCGAGGAATAGTCAAGGACGACCGTCTTTCCCACGCCGTCCATCGGGGAGCCGTAGGTCTCGCCGCGTTCGGCGACCTCGGAGGTGACGCGGGCGGCAAGCCCCGCCCCGTCGAAGAAGAAGTTGAGGTACCCGCCGACCGCCTCGACTTTGGCGTACAGCGTGTTCCCCTCGAATGCCCCGGCGAGCGCCGTCGCGATCATCGCCGGTGCGCGGCGGAGCGATTTCGACAGCTTGAAGCACGGGAGCGCGAGGTCGCCCATGTTCGCGTCTGGCGGGTATTCAAACATGGCGAAGAGTTCGTCCGCCGTCAGCGTTGCCCCCGGAAATTCCGAGGCGATCCGCTCCGCGAGGAGCGCGGCGGTGCGCTGTTTGAGTGCGATCATCAGAGAGAATCCTCCATTTTTACAAAGCGATCCACCTCCACCGCCGCTTCGGCGAGCCGGACGGGCAGGAAGGTACTGTCAAGGAGCGAGTACGCGAGCGCGACCTCCGCCCCCGACACAAGATAGAAGGCGTCGTTAAGCGGCACGACCGTCGGGGTCGGCACCGGGGTGCCGAGTTCCAGCGCGGCATGGCACGCGTCGACGAGCGCCGGGTCGGGCGCCGTATCCGGGTAGCAAAGGCGGCGCGGGCAAAGCAGTCGGCGGCGTTCGTTCTCGCCCGCCTGCCATGCGCGGTAGCCGCGCTCGATCTCCTCGGCGACTTCCTCCGGGGTGGCATACGTCGTGTCGACCACCAGATCATAGTTTTCCAGGTTCTTGCAGTCGACGCCGTAAAGGTCGAAGTAGCGTTTCTTCTCGCTCATCTTGCGGGCGCGAATCCGCGCCGTCGCCTCCTCGAGCGAGGAGAACTTCTCCGCCTGCCGTCCCGCCTGCATGATGCGGATAGCGGCGACGGTGGGGTCGGTCGTGAGATACACGCGGTACGTCTCCCGCGTGAAATGCCACGCCATGCGCGAGTCGATGATGAGCGTGCGGGGGTCGTCCGAGAGCGCGATCAGCCGGTCGTCAAACGCCCGATCCTGTTCCGGGTGCGTCTCCATGAAGATATTGAAAGCCGCGATGTCCATTCCCATCGAGGCCGCGATCTCGCGTGCGATGACACCCGTGCCGTAGTATTCCGCGCCGATCCTCGGCGCAAGGATATCCGCGACGGTGGACTTCCCGCTGCCGAGGTCGCCGGCAAGAGAGATTTTATTCCGCATAACGCTCTCCTTGTTACCAATTTAACTTTAATATTATATCGCACGTGTGCGCCCCTGTCAAGGCATCGTTACCGCGATAACGAAAAAAGGAGCAAATTCGCTCCTTTTGTCGTTTTACAGCGGTTTCTTGGAGATCTGCGCCCATGCGCGCGGATACGCCGCCGGGGTCTTTTTCCGTTTGGCGATCCGCACGGCGGCGTGGCTCTGCTCGCCGTAGGCGGCGGAACGCAGGGGGGTCTCGTCGATTGTGACGACCTCTCCCCCGAGGATCGCAAGTGCGCGTTTGGCGCCCGCCGTCTCGTAGGCGGCGTTCTTGCCCTTCATGGCAATCATCTCTCCGCCGACCTTCACGAACGGCAGGAGCAACTCCGCGAGCGAGCGCATCTCTGTCACGGCGCGTGCCGTCGCATAGTCGAAGCGTTCCCGATAATTCCCGTCGGCGGCGATCTCCTCCGCCCGCGCGGTCAGACACGCCACGTTGTCAAGCCCGAAGAGGCGCGCCGTCTCACGGACATACGCCACCTTTTTCTCGGTCGAATCCACGGCGAGGAGCCGTAAATCCGGGCGCAACACCGCGAGCGGCAGGGTCGGGAACCCGGCGCCGCAGCCGACGTCGATGACCGTCGCACCCTTCTTCATGTACTTCGCAATCAGGGCGCAGTCCGCATAGTGCAGGAGTGCGATCTTGCCGGGGTCTGTCAGTGCCGTAAGATTGTATTTTTCATTCTCGGTGAGCAGGCGTTCGGTCATCGCCGTCAGGGTCTTTACCCGGTCGAAACTGAGCATCCCCCCGATACCGTTCTCGGAGAACGCCCGCCCGAGCGTCGCCCCGAACGCCGCCGCATCAAACTCTGCCATAGTCTCTCCTTTACGCTTTGCCGCGCGCCGCGAGATACTCCTCGTAGGTGCCGCGGAAGTCGAACATTCCCTCGGGCGTCACCTCGATGATACGGTCGGCGACCGTGCTCATAATCTCATAGTCGTGCGACGCGAAGAGAATGTTGCCGTTAAAGTCACGCATACCGTTGTTGACGGCGGTGATGGATTCCAGGTCGAGGTGGTTGGTCGGCTGGTCGATCACCAGCATATTGGAGCCGAACAGCATCATGCGCGAAAACATACACCGTACCTTCTCGCCGCCGGAGAGGACGTTCACCGGCTTGTACACCGCGTCGTTTGAGAACAGCATACGACCGAGGAACCCGCGGAGGTAGGTCTCCTTCGGATCCTTGGAGTAGGGGCGGATCCAGTCGAGAATGGACTCGTCATGCCCCTCGAAATACGGCGTGTTGTCCCGCGGGAAATAGGACGTAGTGATTGAGACGCCGAAGTGGAATTTCCCCGCCGTCGGCGTGAGTTCTTCCATCAGGCAACGGAAGAGTGCCGTCACCGACCGCTCGTCGCCGACGAAGCCGATCTTCTCCCCCCGGCCGACAAGGAACGACACATCGCGGAACAGCGTCTCGCCGCCCTCCTCGTAGCCGAGCCCCTCGACCTGCAGAATGTCTTTCCCCGCTTCTCTGTCCATATCGAACCCGATGAAGGGATAACGGCGGGAGGAAGCCGGCAGTTCCTCGATCGTGATCTTCTCGAGGAGTTTACGGCGGGAGGTCGCCTGATTGGACTTGGACTTGTTCGCGGAGAACCGCGCGATAAACGTCTCGAGCTCGCGGATTTTGTCCTCGGCGCGCTTGTTCTGTTGTTTAATCATGCGTTGCATGAGCTGGGAGGACTCGTACCAGAACTCGTAGTTACCGACGTACATCTTAATCTTGCCGTAGTCGATATCGACGATGTTCGTGCAGACGTCGTTCAAGAAGTGACGGTCGTGCGAGACGACCAGCACCGTCCCGAAATAGTCCATGAGGAACTCCTCGAGCCAGTGTACGGCATCGAGGTCGAGACCGTTCGTGGGCTCGTCGAGCAGAATAATATCCGGGTTGCCGAACAGCGCCTGCGCGAGGAGCACCTTGACCTTCTGGCTCTCTTCGAGCGACGCCATGGTATCATAGAGCAGGTCGGCGGACAGCCCCAGCCCCTGGATTAAGCGTGAGGCGTCGGACTCTGCCTCCCAGCCGCCCATCTCGGCGAACTCGGCTTCCAGCTCGGAGGCGCGCAGTCCGTCCTCGTCGGAAAAGTCCTCTTTCATGTAGATGGCGTCCTTTTCCTTCATCACGTCGTACAGTTTCGGGTTGCCCATGATGACGGTGTCGAGGACGGTATATTCGTCAAAGGCGAAGTGGTTCTGTTTCAGAACCGACATTCTCGTCTTGTCGGGGATCGAAATCTCGCCGCGCGTCGGCTCGAGCTCGCGGCACAGGAGTTTTAAGAACGTCGACTTCCCGGCGCCGTTCGCGCCGATGATGCCGTAGCAGTTCCCGTTCGTGAATTTGAGGTCGACGTCCTTGAAGAGCGTCTGCGTGCCGAAGGCAAAGGTCAGGTTGCTGACTGTAATCATGTCGTATCCTTTTCGGTGTTTTTCGGTTGCGCCGCCGGGTGCCCGGCGGAAAGTAACTCATATTATGATACCTTTTGCGCCCTTTCCATATGTGAACGTTCTGTAAACAATGCCCCTCGCCCGCGCGCAATCTTACATTTTCTTATCAAAACCTTATATAGAAAACAGTTGACTATCGGGGGCAATCGTGATACAATCGTGTCGCTAGGAAAATGAATGTTACAAAAGGAGATTTTTTGTCATGTCCATGTATCACAAAAAGAGTGTGGAAGACGTCGAAATCAAAGCCGGCACCTCCGTACTCGTCCGTTGCGATTTCAATGTCCCGATGAAGGACGGTCAGATCACCTCTGACAAGCGGATTGTCGAGGCGCTCCCCACCATCAAGTACCTGCTCGGCAAGGGTGCGAAGGTCATTCTCTGCTCCCACTTCGGCAAGCCGCACAACGTGCTGACCGAGGGCTTCGGGCTCACCAAGAAAGAGAAGAAGAAGGTCGAGGCGCTCCCTGCGGAAGAGCAGGCAGCCGCCAAAGCCAAAATGCTGGAGGCCGCTAAGGCCGACCGCGAGAAGTTCTCGCTGAAGCCGGTCGCCGACCGCCTCGCCGAACTCGGCATTCCCGTCACGTTCGCGACCGATATCATCGGGCCGGACGCCAAGGCGAAAATCGCCGCGATGAAGGACGGCACCGCCGTTCTGCTCGAGAACATCCGTTTCGATGCCCGCGAGGAAAAGAACGACCCCGAGTTCTCGAAGGAGCTCGGCGCTTATGCCAGCCTGTATGTCAATGACGCGTTCGGTACCGCGCACCGCGCACATGCCTCCACGGCAGGTGTCGCCATGTATGCGGGTCTGCCGGCTGTCTGCGGCTACCTGATCCAGAAAGAGATCACGGTCATGGGCAACGCTCTCGAAGAGCCGAAGCGCCCGTTCGTCGCCATTCTCGGCGGCGCGAAGGTGTCCGACAAGATCGGTGTCATCAACAACCTGATCGATAAGGTCGATACCCTCATCATCGGCGGCGGTATGGCATACACGTTCTTCCGCGCGCTGGGCTGCCGCGTCGGTACGTCCCTCTGCGAAGAGGATAAGATCGACGTCGCCCGCGAGACGATGGAGAACGCCCGCAAGAAGGGTGTCAACTTCATCATCCCGGTCGATAACATCATCGGTCGCGAATACGACGAGAACACCATCAATATGCGTATCTACTCGAACGCCATTCCGGACGGCTGGATGGGTCTCGATATCGGCCCTGTCACGCGTGAGCTGTTCGCGAAGACCATCACGGGCGCCGGCACGGTCGTGTGGAACGGCCCGATGGGCGTCTCCGAATGGAAGAACTTCGCCGCCGGCACCGACGCCGTCGCGAAGGCAGTCGCCGAGAGCGGCGCGATCTCCATCATCGGCGGCGGTGACTCCGCCGCGGCAGTCGAGAAACTCGGCTATGCCGACAAGATGACGCACATCTCCACCGGCGGCGGCGCTTCCCTCGAGTTCCTTGAAGGGAAAGAACTGCCCGGTATCGCCTGCCTCCAGGATAAATAAGAGGTGACGAACATGGCAAGAACCGTCATTGCAGGCAACTGGAAAATGAACATGACCCCGAGCGAGACCAAGGCTTTCATCGAAACGCTGAAGCCCATGGTCGCGGGGAAAGACAAGTGCGATATCGTCCTCTGCACCCCTTATGTGGATCTTGCAACCGCCGTCGAGGCGGCGAAGGGCTCCAACATCAAAATCGGTGCCGAGAACGTCCACTTCGAGGCGAAGGGCGCCTTCACGGGTGAAGTCTCCTGCGCCATGCTGAAAGAGATCGGCGTCGAGTACGTCATCATCGGTCACTCCGAGCGCCGTCAGTATTTCGGCGAGACGGACGAGACCGTCAACCTCCGTACCAAAGCCGCCCTCGCGGCAGGCTTCAAGGTACTGCTCTGCCTCGGTGAGGTCAAAGAGCAGCGTCTCGCGGGCATCACCGACGAGGTGGTCGCCATGCAGACCAAACTCGACCTCGCAGGTATCAGCGAAGAGGAACTGAAGAACGTCATCATCGCCTACGAGCCCGTCTGGGCAATCGGCACGGGGCTGACCGCCACGCCCGAGCAGGCAGATGAGACCTGCGGCGTCATTCGTGCGACCGTCGCGAAGATCTACTCGCCCAAAGCGGCAGAGGAGATCACGATTCAGTACGGCGGGTCGATGAACGACAAGAACGCGGCGGAACTGCTCGCCAAGAAGAACGTCAACGGCGGGCTCATCGGCGGCGCTTCCCTCGTCCCCGAGAAGTTCACCGCCATCGTCGACGCGGCGAACGCTTAAGCGTCCAAGCGGCGCACCCCGACCCACAAGGTCGGACGCACAAGTCATCAAACAAGAACCCCCGGCGGGTGACCGCCGGGGGTTCTCTTTGTGTTGTTCAATCCGTCATTTCGGGTGAGAGTCCGTCCCCCAAAGCGGGATTCCCCCTCTCACAGCCGAATCGTTGTCGATCCGCCTGCCGCCGGGGGTCAGGACTTGACAAGACGCGTGACGGTGACGTTCCCGGACGCGGTGGTGACGGAAATGTGTCTTCCGTCCGTGCCTGCCGTATAGCGGTGACCCGTGTGCGCCTCATCGGTGCCGAACTGCGAGGAATACGTGCCGCTCGTCGTCGTGAAATCGATCGTATACGCGGTGTCGTGCGAGAATTGGAACTTGACGCTCCCGCTCACGGACTCGACGACGGTCTCCTCTGCCAGCAGGTCGTCGCGCGCGTCCAAGAGGACTTTGCCGGACACCGTTGTGATCTCGAGACGCTTCGCGGAGAATTCCGCAGAGGTGCAGGCGTATGCCTCGCCGCTCGTGGTCTTGAGCCGGGCAGTACCGAACGTACCGTAAGCGGAGACGTTTCCCGACACGCTCTCACAGTCGAGTTCGGTGACCGTGGCATCACTCGCGGCGAGAGGTCCCGACGCGCTGGTGAGTTCCACCCGCTGTGCCGTGATGCCGCTGACCTCGGCGTGGGCGGTGTCGGAATGAATCCTCACCGTGCCGAGCGCTTTCCCTGTCGGGAGCAGGACGTGCAGGATCTTCGCGCTGACCTCCTGCTTGCCCCATTTGGATTTCAGAAACTTCACGCGGAGCGTCCCTCCGTCGAGTCGGTGATACAGCACTTCGTCCTCGCTGACGGCGGGGGTATTGTCCGACTTACCGGTGTAGACCGTCTCGCGGAGCGTGATCTCGGTGACCGTCTCGTCCTCCTCGACGAGCACCGTCCCGGCGCCCCAGTCAATGTCGAGGTCGGTCACTGCCTCTGCGGCAAAGTTCTTCACTCCGGCGGTGTATTTCTTGGCGTCATCGTACTTATATTTCCCGCGCCACGTCGTCGGACGGGTATTGAAACTGCACGCCGTGCAAAGCGCGGCAAGCGCCGCGACGGTCGCGAGGGCAAGGACAAACGACAAAATCCGTTTTTTCACCATGGTTTCCTCCCGATCAAAGTGATTTAATAAAGATGAACAGACTTGTACGTCAAAAACGATTCTATCAGGGTCACGGTTATTTATGATACTTTTTCCCGGCGATGATCGTCAGACTGCGGTACAGGCTCTCGGCGACCATGACCCGCATGAGTTGGTGCGGGAAGGTCAGACGCGAGAAGGACAGCCGCAGGTCGCACGCCGCCTTGACGGCGGGCGCGAGTCCGTGCGAGGAGCCGATGAAGAGAGCAATCTTGCCGCGGGCATCGCCGGCGGTGCGCAGGCAGGCGGCGAGTTCCTCGCTCGTCATTTCCCGTCCCTCGACGCAAAGGGCAATCTTATAGGCATCGCGCGGCGCGGCGGCGAGGAGTTTCTCCCCTTCGCTTGTCAGCGCGGCGCCTACTTTTCTCGGGTCATCCTCGTCAGTGATACGCGTCTCGGGGATCGTCACCTCGCGGAAATCCGCGAGCGCGCCGATGCGCTTCACATACTCCGCGAGCGCCTCGCGCAGATACGGCTCCTTGACCGTACCGACGGTGAGTAAAGTCAGTTGCATAAGCGTTTTTCTCCGTGTACCCCGCCGCATTTCCACCCTTTTCCGGGGGTAGCGCCGATGACGCAGGTACAAACTGATGACGTCAGATGAAAGACGAAAGTCCGGCGGACGACGCCGGCAGGAGGTACCGAATGAACGTAAAGCCGCTTACATTCTATGATGCGCTCGCACATAACCGGCGGGCGACGGACGCTTACCGCCACCTTTCCCCCGAGGGCAGGAGCGCGCTCGTCACGCGCGCCATGCGGGCGCACGACGACGATGAGATGCGTCTCTACGTTCTCGCGCTCGACGCGCGGGAAGATGCCCGCGAGGACAGATAACGGTCAGGCGTCCGAAGCTGACCGTAGTGCCGTCACCGGCGCGGCGGGAAATCACTCCGTAGTGGCGCACACCGCGCCGTATGCCGAAAGACCCGGCTTTGCATGCGAACCTCCGCCGCGCGGGGGCTTTATCGCGTGCGGATCAGATGCGCGACCCCGTCGGCGAGTGCCGCGAGGAACGCATCGACTTCCTCGCGCGTGTTCGTGACGCCGAAACTCACGCGCACGGTCGTGTCCGCCTCGCGCTCGGTCAGCCCGAAAGCGAGCATGGCGGAGGAGAGATGTGCGTCATGCGAGGAGCAGGCGGAGCCGCTCGATACATAGATTCCTTTGGACGAAAGGAAATGCAGCATCGTCTCGCTCTTGATGCGGGGCATCGTCAGACTGACGATGTGCGGCGCCGCCACGGGCGGCAGGTTGACGCGCACTTCGGCGAGCGCCGGGGTGTGCTGTACCCGGTCGATGAGATACGCGCGCAGGTCGGCGAGGTGCGCGATTGTCTCCTCGCGGGCGGCAAGTCCGTCACGCACCGCCGCGGCGAATGCGGCAATTCCCGGCACATTCTCGGTTCCCGAGCGGAGATCCCCCTCCTGCCCGCCGCCGAGCGTGACGGGGGCGATCCCGCGGTTCTTGATGACGGCGGGAGAGATCCAGAGTGCGCCGACGCCCTTGGGGCCACGGATTTTATGGGAAGAAACCGTCACGAGGTCACAGCCGAGGCTCTTCACCGTGAACGGAATTTTCAGAAATGCCTGCGTCGCGTCCACATGGAACACGGCGTCGGGACAGGCGGCATGGACAATCTTCGCCGCCGCGGCGAGATCGTAGAGCGCGCCGCTCTCGTTATTGACGAGCATCATGGAGACGAGGCAGACGTCCGGCGTCGCCTCGCGGCGGAGCGTGTCGAGGTCGAGCACCCCGCCCACAGTCGGTATGGCGGCGACGGTCAGCCCCGCGCTCCGCAGGGATTCGACCGGGTGCGAGACGGAGGCGTGTTCCCCCGCCGTCGTCAGAATTTTCCCGCCCCGCATGAAACGGGGTTTTGCCCGGAGCCGCCCGAGAATCGCGAGGTTGTTCGCCTCCGTCCCCCCGGCGGTAAAGACGACCTCCCCGCCCGTGGCGCCGAGCGCCC
>ERZ1034755.637-NODE-637-length-11441-cov-5.386088_pt1 | contig 11441 bp, 14 predicted proteins | sample MGYA00520596_ERZ1034755 | MGnify/ENA primary metagenome ERZ1034755 (study PRJEB33766, sample SAMN09781701) | gut metagenome | biome: gut microbiome | host: Homo sapiens | place: Madagascar | study: EMG produced TPA metagenomics assembly of the PRJNA485056 data set... | reverse complement strand
ATATATAATATCATAAAATATTGGCTTTGTGAAGTCTTTTTTCGACATTTTTTCTCTTAAATGCTAAAAATCTGTTACCGAAATAAAATGTGAAAAAAACGTACAAATCCGACCCGTAAATATACCCGGGATTGGGCATATTGCGACGCTTTTTCCCACGAAAATAGGGTTTGCACTTCCGGCGGGACGATCAGACAAAAAAGCGGTTGTCCTTTTTCTCTTCGCCGCTGCCCCTGTGTGCATATTTTTTCACAGTCGATGAATATTTCTTCGGAATTGAAAAAGCATCCGCGGAGGTCGGATGCCTTTTGTTAGCACGGTTGTTGCAAGCGCTCACGAAATATATGCAACAGTGCGTACTGATAAAAACGGGATTTTGCTTTTTGAGAGAGTTACGAGGAAAAGTCAGTGCGGGTAACGCCTGATTTCGTTAGTTTCGCCGAGGAGGTAGTCGATACTGGTTTGATAATAGCGTGCGAGTTTGATTAAAACGGAAGTCGGTATATCGTTTTCGCCTGTCTCATATTTGGAATAGCCGGTTTGGGACATACCAAGAATGGCGGCGACTTGTGTTTGATTCAGGTCATGATCCTCACGTAAATCGCGAATTCGTGTGTATTGCATAGCAAACTCCTTTTTATGAATTCTATAATAATCTGTTTCAGGTTATTGACATTTAATCTGAAACAGGTTAAAATACGGATGTAACTGATGTACTCCGTATGCCTGTCGGTTTTGATACAAAAAACATGCGGGGGTCACATCAATGAAAAAGGAAGTATGCGAAAACGAGAACAGGAGGGACTGGAAAGGAGAAAATGGCGGTCGGTACCGCGGCGGCAGCGGAGCAATGGGGCGTCACGCAGGAACGTGTTGCGGCATGGCGCAGATAGCAGGTGATCGAAGCAACGCAGGACGGCAGAAGACATCCGTGGCATATACCGGTTGGCACCAAACATCCGTATAAGGACATTTGGTTGCAATAGAAAAGGAAATTGCAATTCAGTTGCAAGAATGAAAACAACATCAAAGGAGCATCACAAAATGAAAAAAACGATCTCGAGAATCCTGCTGACAATCATGTTCGCCGTATTTCTGTTTAATTTTGCCGCGTGTATGGGCGAAAGCACAGAGCAGGAAACACCGCAGGAAACGAAACCGCTATACGAACAATTACCGACGGCGCAATAGAATTCGGTCGATGCGTTTATCGCATGGTTCCTGGACGGTAAGGGACGTGTATTGTATCCCGAAACGATCCGGATTGAGTTGTTCTTGTCAGCAGAAAACGGAGCGTTGACTTATGTAGGCTTTTATGATAAAGATCGTTATGGCACAGAACATAAACATCAATATTTCCTTGTTGCACAGGAAAGCAAAATGCTTCAAAAGGCGGGGGAGGATTGGAGAATGCGATGGGGTGACGATGATGACCTTAACCGGAGTATGGGACAGACCTATTTTGATCTGGCACATAAGGGAACGGTTATCCTTTGCCCGGATAAAGAGACAAAGAAGGATTCGAAACTGGTATATTGTCCGGTGATTGAACAAGATAAAACCGGGTCAACTTATATCAAACATGTCTATAACACGATGTATGATTGCATTTTCAGTAAAGAGACGCAGGACAAAGCGGACTTCAGTAACAAAAGCGTTTGGGCAGAAAACGAAACAAAAATCATTCAGGAGTATGTCCGCAATCACAATTTGTCGAGCGGCGTATTTGACTGACGCATAAAAGGGCGGGACCATAATATCCCGTCCTTTTTGTTTTCACGAAGAACAGTTCTTGACAAGTTCCGACAGGCGTGCTATGATAGATGCAAAGCAGACTTTCCGAGGAAAGGAACATTGTCATGGAAAACAGAGTGGAAGAACTCCGTCGTATGTACGGGATCAAGCAGGAGGCGTTCGCGCGGGAAATGGGTGTCTCGCGGCAGTCGATCGGCTCCATCGAAAACGGACGCTACAATCCGTCTACCACCCTCGCCATTAAAATCGCCCGGTATTTCGGGCTGAATGTCGAGGACGTGTTCCAACTGGAGGGGGCGCCCGCATGGCGCACCGTCGAGATGCTTTCGCAGATGCCCGCAGATGCATTGGTGCAGAAAAACCGGGCGCACAACATGGAAATCGCGCTTTCCGCAGGCCCCATCACGGGACAGGGGAACCGTTTCCCCTCGCAGTTCGCCTATGCGACATTTATGACCGCCTTCAACGGCGCGGAACCCGTCGCTGTGTATAACACCTTGACTCTGTCGGGGAAGCCCGTGGCGTTTGCCGACATTCTGACCGAGTTTGAAGGGAACGGCCTTGCGCTCCTAGACGGTTATGCCGGTACCGACCCGAAAGAAATCGCCCGGTACCTGACCGCACACGGGATTCCTTTTGAAAAAGCAGAAGTGCAGTCCGAGTTTGCCGCCGCCCTGACCGAAGGACGCGTCTTTATTGTCGCTTACTGGAACGACCGTTTCTTCCGTGAACTGAAAGGTCTCCGTACTGTCGCCGGTATCGTAAAAGACGGCATGATCTCGCTTTATAACACTCACACCGACGATGTCGCGCCGCGCTCCTATCGTACACTTGCCGAGGCGCTTCGCGGTAAGAAATTCATTCTCGGCTACCTCTTTTAAAAGATAAAAATGGATTGCGCGTCCGTCGTGACTGCGCAGACCGAAGGCGCCCCGCTTGGGCGCCTTCGGCTTTTTTGCTTTCGGTCTGTATTTGGAGGGGAAAGCAAGAGGGAGCTTGCACGTGCAGTCACCGATGCCGCTTCCTTGCTATGCGGAATCGGTATGTGAGCGTCGCCCAGAGACTGCGCCAGTTACCTTTCAGGTAGTGGAAGAATTGTTGCCACATGACAAGTTGACTTTCCCATAACACGCCTCTCGCAACGTGGAGAGTGCCTCGGAAATTCCGCCGATTTTGTCGATTAAACCGCAGGAAACGGCAGTTTCTCCGTCCACGACCGAACCAATGTCGTTTGTCAGGTCTTTTGTACTGTTCATCAGCTCGTTAAGTTTGCTTTCCGTAATATGCGAGTGCCCTGTGACGAATCGCACGATCCGCTTCTGCATATCGGAAAGATAGTGATAGGTCTGCGGCGCATTGATGACTGTGCCGCTGGTGCGGACGGGATGAATCGTCATGGTCGCTGACGGCACGATGAGGGAAGTCTTTGCGGCAACCGCGAGCGGCACCCCGATGGAATGCCCGCCGCCGAGGACGATGGAGACGGTCGGCTTCGTCATGGAGGCGATCAGTTCGGCGATCGCGAGCCCCGCCTCCACGTCGCCACCCATGGTATTGAGGATGAACAGCACACCGTCAACCTTTTCCGATTCCTCCAGCCCGACGAGCAGGGGGATCAGATGGTCATATTTTGTCGTCTTTTGTGAATTATCGAGCACGTAATGTCCTTCGATCTGCCCGATGATTGTAATGCAGTAGAAGCGGTCGCGCCCGTCCCCCGTGTAACTGCTCCCTGTCTCGATCAGACGGTCGAGCGCCTCGGAGGGCGTCTCCTCTGTGCCGGTCACACTGCCGTTTCCGTCTTTCTTGTCACTCATGTTTGGTCGCTCCTTCGCTTTTTACCTTATTTTTTGTCAAAGTTTTTTGCTTTACTACATTTACATTTTTCCTTTTTTGTGTTACAATGGCGAATGGTTAAGACAAGAACTTGAAAAGGAGTTTTTTTGATGGCAAAGTTTATCGTTGAAACTTCCGCCCGGCATATCCACCTGACGCAAAAAGATCTGGATACGCTTTTCGGACAGGAAAACTACCAACTGCATCCCAAGAAAAACCTCAGCCAACCCGGTCAGTTCGCGTGCGAAGAAAAACTGACGGTCGTCGGCACGAAAGGGGAACTCAAGGCGTCCATTCTCGGACCTGTCCGCCCGGAATCGCAGGTAGAGCTTTCGCTCACCGATGCGCGTTCGATCGGCGTGACGGCACCGATCCGCGAGAGCGGCGATGTCGCAGGGAGCGGCTCCTGCAAGCTTGTGGGGCCCGCGGGTGAAGTGACGCTCACGGAGGGTGTCATCGCCGCGAAACGGCATGTACATATGACGCCTGCGGACGCGGAAGCGTTCGGCGTGAAGGATAAGCAGATCGTCAAAGTCAAGGTCAACGGCTCCCGCCCCCTGATCTTCGACGACGTTGTCGTGCGCGTCAGCCCGAAATACGCGCTCGCCATGCACATTGATACCGATGAGTCGAATGCGGCTTACGGCGTCACCGAGGGCGAAATCATTCAGTAATCTTTTTTGGAGGAGATAGAATCATGTGTGAATACGCAATGAGCAGTCATGTCGCTGGCATGACGCAGGTTGCCAAAGGGCCGCTCCACGGTCCCGCTCCCATTCCCGAAGAGGGCAAGTGGGTCGAGGCAAAGCAGATTACCGACATTTCCGGTTATACCCACGGCGTGGGTTGGTGCGCACCCCAGCAGGGCGCGTGCAAGCTCTCGCTGAATGTCAAGAACGGCGTGATCGAGGAAGCTCTGATTGAGACGATCGGTTGCTCCGGTATGACGCATTCTGCCGCTATGGCGGCGGAGATCCTGCCCGGTAAGACGGTGCTGGAAGCGCTGAACACCGACCTCGTCTGCGACGCGATCAACACTGCGATGCGTGAACTGTTCCTGCAGATTGTTTACGGTCGTAGCCAGTCCGCGTTCTCCGAAGGCGGTCTTGTCATCGGCGCGGGTCTTGAAGACCTCGGGAAGGGGACGCGCTCCATGGTCGGTACCATGTACGGCACCAAGGAGAAGGGCGTTCGTTACCTCGAGATGACCGAAGGCTACTGCACGAGAATGGCACTTGACGCCGACGATCAGGTCATCGGCTATGAATTCGTCTCCCTCGGGAAAATGACGGATCTCATCAAGGGCGGCATGGAGCCGAACGAAGCGTATGAAAAGTCCAAGGGTCATTACGGCCGTTTCGAAGAAGCGGTCAAGTACATTGACCCCCGCAAGGAATAAGGAGGGTGTGACGAATGGCAACTTTTGAAGGTTACGAGAGACGCGAGGCGAAGATCCTCGCCGCTCTGAAGGAATACGGCATTTCTTCGATCGATGAATGCCGCGATATCACCCTCGCAAAGGGCATCGATGTGGATAACATCGTCCGCTCTACCCAGCCGATCTGCTTTGAGAACGCGATTTGGGCGTACACCGTCGGTGCCGCGATTGCCATTAAGGCAGGTTGCACCAAGGCGGCTGATGCTGCCGCCGCGATCGGTATCGGGCTCCAGAGCTTCTGCATTCCCGGTTCCGTCGCCGAGAACCGTAAGGTCGGTCTCGGACACGGCAACCTCGGTAAGATGCTGCTTTCCGAGGAGACCGAGTGCTTCTGCTTCCTCGCCGGTCACGAGTCCTTTGCCGCCGCCGAGGGCGCTATCAAGATCGCTCTGAACGCGAACAAGGTGCGTAAAAAGCCTCTGCGCGTCATTCTGAACGGTCTCGGCAAAGACGCCGCTTTCATCATCTCCCGTATCAACGGCTTCACCTACTGCGAGACGGTGTTCGATCCTTACACCGAGACGGTCAAGGTGACGAAGGAAGTTCCGTATTCGAACGGTCCCCGTGCCGCTGTCAAATGCTACGGCGCCGACAACGTGCCGGAAGGCGTTGCGATCATGAAACTCGAGAACGTCGGCGTTTCCATCACCGGTAACTCGACCAACCCGACCCGCTTCCAGCACCCGGTCGCCGGCACCTACAAGAAATGGTGCGTCGAGAACGGCGTGAAGTACTTCTCCGTCGCCTCCGGCGGCGGTACGGGTCGTACGCTCCACCCCGATAACATGGCGGCAGGTCCGTCCAGCTACGGCATGACCGATACCATGGGTCGTATGCACTCCGACGCGCAGTTCGCCGGGTCTTCCTCGGTGCCTGCTCACGTCGAGATGATGGGTCTTATCGGTATGGGTAACAACCCGATGGTCGGCGCGACCGTTGCTGTCGCCGTCGCCGTCGAGGAATCGTTCAAGAAATAAGTTTCCCGGATCGGATATGAAAAACACGCGGAAATCTCCGCGTGTTTTTCTGTTTTGCTTTTGGGAAACCGGGCAGGGAAGCCGCGTTTTGTTGCTTTTGTGCAAAGCGGTTTTGTTTTTTTGGGCAAATTCTCCGTTTTATCCGTTGCCAAATGTTCGGATTCATAGTACAATGAAAAAAAACAGAGGTCTGACTTATGGGAAAAATCAAGATGACCCCCGACCGTACCCTCAAAATGGTGCAATTCGCAGTGCTGGTTGCCCTGACGGTCGTTCTGCAACTTTTGTGTTCGGTTATGACGATAGGACCTGTGACGATCACACTTTCGCTTGTCCCGGTCGTGATCGGCGCGGCACTGTTCGGTGTTTCCGGCGGCGCGATCCTCGGCTTTGTACTCGGGCTCGTGAACTTTATCGCGTCGTTCTCGAACGGCGTTCTTCTGTTCCTGTTCCAGTCGTCGCCGGTATTGTATATTCTGACTTGCTTCGGCAAGACGGTTGCCGCCGGGGCTGTCGCCGGACTGCTTTACAAAGTTCTGCGCGAACGCCACCCCTATATTGGTGTGACACTCGCCGCGCTGTCGGCGCCGGTCGTCAATACAGGGATCTTTTTCGTGATGATGGCGCTGTTCTTCCGCGACGCGATCCGCGAGAGTTGCGGGCTTGAGGGTGGGAACGTGGTAGCGTTTATCATCACCGGATTTATCGGCATCAATTTCCTGATTGAGTTTGCCCTGAACACCGTTCTTTGCCCCGCGATTGCACGCATTCTCGCGGCTGTCCGCACGCATCGTCCGACGTCCGCCCGTGCGGCATCCGCGGATGCCGCCCCGTTCACGGCTGACCCTGTCGCCTCTCCCGACGGCGAAATTGACCGGGGTCCCTACGGGGGGGATACCCCGATCGCGACAGATACCGATGCTGCCGCCGATACAAAGCCGCAGGACTGATGCTCCCAGATGTTATGCCCCGCGCTTTATGCCCTTTCCGCTTTCTGCCGGAAGGGGCATTTTTTGTCGATTTGTCCCGTTATATTGGTTGACATTATGGTTCTGCTATGTTAAAATACACATAGAATATTACGAGAGGAGATTACATGATGGCTAACAAATCCGATTACTTTGGGCTCTCTTGGCTCGTCAGTCTGATTCTGGCAATTATTCCGATTACCTCCCTGATTTGCGGTGTTATTACGCGCATCACCGAGGGTAAGATCGTTGCCGGTATCCTCCGCCTGCTCCTGGGCTGGAACATCATCTGGATTCTCGACATCATCTTCATGGCGACCAGTCACAGAATCATGCGCCTGCTCAACATTTAAACCCTGAAAGCACCGCCCTTCGGCGGTGCTTTTGCTTTTTACCCGGGAACGGGGAGGAGCCGTATAAATGCGGCTCCTCCCCGCTTTTTTATATTCGTCTCTTTTGGTACTTCAACCGGGATGCCCGGGGCGCCGCCGACGTTTTGCCTGTCATTTTGATTCCCGCCCGGAGGCAAGGTACGGATAGGGTAGGGTCGGGACGGTCGGGTGGAGAGCACGGGTCTTTTCGTTGAGCAGAATGGCGGCGGGATAAATGGTGTTCCGCCCGTAACGCGCCGTGATGTCGTCCATCGCCGCCTCGATCCCCGCCTGCCGTTTCTCCCGTGCGGCATCATAGAAAAAGTCATATTGTTCGCCCTCGCGCCCCTGTGTGAGACGCGTTGCACGAATGGTCAGTGCGCGGATGGGGCTCTCGCGCCGATACACGGAGCGGTAGAGGCGAAACGCCGCTTCCGCGAGGTATTTGCCGCTCTGCGTGCGTTCGGGCAGGAGTGTGTCGAATTGCTTGTCGGTGAGCGTCTTGTCACGGACGCAGATCTGCAGTCCGCGGGCAAAGTAGCCGCCCTCGCGCAGCGATCTCCCGATATCCTGCGTAAGTTCGAGGAAAATGCGGAACACCTCGTCGTCACTCGTGATATCCGCGTTGCAGGTGACGCCGTGCCCGACGCTCTGTGGGGAGACGCTCTCGGAAATATCCATGACGCGCGACGTATCGTGCCCGCACGCAAACTCCTGTAACATGACGCCGCTCTTGCCGAGGAGCGTGCGCAGAAACGCGGTGTCCGCCGCGGCAAGATCACCGATGGTGTGTACGGAGAAACGGTGCAGCTTTTCCGCCGTGGCGTGACCGACGAACAGAAGCGCCTCCACGGGCTGTCGCCAGACCAACGTGCGGTAGTTCTCCCGCGTCACCATCGTGACGGCATCCGGCTTTTTCATGTCGGAGGCGAGTTTCGCGAAAATTTTGTTGAAGGAGACACCGACGGAGACGGTCAGCCCCAGTTCCCGCGAGACAGTCGTGCGGATCTCTTCGGCGAGGGCAAAAGGACTTTCAAATGCCGCCATGCCGGCGGTCATGTCCAGCCAGTTCTCATCCAGACCGAACGGCTCGACGAGATTGGTGTACCGCTGATAGATTTTCTTTGCGAGCCGGGAAAATTTTTCGTATATGGAATAGTGCGGCGGTACGATGATGAGCCCGGGGCAGAGCGCCGCGGCGGTACCGTTGGTCATCCCCGTTTTGACCCCCGCCCGCTTTGCGACTTCGGACTTGGCGAGTACGATCCCGTGCCTGTCCTCCCGCGAGCCGCAGACGGCGACCGGCTGTCCTCGGAGCGCCGGGTTCAGCACCGTTTCCACCGATGCATAGAAACAGTTCAGATCGACGTGCAGAATGACCCGTTCGTTTGCCGTCATGTGTCGTACTCCTTGACGGAGAACCAACAGCCGGTGTCCGGCTCGTAATAGATTTTCTTGTAAGCACCTGCGATCTCTACCGTGAACTCGATCGGCGCGATGCAGGCGACGGTCTGCGGGCAGAAACGGCGGTGCGAAATTAAGCGCTCGATTTCATAGGTCTCCCCGGCGAACTGTAAACGCTTCGGTAAAAGCCGCCCCTCACAGGTGAAAAGCGCCTCGACGGCGAGTGGCATCCGGCGGTAGGTCTTCATCGTAACTCCTTGATCACCTTGACGGCGACGCCCTGTACGACAGCGTCCGTCACATACAGGTCCTGCATCTCCCGGTTCTCCGGATGCAGACGGATTCGTTTTTTCTCGGGTTCCGGGTAATAGCGCTTGAGCGTCGCCTCCTCTCCGACGAGGACGACGGCGATCTGCCCCGGCAGGGCAGTAGCGCTCTCCCGCACGAGGACGAGGTCGCCGGGGGCGATCCCCGCCTCGATCATGGATTCCCCGCGTGCCCGGAGCAGATAGCAGTTGCCGTGCCCGACGAGCGTGCGCGGCAGGCGCAGATAGGCTTCGATGTGTTCCTCCGCATAGCCCGGCAGTCCGCAGGCGACCTCTCCGAGCAGGGCGACCGTCGCCTGTTCTTCGGCGAACTTCTCCGTTGCCCCGGTGGCGATCCTGCCGTTTTCGTATGAGATCTCGCCCGCCGCACCGAGTGCGACCAGATAGCGCTGTACCGTCGGGCGGGGAATCCCCGTCGCGTCGGAGATGGTGCGGATCGAGGGCGCCACGCCCGTCTCCAGACAGTATCGGTCGATGTAGCGGCGGATTCGCATCGCCGTCTCCGGGTTCTTTTCTCTCATGCCGTCTCCTTTTTTGAGACAATGCGTCTCACTTACGATGACAGTATAACATATGTGTCCCGTACTGTCAAGGGAAGGGAAAAAGAAATACGACATTTTCTTTACTTTTCGGGCAGATCGTGTTATACTGATTTTGTGATACCGTTTGGGGTATTGATCCTCGCCCGGTGGGGCGAGTCCGGATGCGGCGTCCTGCCGCATAATGAAACACAGGAGAATCTGATGACTGACGAAAGAACACGGAATCTCCTCGGCTGGCTTGGTAAGATCGTGACGGTGCGTCTGGCAAATGACGCACAGGGCTCGACGCAGACGCTCAGACGCGGGTATCTCCCGTCGTCCGCCTCCGGCAAAGTGGGCGATATGCCCGTCTATCTGATGGGGTGTGCCCCCGTCGGGAGCGCTTATACGGGGCGCGTGGTGTCCGCGATGCGCCGACAGGACAGAGGAGAAGACAAATTGATCGTCGCGCCGGTAGGGCGCGAACTGTACGAGCCCTGGATCCGTGCCGCGGTGGCAGAGCTTGAGGACGTCGAAAAAGCACGTTTTTTCTGCCTTTATGAAAAATCCTGCGGCATTATCCCGTATCGGGTGCGTGACGGCAGGTTGGAGTATCTGGCGCTCTATCAGTCCGGCTCCGGCACATGGAGTTTCCCGAAGGGGCATATGGAGTGGGGCGAGGGCGAGATTGAGACGGCGCACCGGGAGGTTTCCGAGGAGATCGGGGTCGAATTGGATATTCCGCGTGAGTTCCGCTGTGAGATCTCCTATGCTGTCCACAACCGCCGTTGCAAAAAGAAAGTGGTGCTGTATGCCGTTCCGTTCGACGGGGAAGTGACGCTGCGCGAGGGAGAGATCGGCGCGGCAAAGTGGCTCCCCCGCGGGGAGATACAGAAGCTGTTCGGGCACCGTGAGTTGCGCGGGATTTTCAATCGGCTCGAGAAACTGGTCGGCGCGGACGCGGGCAAAGCGTGATTTCACGGCGCCGCAAGGCAACTGCGGAGCCAAATGATATTGCCGCCGGGAATATCTCGGCGGCAATATTGATAAAACGGGGCGGAGCCATGAAAATAAGGCTCCGCCCCGCTGTGATGTGTGTTTGTTGTTGCGACACCGGCACGCTTTACGCGCGGCTGGTGTGACAGCAGACGTAGAGGATCTGGCGGTCTTTTGCGATGCGCCGGAGCAGTTCCATCGCCGCTTTGACTTTTTCATCATCAAGGTTGATGAAGGGGTCGTCAAGGATGAGGAACGGCTTTGTGTCGCCGAACAGCGCGTCGGAGATGGCGAACCGCAGGCACAGCGCCACGAGGTCGCGCCCGCCGCGCGAGAGGACGTCCGACGGCTTGGTCTGTCCGAACCGCGTGACCTGCACGCTAAAGTCCGGCGTGACGGTGTACGCCTCCGTCGCGTATTCGTCCGCGACCGGCGTGTCGGTCACTTCGTCGGTCAGGAGCTTCATATAGTCGCGGAAATGGAGCTGAATACTCCCGAGATAGCGGGTCGTCAGTCCGTCGTGCGCCGCTTTCAGGTAGTCCAGCGTCGCCCGCAGGATCTCATAGCTCTTTTCGTAGGCGGCTTTTTTGGCTTCCAGCGAGACGATCGCCTGTGCACACTCGGTATAGCGTTCCGCGGCAGGGGCGTACCGCGCGATCAGACGGCGGCACTGTTCCTGCTCCTCGCGCAGCTTGTCGATCTCCCGCGTCAGCACGGCTTCTTTCTCGCCGCCGGACTGCTCGTCCGCCGTGAGAGCACGCTCCGGGGCGAATGCCTCCGGGTGCGCCGCGCGGAAACTTTCCGCCTGGCTCCGCGCCTGCTCTTCGTCGTGTACCGCGAGGCGGTATG
>ERZ1034755.634-NODE-634-length-11461-cov-18.209276_pt1 | contig 11461 bp, 8 predicted proteins | sample MGYA00520596_ERZ1034755 | MGnify/ENA primary metagenome ERZ1034755 (study PRJEB33766, sample SAMN09781701) | gut metagenome | biome: gut microbiome | host: Homo sapiens | place: Madagascar | study: EMG produced TPA metagenomics assembly of the PRJNA485056 data set... | reverse complement strand
AAATATGACTTTTGAAGAGGCTACTAAGGTCTTGTTAGATGAGTTGAAAAACAATTTAGCAGCTCTTCATAAAAAATATGAAGTGCGTCCGGCAGATTGGAGCAAGATGCATGAGCAGCTGCTGAAAGTAGTTTCCGAGGAAACCCAAATTCCGTATGCACCCGAAGAGGTTGTTGAGGTCCGTCCAAGAGAATTGGAATGTGATGTCGTAAGATATCAGAATAATAAGGAAAAGTGGGTGGCTCTTGTTGGATTGCTCCATGGACATCCTTATGAGATTTTTACCGGTTTGCAGGATGAGGATGAAGGAATCATGTTGCCTAAGTCGGTTACTAAGGGTAAAATCGTAAAGACTGTTCTTGAGGATGGTGTGAAGCGTTATGACTTCCAGTTTGTCAACAAGCGTGGTTATAAGATGATTATTGAAGGTCTTAGTGAGAAGTTCAATCCTGAGTACTGGAATTATGCCAAGTTGATTTCTGGAGTGTTGCGTTATCGTATGCCTATTGAGCATGTTATCAAGCTTGTTAATCAGCTTCAGCTTACCTCTGATAGCATCAATACCTGGAAGAAAGGGGTGGAGAAAGCTCTCAAGAGATACCTCAATGATGGAAGTGCCTTTGATAAGGGTGACGATGACATGGAGGAAGAGGTTTAATACCGAGATTTATTGAATCAGAAGACTAAACTATTTATGAATTAAACTATGCTTTATAGTAGTAGAATTTATTTGAAGAATGCTCGTTTTCATGCTTATCATGGCGTGTTGCCGCAGGAGAGAACTGTCGGCAACAACTATGTGGTGAATCTAGTCGTAGATTATGATTTCACTGATGCCATGGAAACGGATGAACTGGCTGCTACCATTAATTATGCAGAATTGTATGAAATCATCAAAGAGGAGATGGCTATACCTAGTAAGCTGCTGGAACATGTAGCGGGAAGAATCGGTAAACGAGTCTTTTCTGAATATTCTGCTATTCGTCAGATACAACTGGCTATTACTAAAGAGAATCCTCCTTTTGGCGCTGATTGCGACGGTGCAGGAGTTGAAGTTGTATTAACAAATGATAAAACTTTATAGTTTGTTTAGGTTTTCTGACAATAAAGTAGTAATTTTGCAAAGTCATCAGAAAGTATGTATAAAAAAATAATACTGATATGGGTGGTATTGTGGATGTTGGCATTGACTTCGTTCGCTGCCAATAGAAACTTTACACTTGTGATAGATGCTGGACATGGTGGTCATGATGCGGGTGCACGTGGTGCTATTTCCATGGAAAAGAACATCAATCTGTCTGTGGCGTTACAATTCGGCAAATATGTAGAGAGATATATGCCAGAAGTGAGAGTGATTTATACGCGAAAGACGGATAAGTTTGTTTCTTTGAAAGAACGTGCCAATATTGCCAATCGTGCCAATGCTGACCTTTTTATCTCAGTGCATACCAATGCATTGCCTGCAGGTAAGATAGCTCGTGGATTTGAAACCTATACGCTCGGTATGCACCGTGCCAAGGATAATCTTGATGTTGCTATGCGAGAAAACTCGGTTATCTCGATGGAGAAGGACTATCAGCAGGCTTATCAGGGATTCGACCCGAAATCTTCGGAGAGTTATATCATCTTCGAATTCATACAGGGCAAGAACATGGAGCGCAGCGTAGAATTGGCAAGAATGATACAACGTAAGGTTTGCGATAATGCCAATCGTCCAGACAAGGGAGTTCATCAGGCAGGTTTCCTGGTGTTGCGTGAAACATCTATGCCAAGTTGCTTGATTGAGTTGGGGTTCATCACAACGCCTGATGAGGAAAGAATTCTCAATAATTCTGATCGTGTTAATGATATCGCGAAATCTATTTATGATGGTTTTGCTCAATATCGAAATAAATATGATAAGAGGGTCACGGTTCCTTTTCGCCCTTTGCAGACGGGTGATGTAGAGGAATTGAAGGAGGAAGAAACTCAAGCTCAGGATGAACCTCAGAAGAGAACTGATTCTCAGAAGAGAAGTGAAGTTCAGAAGAGAACAGAAGTTCAGAAGAGAACAGAAGTTCAGAAGAGAACAGAAGTTCAGAAGAGAACAGAAGTTCAGAAGAGAAGCGAACCTCAGAAGAGAACAGAAGTTCAGAAGAGAAGCGAACCTCAGAAGAGAAGTGAAGTTCAGAAAAAGTCTGAACCAAAGGATGCTCCTGTTTTCAAGCTTCAGATTTTTGTGGGTGATCGAATCCTTCGCAAGGGAGATGCTCACTTCAAGGGAGAGACTGATTATGAGTTTTTCCGGGAGGGTAATTGGGTGAAGTATACCATGGGGGCTTCTACCAATTATAACGAGATATATCGTTTGCGTAAGAGTTTGCAGGAAAAATTCCCTGAGGCTTTCATCATTGCTTTTAAAAATGGACAGAAGTATGATGTAAATCAGGCGATACGAGAATTTAAGCAGAATAAAAATAGATAAAAATGAAACTGACAAAGGAAATAAAGATAGCGCTGGTTGCTGTTTTAGGTATTTTGATTATGTATTTCGGAATTAATTTTCTGAAAGGCATCAATCTGTTTTCTACCAACAATACCTATTATATGACATTTGAAGACATCCAGGGATTGGGCGCTTCTACGCCTATCTATGCGGATGGTTACAAGGTAGGTACTGTGGATGTCATTAATTATGATTACAAAGAAAATGGTCCAATCAGAGTTACGGCCGATATTGTCAAGGATTTGAGAATTCCTGCAGGCAGCCAGGCTGAGATTTCTAAAGATATGATGGGCAACCTTCAGGTGAACCTGCTCCTGGCTAATAATCCACGTGAGCGTATTGAACCAGGTGGAACCATTCCAGGCTCTATCAATGCAGGTATCATGGGAAAGGCTGAGCAGCTTATTCCTGTTATGGAAAAGATGTTGCCTAAGCTCGATTCAATCTTGACCAGTGTGAATGCTCTCCTGGCAGACCCTGCTTTGAAAGCTACACTTCATAACGCTGAGACCATTACCAGCAACTTGACAGTTTCTACTCGAGAGTTGAATACCTTGATGGCTGGTTTGAACAAGCAGATACCAGGTATGATTGGTAAGGCGAATGGCGTGCTCGATAATACCCATAAATTGACAGCCAATTTGGCTGCTTTGGATGTACAGGGGACATTGAACAAGGTGAATGCTACCTTGGAAAATGCACAGCAGTTTACTGAGAAGCTGAATAGCAATAAGGGAACTCTCGGTTTGTTGATGAATGATACCCAACTCTATGAGAATTTGAACTCAACCATGGGGCATGCAGATTCATTGATGATAGATCTGAAGGCGCATCCTAAGCGCTATGTGCATTTCTCAATATTTGGAAAAAAAGATAAGTAAACTTGATTTTACTTATATAAATATTATCTAAATAACAAAATAGATGTTTCACGCCCCGATATAACTGCCAAACTGTTTGTTTGTTAGCTATTTCGGGGGTGTTACATAAATGTTTCACTGCAAGAATATTAACGATTGTGGATAACTCTGTAAAACGCAGAGCATCAACTGGTTACATTTAATGTATTAAAATTAATTAAATGAGGAGATTTGCTGTTCTCCTTTTTTTTTCTTAATTTTGCAACTGATTTCGCATCTTTAGTGGTGTGAACACAATCAATATCTAAAAAATAATTAATATAAAATAGTCAATGTTAGCAAGTCCGAAAGCGCTTTGGGATAATAGTCTTTTGCTCATAAAGGATAATGTGTCAGAGCAGCAATATAATACATGGTTTAAGCCAATAGTCTTTGAGTCGTACAAGCCATCGACAAAGACTTTGTTGGTGCAAGTTCCAAGTCCGTTTGTATACGAATACTTGGAACAGAACTATGTTGGCTTGTTGAGTAAGGTGCTACATCGCAATTTTGGCGACGGAATCCGACTCACTTATCGTGTTGTTACCGATAAGGAACATAAGCTGGCACAAGATTTAGAGGCTGATCCTGCAGACGAAGAAGTTGCCGAGCGCAACAGAAAAGCGAAGCAGGCTCAAACCCAAGGTGTCGTACCTGAGACTCTCCAGCAGCAGGATGACATTGATACCCAGCTCGATCCTAAGCTTACATTCAATAATTATGTAGAGGGTGAGAGCAATAAGTTGCCTCGTTCTGTGGGATTGTCTATTGCCGAGCATCCTAATACCACTCAGTTCAACCCTATGTTCATTTATGGTCCATCGGGTAGTGGTAAGACGCATTTGGTGAATGCTATCGGTTTGAAGGCAAAGCAGATATATCCTCAGAAGCGTGTGCTTTATGTCAGTGCCCGTCTTTTCCAGACTCAGTATACGGATGCTATCCTGCACAATTCGAGCAATGATTTCATCAATTTCTATCAGTCTATTGATATTCTGATAGTGGATGATATTCAGGATTGGGCAGGAAAGGCTAAGACATTGAACACTTTCTTCCATATTTTCAATCATCTTTTCCGCAACGGAAAGCGCATTATCTTGGCGAGCGACCGTCCACCGGTGGAGTTGAAGGATATGCCAGACCGCTTGATTACCCGTTTCTCCTGTGGCTTGGTATGTGAGCTTGAAAAGCCAAATGTGGAGCTGTGTGAAGATATTGTCAGCAACAAGGTTCGTCGCGATGGTTTGAAGATTCCTAATGATGTTGTGGCCTTTATTGCTCAGACCTGCAATGGCAGTGTGCGTGATTTGCAGGGGGCTATCAATGGTCTGTTGGCTTATAGCATCGTGTATAACAGTCATATTGATATCCGATTAGCTGAGCGTGTTATCAAGCGTGCTGTGAAGGTAGATGATAAACCACTCACAATTGATGACATCGTCGAGACCGTTTGTAACCATTATAATGTAACTGTTACGGCTGTGAACAGTAAGAGCCGTAAGCGTGATTATGTGGTGGCACGACAGGTAACCATGTATTTGGCGCAGAAGTTCACCAAGATGCCTGCTTCACGTATCGGCAAACTCGTTGGTAATCGCGATCATAGCACAGTTATCCACAGTTGTTCCAAGGTTGAGGAACGATTGAAGGTTGATGCTGCATTCTGTGATGAAATCAGCAGTATAGAGAACGGATTGAAGATAAAGAGAGGTTAGAAATGCACGGAACCTTGGTATAGTGGTTCTGTTTATATAAATGAAATAAAAGGAAGTCGAGCATTTTTGTATATGCTCAGGCTTCCTTTTTCTGTTTATTTACTTTTAACTTGAACTTTTAACTTGATCTTTGAACTTGAACTTTATGATTAGTCTTCTTTTGAAGTTGCTTTCATCATCTTCTTCCATTTGAAATATCCGGCTACGGCAATGATGACGTAGAGACCATAGAGTCCTGCCTTGAATGGGATACCTTTTACTATATAGAGATAGCAGCAGACAGCATCTACAAGAATCCAGAAGAACCATTGCTCGATGTATTTGCGTGCCAAAGCCCATAAGCCCACAAAGCTCAGGGCATTGGTGAAGCTATCCTGCAAAGGTACAGTGGAGTTGGTGAAGGTAATCAGGATATAATAGGTGATTCCCCATGCTGCCAGAAAGAAAATAGCGGTAGGGAGATAGAGTGATTTTTTTATATAAGTGATCGGAAGCTCTTCTTTTTCCGTCTGATTGTGTTTCTTGCCGAATTTCCAAACAGCATAGCCATAGACGGCTGCCACCGTATAATATACTGCCATACCCGCATCGCCATAAAGACCATGGCTCCAGTATAGCCAGACATCCAGAGCCGGCATGATGATGCCCACTGCCCAAAGCCAGATGCTGGCACGGTACTCCAGCAAGATGTAAATCAAGCCGAGTACCGTGGTAAAGATGTCTAAACCATGTGATGCAATATAATCCATCATAATGTTTTAGTTTTTGAATCTACTTTCTAGAAAACCGTGATAATTAGAACTTCAATGTTACATGTCCCATTACAGTGGTGCCTGCCATAGGAATATAGCTGATGGCACTGAGGCGGTGATCCTGAGTGTAACCGGCACTCTGACTTACCGCATTGTACCATACGGAACCGCTCGCTGCGTAATGACGGTTGAAGATATTGTTGATATCAAAACCGAAAACCATCTGCTTGATTCCCAGCTTCTTAGCTACATTTGTCTGATAGTTGAGGCTCAGGTCGCTCTGTGAATAGCAAGGTAATGAACGGTCTTTGCTCTCAGAATTGTCGAGATACTGACTGCTTACGAAGTTGGTGTGCCAGGTTGCTGAGAATCCGGCATAGTGCAGGTCGATGAAACCATTCAGAATAGCTGATGGAGAATATGACAAGGTTGAATTGTCGTAGTGTATCTTCAATGCATCACCATCCCAATTATCTACATACTCATCGAAATCCTTAATTTTGTTCTTGCTCAAAGCAGCATTTCCCTCCAAGGACAACCATGACAATGGTGCCCAACCGGCTGTCAGTTCAACGCCCATGCGATAAGAATCCTTGATATTGGTGGTCAATGGCTCACCGATTTCGCTCAACTGTCCGGTTTGAGCAAGCTGGTTGTCGTAATCCATGTAGTAGAAGTTGGCACCTGCATGCCAGTTGCTTCCCTCATACTGATAACCGAATTCCACATCGAGTAACTTCTCCTGTTTAGGGAAAGGATAGTTGAGGTTGTCGGTATAGTTGTTGCGCTCCGGCTCACGGTTGCTGTAAGCTACGGAAGCGTAAGCCTTATGACCGTCCTTGTTGAAGCTGATACCTGCCTTAGGATTGAAGAAATTGAATTTCTCGTCGATGTTCAACTCCTGGTTCTTGTAGCTGCCATCTGCCTGGGCGATAAATTTATCGTTGATACCGTCGGTCTTGTATTCCACACGGCGGTATTGCAGGTCTGCGAATACATTCCAGTAGTCTGCAAAGCGATAGCTTGCCTTGATGAAGGCGCTGTAGTCGTATTTGTGGGCATCAGAATCATAGTACTTATACTTGCCGTTGCTGCCGAGGAACTGCTTCTCTGCGTCCTGATTGGCGATATAGGTAAGGTAACCCCAGTGGTTGCCACGGAACTGCTGGAGGTTCAAGCCTCCGATTACGTCCCAGTGTTCATCCTTGTAGTTGGTGTTATATACCATGCCGTAGGTGTTCTGGGTCAATCCCTTCTTGCGGATGAAGTCAGATTTCTTAACCTTGTTGCCCTCTGCATCCTTATAGATGAGTCCAAATTTCTCAAACTTGGCGTTGTTCTTGAACTCCTTGTAGTAGCCGTAGCCATAGGTATAGTGCAAGGCGATGTTGTGGCTCCAGTGGCTGTTAGGAGTCCAGGCAGCAGAAAGGATATTGTGGTTCTGATAGAAATTATCCGTAGTTTTCTCCCATTTGTTGCCGTTTCTGAGGGTATATGGCTTGATGGTATAATCGCCCTTTCCATTGCGCACCAAATCGCCAGTCAGGACATTGAATTTCCCCAGTCCAGCCTTGTACATATCCTTGTATGTGCGTATTCCATCATCCATCAATGTGAAGTTGGTATTGTAGTCGCCTCCCAACACGCCATTCCATGCCTGTCCGGTCTTCTCGAAGTTGCCGATGTTCTTATAGCTGATCTTGAAGTTATCTCCTAACCAGGTCAGTCCACCATAGTAAGAGCCTGATCTGCCGTCAGTTCCGTCGATATAGCCATCTGTGGCAGTCTCATGATAAGCACCGTCAAAAACCAGGTGGTTGCCCATCAGTCCGGTAGAGAAGCTGACGCCCGTATTGTAAGTGTTGTAAGTGCCGTAAGAACCAGTTACTTCTGCCATAGGAGTGAGCGAAGGAGCAGCTGTAGCCATAGAGATGCTGCCGCCGAAAGCACCATCGCCGTTGGTAGAAGAACCTACGCCACGCTGCACCTGAACACTGCCCAGGAGCGAAGCATAACTGTTCATGTTAGCCCAGAAAACGGTCTGGTCTTCAGGAGAATTGAGAGCCACGCCATCGAGTGTCACGTTGATGCGGCTACCGGCAGCACCACGGATACGCATATAGGTAGTACCCGTACCGATACCATTTTCGCCCCAAGCCAGGATACCTGGTGTGCGAGAAAGGAGGAAAGGCAATTCCTTACCTGTAGAGGAAAATTGTTGGAGTTCTGATTTCTTGATGTTGGCAATGGCGTATGGAGCTTCTTTTGCGGCACGTACGCCTTTTACGATTACTTCATTTAAATGTTGCACCTTCAAGGTGTCGATTTTTGTCTGTGCCAGTGCAGCTTGGCTTGCCAAAGAGCAAAATGCTACACCGAGTGTGATCCCGTTGAATCTTTTCATTTATTTAAATTAAAACCTTTGTATAAGGGGCATTCGTGTAAAGCTACCCCTTCGTCAGCGCTCTGCTAACTGGATGCAAAGTTAGCAATAATAACCGAAAGCGCAAAATTTTCGTAAGTTTTTTCAAGGTTTCAGTCTTTATATCATTCTTTTTTATTATATTTGCAGCTGTAATTGTATTTTGAACCTAAATAAAACGAAGATATGGTTAAGAATATTTATCGTCTATATATTTGGGTCTTCTTTTTGGGGACTATGCTAGCATTCTCTTCGTGTCAGAATGAGCAGCAGAAGAATCTGCTCAGCGAGGATGCTATCAATGGTTCTGTGTCCGAAATTTATTCCAATGCTGTAGCGCCCCTATATGATTATATGGACAAGGACAGCCTGGAAACTTCTGATGCCGACCCGCTTTATCATATTTGGGATAATATCTATCAGGGTATTTCTCTTGCCAATCATTCCCTTGATTTCATTGATGCCAAGGCCTCACTGATTACTGCCGACCAGAAGGACCGGTTGAAGGCTGAGGTGCGAGCCGTCAGAGCCTTGCTGTATTATGAGGCGATGGATAAGTTTGGGCGTATTCCGGTGGTTTTGTCTTCGGAAGAATCTGCTATTTATGCCTCTGCAAAGTCAGATTCCATAGCTTCATTTACAGATGTTTATCTTTCTGCTCAAAGTGAGAGGAGTGAGGTCTTTCAGTTTATTTTCAGTGAGTTACAGCAGGTTTTGCCTTATCTCTCCGCTCAGCATAGCGGTAAGGAGGGCAGATTTTCCGGTCGCATCACGAAGCCGGTGGTCAACTATCTGCTGGCAAAGATGGCTTTGAATGCAGAAATTTATACATTTGATGACTGGACCAAGGGTTACAAGAAGCGTCCAAAGGGTCGTAATATTGATTTTATGGTTCAGACAGCCGATGGTGCCTCCCTGCTGAATGACCTCAAGGCGAGTGAGAATCGCAGCAAGAAGTTGAATGCGTGGGAAACCTGTATTTACTATTGTGATGCTCTGGCTGCTGAGGGATATTCCTTGGACGAGGATGTGATATTCTGCAGTACCGGCAGCCGTACAGCGCTTCCTAGCCGTACCGGCACCCCAGTTGCGCGTTTTCTGTTCCGTTATACGGATGTTTTGCTGATGAAGTCAGAGGCAAATATCCGTAATGGCGAGGATGGCAGAACCGAACTGAATATGGTTCGCGCCCGCCAAGGCAAGCCTGCCCATAGGGCTACGCTCAATCGTATCCTCGAAGAGCGTCTTGACGTATTGTCAAGAGAAGATATTCATCGTCAGGACCTTATCCGCTTTGGTATGTTTACTGATGCCTTCAATCTCTATCCATATCTTAAGGGCAAATCGTCCGGTTATATCACCGTTTTCCCGATTCCTCAGAAATGTATCGATTTAAATCCTAAGTTGGTACAGAATAAGGGATATGATATAAAAGATGTATCTGTCTGTAAATCAATGTACTAGGTCTGATAGTGCGGTGAAACACCGTGTGGCTAGAATGATGAATGAAAAAATCTAGCGACACGGTGAAACACAGTGTCGCTAGATTTATGTTTTATATTCCTTTTGATTTTCACAATAGGTTTACAACTGATAGAACTTAGTGAATGCCTTCACGCAATATTCGTGGTCGATGACGCTACCGGTTTCCCGGCAACTGTGCATGGCGAGGATGGCATTACCCATATCTACGCCCTTTAATGGGATGGAAGAGGCAAGGATATTGCCCAAGGTGCTTCCGCCTGCCACATCGCTATGGTTCACGAAGCGCTGGCATGGAACACCGGCTGCATCGCAGATGTTGGCGAAGATGGCTGCTGATACAGCATCGCTCGCATACTTCTGGGCTGCATTGAACTTGATGACCGGACCACCGCCCAACTTAGGATGATTCGTAGGGTCGAATTTTTCGCTATAGTTAGGATGCCAGGCATGCGCATTATCGGCTGAAATCATGAAGGCACGCTCTACTGCCTGATAATAAGCCTCTTCTGTATGGCTCTGTGCCAGGGCGATGCGCTGAAGCATATATGAAAGGAATGGACTTCCGGCTCCCTGTTTGGTCTGAGACCCCGTTTCTTCATTATCGAAGATGGCGAGAACCTGGGTGGTATCATTGGCATCAGATGCAATCATCGCCTCTACACCAGCCCAGCACATAGACAGGTCGTCGAGTCTGCCTGAAGAGATAAACTCATCGTGTACACCGAAGGTGCAGGCTGGAGTGGCATCAGCCAGATAGAGATCGAAATCAAGAACATCCTCTTTCTGGATATTCAGTTCGTCGGTTATCACATTCATCAGGAGGTTACCCTTCTCCAGTTCATCATTGATGATGCCGAGGATAGGGAGTACATCCTTCTGCTTGCTCAACTTCACACCATCGTTCACCTGACGGTTGAAGTGGATAGCGAGATTGCTGATCTGCAGCAATGGGCGCTTCACATGAAGAAGGAGCGTCTGGGGATTCATCGCATTCTCGCCCTTCACGATAACTCTACCAGCCAAAGTGAGCGGACGGTCGAACCAGGTCGACATGATAGGACCACCATAAACCTCGGTATTCAGTTTCACGATACCGCCCTCGCAAAGCATCTCGGCGTTAGGCTTGATGCGGAAGGTAGGCGAATCGCAGTGGGCGCAGATCATGTGGAAACCGGCATCTGCCAAAGGCTTCTTTCCGATTTGGAAGGCGTAGATGGAAGAGTCGTTCTTGGTAACGAAGAACTTTTCACCCGCTTCAATCTTGCCCAAAGGCTCCTGTGGGTTCATACGGCGGAACCCGTTCTTCTCCAATTCCTTGGAGATATTCTTTACTGCCAGGAAATTCACTGGCGATGCTTCTAGAAAGGATAATAATCTTTTGATCATAGTTTGTATCTTTATATTTAATATGATGCAAAAATACGATATTTCTTTCAAATAACCTTCTCTTTCCTCAAGTTTTTTTCTGAATAGTTAAATATGTACAAGAATCTCCCATGATGCTTGGTATTGTGTTTTGAAAATATTACTTTTGCAAAACATAATTTTTCAGATTTACAGAATATCTTTTAATACGATAATGGAGATAATAATAGGAATTATAGTAGGACTTGCCATCGGATTCTTCGTGGGCAAGCTGATGGAAGGGAAAAAGGCGGGAGAAGAGAAAACGCAGCTTATAGCGAAGGCTCAGGTGCTGCAGG
>ERZ1034755.623-NODE-623-length-11564-cov-5.885133_pt1 | contig 11564 bp, 7 predicted proteins | sample MGYA00520596_ERZ1034755 | MGnify/ENA primary metagenome ERZ1034755 (study PRJEB33766, sample SAMN09781701) | gut metagenome | biome: gut microbiome | host: Homo sapiens | place: Madagascar | study: EMG produced TPA metagenomics assembly of the PRJNA485056 data set... | reverse complement strand
GCACAATATTTTATCATCAAAAAGCCCATAATCCCTACTTTACTTGATGTCGGAAATGAACCATTCAGGTGCCGGACGTCTGTTTTTGCGTTTTCTTACGTCGCAACAAACGACGGATCTCCTCTGCTTTTACGAGCCCTGACCACAACGAAAAACAGAGATATAACCCCGCTGCAAGTGCAACGCAAATGATTGTGCCGATCGCTCCGGCGCCGAGAAAAAGCCTGTCATATACAAGCCACGACACACCGATAGCGGGGACCGCTGCCAAGAGCGGTAGAAACATGGTATCCCGTACACTGGGATAGTATTTGGTCTTACGCCCGAGCATCACCGTATTGACGGCAAAAGCAACCACATAGCATATGACCGTCCCGACAGGAGCGCCGATGATTCCCACCGAAGGTGCCCCCATTAGAAAATATCCTGCAACCGTTTTGGCAACGCCGCCGCACAGCATGCCGATCATAGGGACCGCCGAATGCCCCCTTGCCTGTAACACCGCATTGGAGACCGTCAACAGGCATAGAAAGTACACAGCAGGCGAAACATAGGAAAGAAGCCTAAAGGCGGACACGACACTTTCCGCCGGATACAGGAGCGAAAGAATCGGTTTTGCGAATGCGCAGAGCCCGAGTGATGCCGGAACTGCGATCCATGCCGCATACCGAAAAGCCCATCCTGCGAGCGAACGCACTTCTTCTTCGTCGCCCCCGGCAACTGCCCGTGAAATGGCAGGGATAACCCCGGTCGCAATCGGCGTCACTACAACAGACGGCAGATTAAACATTGGAACAACCAGCGTCGTATAATTACCGAAAAGTGCAGTTGCCTCCGCGCGCGTATAGCCTATGGAAACGAGACGCCTGATCATCATGCCCAAATCGATCAGCCCCGTGAGGCTCATCACCGAAGCACTGACGGTAACGGGAAATGCAATTTTGATAAGTCGCATGAGAATACCGCCGCCGGAAGTTTGCCGTTTCTCTCCCGCAGAAGCAACCTGCGACTTCATCTTGTGCCTTGTCAGCAGAAAACGTACGGTAAGATACAGTGTGCTGATCGCCGTCCCGACCGTCACACCGAGAATTGCAAACGCGCATACAACCGGGAGCGGCTTTCCGCCGGTCAATGCAACGCGCGCAAACAGGAGACCGAGGACAAGTTTCCCAATTGCCTCAAGCAGTTGCGAAACCGCTGTGGGCATCATGCACTGAAACCCTTGAAAAAAGCCTCGGAAGAGCGAGGAAACGCAGATAAAGAACAACGTCGGTGCGATAGCGATCATGCAGAAGACAGCGTCCGGAGACCCGAGCAAGCCCGCAATATAACGTGCAAAGAGCAGCATAAACGCCGTTGTCAGTGTACCGAGTGTCAAAAGGAGAATCCCGGCGATACGTGTCACTTTTGAAACACGTCGCACATCACCCGCTGCGTCCGCCTCACTGATGAGAATGGAAACACCGATCGGCAACCCTGCCGTCGAAATCATGTACAGCCATGCGTAGATCGTATAGGCGCTGTTGAAATAACCCATTCCCTCATCACCGAGCAAATAGGTCAAAGGAATCTTGTAAAACACGCCGACGACCTTCACGAGCAAGCTTGCGACGGTCAGTACGGCAACGCCGAAAAAGACTGAATTTCTCTTTTTCTTTCCCTGCAATTCCATACTGCCTCCCCAATAAAAAACTCGCTGATACAAGAGAGTATATGCATAATACCCCCATTCTATCAGCAAGTTTGATTGAGTAAGGTCAGTCGTTGATGAGACCGTATTCGCGATAGAAAGCGAAAATTCTGTCTCTGATCGCCGGCTTATCATCGTACCCGCCTGTGCGGATGGCATCCGCGTCACGCAGGTATTCATACGGATATTTCGGTGTAAATATGCGGGAAATACACGTCTCACCGTTTTCACCGGCGTGGTAAGCGACAAGTTTCGTAACAGCACCGGCGCCGACTGCAAACACACTGTGCAATTCTTCCATCATGAAGATGTTGTACATCCCCTCGGCGCCTTCTTTGGCATAACCGACGTTTTCAAGGTTGCCGACCGTATTCTTTTGGCGGTACAGGTAATACGGTCTGTATCCGGCAAACTTCGTGCGCAACTGTGCATATGAAATACTTTTCCCCGCATCTCCTCCGGTTAGCGAGTAAACGCTCTTATTCTCCCGCAGGACGTCCGCCGCCTTTTTGACGCAGAAAGTATGTACTGTAATATTGCTTGGATCCAGATCGACAATCTTGTCGATTGTTTGTGCAAATTGGGAAAATGTGTCCCCCGGCAAGCCGACGATCAGATCCACATTGATATCACGGATGCCGGACTTCTGCGCCATTTCATAGGCACGGTAGAAATCCGCCACCGTATGGCGGCGACCGATCGCCTCCAGAATCTCGTCGGAAAGCGTTTGCGGGTTGACGCTGATACGCGTGACACCGTGTCTTTTTGCAATCGCGAGTTTCTCTTCCGTGATTGTATCCGGTCTGCCGCTCTCAAGCGTAAATTCCATGAGACTCGGCACGTCGATAAACGCATTGATCTTTCCGAGAAGCGTGTCAAGTTGTTCGGCAGAAAGCACCGTCGGGGTACCGCCGCCGATATACACCGTCGCGATTGTCTGCCCGAGATCGCGAATGATCCCCACCATATTCTCGAGATCCTCGTACAGCTTTACAAGATAGTCGTCGATGAGAGAAAGCAATTTGCTTGATGTATAGGAGACAAACGAACAGTAAGCGCAGCGGCTCGGACAAAACGGAATGGAGATATAAATACTGCACAAGTTCTTCGGAAGTTTTTTTGTGAGCTGCATCTCCGTGTTGGCAACGGAAACGACCAATGCCGCCTTCTGGGGGTTCAGGAAATACTCGTCCCGCAGAATGCGCTTGGAGCGCAGAATGCCATTCCCTGCCTCGATGAGTTCCGTCGCGACTTTTGACGGGCGAACCCCCGTCAGGATACCCCACGGCGGAATGTGTCCGAAGAGCTCTTTCCCTGCGGCAAACATGGCTCTGCCGACGGCAATTTTCGCCATTCTTTCAGGGATAATATTTGGTGACGGTTCCGTGAGTTCCTCTGCCTTGCTCACTTTGCCGAACGCGCGAATCTCCACGGATGCTCGAACGTTTCCGTTTCTATAGGAACGCACGTTCACGGTAACGCGGGGAGTGTCCGGCGCTGTCTCATCATCGCGGAACTTCGCGCCCGGAAAGAAAACAAGGCAAAGCGTCTGCACATAGTAACGGCTGACATCGCCGTTGATTTTCAGGATCATGATTTGCCCCCTTTCCGTAACACCTCGGATTCCATGACAATGGTTATAGGACCGTCAAGAACGGTCGTAATTTGCATATCTGCTCCGAAAACGCCTGTTTCGACGCTTCGCACCTGCGCTCGAAGCACACGTACAAACTCTTTGTAGAGCTCATTCGCACGTGTCGGTTCTTCCGCCGAGAAATAATCGGGGCGATTGCCTTTGGCATATGCCGCGCAAAGCGTAAAATTCGAGATGACCAGCGCACTACCTGCGACATCCTGTACGGAAAGATTCATTTTCCCGTGCTCATCGGAAAAAATGCGCAGTTTTGCAATTTTGTCCGCAAGGCGCTCTGCGTCATCTGCGGTATCCCCGCGAGCAACCCCCAAAAGAATCAGCAACCCTGCGTCGCATGCACCTGTCGGCGTTCCGTCCGCCACGACAGAGGCACGACGCACTCTTTGTATCACGGCGCGCATCAGGTTCCGCTCCCCCGGCAGACGCTCTCGACATTTTCAAGCGTCCGCAGTCGTGAAACGATCGACTCTGCGTGCGCAACATTGCGACAGCCGACCGTCAGATTGATCAGCGTAAAGCCCTTGTCGGGAACCGGTTTGATGGCGATGTCCAGAACCGACACTTTCATTTCGGCAAGCATTGAAGTGATCTTGGCGAGAACACCAATGCGATCGCGGGCGCGGATGGACAAAATTGCCTCGAACAGGTCTGTGCCGGCTTCATTGTTTCCCAGCTCCCAATGCGCCTCGACCCAACGGTCGGCGACCGCCGGATTCGACCTGCTCGCCACCGCATTCGGGCAATCTGCCTTGTGAATCGAAATACCGAAACCACGGGTAATAAAACCGACGACGGCATCTCCCGGCAACGGGTTGCAACATTTTGCGAATTTGACCTGACACCCTGTCTGTCCATCGACGACGATGCCGCTCCCACGCTTAACGCGCCCGTTCGTTTTCTTGGAGGGTATTACAACAGGCTCCGTCGGCAATTCTTCGGGAAGCTTCTCGGGTGGGCATACACGATCAAATTCGTCGTGGATCATTTTGGTCAGGCGCGATACGGTCAGTCCGCCGAACCCGATGGTGCTGTAGAAATCATCAGCGCCGCCGTTAATACCGACAAGCCGACCAACAGCATCTGCCACTTCGTCACGCTGTTTTTCCGTGTAAGAGCGACCGTAGCGTTTCAATTCGCGGTCAAGCTCGTCCTTCCCTACCTCAATATTCTCGTCGCGTTTTTCTTTCTTGAACCATGCACGGATCTTGTTCCGTGCTTCGCCCGTCTTGACAATCTTGAGCCAGTCACGGCTGGGGCCGCGCGATGCGGAAGACGTCAGAATTTCGACAATATCGCCGTTTTGCGGCACCCGGTCGATCGGTACGATTTTACCGTTGATCTTCGCGCCGACCATTTTATTCCCGACAGCGCTGTGAATTGCATAAGCAAAGTCGATGACCGTCGCGCCGAGCGGCAGTGAGATGACATCGCCTTTCGGCGTAAACACAAATGTCTCATCATGAAAAATATCGGTCTTAAAAGACTGAATGAACTCGTCGGGATCTCGCGTATTGTCATTTGCCTCGAGAAGCGACGCGATCCAGCGCAGTTTTTCGTCAATAGATTCCTTCGATTTCTCCCCGGACTTGTATTTCCAATGTGCCGCGATGCCGTATTCCGCGACTTCATGCATTTCGCGCGTACGAATCTGGACTTCAAACGGGATACCGTCATGCCCGATCACGGTCGTATGAAGAGAGCGATACAGATTGGGCTTCGGCGTGGAAATGTAGTCTTTGAAACGACCCGGAATGGAATTAAACGCCTCATGGATAATTCCCAAAACCGTATAGCACTCCAGTTCCGTGCCGACAATGATGCGAAGCGCGTAAAAATCATATATCTCATCAAAATTCTTATTTTGAGAGTACATTTTGCGATACAGGCTGTAAACCGATTTGGTGCGCCCTTCGATTTCGAAAGGAATCCCCGCTTCCGTCAGGCGTTCTTTGATTTTCTCTTTTGCATTCTCAATGAGCCCGGCGCTCTGTCCGTATTTCTCTTCGATGGCTTTCAGCACTTCCTCGTACCCGATAGGATCAAGATACTTCAGGCTGAGATTCTCGAGCTCCTGCTTGATCCGCTGCATACCGAGACGGTGCGCGAGCGGCGCATAAATATGCATGGTCTCGAGCGCAATATCGCGGCGGCGTTCCTCCGTCTTGGCAAAAAGCGTCCGCATGTTGTGAAGACGGTCGCAGAGTTTGATAAAGATCACGCGAATATCCTGGTTCATCGCAAGCAGCATTTTACGGATATTCTCGATATGCTCCTCTTCTTTATCGCGCACTTGGAGCAATTTAATCTTTGTCACGCCGTCGACAAGCATCGCCACTTCGTCGCCGAAGAGACGCTTGATTTCCTGAAGATTCGTCTTATCGGCGCAGTCTTCCACCGTATCGTGAAGCAACGCGGCACAAATAGAATCCGTGTCGAGGTCGAGACTTAAAACGATGGCTGCCACAGCCACAGGGTGGCAGATATACGGTTCTCCGCTCAGGCGATACTGCCCTTCATGCATTTTTGCCGCGTACTCATACGCGCGGCGGATCTTGTCCAGATCATATTTACGCCCGGTTGCCTGAATATCGGCAACCAGTTTTTCAAATCCGTCGTTCATATTGTTTCCGTTGTCCGCCGCTGACAGCGCAGGCGGCGCAGTATATTGGATTTTTCGAGATCAATTTTCGTCGTGAAAGAATACAGATGAAAATGATAAAAGTCTTCCGCTATCTCCTCGATACCGAGCAGATTCAATTCCTGGAACACGCGTATCATCAATTTCAGTTTCACATAGCCGATTCCGTTCGGTGCCAATTTCGTCAGAAGCGCGCGTTGGCTCATCTCTTCAATGCCGGCACGCACATGGCGCTTCACCAAAAGATAAAAAGCGGCAAAATCATCCCGCGTGGGAAACACATCATCGTCCGAATAGGACTCCCCCGAAAATATGCGCTGATAACGCTCCTTATCCTGTGCAAGACGTTCAAGTGCCGCCGAGGCCAGACGTGTATCCCGTGCGATAAACTGCACGCTTCGGCGCCCGTTATATTCATTGATATCCAACGTGAACAAAATATCTACACGATCGCCCGCATACAGATCCAAAGCCGAGGGCGACATGGAAAAACACATAGCGGAAAATGTCTTGCCGTCGGCGGATAGTAACAGACGCGTGTGTTTGCCGCCGCTGACAGGGGTACACTCCAGGAGTTCCATATCCCGCATGGCAAATACCGGCATCGGGTTCCCCACGCCGTACGGCTCGAGTATCTGCAATTCCTCTGCGAGTTCCATACTCACGTCTTCGGCACGCAGAATCATGTCCGCTTCCATGGTGGGAGTCAGAGATTCCTCGTCAAGAGCCTCACGTGCATAGGCATTCATCGCTTCCCGGAAAGCCGGAAGCTCCCCGCGCTTTACACTCAATCCTGCCGCGAGTTCGTGTCCGCCGTATTTCACAAGATGATCTTTGGAATAGACCAAGGCGTCCACGAGATTCATGCCTTTAATACTTCTGCCGGAGCCTTTGCCGACAGCGTCGGCGCCGGTTCCCTCCGCGCCCTCGAACGAAACGAGAATAGACGGCAGACCGTACCGCTCTGTAATGCGGGAGGACACGATCCCGATAATCCCGTGGTGCCAATGGTCGGAGTCCAGAATAATCACCCGATCGTGTTCAAGATCACATTGTTCGGCAATCATATCATACGCTTCCTGTACAATATGATTCTCCTCTTCCTGCCGTTCCTTGTTCGCATCACAGAGTTCTTGCGCGTAAGGAAGTGCCGCCTCTACCGTATTCGAAAGAAAAAGTTCCACCGCAATAGAAGCGGAACGGATGCGACCTGCCGCATTGATGCGCGGCGCGATCGTATAGCCGATAAAACCGGAAGAAACTTTGCTGCGTTTTTTAGCTTTTGCTCTGTCATCCTGCGTGCCGGATACGGCACGGAACAGGGCGATAAGCCCCGGGCGTTCCGTGTTTTCCATCATAGCGAGCCCGAGTTTGACGATAATCTTATTTTCTCCGCAGATCGGCATAACATCGGCAATCGTACCGATAGCAACGAGGTCGGCATAGGATTCTAGCAGGCGTCTTACGCAATCGATCATCGGATCCTGTGTTAATGCATGCTCCAGCGCGCACATGACCTTAAAAATCACTCCGACACCTGCCAGATCTTTGAATGGGTAGGTATCATCGGGTCTGTGCGGATTGACGACTGCCACCGCCGCAGGCAGTTCAGCGCGGCATTCATGATGATCGGTAATCACAAAATCGACACCGAGTTCACGCGCCCTTTCGACCTCTTCCGTAGCTGTAATGCCTGTGTCTACTGTGATAATCAGTTTTGTCCCGCCTGCTGCAAGCGATTCCACAGCAGATACGGAAACGCCGTACCCTTCACCGATACGGTTGGGAATATAATAAGACACATCGGCACCGTGGTCGCGCAGATACAGATACAGAATGCTGACGGCTGTAACACCGTCAACATCGTAGTCTCCGTATATGGTAATTTTCTCTCCGCGCTGTAATGCCTCCACAATGCGGTTAACCGCCGGTACAATATCCGCGAGAAGATTCGTGTCGGCAAGTTGCTCGGTACGTATATAGAGAAAATCGCGTGCCGTTTCCGGCGTTGTGTACCCTCGCAGGCATAGCAGACGCGCCATAGTGGGTGATACACCGACCTCGTCAGTCAGTGCCCTTTCCGCCTCTGTGTCAATGCCCTGCGTGTTTTCCCGCAGGAGCCACTTTTTCTTGCGAGGTTTTGCAGAATAATTTTGCATGTATTCTTTTGGGGGGCAAAGCCCACTCCTTATTTTGATCTACTGTTGTAGCGGTGCGTACACCGACATAACGGCGAGCGCAGATCGGATGCCGTCCAACGCGGCGCTGGTAATACCGCCGGCATAACCGGCGCCCTCGCCTACGGGATACAGATTGCGGTATCCGGGCACCGTCCTCGTCTCCTCTGCGCGCAGGATGCGAATGGGCGCAGAGGTGCGTGTTTCGGCGCCGGAAAGCAGTGCATCGGAGGTATCGAACCCACGAATCTTCCTCCTGAACGCCGGGAAAGCATCACGTAATGCCGCAGTGACAAAGCCGGGCAAATAGGCGTCGGGAGATGCCAAGCGATAGGCGTCACCTCCCATATAGGTCGATTGTATCCGCGAAGGGAAAGTGTCGCAACGCCCGCAAAGGAAATCGCCAAGTGTCACGAGCGGAACCGCGTAATCCCCTCCCCCCGCGCGGAATGCCGCCTCTTCAATTCCGCGTTGGAAAGCAAGCGCTCCCCGCGGAGTACCGCCGAAGTCTTCCGGAAATACGGAAACAGAAATGGCACTGTTGGCATTTCTGCCGTCTCTTCTGTGATTGGACATACCGTTGACGACAACGCCGCCGATTTCGCTCGCCGCAGCAACGACCTGCCCGCCGGGGCACATGCAGAACGAATAAACACCTCGTTCATGTGTGTTGTGAGACAGATGATATTCTGCGTGCCCCAGAGCGGGATGTCCCGCAAAAGCACCGTACAGCGCCTCGTCGATATCCGCCTGCAGATGCTCAATACGCACCCCGACGGAAAACGGCTTTGCTGTCAAAGGTAAGCCGTGCCGCATTAGCATTTCGTAAGTATCTCTTGCGCTATGCCCGGTCGCGAGGATTAATACGCCGACAGGTACATCGCCCGCATTCGTAATCGCCGCCGTAACCGCACCGCCGGAGCATTCCAGATCCTCAAGACGTGTATGATAGCAAATCCTGCCACCGAGACGCGTAATTTCCGTAAGCATCGCGGAAATCACGCCGGACAGAATATCGGTACCGATATGAGGCTTTGCGAGCGTCAGAATATCGCATGGCGCACCGAAGCGTACGAAAGTCTCCATGACATACGCTGTCAGGGGATCATTAACGCGCGTCACCAGTTTCCCATCGGAAAAAGTGCCGGCGCCACCGGCACCGAACTGAATATTGGTCTCTGTGTCAAGCAGACGATTTTCGGCGAAACGGGAAACCGCCGCCTGCCGTTCCTCAATATTTCCTCCGCGCTCCAAAAGGACAGGCATATAGCCATGCTCGGCAAGCATCAAGGCGGCGAACAGACCCGCCGGGCCCGAGCCGACTACGACAGGCGGTGCCGGCAACCGTTGAGTCCCCGGTGTATACTGAGGCATGGATGCTTCGGATACAGAAACGTTACGATAGGTTCTCTGCCGCACAGCGTCCAGAACGTTTTCGGTGAATGAGCCGGTTACGGCAACGGAATATACGAAATGGATGTCGCTCCTGCGACGGGCGTCCACCGAGCGACGGAATATGTGTGCTTTCGCATCCGAGGGACAGATTCCGAATCGCTTGAGTATTTTTAATGCCCTAAAACACACATCCCCCTCGACAGTATCGAGGGGAAGGTGTATATCGGATACAATCATCATTGTGGCTTCCCTTTTCATGCGTTCTGTCCGCTCTCTTCACTTTCGTGCAGAAGGTTTCTCGTCAGGAAAGCGTGTAACGACTGGAAGGAATAATCCTGCACAAGCTCTCCGCGGTGTGCGACCGAAATAAATCCGGTCTCCTCGGATACCACCAAAACAATAGCATCGCAAATTTCGCTGAGCCCGATCGCAGCGCGATGACGCGTGCCGAGGTCTTGATCTATATCCGTACGGGAGGTCAGAGGCAGAATGCAGGAGGCAGACCATATGCGGCAATTCCTGATGATGACCGCTCCGTCATGTAACGGTGCCTTATCGTAAAAAATGTTCCGCAGGAGGTACGATGACACCTTCGCGTCCAGTTCAACCCCGGATCGCGCCACGTCATCCAGCTTGATATGCCGCTCCAGTACAATCAGTGCGCCTGTGTGGTTGCGGGACATCTCGACAGCCGCCTGGCAAACGGCATCGATGACGCTGTGATGCAGATCCACGACTGCGACCTGTTTTTTACCGGGCAGCACAGAACCGCCAAAAATGCCGAGAAATACCTCGCGGAGTTCCTGCTGGAACGCAATAGCAGTCAAAAGCAGAATGAGCACGACCGTGTATGTCAGGATCGGAATAGAAAACAGTTGGGCAATCAGAAGCAGCACCGTTGCAATCAGCGACAGGTAGCCAAGGGAACGGTAAACCGCTCCCTTCCTGAGAAACAGCAATACTGTCAAGAGGATACCCGCAACTGCGGTGATCAGAAACGGAATCAGTTTTAAGTTGTCAAACGATTCTGCGATTGATATCGCGAAAGAGCGCCGTGCCATGAGGCACAACGCGGAATACAGATGGGTCATGTATCTATCTCAAGCACCGTACGGCGCATACTTTCTCATCAAAATACGGCAATATCAGCCGTGTTTTCAATAGTTTATCACATATAGATTATATTTGCAAGCAAAACGTGCTTTTTTTCAGTAGGCATCATAATTTTGTGAGTTCTCACAAAAACGCGCTTTGGCATTTGTATTATTTTATTTGCCAAAGGCTTGACATTGACAGCCACTTGCGTTACAATTTGTCTCAAATGAGACACGTTGGAGGATATATGCTGGACAGCGATTTGAACGCCATGGCATCTTGCTACCTCTTTGACGGTATGTCCCCGGAAGAAGGAAGAGATGCGATTTCGCAGCTTCATATTTCCGTCGCGGCATATCCGGCAGGTACCGTCATCGTTTCGCCCGATCAATTTGTTCCGGCTCTATATCATGTGATTTCCGGCACGTTGGCGGTCACGCAGGAGAAAGGGTGCACACCCGTTCTAATGCGTCTTCTGGAGAGTGGTGAAAGCTTCGGCGCCGCTTCCCTTTTCGGTTGTTCCGAAAACTACCCCACCACCATCCGATCTCAGACTGCGGTACGCGTCGCAGCCATCACAGAAGAAGCTTTGGTACACCTCTTTTTACACTACCCCGAGGCTGCTATTGCCCACATACGCTTTCTGAGCGAAAAAGTACGTTTTTTGAACGAAAGATTGGATGCAACGACCGGCAGAAGTGTGGAAAGTAAAGTTTCCAAATACCTTTTGGATACGTACGGAAAGGAAACTTGCCATGCCCCTTTAAACATGTCGCAAGTGGCAAGAAATCTTGATATCGGACGTGCTTCTCTCTATCGGCTGCTGACCCAATTCTCCGGGGAGGGTCTCATCGATTTCGCTCGCGGTCAGATCCGCATACTTGCACTTGAAAAATTAAAAAGAAAGGCATATAA
>ERZ1034755.620-NODE-620-length-11579-cov-9.848924_pt1 | contig 11579 bp, 5 predicted proteins | sample MGYA00520596_ERZ1034755 | MGnify/ENA primary metagenome ERZ1034755 (study PRJEB33766, sample SAMN09781701) | gut metagenome | biome: gut microbiome | host: Homo sapiens | place: Madagascar | study: EMG produced TPA metagenomics assembly of the PRJNA485056 data set... | reverse complement strand
TTCGCAATTTACAAACCTATGTAAATTCTCGTGTTTTAAATCTGCGGTTCTTAAATTCACTGTTAAATTCGCAATTTACAAACCTATGTAAATTCTCGTGTTTTAAATCTGCGGTTCTTAAAATCAAATAAAATCGTTTTTATTAAATATTTAAAAAGAAGTGATAACTTAATTATATATCTAAAATGGCAACTATTGATATTACTGTCAATTCTAAAATACACGATATCAAAGATATTCGATTCGGTGTATACAGTCCTGAGCAAATGAAAAAACTCAGTGTTTGTGAGATTACAATGAATCCAGAAATCCCATTGGAAGTTCCTCAAGACCTTGCAAAGGATTACGGAACATTGGATGATCCAAGACTTGGTGTTAAAGAACCAAGTAGAACAATCGATGCTGTATATACAGAATCTCGTTGTGTTACGTGTGGATTAGACTACAATAATTGTCCAGGTCATTTCGGATACATGGTCTTACAACGTCCATGCTTTATTCAAACTTATTTTAAGCTCGTTATTAAATTGCTTAACTGTGTTTGTCACAAGTGTGGACATGTATTACTCAATGAAGAACAACGAGAAATGATTTTGAAACTTAATCCTAAGAATCGAATCAATGTAATTGTTGGAAGTGGTAATACAAGTAATAACATTCGTAAAGAAAAGATAGACTGTTATTACTGTGGTATTCGACAAGCTAGAAAGTATACAGAAAAACGTGATATTAACTATGTTATTACATGCAGTTACTATGACGAAAATTTTGAAACACAAACAAAATTTCTCAATGCAGCTGATGCTTGGGACATCTTAAGACGTGTTCCAGACAATGAATGTATACTGCTTGGAATGGATCCAGAACTATGTAAACCAAGTTCATTGATTTGGTCTGTTATGTTAATTCCTGGACCCCAAGTTAGACCTGCCATTGAAGTCAGAGGTAAAAAGAATCCAGACGATCTTACACACTTCTTAAAAGATATTATCAGATATAACACTGATCTTGCAGAAGCAATTAAATCTGAAGATTCTGTGAAAATTAGAAGTAATTGGGATTACCTTCAATTAGCAATTAATGCTTACATTGATAGTAGTAATTCGAAGAATAATTATGGTAAAAAAACTGCTCAACCTAGAGTCAGTATCAAGCCTAGACTCAGTGGTAAATCAGGTAGAATGAGAGCTAATCTTATGGGCAAACGTGTCAATAATACAGCTAGATCTGTGTTGACATGTGATCCAGATATTGATGCTGATCAGCTTGGCGTACCAAAAACAATTGCTATGAACATGACATTCCCTGAGATTGTGAATGTATACAACAAAGATTTCTTAGAAGTGCTTTGTAGAAATGGACCTAATGTTTATCCAGGAGCTACAAAAATCACTAGAAAATCAGATAATATTACATACATGATTGGATACAATTCTAAACCATTAGAACTTGGAGACATTGTTCATAGACATATGTTAGACAATGATCTTGTTATGTTTAATCGTCAACCTAGTTTACACAGAATGAATATCATGTGTCATCGAGTCAAAGTACTTGATTACGATACATTTAGAATTTCAGCTAATGTTACAACACCATACAATGCAGATTTTGATGGTGATGAAATGAATTTAATCAATGTTGGGACATATTCTCAACTCGCTGAAATGAAGTATCTAATGCATGTTAGTACTCAGCTTATTAGTCCACAGTTTAATAGTCCAATTATTGGAACTGTGCAAGACTCGACACTTGGACCTTATCTTGCTACATTAGAACGATATTTACCTCCTAGTTGGTATCAACAAATTCTTGGAACTTGCTATAGAAATATTACAAGTTCATTTGACATTAGTCGTGACATCAATAAAGACAAAAATCTGGAACATCAATTTAGCACAGCAAATTTGCTGAGCCAGATGTTACCACCTAATTTTGACTATAACAAAAAAGGTGTTACAATTGTGAATTCTATTGTTACAACGAGTCCTGAGAATCTTGTAATTAAAAAAGATCATCTTAGTAATGGTAAATACAATACTGTATTTCAAATGGCTTACAATAGTTTAGGACCAAATCAAGCAATTCAATTACTAAATAAATTTGGTAGATTTGCTAATCAATATCTTTTGTACAATGGTTTTGGTCTTGGACTCAAAGATTGTTTCCCAGTGAAAGGAAATAATTTTAGTAATTTCATTCACGACTTTGTAAAATATTTTAAGACAATGCAAGAAAATATTATCATGTTATTGTCAGACACAAGTTCGAAAAATGAAAAAACAGCTATTGACAAGATTATGAAAGGTCTAGACAATGTATTGACAAAATTAGAAAAACAATACAAGACAGAATTGAACAAAGATAAGTTTGACAACCTTAAAAATAAGGTTAAGTCTCTGAGAAATATTTTAGAAATTCTCATTGTTCATACACCTGCTGAAATTAAAGAGTCTTTCCCTAGTCAAATCTATGATACATGTACAGATTATTTCAAAGAAATTATTGACAGTGAATCAATAGGTCAATTCAAAGGAAAATATAATGCTATGGAGAGAATGATTTCTGGAGGTTCGAAAGGTAGTCCTGCAAACATGTCAGGAATGATTGCAATTCTTGGTCGTCAAGATCTTGAAGGACATTGGATTCCAAATAACTTAAATCGTAGATCATTGGTCTATTTTACAAGAGATGATTATAGACCCAATGCTCATGGATATATTGGAAATTCATATTTGTCAGGTCTAACACCAACTGAATATTATTTCGCAGCTATTTCTGGACGTAACCAACAGATTATGAAGTCTATTAAACCAGCTGAAACTGGTTATACCCAGCACAAGATTATTAAGACAATTGAAGATACACATACTGGTTATGATGGTTCTGTAAGAACAAGTAATAACTTCTTATTAGAAACATTGTATGGTGATGATGGATTCAATGTCAATAATTTAATTGAAACAAAGATTCAAATGCCTATTGGACTTAGCGTTGATGACTTCATTGAAGCTATCAACAACAAGTCTTCATTCAAAGGTATTGGAATTAATGTTACTGGTTCAAAACTTACAGACATGGAACTTGAGACAATTCGTGACTACTACACTGTAGTTCATAACTGTGCTAATATTAATAAAGTAATGTTACCGATTGATATTCCAGACAAGGTTAAACTCAAGATTATGGGTTTTAAAAAGTCATCGAATGTTCGTTCGGGACGTAAGAAAACAGTTAAAGAAGAATCTAAACATATGCCTGATGATATTCCGATTTGTATTCGTCTTGCAGATTCGATTCGAAATCTGTTTAACGATTCTAACAAAATTTTTAAGATTTCATTACTGATTCTAAACTGCTTAGTATTCATGAATACACAGAGTGAATTAATTCAGAATTATAGCACAGAAGATATCAATACGATTTGTTCAGAGATTTATACAACGATTAAGAATGCAATGGTATTACCTACAGAAAATGTTGGTGTTATTGCAGGCCAATCGATTGGTCAACCACTGACACAAAGTACACTGAATTCGTTCCACAGCGCTGGTGCTAAATCAGCTGTTACTCAAGGTGCTCCAAGAATGAAAGAATTACTAGGAAATAGTAGTCCTAGTACACCAAGTATGACAATCGTATTAACTTCAGATTTCACTGTTAGTGACGATATTAAATCAGTTGAAAAAGCATTTAAACAGAAAGCTGAAGACATTCAGTCGAAATTGAAGAACATTAAATTTACAAATATGTATACTCAATACACTGCAATGTATAACAACAAAGGTTTTACTCAAGACAATAACTACTTGTTCAAACCAGATTATCCTGAAGAATATACGATTAATATTACGTATGAACTTGACAAATATTATCTTGCATTTAATAGAATTAGTCTTAACAAGCTTAATATTCTTGTTAATTCTGAGTTGAGAAGACAAGGATTGAAATTCATAACTGATTATACAGTTACAAAATCATCGTGTAATTACATGTTTTGGTTTGTTCCTACGTATCTACAGAATGAAGGTGTGAATGATTTTATTACAAGAATTGTTTCAATTGTAAATGAAATTCAATACACTGGTATTGCTGCAATTGTCGACAGTTATATAGACGAAATTAAATTCGGATATGCTAGAATTAATCCAACGATTGCTACACCAATGTTAGACAATTCTGATTACAAAATCAGTTCTAAAGTAAAAGACTATGTTACAATCAATACAACAGACTATATGCTTGACACTTCAAAACAAATGAATAAGAAGTGGAAGATCATTACTGTTGGAACTGATCTATTAACAGTGTTGTCTAAGTATCAAGACAGTGTAGACACGTATAACACATATTCAAATGATGTCAAAGAAGTCTATGATATTTTCGGAATTGAAGCTTATCGTTCAGCACTAATTCATGAGATTGATATTGTCATGAACGGTGAGAATGGTAATGATACAATTGATCGTAGACATCATACACTACTTGTAGACTCCATGTCTAGACGAGGTATTTATACTAATATTGACAGACATGGAATTGTTAAGAATGGTTCAGAAGTTTTACAACGAGCATCTTTTGAGCAGACTGTTAAAGAAGTTGCAGATGCTTGTACTAACTGTGAAGTTGATCATATGAACAGTATTAGTGATAACTTAATGTGCGGACAACTGTTAAAGACAGGAACCAATGCTAGTGCGATAAGACTCAATCTTGGCAAATTCACAGAGTTTGCAAAGCTCATTGAAAAGCCTTCTATTGAAGCTACTAGCACAGCAGATACTCATACCTTTGGACTTCTGTTTAAGATTGTACTCAACATTAATATTTAAATCCATTTTAGGACGCTAATTTCGTGTACACGAAATTAGCGGTTGACTCATTTAAAACAAGTCAATAACTTGTTTTTACTTTAACGTCCACACCAGACTTTAATTGCAGGAATATTATTGTATGCACTTTTGTGATTAAGATAATCCGTGTAGCTAAAATTTGTATATCTAGGATTTAGATTTGCACACTGAAATAACATTGAATGATAAACATGTAGATTACCAAACGATGTATATTCATTGTATTTCATGTGTTTTGAAAATCTTGATGTATAGTCAAATGTAAAACCAACAATACGTTCAGTAGATACACGGTCATCGTAACATGAAATTATTTTTACAAGATCTAACAAATGCGTTAATGTCTGAACATCGTGTAAAGCATTCCATGTACAAGTTAAAATCTGACCAAAACATAATTTCCAGAGTCTTTGATTTGTATACTCATGTTCTAAATTTGGACAAATTTTATGAATCAGTGGTAACTCATTTTTGGGAATATCAAACTCATGTATAGCTGTCCAAAAATATTCATAACCGTGATTGAAAATATTTTCATAGTTGTAGCTATGTAAAAATACAGAGTCATGAATACTAATAACAATTGCTTTTGGATTTGTAACATATTTGTGAAAATAATATAACCTAAGTATTTCACCAGCTCCAGGATATTCTGAAAATAATAGTTTGTACCTGAGTCCACTACAAATTCGTTGAACATTGTTTTCAATTTCAGACACAGACTTGTGTAGATTTTTATTTTCAAAGTTATTTGTTTTAAAACTAATATTGGCAACTTCGTTGACAACTTCGTTGCTAACTTCGTTGTCACTGATAATAACAATGTTTGGACATTTTAAACTCGTGTAAGCAGCTTTAATACATTGTATACATTCGTTGAATACACACTGGTCAGACATGTTACGAATATATCTTGTAATAAAAATATAATAATCTGCGTTCCAGAACTCTGTCATAAGTAATAATTTTTTATAATCCAGTAAATTCATTTTTTTAAAATAATTAAACATAGTATGCACAAATTATTATACTTGAATAACCATGTCATTAATATTTAATGCCGAGTGCAATTATCCTCTAACGTTCAAACACTGTTTTAATATTTTGAAAGAACAAATCAGTGAATTTAATTTTGTTTTTACAAAAGAAGGTATTCAAATTCAACAACAAAACAATATTAAAAACACGGATATTGACATATTTTTAGAAGCATCTGCTTTTCAAAATTATGAAATAAAGACAGAAGAACCAATTATCATTGGTGTAAATATTTTAAACGTGTTTAGAATATTTAAAATTATTACTGTCAAAGACTCTGGACTTCAGTTTAGAGTTATTGAAAGTGAAAATTTTAATGGTAATACACGAGACTTATACATCGACATTATTAATTCAAAACATGCTCAAACAAGTACAACTCGTTGTAATAAAATTGATTTGAATCTTATTCAATTCCCTCATTTTAATCTCTCAGATTATCATGCTGTTGTTGACATTAGTTCTCAAGACTTTCAGGAGATAATTAATAAACTCAAAAATCTTGGAAATAAAAATAGCAAGGAACAAGATACAATTATTTGTTATGACAATAAATATTTGAGCTTTATTGTAGACGAAGGTGAATATGGATCTCCATCGATTATTAGTAAAGAGATTAAAAACAATGCTCCATGCGGTTTCAGAAATACAACTGAAGACAATGTAAACAATGAAGTGTCGAACAGTGCTGAATTGAATACAAATATTATTACAAATATTGATTCAGTGAGTTATTCTATTTCTGTGAAATTGTTTAAACTCATGGAACTAATGCGTTGTACAAGTTTGACAACTCATGTAATCATGTATATCGACAATGATAAGCCATTAATTATTCATTATAGTGTTGGTATTCTTGGTTATATGATGATAAGACTGAATTAAAAAAAATATTTTTTTTACTTTAATTTAAGAACCGCAAATTTAAAACCAGCGGATTTACATAGGTTTGTAAATTGTGGTTTTAACAGTGAATTTAAGAACAGCAATTTTAAGACATGAGGATTTACATAGGTTTGTAAATTGCGGTTTTAACAGTGAATTTAAGCACAGCAATTTCAACACCAGCGGATTTACATAGGTTTGTAAATTGCGGTTTTAACAGTGAATTTAAGAACCGCAAGTTTTACAAATTTGATGTAAATTCATTTTTTTGAATTCATTCTTTCGTTCAATATTAATATTTTTAAATCTAGAAAAATTATTTTCAGCAATGGTCAAGTATGCTATTGAAGGCAATGAAGTGACAGAACAAGAGTTTTGTATGATGTTAAATAAACCGCATGATCTTGTAATTGATGATAAAAATTCGTTTAGAAGTATTTACCCAAGTACAAATAATAATTTTACGTTTTATGGTACTTACAACGATTATGAGGTTACGTGCGAAAACTGTACTAATTGCATTAATTGTTACCACTGTGTTAAATGCGAAAATTGTAGAAGTTGTGTAGACTGTGTAGAATGCAACAATTGCACGAATTGCAGACTATGTCACGAATGTACATATTGTACTGAGTGCGAGAATTGTGAAAGATGCAATCATTGTTCATCTTCACTTGGTTCTGAGTATTGTGAATATTGCACTCGTGTAAATAATACAGAACGTAGTGATTTCTGCAAGAAGTGTAGTGACTGTGTGGTAAGTAATAACTTAAAAGAATGTAAGTTATGTATAAACTGTGAGCACGCGTATAGCTGCATTGGTTGTGATAATTGCGGATATTGCGAAGATTGTGACAACTGTTCTGGTGCAAATTATGCCATTAGTTCATCCAGATGTTCGTGGTGTAATTTCATTGACGAGTGTTGTCTATGCCATGAATGTAAGTTTATCAAAGAATGTTGTTTGTGTGACAATGTAAATATGTCTAGAAAACTATTAATGTCAAATCATAGTTTGTATTCTTGTGAATCATCTTTATTAACGAACAGTGAATTTTGTTCTAAAATAAATAACAATGTTTATGACGATGATGTTAAAAATGTATTGAAAAAAGCTATGAATACGTATATTGAAAAGATCCATATTAGAATACCTAATTATTGTGTTGACTCAGTTAAATGGGTTGATAATCCAAATACAACATTATTCTCAAATTCTCGAGACATAAAATTTATAGATTATTTACCAGAGTTATTTGAATATTTGTTTGACAAGTCATCTGAAATATCATCTGAAGTGAAAGAATGTGTATTGCCAGATTTTAATTCTTTTGCAACTGCACTTAAAAGTAAATTGAATATGATTTGTGACGGGTGTTATTATTGTCAACAACTTATTAATACGAAGAATTGTAAGTTCTGTATTGATCTTACAAACTGCAATGAATGTATGTTATCAAGAGTATCTACTGATTGCAACCATTGTATTAACAGTAGTTTGTTAGAACATTGTAATGACTGTTATTATACTCAATGTACAGTTAGTTCAAGCAATTGTAATTTCTGCAAGTATATTGACACATGTGATTCAATTTCGTTCTTAACAGCTATGTACAACAACATTGATTTCAATGACAAAAATCTAGTTAAAACAACTACAAACATTGCTAAATATTTAAATGTTAATCTAGTTGAAATAAATGATTGTAAATGTGGTTGTGGACGACGTGTAGAAGTCTTAAAAAATTCAGAACTGCAGATTTACATTTGTTACAATAAAGACAATGAAATTTCTTATATTGGTACAACTCATGTAGGAATAATTTTTCAGAATTATTTTGATAACTGTGTCGTTAATGATGTTAACATTGCATACAAAATTGGTTATTTCGATAACTTAAATCCATTGTTATATCTGAGTGATAATGATTCACATACAGATGTATTTGACAATGTTAAATTCTATGGAACTATGTATAACAGATCTGGTACAGTTGTTAAACACATTTGTTAAAACAAATGTTTTTTTACTTTACACAGTAATCGTATATTCACAGACACGGTATATCCACAGACACGGTATTTCGTAGATATACCGTGTCTGTGGTTCTTCACAGTAATCGTATATTTATGTTTTAACAGGAAATTGAAAATCTTTGATTTTCAATTTCCTGTTAAAACATAAATATACGATTACTGTGTCGTAGATATACGATTACTGTGTCGTGGATATACAGTGTCAGTGGACATGCAGATTTAAAATCCGCAGATTTACATAGGTTTGTAAATTGAAGATTTAACAGCGAATTTAAGAACCGCAATTTCAACACCAGTGAAAGCTGCGCACTTGCATAGGTTTGTAAATTGAAGATTTAATAGCGAATTTAAAAACCGCAAATTCGTTTTTTTGAATCCATTCTTTCGTACAATATCAATATTTTCAAATCTAGAAAAATTATTTTTAGCAATGTTCAAGTATGCTATTGAAGGTAACGAAGTCACGGAACAAGAGTTCTGTATGATGCTAAATAAACCTCACGATCTTGTAATTGATTGTACAAATTCGTTTAAAAGTATTTACCCAAGTACAAATAATAATTTTACAATTTATGGTACTTACAATGATTATGAAGTCACGTGTGAAGACTGTACTAATTGCATTAATTGTTATCACTGCACAGAATGTGAAAACTGTAGAGGATGTGTAGACTGTGATCAATGCAGCTATTGCAATGACTGTAAACTATGTCATGAAAGTACATACTGTACTGATTGCAAGAGTTGTAACGATTGTAGTTATTGCTCATCTTCAATGAATTCTATAAGATGTACATATTGCAGTAATGTAATTAATACAAGAGATTGTGATTTCTGCAAGAAGTGTAGTGACTGTATAGACGGTGGATACTTAGAAAAATGTAAGTTATGTACAAACAATGCTTACATGAGTGACTGCATTGATTGTTCAGAGTGCAAATATTGTAGTGGTTGTGACAGTTGTTTAGGCGTACATAATGCCTTTGTATCATCCAAATGTTCATACTGTAATTACATCACTTACTGTTGCCTGTGCAATGAAAGTAAATATGCCGATAGTTGTTATTTGTGTGACTGGGTAGAGATGTCTGAAGAACTATTAATGTCAGATCATAGCTTGTACTCTCGTGAATCATCGTTGTTATCTAACAGTGAATTTTGTTCTAAAATGAATAACAATGTTTACAGTGATGATATTGAACGTATATTGAATAAAACTATGAGTACATATATTGAAAAGATCAATACTAGAGTACCTAACTGTGATGTTGACTCAGTTGCATGGTTTAATAATCCATCTGCAACATTATTTTTAAATACTCGAGACAAGAGAATTAGAGATTATTTGCCAGAATTATTTGAATATTTGTTTGACCAAACAACTGAAATATCATCTGATCTGCAAGCATGTTTATTGCCAGATTTTAATTCTTTTGTAACTGAAATTAAAAGTAAACAGAATATGAGTTGTGATAAGTGTTATTATTGTTCACAACTTATTAACAAGAAGAATTGTAAGTTCTGTACACAGTAGATATACCGTGTTAGTGTACAACTCATATAGGAATAATTTTTCAGAATTATTTTGATAATTGTGTCGTTAATGGTGCAGTTGTTAAGCACATTTGTTAAAACAAATGTTTTTTACTTTACACCAACACTGTGTCATAATTAATTGTAAACACAACGTTATAAAATGTCAAATAGATTAATATTTATTATGACTGATGATTACAAACGATATTGGGGATATTTTAACAAACCATTGTATGCGTTTGACCTGAATGATAAAGGATTTTATGATTATCAACGTCAGACAGACCTGATTGTAACAAACGGAAATAATAAACAAACATGTACAAAACCATTTGTATTTATATGGCCGATCACAAATGATCGTGTTGAACGTTATAGACAATACACAAGTATACATGAAATTACTTACAAACAAAAATGGCTAAATTTTGCAACAAATTATGGATATTGGAATTTATTACCATTGTATTCATGGACATATAACTTTGACAAGTCAAGTGAACGAAATAAAGAAGAAACATTATTTGAAGAAAAATATTTAAAAGTAAATGATAACAGTTTTAGAACAGTGTATCCAAACAACGAAGCAAATGATTTTAAAAAATTTTTTATTAAATTCTTACAAGGGGGGGGGGGTGTGAATCCAATAACAGGTAAAGAGATTCATATCCAACCTGGAACTGTAATGAAGATACAAGAGTTTTGTAAATTAACTTCTAGCAATTATTTTAATGTTGCAAATAATGATGTAAACAATCCAAGCAATTATATCATAAAATTTCCTGACGAATACAAAGACATTGCAGATCAATTCCCAGACTTGTTTGTTAACAAGTATAACGAATGTTTATTAGTTCAAAACAGAGATTCAAGATCATGGGGTTATACAGGAGATGCATCTAGAACTTACAGCGTTCATTGTCCTGTTGGTTCATACACTTTGCCTCAATATATGTTAGCAGTATGTTTTGCAAGTACATGGTATCACATTGTAATGAATAATGAAATGCAATATTACAGTGGTATAGGAGTTACAATTTCTTGTATGCATTACCCTGTAAATTACAATAAAAAATTTAACAATGTTTATGACTCAGTGATGGTTCCGAATGTTCATAACAAATGTTGTACAGTTCATTATTACACTAGAAACGATAGTTATAACTCTTTTCATGACATTGTGTATTGGGAACTACCACACACGTTTTTTAAATATTCTTCATATATATG